>ENA-ORXB01002026-ORXB01002026.1-sediment-metagenome-genome-assembly--contig:-NODE-2026-length-19512-cov-14.527862_pt1 | contig 19512 bp, 26 predicted proteins | sample MGYA00237863_ERZ511475 | MGnify/ENA primary metagenome ERZ511475 (study PRJEB26305, sample SAMN06343858) | sediment metagenome | isolation source: hot spring sediment | place: Canada: British Columbia... | reverse complement strand
TAGTTGCCTATAATCTTCTGCCTGTAAAACTGACATCCCTTTAATTGTTTGCCCCTAAGTTTTGACCATTCCCCCCTTTTCTAAAGGGGGGACTCTCAACAAGTATACCGTTTTAGGAGAATTTTACCCACTCACATCCACGAAGAGCCTAAAAATTTTTCCTTACACTATTTTACCATATAAGACTCACTGCATCCTTAACCACATCAATCTTCACAGGTAAGGTCCCGAAATACTCTCCATCTATCTGAATATGAACCTCACCCCTGGAGAAGATTTCAAGCTCAGAGAATTTCTCATAAAAAACATCGCTAAAGTTTAAATGTCTTTTCCTCAAAACGCCGATTACAAATCTAATCAGGTCCCTTCTCGTCCTGCCTTTAAAAAGACAGAGGTCAAGCACTGGTTCTGTAAGGGATGCATGAGGTGTTACCTTAAAATAACCACCATAACAGCCTGCCTTTCCTACAACTGCAGTATATCCCGTAAATATACCCTCTGAGGTCCTTACTTCAATTAAGGGTGGGTTATATCTTCTTAGACAATTAATACCAGATAGGATGTGTGCACCTTTGCCTGAGATTTTTTTTATTTTTTCATTAAGCCCAAATACTGCCTCACCATCAAAACCAATGCCTGCCATTGAAGCAAAAAACTTGCCATTAATCCTGCCAAGAGATACTTTCTTAGGGGTGCCTGTCAATGCAAGGTGGATAGCCTTTTCAACATCCTCCGGAATACCGAGTTCTTTGGCTAAGACATTTGTTATGCCAAGTGGAAGAAAGGCAAGCAGGATGCCTTTCTTTTCTGTGGTGGTCGGAAGCAGCTCATACCGAGAAAGCACACCATTTATAACCTCATTAAGTGTTCCATCCCCCCCACCTACAATTATTAACTGTGAACTGTGACCCCGGATTAAATTCGGGGTGAGCCCTGAACTAATCTCTCTTGCAAATAACTCTGCATCACCTCTTTTAGCAGTAAGTTTTAAATGGACATCAATCCCCTTATTTTTAATTATACTTTCAGCCTTTTTTATTGCCCTTACTGCCCCCCCTCCTGCTACGGGGTTAGCGATAAAGAAGACACGCCGATGTAAATTCACTTTCTGCCTCTGAGGACCTCCTCTATTGTGACAATACCTCTGCAGGGATTAATCCTATCAATTATAACAGGGGTCCTCTGAAGATATTCAATCAGCTCTTTTAACTCACCACCTGTAATAAAAAATGCCCTTCCACCATAAGTAGCCCCCCTTTTTTTTATGTGGGGCAGTCTTATGTAACCGTAAGTGCGACTGGCAACATATCCTGTAGTATAACTGGGGTCATCAGATATACACAGTTCACCCATGAGCATCGGATGCTGATTTGCCTTGCTGGCTAAGATTAATGCCTCCTTGACAGTATCATTATTAATCCCCAAGCTACTCAACCTCCTAAAAAGCACTGAGTTTGCCTTTTCCGTTATACCCATCCTTGTAACCCTTACACCCCTTAAAAGGTCTGGTTCAAGCCTCACGCCATCTATGTCCATAAGCATCGCACCCCTCATGGTAATGCCAGTGCTTATGGATTTAAATGCCTCTTCAATAGCCCTCTCTGTAATACCTAAGGAGCTCAATATTTTGATGGATGCCATTTTTGCCATCTGAGGAGTTTTAGTATTCAAGGTGTAAAGAGGCAGGGAAGATACCCTCTGGGGTCTTTCTCTTAGCTCCTCAATTATAAGGCGTATTTCATCAGGGCTTCCCCTCTCATGTAAAAGCGCCCTCTCTGTGTATTTCTGAACTATCTGAGCAATATCGTCTCTCCGATATATACCCTCTGCACCTGAGATATGAAGCCCCTCCTTAGAGGCTCGCATCCTTATACTGAAGAATCTCTTCATAACTCAAGCCCTAGGTCCTTAATCATCTGGAGGTCATCTTGAGGATTTCTACCTGCAGTTGTCAGATAGTTCCCAAGGAGTAATCCATCAGCCCCGGCCAAGAATATATAAGGGTGTAATTCCCTTAATGTGGATGGTCTTCCTCCGCAAACCCTTATCTCACATTGAGGAAGAATGAGTCTGTATATCGCTATTATTTTTAATGCCTCCAACGGAGACAGTAAATCTCTGTCTCCAAAAGGCGTGCCTTTTATTGGTGTAAGAAAGTTAATGGGAATAGAATCAACACCGAGCCCTTTTAAGGCAACTGCCATATCAATACGGTCTTCCCATAATTCACCAAGACCAAAGATTCCACCACTGCAGATAGAAAGACCGAGGGACCTTGCCGCCTCAATGGTCCTCAGCTTCTCCTTATAAGTGTGAGTGGTGCAGATTTCCCTAAAAAATGCCTCTGATGTCTCAAGGTTATGATGGTATCTATGCAGTCCTGCATCCTTTAGTTGCTCAAGCTCTGTGTAATTAAGCATGCCCAAGGTAGCGCACGGAAGTAGCCCCAGAGCCTTTATCTCAGAAATAAAAATACATATCTCATCCATCTCCCTCTTAGAAGGTTTTTTACCACTGGTAACGATACAGAATCGTTTTACACCATTTTCTTTTGCAGCTATAGCAGCCTCTAATATTCTTCCTTTATCAAGCAGAGGATAGACCTTGATATCTGCCTTACTGCGGCTAGATTGAGCACAGAAAAAACAGTCTTCAGGACATGCCCCTGACTTAGCATTTACAATGGAGCATAAATCAATCTTGTTACCCTTGAAACTTAACCTCATCCTATTTGATAGGGTAAAAAGCTCAAATACATCTGTATTATTAAGCCCTGACAGGTATAAGGCAAATTCCTTATCAATAGGCACATCTGCTCCCAATAATAACTCCTCTTTTTTATAAGGCATGGAAATTACTCCTCCCACCTATACTTTATATCAAAACTCTCAAACTCCCCTGTGTAGGGGAGCCATTCCTCTTCAACCTTTGTCACAGTAGCACCAGGAGGACCCTTGTAACACCACCCTACAGCCTTCTTAAGTAAATCCTTTGGTCCCTCAAAAACCACCTCAACACTACCATCGGGTAAGTTTCTAACCCATCCTGTAAGCCTGAGGCTCTGAGCAATGTCCCTGGTGCCTGACCTGAAGAATACGCCCTGAACATAACCTCTGATTCTTAAATGCACCCTACCCTTTTCCATAGTCAATATTATAACATTGATAATCTGAGATAAAAACCACTTGACAAAAATGATTCTAATATGATATTAATTTTTAACAAGTATCTTTCTAAGATTGCTATGGAAAAATACAAAAAGCTCGAGATTAAATTAACACCGCAGAGGCTTGCGATATTAAAGTATCTTGATGGTAATAAAGAACATCCATCAGCAGAGGATATTTATAAGGCTGTGGTAAAGAGGTTCCCTACAATGTCTCTTGCAACAGTCTACAATACCCTTGAGACACTGAGGGATAAAGGCAAACTCTTAGAGCTTACAATAGACCCGAACAAAAAAAGGTATGACCCTGCTACTATACCTCACCACCATCTTATATGTGTAAAATGCAAAAGGATTGTTGATATACACAAGGAATTTAATCTCGGTCTTCCCAAAGATATGCTTGGAGGTTTTGAGTTAAAAGGAGGAGGTTTAGAAATGGAACTTATCAATGAACATGAAATTGGCGTATCAAAAGGCACAGAGGTAAATCATTACAAAGAAATACTGATAAACCGATGAATGTTTCCCCATTAAAACTGGAAGGGAGGTAGTATGCCAATTGAATGGACTGAAAACTTAGCAACTGGCGTCAAAGAGATAGACGACCAGCACAAAGAGTTATTTAAGAGAATCAATGAATTACATGATGCCTGCACACAGGGCAAGGGAAGGGAGATAATAGATAAGGTAATGTTGTTCCTGAGTGATTATGTAATTCACCATTTTGGAACGGAAGAAAGATTTATGGACCGTTATAACTACCCGGAATCCAAATCCCATAAGGCTCAACATGAAATCTTCCTAAAGAAGTGTTCTGATTTAAAAATGGAGTTAGAGATGAGCGGAAAACGACTTATTGCCGTGATAGGTGTGATCCAGTTACTCGGTGATTGGTTGACAAACCATATAGGTAAAGTGGATAAGGCATTAGGGACATTTTTAAAAACCGAAATATGATCATGAGGAGGTGCGGATATGTGTATGTCAATGGATCGTTGACAATATGTAAATTAGAATATGATATAAAAATAAAATTTGAGAAATTTTTAGAAGACCTCTATGTATGATACCCAGCAATATTAGAATAAAACTATCTGACCTGATCCTTTCCCTTTCAAAATCACTGGATTTTGTAAACCCAAAGATAGCAAACCACCACTTAAGGGTGGCTATTATTGCAAGTGAGATAGCAAAAGAATTCGGACTCTCACAGCAGGAGATAAGCAATATCTTCCTGGCATCAACAATTCATGACATCGGTGCCTTCTCTTTAAAGGAAAGACTTAATATCATTAAATTTGAGATTGAAAACCCTTATCAGCATGCTGAAAAGGGATACCTGCTTATTAAGGACTTCCCCCTATTTTCAGATATCTCAAAGCTCATCCGTTATCATCATATTTCGTGGGCAGAAGGAGATGGTAAATACTTTCACGGAGAAGATGTCCCTATAAGCAGTCATGCTATTCATCTCGCTGACAGGATAGATGCGCTTATTAATAAAGAGGCAGAAGTCCTGAGTCAGAGACAGGCTATAATGGATATAATCAAGTCACACTCCAACAGGGTATTTGTGCCAGAGCTTGTTGAGGCCTTTGAAAATCTTACAATGAAAGAATACTTCTGGTTTGATACAATCTCTCCTGAGATTGAGCGGATAATCCTGGACAGAGACCTCCTACCCAATATTGAATTAAATATCCAAGAACTTCTAAATATCACAAGACTTTTTAGCCACATTGTAGATTACAGGAGTCCTTTTACAGCAGTTCATTCAGCAGGGGTAAGTGCAGTAGCTACAGTATTGGCAGAGATGATAGGCTTTTCAGAAACAGAATGCAAGATGATGAGGGTTGCAGGTTATCTCCATGACATTGGTAAATTAGCTGTCCCCTCAGAGATTTTGGAAAAACCTGATAAACTCTCCACACATGAATTCAATGTAATGAAAAGTCATGCCTATCATTCATATAGGATACTTGAAGGAATAACAGGGTTTGATACCATTAACGCATGGGGCTCACTCCACCACGAAAGGATTAATGGTAAAGGCTATCCATTTCATCTGAAAGGCAGTGAACTACAAATGGGCTCAAGGATTATGGCTGTGGCAGATGTCTTTACTGCCATAACAGAGGATAGACCCTACAGAAAAGGGCTGAGTGGAGAGGAATCTTTAAAGGTAATAGAAGGAATGGCTAAAAATAATGCCCTTGACCTAAATATTGCAGGAGCCGCAAACACATATTTTATACACATAAACGATGTTCGTCTTGAGGCTCAAATTAAAGCCCGTGAGGAGTTTTTAGCTATAAAGCAATCGTAAGCGGAGTTTATGACACATCTGAGAGGTCTCAGACCTAAAAACCGTATTGTCGGAGCATTTGGAAGTTATGGATGGGGAGGGGGATGAAAAACAATGCTATGAGTTCGGTAAAGGGTTTGCAAAAAAGGTAAAAGAGTATCATAGGAAATTCCAGTAGAGAGGGCTGGTATGTGGATGTGCACAATTTGTGGTTATGAATATGATGAGACAGTTGAAGGGACCCCCTTTGAGGAACTCCCTCCGGATTGGAAGTGTCCTGTATGCAATGCCCCGAAAGAGGCATTTGTGAGGGTGAGGTAAATCGTTAACCAACAGGAGGTCAACATGAAAAAGACGATTGAAAATCTGACAAAGGCATTCATTGGCGAAAGCCAGGCAAGAAACCGCTACACATTTTATTCAAAGATTGCCCAGAATGAAGGGTTTGAGCAGATTTCAGAGATTTTCCTTATCACGGCGGATAATGAGAGGGAACATGCAAAGTGGCTATTCAGGCTGATTAACGAATTAAAGCAGAAAAGTATTAATCCCTCCTCACCCCCCTTTGAAAAAGGGGGGCTGGGGGGATTATATGATGAGATAATTGTTGAAGCGGTGGTGCCAACAACGCTTGGAAATACTGTAGAAAATCTTAAGGCAGCAATTGCCGGAGAAAATTATGAAAACACCATAATGTATCCTGAATTTGCAGATATTGCCGAGAGGGAAGGCTTTCCGGAGATTGCTAAACGCCTGAGGGCAATTGCCAGGGCAGAGGAACACCACGAGGAAAGGTATAAAAAGTTATTGAAGGAGATTGAAGGTGGAACTATATATAAGAAAGATAGAGAGGTCTACTGGGTCTGCAGAAAATGTGGATATGTCCATGAAGGCAAAGAACCTCCGGTGAAATGCCCTTCCTGCGACCATGAGGCAAAATATTTTCAGGTTACATGTGAAGAATACTAATTGCTGGATAATATCTCTCCCTTGATACCTATCTTTACCCTCCTCACAGGAATATTCTTTCCGCTTTTTCTTACTGCCTCCTCAATTAGTCTCACCAGCCCCATACAGCATGGCACTTCCATATATGCCACTCTTACAGATCTCACATCGTTTTCGCTAAATATAGCCGTCAGTTTCTCCAGGTATGCCACGGTATCATCAAGCTTTGGACAGCCGATTGCCAGCGTATACCCCTTAATAAGGTCACTGTGAAAACCACCATATGCATAAGCACAACAATCAGCAGCCACTAACAAATCCGCACCTTCATAATATGGAGCCTTAAGTGGAAGCAGGGTTATCTGTAGTGGCCAGTTCCTGAGATTAGACTCTATCTTTGGATAGGTAGATGGGGGAGTCTCCGTCCTGTTGAGTGTCTGAGCCAGGCTGCTAGGACAGCCGCATGGCAGGGTTACATCCTTTTTAACGCTATGCCTTTTTTGTGCCTCTTCCATCCTCAATACCGCCTCTTTACCCTTTGTCTTTAGAAGATACTCCTTTGTTGCCTCTTCATCGAATGCCCTTGCCTCCCTCTTCTCTATGACCAGTGCACCTGTAGGGCATTCGCCGATGCAGTCTCCAAATCCATCGCAGAAATCCTCCTTAACAAGCCTTGCCTTGCCATCAACTATCTGTAGGGCACCCTCTGAACAGGCAGTCACACACCTACCACAGCCATCGCATAGTTCTTCATTGATGACAACTATATTTCTTTTCATCTTTAACCTCCCTATTTTTTAAGCACATACCGACTGCAAGAATACTCCATAGTATAGCCACAGCCTTCTGCTTCATCTAGCTCAACAGAGTCATGCAGGGGCAGTAGTTTCTTTCCCAAGTTTGAAGTAGTCCACTACAAATATCCCCACACCAATGAGAAAGCTTACACCGAATATCGCCCTGAATATCCAAAACCAGAGATTGTAAGTTGCCTTGACAGCAACATAGTCAAGCCCCATAAGCCTTTCCATATATGTCTGCACCATCCCCCCACCTGTTATTGTAAGAACGATGAAAACCATTGAGATTGTCAGCCACCAGAAAGACTGATACGCCCTTGATGAATTAAATTCCTTAACACCCCTGATTGCCGGAAGCGTGACATAGATCATTGCCATTACAAGAAGGACGTATGCGCCGTAGAATGCAAGGTGTCCATGGGCTGTTGTTATCTGAGTTCCATGTGTCCACTTATTGACCTGCGGTAATGTGTGTATCACACCCCATAACCCTGCGCCCGCAAAATAGAGTATCACATGTGCAACCGCATAGAATAAACCCACCTTATTCGTAACCTCTCTGTATTCCCTTGTTGTCCTGAAGGCATCCCATAGCATAATGAGCAATGGAATAGGCTCAAGCGAGCTAAATATCCCGCCGACCCAGAGCCAGTACTCAGGTGTCCCTATCCAATAGTAATGATGGCCTGTGCCAAGGATTCCTGTAAACATGACAAGTCCCACTTCAACATACATCCATTTCTCAACTACTTCTCTCCTTGCTCCGACAAGCTTCATCAACATAAAGGCAAGCAGTGCGCTTGCGATTAGTCCCCAAGAGCCCTCAACCCAGAGATGCACAACCCACCACCACCAGAACTGGTCTTTTACCATGCTCTTTGTGTAGATCATGCCGGGAAGATACATGAGGGCAAGGAAAACAAGGCCGCCGAGTAGAACACCCTGAATGCCTGTCCACTTCTTTGTCTTGAGCACGGTCATAAAACAGTTCAGGAGGAACAAGAGAAATGATATGACAATTAGGATGTCTGCCCAGCGTGGAGCCTCAATATATTCCCTGCCTTCATTTAAAAGCCGTGTGCCGAATACAAGGATGTTTGCCTGGGGGTATAATCCCATAATAATGTATCCCAGAACCACTGTGATGACGGTTGCGACCGTTGCCCAGAACTGAAATTTTGCAAGGGGAAGGCTCCATAACTCAGTGTCTGATTCTTCAGAGACAACATAATAGGTTGCGCCCATGAACCCCACAAGTAACCACACCACAAGGGCGTTGATATGAAGCGTTCTTATGGTGTTGAAGTTCAGTATAAAGAAGTCGGGCCAGATGAACTGAACGGCTGCTATTACGCCGACCACTACCTGCACAAGGAACAGAAGGATGGCAAATGTATAGAAATTCTGCGCTATTTTTTGACTTTCATGTTTTATCATCATTTTTTCACCTCTTGTTTAAGTGTAAGCAAGTAATCTACTAAGTCATTAAGCTCTTTTTCTTTTAGATGCCCAAAAGCAGGCATTACAGAATTGGGCACATATGCAGATGGGTTTTTTAAATAGCCTATAAGCCATGCCCTGTCTCTTTTGCTACCGACATTTGTAAGCTCAGGAGCTCCTCTACCTCCGATTCCGTTTATCATGTGGCAGGCTGAGCAGCGGAGAGACTGATAGAGTTTTTGACCTTCTGTAAGCTCTCTTCCTCCAACGCTTATTGCCGTGGCAAGAATTGGTTTTGGGGGCCAGTTGTTGGTGTCTACCTTTGAGGTCCATTCAAGGAATGCTAACAGTTTGTCAGCCTCTTCAGGGCTTATTCCAAGTTTAGGCATTGATGCCTTTGGATTAACAGCCTTTGGATCCATCAGAAACTTCTTAAGGTACTCCTTTGGTTTCTTCTCAGCGGTTTTTGTCATGTCCGGCGCAAAATAAGAGCCATTTCCCAAAATGGTATGGCATCCGATGCAGTCATATTTGTGCCAGACCATTTTCCCTGCATTCACATCTGCTGTTATCTCTGGAGCCCTCTTATCAAGTTTTCCCATGGTGTCAAACGTAAGGGCAACGAAGATAGCAAAGAAGAAGAGACTGCCCCAGATGAAAAGATTTTTTACAGCCTTATTACTCATAAACACCCCCTTCAGGATTTTTGAGAATAATCCGCTTTTCATTACACACTGCCTCGATAAAACTCAGCCTCCCTCCCGTTATCGGCAATGAACCTCCTCTTTTCTTTTAAATGCCATCTTGTATGTTTTCTTTGTCCTTTATGCATCTTTGATTAAAGGATAGCTCAGGGGAAGACAGAAGTCTTTGACTTAAGTCAAGAGGAAGATATTTTTTAATTTATCAGGGTTGGGGATGATGATTGTGCTACCTTCCTCAATAATAAGATTCCTCTGCTTAAGAAATGTCAGTGCCCTTGAGAGTGTCTCAGGGATGGTTCCAAGCAGTGCAGAGAGCTCTTTTTTTGAATATTTAAGTCGGCAGACGGTGGTATTATTTTCAACCATACTGTTCTCTAATAAATAACTGACAAGCCTTGACTTGATATCCTTAAGTGATAGCTCCTCAATCTTTGAAACAAACTGCCTCAACCTCCTTGAATAACCGCTCATCATCTTCAGTGCCAGCTCCGGATGACTTTTTATAAGGGTTAAAAATCCTTCTCTCTGGATGCGCACAAGGGTTGAATCCTCTAATGCCATACAGGATGCAGGGTAGAGCATGGAGTCAAATATAGCAGCCTCTGCCACAAGGTCTCCAGGACCATGGATATGTAAGATTTGTTCCTTGCCATGAGGGGAGAGCTTATAAATCTTGACCTTCCCTGAGACAACAACAAAGAATGCACTGGCATCCATCCCCTCTAAAAATACCTCCTTGCCTTTAGGAAACCTTTTTAAAGAGGCGGAAGACTCAAGGTAGGCAAGCTCCTCTTCAGTAAAAGAACTAAATAGAAATATATTTGAGAGAAATCTGCGTATATCCATCAGCTATATTTTATAGCATCTTGTATCACAAATCGTATATGGTGTATATTTAAAAAGAAAACAAACACTTGAACCCATGAATCCTTGAACCGTATTAAATACGGGGCTTAAACCCTACTTAGCAACTAAATGGGAAAACCTAATAAATGGCACGGGCAGTAGCACTCTTTTCAGGAGGACTGGATAGCACACTCGCCATCCTCGTTCTCATGAGACAGGGGATTGAGGTAACTGCTGTCACATTCCTTACATATTTTGGATGTGACATCTCGGATAGGTCTTCATGCTCTAAGGGTCCCTTTTCTCCTGCAGAGAAATTTGGCTTTGAGGTGAAGCTTTATCATTTAGCAGATAAATTTATTGAGATTGTCAAAAACCCAAAATTCGGGCATGGTAAAAACATGAACCCATGCATTGACTGTAGGATCTTAATGTTAAAAGAGGCAAAAGAGCTGATGCACATGATTGATGCCGATTTCATAATCACAGGTGAGGTGCTGGGGCAGAGACCGATGAGCCAGAGAAGGGAGACATTTCCATTAATTGATAGAGAGGCAGGACTTGAGGGTTATGCCTTAAGACCACTCAGTGCCAGACTCCTGAAACCAACTATACCTGAACAGATGGGGATTGTTGATAGGAATAGACTTTATGGCTTCAGTGGGCGCTCAAGAAAACCACAGATGGCACTTGCTAAGGAATTTGGACTTACAGATTATCCCAATCCGGCAGGCGGATGTCTGCTTACAGACCCGATATACTCTTACAGATTAAAAGAACTCTTAACCTATAACAAAGACCCTGAGTTTAAAGACATAAACCTTTTGAAGATAGGAAGACACTTCAGGGTCTCTGCAGAATGCAAGGTGATTGTTGGCAGGGACAAAAAAGAGAATGAGACACTTTTATCCATAGCAGGCGTGGAAGACTATGTATTGAAGGTAGAAGGCTATGGAAGCCCTATTACCATTATTGTAGGCACTGCTCAAGAAGAGGCACTCCGCCTTGCTGCATCTTTCTGCGTAAGATACTCTGATGCAAAGCATTTACCTTTTGTAGATGTTAGCGTATCCAGAGATGGTTTTAAATACACTATCGTAGCAAATCCTCCTCAGGAAGACCTCTTAAATAGATACAGGATACAACCCCTTGAGTCTAAAAAGAGGGGAAAGAAAATTCATCACTTCCTTTTGAGGAAGGGCATTGACTAAGGGCCGCAACTACAATCGTACAGGCACCCCTTTTGCCTTGAGATACTCTTTTGCTTCCCTGATTGTGTATTCCCTATAGTGAAAAATAGATGCGGCAAGGACAGCATCTGCCTTACCGTAAACAAGCCCCTCATATAAATGCTCAAGTGTCCCTACACCTCCAGAGGCTATTACAGGTATTGATACACTCTCGGATATTACCCTTGTCAGTTCAATGTCATAGCCATCCTTTGTCCCGTCCCTATCCATACTTGTAAGTAGAATCTCTCCGGCACCTAACTCTTCTACCTTCTTAGCCCATTTCACAGCATTAATGAGCCTCATCCTCCTGCCACCATGCGTTGATATAGCCCATAAAGGGGGGTGAGGGGAGATTATGTCGGGATATTCAAGTCTTACATCTTTTAAAGCTGGATCGCTAAACCATGGCTCTTCAGTAGCACCTGCCAGCTCGGCACAAGCCGTCCCCGACCTCCATGTAACCCTTTTTGCATCAATTGAAACAACAATGCATTGGCTCCCAAACCTCTCAGAGGCCTCTTTGATGAAATAGGGGTCATGGACAGCCGAGGTATTAATAGAAACCTTATCACAGCCTGAGTTAAGAAGGTCCCTTATATCATTTAGCGTCCTGATTCCCCCTCCCACAGTAAGAGGCATAAAGACATCATCCGCTGTCCTTTCAACGACATCAAGGATAATTTTTCTTTTCTCATGTGAGGCTGTTATGTCAAGGAATACAAGTTCATCTGCCATCTCCGCATCGTAGAATTTCGCATTCTCAACAGGGTCTCCAGCGTCCCTGAGATTGAGAAAACTCACCCCCTTTACCACCCTGCCATCTCTGACATCAAGACACGGTATAATCCTTTTAGCTAACATCTAACAATAAAGACATTTCTTAAATCAACAGCGCCAGAGTATAATGCCTTCCCCACTATTACCCCCCAGAGGCCCTTTATCTTCATGAGGTTTTTAATGTCATCAATTGATGAGACACCACCTGAGGCAATAACCGGTATTTCAAGCCCATTGACCATTCTTCTTATTGCCTTAATATTTGGTCCTGATAGCATGCCATCTCTTGATATGTCTGTGTAAATTATTCCTGCTACCCCTTGTGCTTCCATCTCCTTTGCAAAATTTAGGGCACTCAATTGGGTTACCTCCACCCAGCCTTTAACAGCTACCCTTCCTTCCCCGTATGAGTCGTCTCCGCCCTTTGCATCTATCCCGACAAGAATCTTCCCTGGAAATTTTTCACAGGATTCTTTCACCACCCGAGGCTCAACTGTAGCCATAGTGCCAATTACCACCCTGTCTATCCCGAGATTGACAAGCATCTCTATCCTTGATATATCCCTTATACCTCCTCCCACCTGAAGAGGAATATCCACTGCCTTTCTTATCTGCACAATTACATCTAGGTTCTTCTGCTCACCTGTAAATGCCCCATCAAGGTCAACAACATGAAGTAACTCTGCCCCGAGGCTGGCCCAGTGTTTTGCTACAGACACAGGGTCCTCAGAATAAACTGTAACTGCCTCTTTTCTGCCCTGAAGGAGCCTCACACATCTGCCGTCCTTGAGGTCTATTGCAGGGATTACTATCATAAATTTTTAAAATATCTGCAGGTCTTCTCTAAACCATCGCTGAGTGTGGTTTTGGCTTGCCATTGTAAAGCCTCTTTTGCCTTCCTACACTCAAGCACACTCCTTCGTTGCTCACCTAATTTTGGAAGACCATGTCTTTTCTCAATATAGGGGTTTATAATCCATCTTAGAAGATTAAAGATTTGATTGACCGATGTCTCAATACCTGTGCCAATGTTAAATATGCCATCTGAGGTATCATTCATCATTGCCAAGATATTAGCCTCAACCACATCCTCAACATATACAAAATCCCTTGTCTGCTCCCCATCCCCATTGATTATTGGTTGTTCTCCATTGAGCATCTTCTGGATAAAGATAGCCACAACACCTGCCTCACCCATAGTGTCCTGACGGGGACCATAAACATTTGCATAGCGCAATGACACATAGTCCAGTCCATAGACTGTTTTATAATAGTGTAGATAATGTTCACCTGCTAACTTACTTATCCCATAGGGAGAGATTGGTCTTAGGGGATGGTCTTCTCTGGCAGGGAAACTCTCCTGCTCCCCATAAATGGCGCCTCCTGATGAGGCAAAGATTACCTTCTTCACCTTATATTTAATACAATTCTGAAGGACATTTATTGTGCCCAATACATTTACCCTTGCATCAAAGATGGGGTCAGAGACCGAACAACGCACATCCATCTGGGCAGCGTGGTGATTGACATAGTGAGGCATCTCCTTTTGAAAGACGGCTTCTAAATTTGAATCTTGAATACTTAGTTTGTAGAATTTAGCCTTCCTGTTGATATTTTCCTCCTTACCTCTTGAAAGGTCATCCACCACAATAACCTCATAGCCTTTATCAATCAGCCTGTCAACTATATGAGAGCCAATAAACCCTGCACCACCTGTTACCAGTATCTTTTCCATGAAATTACCCCTTCATACCACCGTTACACCGACTTTATCACCTATCTTTATGCCGAACTCCTTAGAGGCATTACCCTTAAAGAGAAAGAGTTCAATAAACCCTGAACTGTTTATTACCGCTGAAAGCCCTGAACCCTGAGACTCTGAATAATAAGCTGATAAAGGCATCTTCAGTCCTCTATAAAGGACCTTAAATCTTTCTTTTGGTGACTCTAAAATGAGTTTGTTCATCTCCTCCTCTGTGATATTTGTTATACCGTTACCAAAATTATCAATATAGACAACCTCTCCTTCAATGAAATTCCTTGATATTGCAAGCTGAGGTAGCTCCTGCCTCACAAAGTCTTTTATCTCCTCACCAAATTTTGAACAATCAACACCCCTTGAAAGCCATGCAGCAACCGGTGCAAATATGTCACGGCCATGGAATGTAGAGCCTTTAAGGGGTAGCCAGTAGTGAGAAGCTGTTATATGCAAAACCTTAAGGGCATCTACATGTTCTTCAAAAATAGGGGTAAATATTCCATTGTCAGGTCCTACAAAATAATAGTCTCCTGCACAAACCAGTATGGGCCTACGCAAACTACCAACTCCGGGGTCAACAATGGCCACATGCACTGTTGTGGGTGGAAAGTATTTATAACTCAATGCAATTATCCTGGATGCCTCAAGGATATTATGTGGAGCTATGTTATGGGAGATATCTATTACATCTGCCTTTGGATTTATCCTTGAAATAACTCCCTTCATTATACCAGCAAATGGGTCCTTGAGTCCGAAATCTGTGGTAAGGGTAATAATAGGGCGTTCTAACATATCTTCAAAGATTATTTTCCACTAAACATTCTTTTGAGAATGTCATAAAAATTCTCACGAGTTTTTACAAGAACAATCTCTATTAAAAAAATACTATTACCGTCTTACCTGAGTCAAATTAATACCAGACCTGCACCTCCGAGGTGCAGGTCTGAGGACATACCCCCTATCAGTTCTTTGACATCGTTAATACCCTTTTCGGTCAGATATTTATCAAGGCCATAAATAATCTCCATTGTTGCCATAGGATTTATGAAGTTTGCAGTGCCCACTGCTATTGCAGTGGCGCCTGCGAGGATGAATTCAATGGCATCCTCCGCAGACATTATCCCTCCCATGCCTATAATCGGTATACTCACAGTTTTATAACATTCCCACACCATCCTTACTGCAATGGGTCTTATTGCTGGTCCGGAGAGCCCGCCTATAATATTTGCAAGACGGGGCCTTTTAGTTTTTATATCTATGCTCATTCCTATGATTGTATTAATCAGTGAGATAGCATCTGCGCCTGCGTCCTCTGCTGCCTTTGCAATTACCCTGATGTCTGTGACATTTGGTGAGAGCTTTACAATCAGGGGAAGGTGCGTTACCTTCCTTACCCTGCTTACTACCTTAAAAGTCATCTCAGGGTCTGTTCCAAAAACAGCCCATCCTGCTTCCCTGTTTGGACATGAGATGTTCATCTCTAAGGCATGAATACCATTTGTGTCAGTAAGATGTTTTGCTGCCTCAGCATATTCCTCTACTGTATCACCAAAGAAATTTACTATCACCGCTGTATTAAACTTCTTGAGAAACAGGAGCTTATCCTTTATAAATGCCTTTATGCCGATGTTCTGAAGACCTATAGCATTCAGCATCCCTGCCGGTGTTTCTACAGCCCGTGGTGGAGGGTTTCCCTTTCTTGGCTTTAGGGAAAGTCCCTTTACAACAATTGCACCGAGACTGCTCAAGTCAATAAATTCTGCATACTCCTCTCCATAACCGAATGTCCCTGAGGCAGTCATGACAGGGTTTTTGAGTTTTAGCCTTCCTATGTTTACTGATAAGTTCATACTAATACAATAATTTTAACTTCACCATACAATCTCTTCCAATGGGAATACAGGTCCATCCTTACATACCTGTTTAAAACCCTCGCGGGTATTTATTGCACAGCTTAGGCACGCACCGATACCGCAAGCCATATTTTCCTCAAAGGCTGCATATGCCTTTATTCTAAATTTTTTTACTAAAAGAGCCAATTCTCTAAGCATCTCTCTGGGACCACAGGCATAAAGTAAGTGAGAAGTGATGGAGGACTGATGGGTAAGAAAATCTTCCAAGACATTTAACACTGTGCCTTTTCTACCTGCTGAGCCATCATCTGTAGCAATAATGGGTCTTATCCCTATACCCTTTAATTCATTGACACAGAGAAGTTCTTTTTTGCTTTTTGCACCTAAGAAAAATAAAGGCTTTCTATCTCTAATACTTTCTGCAAGTGAAAAAAGTGGAGCAACACCAAGCCCTCCTGCAACAAGGATTGGCTTACCATGAACTTCATTCATGGTTAACTTTAATCCGGGAAAACCATTTCCCAGTGGACCCAGGACATTAATGATATCTCCAGTCTTTTTATATTTTAGTATAGTAGTTGCCTTTCCCCTCACCCTGTAAAGTATCTGAAAATCCTTTCCTAATATCCTATGCAGGCTGAATGGGCGTTTAAGTAATGGGTCAAGGCTCCTGTCAACACCAAGCATAAAGAACTGCCCTGGTCTTGGCTTAATGGTCTTTTTAAAGGGACAGAAGGTAAGAATGTAATGGTCTTCTGTAAGTCTTTTATTTTCCTTTATGGATGCCTGAAAGAGCCTATCCAAAACTTATCTCTAAGATTTCATACTCCATGGTTTTTGCAGGTGTCTTTATTACCACAGTGTCGCCTATTGATTTTCCTATAAGTGACTTCCCAACAGGAGAGTTGATAGAAATCTTCCAATTCTTGACATCAGCCTCATCCGCACCAACAAGGGTAAAGGTCTTTTCCTCGCCCGTAGCCATATCCAGGACCTTTACCTTTGCGCCAAAGGCAACCCTATCCTGTGATATCATGGAGGGGTCTATTACATGCGCAAGGGCAAGCTTTCTCTGAATCTCCCGTATGCGGGCTTCAATAAATGCGTGCCTTTCTTTTGCTGCATGATATTCTGCATTTTCTGAAAGGTCTCCATGTGCCCTTGCCTCAGCAATAGCCTTTATGTTCTTTGGACGCTCTACCTTGAGGAGCCTCTGAAACTCCTCTTCAAGTTTCTGATAGCCCTCAGGTGTTATCGGTATCTTATCCATTGTTAATCCTCTAGTATTTTACCAAGATGCGGTAGTAAAGTAAATCCCAGTATTCCATAAGAGAAATCTAGGGACAACCCCCATATTTTGAATGTGAAAGTATAGCTGGCAAGAAAGACGCAAAGAACCCTCTAAGGACAGCCAACCTGTCTGCGTGCACGCACAGGCAGACTTCTTCGTAACCCGCACTATTACTGGACGAGTTAAAAGGTGGAGCGGTGGGGATATGGTTTCCCGACAAGTCGGGATAGCATCGCTTTTAAGGGCAGAGAGGAAATTTAAGCGTGTGAAGGGTTATAGGGAAATACCAAAACTTATTGCTGCCTTGGGGCAGAAAAATCTTGACAGAAAGGAGGTGGCAGCTTAAGATATGGGCAAGAGCGTCCTTCCTACTTCAACAAAAGGAAGGGACAATATCTTAAAAGTGCCTTTGCATATAGCAACTAATTTGGAGATGAACCTCTAAAAATTTTTGAAAGGAGGAAAAAACTATGAAGAGACTGGCATTGGTAGTTGGGGTGTTGATGTTGTTTATGGCAGGCAATGCAGTATACGCAGAGGAAGGAAAATGGTCCATCCAGCTTGAGCCCATGTGGATGGATGTTAAGGGAAATGATGTCCATGTTGGGGATGTAGTATTTAATTACAGGGAAGATGGGTACTACGTAAAATATGGCGTAACCTATGATCCGATAAACCTCAACATGAAGGATAAGCTTACCCTGAGGACAGAGATCACCCACAGAAAGAACCAATGGGGCTTTGGTCTTTCTGGATGGTGGTTTAATACCGATGCATCAAAAAGTGGAAGGGTGACAACCCCAGAAGAGACATGGGGTACTAACGGTGTTAGGATGTGGGATAATAATATTGAGCCTGTCCCCAATGAGCTTGAGCCTTCTGGGTACTCTCCAGTTAATTACTGGGCGAAGAATGACCTCGGTGTCTGGACAGTGGATCTCTTCGGTATAAGGACACTTGCTGAGAAAAAAGAAAGCCATATCAATATGACCTTTGGATTAAAGTTAGGAAGCATGGATAACGACAGGAAAGAAGGACAAAGCCAGCGGGCATTTATCTACGACTACTTTGGTCAAGGCTATCACTTTGATAACCGCATTACACTTGAAAGCACAAGTAAGGCAGATTATGGTTTGATGGCAGGGCCAGCCATAGGCCTTCAGGGAAAGGCAAAGTATAAGAGCCTCGGGATTGAAGGGCTTCTCAATCAATCTCTCCTTATTGGTAGAGTGAAACAATCTGGAAACTGGAGGGATATTGACGACGTGTGGCTGGTGACAGGTCCCACAGGAGGTCCATTTACCCCTGTCGAGCAGTGGTACTATCTTGAAGGAAATTTCCCATTCTCAAAAAAGGAGACTGTTGCCCTTCCTGTGACAGAGGCAAAATTAAAATTCCTCGTTGATGTGGCAAAGGATGTCTCCCTAGGCATTGGTGGATTCGCATCCATGTGGTGGAATGCACCCCTTGCCCCTAAATGGTCAGTGCCTGGTTACTGGACAGCATTTGAAGGAGCCGGCTGGAAGCTTCAGAAAGAGACCCTCGTTTTTTATGGAGGCATGGCTGCCCTCAATATCAGATTTTAGTAACCTCTATAACCTCTAACCCTCCAGAAGGTGGGGACTTTATGAGTCCCCACCTTCTTTTTATTCCTTGCTTCGCTTGGTCTCTAGATATATATATATACATATATATTCAAAATAGAAAATAGGGACGACCATGAGAAAAGTGGGGACAACCCCCATATTATTTCTTGAATTCTGCCGGATATAAGCCTGAAGAGATTGCACTTTCATCTGGAAAATGGGGAGAGTCTCTGGAAAGGCATTATTTTGGGAATCCGGTTCCTAATATTTCTTGCGGCATAGGGGAATATGAACGTAGAGCATTAAAAGAGGCCTCAGAGGTTGCAAAAACAATCCTGCAATCTGCAGGAGCCTTTGATATTAAGGCCGGTAACCTCAGGTATGCTTCACATCAGATAGGAACTCATAGGATGGGTAAGGATTCTATCTCAAGTGTAGTAGATGAAAATCTTTGTGCACATGATGTCTCCAATCTCTATCTGGTTGGCAGTGGCTCTTTTGTCACATCGAGCCCATCGCCCCCTACTCTAACCATTGCTGCATTAGCGACCAAAACATCAGAGCATATACATATAGCCTCTCTGCAGCGGTCAGGGGGGACAGGCTAATCAATATTCATTGCATTATTCGTTGTGGAAAAAGTGGTTTGATTTTATCGATTTTATTTTTTATTCCCATATTTATATATTTACAATGAGTTTTAGAAATTTTGCCACTGTAAGGACAGATATGCCGTGTTGTGATAAGAATACAGAGACTTTTTTATCAAATTTAACATCGTCATCTCTTGTGATGAGATACC
>ENA-ORXB01002025-ORXB01002025.1-sediment-metagenome-genome-assembly--contig:-NODE-2025-length-19518-cov-4.636747_pt1 | contig 19518 bp, 20 predicted proteins | sample MGYA00237863_ERZ511475 | MGnify/ENA primary metagenome ERZ511475 (study PRJEB26305, sample SAMN06343858) | sediment metagenome | isolation source: hot spring sediment | place: Canada: British Columbia... | reverse complement strand
CATTGTCGCCAGGTCACCCGATCCTGGCAACTGGACCGCAGGGGACATTCTATACAAGGGGCGCGGGGTGGGGGCAGCAACCGCGCGAGACGCTCCACACGACCCCGCAGGAGCGCTAGACCAAGTGGTGAGGGAGAACGAGCTGAAAAGGTCAAGCCCCAAGAGGACGAATGGGGAGATAAGGGCACCCCACGAGAGTGAGGAGACTATGGATGGAATAGAGCTCAAGGCCCTGTGGCGAAGCGGCACACCCAGCTATGGCGCCTGGGTCACCCTCTGCGACCCCGCCGTCGCCGCCATCGTCTGCAACGCCGGGTACGAGTGGGTCATCGTGGACGCCGAGCACATGCCCTACAACCCACAGACGCTACGGGACATCCTCGGCGTCATCCGGGCGCGGGGGGTCGTCCCCATTGTGCGCGTCGCCGACAACGACGCGGCGCTCATCAAGCAGACCCTCGACTGGGGCGCCGAAGGGATCATGATACCGCTGCTCCGGACTGCAGAGGAGGCACGAAAGGCGGTCGCCGCCTGTCGCTACCCGCCCCTGGGCATTCGAGGCTGGAACCCTCGCGACGCGACCGACTATTTCCGGAACACGGCCCACTATGCCAGCACCATCAACGAGCGCGTCATCGTCATGCTGCAGGTCGAGCACGCGGACGCCGTCCGCAACCTCGACGGCATCCTTGCCGTCCCGGGCGTCGATGCCATCCTCATCGGCCCGGCCGACCTCTCCTTCTCCCTCGGCCACCCGCTGGACATCTCGCACCCCGAAGTGCAGCAGGCGATCGACCTCACCATCGCCAAATGCCGGGCGGCGGGGGTGCCGGTCGGGATCGCCCCCGGCGGCGGCCTGGAGGACCTCCTCGGCTGGGTTCGCCGGGGGATCAGCTTCCTGCCGCTGGGCTTCGACTATGTCTGGGTCGGCGAGGCAGGGGGCACGATCCTGCGCCAGATGCGCGAGGCGACCGGCGGTCGCTAGAGATAGCTGAGACCTCGGGCCTTGCCAGCCACGGGAGGTGCAACTATGCGTGGTGCCGGGCATCCACTGGACGTGCTATCGCCGCGGGAAGAGGATACCATCCACGCCAATGTCCTGCGCATCGTGGACCGGGTCGGTTTGCAGGTCGAGAACGCGGCGCTGCTGGACCGGCTGGCCTCCAGCGGGGCGCGCGTTGACTGCGCAAGGCAGCGCGCGACCTTTGCGCCGGCAGCGGTTGAGGAGTTTATCGCCTCCTCCCGGGCCTGGCAGAAGGACGAGGCTGCGCCGCACGTCCATGGGGGCGTCAACATCTACTACGGGCACTACCTCGATCCGCGCACCGACGAGTACCGGCCCATGTCGATCGAGCTGGCGCGCGAGTACTACCAGGTCGCCCGCGCCGTGCCCGAGGTTCAGCACATGGGGATGCTCGGCTGCCCGCTTACCGGCGTGCCGCCGGCTGCGGAGCCGCTCTACGAGCGGTACTGGTCATGGAGGCTGGGCGTCGAGCCGGGCGGCTCGATTCACCGCCTGGAGCTGTGTCCGCTCATCCTGGAGATGTATCAGGTTCACGCCGCGGTGACCCGCGTACCGGTCGACCAGCTCTTTCACGCCGCGGTGTACCTCGTCCCGCCCCTGAGGCTGGGGTATCAGGAGGCAGAGCAGGTTCGCTGGTTCCTTGACCGGGGCCTGCGTGTGTCCGTCGGCGGGAGCATGCTCACCGGCGGGGCTACCGCGCCGGTCACCCTGGCCGGGATGGTCACGCTTGCCATCGCCGAAAGCCTGCTCCTTGGCCTCCTGAACCGCGCCCTGTACGGAGACCGCACCTGGGGAATCTCCATGTCGGTCACGGCCATGGACCCGCGGACGATGATGCGCCCCTTCGGGCGGCCCGACATGGTCCTTGCCAACCTGATGGGCTTTCAGATGGCGCGGCGCTATGGCTGCCGGGCCTGGGGGCACAGCGGGCTCTCCGATGCCATGCGGCCCTCGCCGCAGGCCGCCGCCCAAAAGATGCAATCGGCGCTGGCCAGCGTGCTCGTCCGCGGGAGCGTCAGCATCGAGATGGGGCTCCTCGGCATCGATCAGGTCTACTCACCCGTGCAGGTCCTGCTGGATGCCGAGATCATGCGGTCGCTGGCCCAGTTCACGCGCGAGTACGAGGTGTCGGACGAGGCCATCGCTGCCGACCTTGTCGAGGCGATCGGCCCGGGCGGGAGCTTTGCCGGGGAGCCGCATACCGCGGCATGGTTCCGGCGGGAGCTGTGGGAGCCCGTCCTCTGGGAGCGGCGGCCCTTCGCCACCTGGCATGACGGGGATGGGTGCACCGACCTCGACCGCGCGCGGGAGCGGGTCCTGGCCATTCTCGAGTCGCCCCCGCCCCCGGATCCCATGCCGGAGGAAGAGGAGCGCGAGCTGCGGCGAATCATCGAGCGGGCCGCGGGCAGGTTCTGAGATGGGAGGCCTGGGGCACGGCATGTTGTGCCCCTGCGGCGTTTTGACTCCTCGCCTGCCCCGGCCTATAATCGCACTACGAACTGGAGGTCGAAAGTGCACGTCCCCTGGGTCAGCGGATGCAGTGAAAGCGGAGCGCAGGGCCCGGTTATGGGCTCTCTGCTCGCGCGCCGCCGGCCAGCCGCCTTCTCTGGCTACTACTACTATTACTACTATTACGCCAGGGGTGCCGGCGGGCTGCACCGCGCGGAGGGGGCGACATAGACCCGGTCGTCCGAGGGGAGCAACGAAGAGCGTGGAGCAGCCAACTCCACGCTCTTTTGTTACCCTCCGATCCCGCCTGCCATTACTCTGAAGAGGACCTGAGGTATGTCTACCTGCCGCGGCGTACGCGGAGCAACGACGGTCGAGCGCAACGATGCGGATGCCATCCTCGAGGCCACCCGGGAACTGCTGCTGGCGATGATCGAGGCCAACGGCCTCGCGCCGGAGGATGTCGCCTCGGCCATCTTTAGCGTGACGCCGGACCTGACCGCGGCCTACCCCGCACGCGCGGCCCGCGACCTGGGCTGGAGTCAGGTGCCGCTGCTGGACGTGCAGGAGGCCACTGTGACGGGGGGCCTGCCACGGTGTGTCCGTGTTCTGCTGCACTGGAACACCGACAAGCCGGCCTCGGAGATCGTGCACGTTTACCTGCGGGGGGCGCGCGCCCTGCGGCCGGACCTTGCGCGGGACCCGTGATCGGCTACACGACCGCCGCCCCGCGTGCCCGATCAGCAGGAGAAAGGGAGTTCTCGCCACGGCGACAGGCGCCACAGCCCGACAGCATCGGGCGAGGAGGTACCCGTGATCATCATCCTCAAACAGGGCGTATCGACCCGCGAGATCGCAGATGTCGTCGCGCGGGTCGAGGAGCTGGGCTTCCGGGCGCACCTCTCCCAGGGGGAGGAGCGGACCATCATCGGCGTGATCGGCGACGAGCGCCGGATCGATCCGGCAGTGTTCGAGGTCATGCCGAGCGTCGACCACTGCGTGCCGATCTTGCGCCCATTCAAGCTCGCCAGTCGGGACATGCGGCCCGAGAACACGGTCGTCCGCCTGAACGGGGTGCGCATCGGCGCCGAGGAGGTCGTCATCATGGCCGGCCCCTGCGCCGTTGAGAGCCGCTCGCAGCTTCTCGAGACCGCCTTTGCGGTGAAGGAGGCCGGCGCGCGGGTGCTGCGCGGCGGCGCCTTCAAGCCCCGCACCTCGCCGTACTCCTTCCAGGGGCTGGGCGAGGAGGGCCTCACGCTCCTCGCCGAGGCCCGCGAGGCGACCGGCCTGCCCATCGTTACCGAGGTGATGGCCCCACACGACGTGCCGCTCGTAGCCGAGCACGCCGACATCCTCCAGATCGGCGCCCGGCAGATGCAGAACTTTTCCCTGCTCCACGCGGCCGGGGAGTCAGGACGGCCGATCCTCCTCAAGCGCGGCATTATGTCCACTATGGAAGAGCTGCTGATGTCGGCAGAGTATATCCTGACTCACGGCAACTTTCGCGTCATGCTCTGCGAGCGGGGCATCCGCACCTTTGAGACCTACACCCGCAATACCCTGGACATCAACGCCGTGCCGATGCTGAAAGAGCTGACGCACCTGCCGGTGATCGTCGATCCGAGCCACGGCACCGGGCAGTGGCGCCTGGTCCCGGCCGTTGCCCGTGCGGCCATCGCCGCCGGCGCGGACGGGCTCCTGATCGAAGTACACCCCCACCCCGATCAGGCGCTGTCGGACGGCGCGCAGTCCCTCAAGCCAGAGACTTTCCATCGCCTCGTCATCGAGGCGCGGCGGGTGGCCGAAGCGGTAGGTCGAAAGCTATGACGGCGAACACACAACCCGTACCTCTGCGCAGCTCCGACCTCAGAAGCTCCCATGTGGCGATCGTCGGCCTCGGCCTCATGGGCGGATCGCTTGCCGCAGCGCTCAAGGCGCGCCAGGCCTGCGCCGCGGTGACCGGGATTGCCCGGCGCCCGGCGACCATCGAGGCAGCCTCACGGCTCGGCTACATCGATCACGGCACAACGGACCTCGCGGCAGTCGCCGAAGCCGACATTGTCATCCTCGCCACACCCGTCCGCACGATACTCTCGACCCTTCCGGACCTGGCACCGCTCTTGCCCCCCGGATGCCTGCTCATGGACCTCGGCAGCACCAAAGGTCGGATCGCCCAGGCCATGAATGCGCTCCCCGAGCAGGTACATCCCTGCCCGGCCCATCCCATGTGTGGCAAGGAGGTCGCCGGGCTTGAGGCCGCAGACCCTGACCTGTACGAGGGCAAGACCTTTGTCCTCACGCCCCTCCTGCGCACTCCGCCTGCGGCGGTAGCCCGGGCCGAGGAGCTTGCGCGAGCGGTTGGGGCGGTGCCACGCCGGCTCGACCCGCGCCGCCACGACCGGCTGGTGGCCGTCGGCAGCCACCTGCCCTATCTGCTCGCCCTCGGGCTGGTCGCGACTGCCGAAGAGGTAGGCCGGGAGGATTGCCTCCTGTGGGATGTCGTAGCCAGCGGCTTTCGGGACACCTCGCGCCTTGCGGCCAGCGACGTCCAGATGATGCTGGATGTGCTGATGACCAACTCTGCAGCCATCGCCGAGGCCATCGACCGCTTTCGCGAGCAACTGGATGCGGTCGAGCGGCTTCTCGTCGCCGGTGATGAGGCCGAGCTGCAGCGGGCCATGCAGGCCGCGGCCATCCGGCGCAGCGCCGCCTTTCGCGCCCGTCCGCAGCAAGCCCCATAGGGGCGTGCAGGGCATGGAGTTGGGTCTTTCGGGGTGCCGCGCCGCGGCGTGCGAGTGCTGCGGCGCGGGGACGGGGTCAGGGGTCGGGGCGAGGACCGGACACGAGGCCGCCCGGCGGCCAGCGCTCCGCGCATCCGCAGGAGAGCCCTCCTCTCCATCGACATACCTCTGAAACACGGCCACTGCGCCATGAGCACAGGGCGGGAAGGGCGCCGGGCGCCACGCCGGCCCTTAGCCCGCACCGGAAGCTAGGAGTGCGCCATGCGGTTCCTGTCCGAATACCCTCGTCCTGCGACGGATAATGGCTGGGGATTCCACGACTCGGCGGGCGCCAACGTCCGCCCGGGGGATGCTGCAGCCTATGCGCGCTACCTGCGGCAGGACCTCGGCGTCACCTGGTTCAAGGCCCTCGTCGCCGGGACGGGCAAGGTCGACCTTGTCCGCGCCTTCACCCAGGCCGGCATCGAGGTGATCGTCCGCCTGTACGCCTACCAGCCCCATCCGCACTATGTCGTGCCGCGCGGCGAGGTCCGCGCCTACGTCGAGGCGGGCGTCCACTACTTTGAGTGGGGCAACGAGCCCAACCTAGTGCTGGAGTGGGAGCGGCCCTCCTGGAACGAGGGCGCCCGCGTGGACAAGGTCTGCGAGCAGTTCCTGCGCAACGCCGATGTGATTCGCGCCGCGGGCGGTATCCCGTTGCTGCCGGCGCTCGCCCCGGGAGGAGACTACCCCCACCGCGACTGGTACCGGACGATGTTCGAGTGGTTCCGTCTCCACGGGCACCTGTCGGACCTGGAGGGAGCAGCGCTGGCCATTCACAACCGCCCGCTGAACTGCCCTCTCAACCACCGCAGCCCCACGGGGTGCTCGTTTCTCGACTATGAGTGGATCGACGACCTGGTCCGCGCCTATGTGGGCCGGAGCCTGCCGCTCTTGGGCACAGAGGCGGGCTATGAGCCGGGCTGGCATCAGAACCCGACCTTCCCGCCCATTGACCTGCAGCGACATGCTGCCTACAACCTGGAGATCTTTCGCTCCTTTGGGCCATATGGGAGCACGCGCTGGCGCGACGCCCTGTTCTGCCAGTGCATGTGGCTCGTCGAGTCCTTCGGGCACAAGGACTTTTCGGAGGCTGCCTGGCACCGCAACTCCCAGTGGGCGCAGGGGGGCGACCTGCCCGCCGTCGGCGCCCTGCGCAGCGAGTGGCAGAGGCGCCCCTTCAAGCGCCAATGGTCATGGGAGATTGGCCGGCCGGACTATCCCAAGGCAACGTGGCGGGGCTCGCCCAACACCGACGCGCGGCCGGCCGGCGTCAGGCCTGCCATGGTCGTGCTCTACGCGACCGGCGGCGACTTTAACCAGGCCCTGCGTCGCCTGCAGGACCCGGCAACCAAGACGTCCTACCACTACCTCGTCTCCCGCAGCGGCGCCATCTACCAGCTCGTGCCGGAGGCCAACCGAGCCTGGCACGCCGGCAATGCTTCCTGGGGTGGCCGGCCGCGGGTGAACGACTATTCCATCGCCATTGGCCTGGTGAACCGTAACGACGGGAGCGACCGCTATCCGGCCGAGCAGACCGAGCAGGCGGCCACGCTCGTGCGCCACCTCATGACCAAGTACAAGATATCCTTGCAGGATGTGGTCACTGCGGATATGATAGGGGGCACCAGGCTTGCCGGCTTCGACCTGCCCGCCTTCCAGATCCTGCTGGGAGGTGTGCCGCAAATCTGGCCGCCGGAGGACGTCGTCCGCAAGGCTGCGTGGGATGCTGGGGGCATTGCCTACAACCCCGATGCGGCCTTTCCGCGCTTTGCCCGTCAGCGCGGCCTGGGGAACCCCGAGACCCCCGAGTTCGACTTTGAGCTCGACGGCCGGCTGTACCGGGGGCAGGGCTTTAGCGAGGGCATAGTCTATGCCGAGGTCGGCCGGTGGGACCAGATCGACGTCCGGCCCTGGTGACGCCCAAGGAGAGGCAACATGGTCGAGTACCGCGATTGGTATCGCACCCAGTACTGGTCCGAGCGGGAGGGCCAGCAGATCCGCTACATCGTCATCCACGATACGGAGGGGCCTCGGGACGCGGCCCTGAACTGGTGGACCAGTCCGAACAATCCCTACAAGTCGAGCGCCCACGACCTGATCGATTCGTCGGGCGTTGTCTGGCACTGTGTACCGTACGACAAAGCGGCCCATCACGTCGGCGGCAGCTACATCCCTGGCTACAATCAGCTGGACCCCAAGACGGGCCGCTACGAGCCCAATGCCAACCTGGTGACCATCGGCATCGAGTTGGAGTATCCTGCGGCCCCAGCCTCGCCACCCTGGCCGCAGGCGCAGATAGACGCCGCAGTCGAGCACGTGCGGGAGCTGGTGCGCACTTACAATATCCCCAAGGCCAACGTGCTGCGACACATGGATGTTGATCCAAAGAACCGCAGCGACCCGCGGAACCTGGACTGGGAGGCCTTTCTCAACCGGGTCTTTCCCGTCGTCGAGCAGGACCTGGAGCGAGCCCTCCGCCACTCGGCCTGGAACGCTGGCGGCGTTCCCTATAACCCCGAATCTGCTTTTGCCAGCTATGCCCGCGAGCACGGGCTCGGCAACCCCGAGACGCCCGAGTTCGACTTTACCTTTGACGGGCAGGCCTACCGAGGACAGGGCTTCAGCAAGGCCATTATCTATGTGCGGGCCGGGCAGTGGGATCAGATCAAGGAGGTGCCCTGGTAGTGGCAGAGCCGCAGGGCGGGCGGCAGCGGGTCGTCGTGGCCCTCAGCGGCGGCGTTGACAGCGGCGTCGCCTGCGCCCTCCTGGTCGAGCAGGGATACGAGGTCATCGGGCTGATGATGCGGCTGTGGGCCGAGAGCGCGACCGATCGCTCCGCCCTCAACCGCTGCTGCTCCCTCGAGGCCATCGACGACGCCCGGGCGATCTGTCAGCATCTCGGCATACCCTTCTATGTGCTCAACTATGAGCTGCCCTTCCTCGAGCGTGTCGTCGCGCCGTTCGTTGCCGACTATACCTCGGGCCGCACCCCGAACCCCTGCCTGGCCTGCAACCGATACCTCAAGTTTGGCACGCTGCTCGCGCGTGCATTGACGCTCGATGCGCGGTACCTTGCCACCGGCCACTATGCGCGTGTACGGCAGAGCGACGGAACCTTCCAGCTCCTGAGGGCCCGGGATCGGGACAAGGACCAGTCCTACGCCCTGTACATGCTCGGGCAGCGCGAGCTGTATTACACACTCTTCCCGGTCGGCGACCTGACCAAGGATGAGGTCCGAAGCATGGCGCGTCGCTTCCATCTCCCGGTCGCCGACAAGCCCGAGAGCCAGGAGATTTGCTTCATACCGGATAACGACTACCGGCGCTTCCTCATGGAGCGCATCCCGGAGGCGTTCCGCCCCGGCCCAATTCTCGACCGGGCCGGCCGCGTGCTCGGCGAGCATCAGGGGCTACCGTGCTATACAGTTGGTCAGCGCAAGGGGCTGGGGATCGCTGCGCCCGAGCCGCTGTACGTCCTGGAAATCGACGTAGCCCGCAATGCGCTCGTGGTCGGGCCGGAGCGAGAGCTTGGCCGCCCGGCTCTGCTAGCCGAGGAGGTCAACTGGATTTCCGGAAGGACGCCCGATCAGCCGGTCGAGGCAACGGTCAGGATCCGGCTGCACGGCAAGGAGACGCCGGCAACGGTGATTCCGCTGCCCGGTCGGCGGGCACGCGTCGCCTTCAGTCGCCCTCAGCGCGACATCACGCCCGGGCAGGCTGCGGTGTTCCATAGTGGGGACACAGTGCTGGGTGGCGGCGTGATCGCTCGCGCCCTCGATGACACGGTCCCAGAGTGATCCTCACGCCACCGCGTCGGTAGATATCTCGGGCGCGTACATCACGGAGAGAGTGGCTTGTCTCTGCCAGCGATAGTCCTGTCACTGGTCTTTGCCAGCCTCTATGCGGGGCTTTTCCACTTTGCCTTCGCGCGGCGCGCCGCGGAGATCGGCCGCTACTGGCTCGCGTCCGTGATCGGGTTCTTGCTTGGCGCCGTCATCGGCCTCTTTGTGCCCTGGCGGCCTCTCGTCGTCGGCGAGGTCCACCTCCTCGAGGGGACGCTTGTCTCGATGGCTGCGCTCTTCCTCGCCCGGTGGCTGGGAGGCGGCCAGCCGGGCGCCACATGAGATGCAGGACCCCCCACCCTGCGCAGGGCGTCTCTCTGGGAGGGCCAACCGTCGCTTCGGGCGGGCGCGCCCGGGCCTGCCGGCGGGGGTTCACCCCGCCGGCACCTCGTAGCTCCGCACCAGCAGCACGGCGCAGGGCGCCTGCTCGGCGATCTGGTCTGGCATGGCGCCGAACAGCCAGTTCCGCAGGGGCCACTCCTCGGAAGCGCCGATGATGACGAGGTCATAGGGCACGCGTTGCGTCTCGTTCAGGATGGCTACCGCCGTGGCCGCACTGCGCGTGAGGAGGAGATCGGTGCCATAGCGCAGGCCCGGCGCCTCTGCCATGAGGAGATTGCCGAGGGCGGCCCGCTCGGCCTCCCAGTCCACATCCCCCGTTGCCGGCAACACGCGGAACACCGTCACCGCGGCGCCGATGTGGCAGGCCAGCCGTTCAGCCAACTGCAGCCCAAGCCGGGCGTGAGGACCCCAGCCGACAGGGACCAGCACCCGCCGAATGGGCCCGGGCAGCCCGGTCCGCAGGACGGCCACGTGCGCGCGGGCATGTCGCAGGACCTCCTGGCTGATATCGCGGCGCGTCTGGAACCTGCCGCTCCCCCGCCAGCCGAGGAGAATGAGGTCGAGATCGGGCATACTGTTGGCAAAGGCCAGGATCCCGGCGGCAACGCCGCGCGCAACCTGCAGCTCGGTGCGCAGCGCGAGTCCCTGAGCTTCAGCCCAGGCCGCCGCCTCCCGCAGCGCACCATCCGCCGGCTGCGGCCCGGTCAGCGCTTGCTCGCGGGCATCTTTTAGCGAGGTCCCTCGGGAAGGAGTGATCACCCTGAGGGCAACCAGCTCCGCTGGAGGCGTTCCGGCCCCCAGCAGGCTGGCCAACCGGATCAGAGCCGGGGCCGTGGCCGGATTGGCCACCGGGATGAGGATGCGCGCGAGGCGCAGCGCAGCTGCCGGCCTAGCCGGAGATCTTGCTCCTTCGGTTTTCTGATCGGCCACTCATGCCATCCTTTGGTGCCCACAGCTGCCGGCCATGCCCGCAGCGGGGGCGGGGAAGGGGATCCGACGGGCCTGGCCCCGTGCAGCCCCGGGTTCGACGAGACGAGCCGGGCGCTCAGCCTGCCTCCGGGCAGGCGATGGCGTAGATGCGCTGTGGATGCCCGCACCCTTCCTGGTCGCCGTAATACATGCGCATCTCTCTGTAGAACACGCGAAAACCGTACGCGCGCAGCAGGCGGAGGGCATCCTCGTTCACCTTGGGTACCGCCAGTATCACCGGGTCTGTCCCTACGTGAGCAAGGGCGGCCGTCAAGAGAGCCTCGGCGGATCGGACACAAACCCACGGACCAATGATCCAGCCCGTCGCTCCCGGGCGCGCCATGAGATAGCCACCCACGCCCGTGGCATCCTGGGCAACTACCGCCACGGGTGAGCGAGGCAGCAGGTGTCGGAGCACTCGCTGCCTTCGCCCCCCAAAGTGCGCCCAGTCGAACATCGCCACAGAGTGAACATCCTTGGGCTGCATGGGGACCAGGGAGTCGGCTACGGTCTGAGGCGTCTCCTGGCCGGCACGCCTCATGTGCAGCACCTCAAAGGCGGGGAAGAACCTGGCCCGCGAGCAGAAGGGCACCGCCTGCAACGTGGCATCGAGGCCGACGGTGCGCGCACCGCGATCGAGGAGGCAGCTCACCGCTGCATCGAGTAGAGCCCGGCCGCAGCCACGCCCGCGATGCTCGCCGCTCACCACCACATTGCCGATCCAACCCAGCTTGCCATAGGCGAGGAAGGTCACCAGTCCGATTGGCTCGCCATCCTCCTCGGCCACAAAACACCCCTTCGGCTCGAGCGCGATGAGGGTCTGAAGGTCCAGGGCAGGAAAGGCCCGGCCCTTGTCCTCACATAGGCGCGAGGCAAAGGCCGTGTCCTCGCGGTCAAAGGGTCTGATGTGCATCTCTGGGCCTCCTTACGCTCTGCACGCCGCTGTGCCGCCGCCGGAGCCCATCGCACCGCTGTGATGAGCGGCAGCCCGCCTGCCCCTAAGGCAGGGCATGGCGCGTACTACCTACACCCATTATATCGCCCTCTTGCAGCGGGTGTCAACGGGGCATGTGGACGGGGTCAGGGGGATGGAGTTCCCGGCCAAGTCGGGCCTCCCGGAATGGCGGCCTGACCAATCACGCACCACGCACCTTTGACACGCACGCCCTGGTATGGTAGTTTTACCCATACGAGAGCGAGGATACAGAGCCATGGCGACGATCCGTGAGGTCGCAAGAAAAGCAGGAGTAGCGGCGATCACCGTCTCGCGGGTGATCAACCGCAGTGGCTACGTGAGCGACGAGACCCGTCAGCGCGTTGAGCAGGCCATCGCCGAGCTCGACTATGTCCCCAATGTGCTGGCTCGGGGCCTGCGCTCCAGCCGGACACACACCCTCGGCCTCCTCGTCACCGACATCACCAACGCCTTTTGGACCACGGTGGCGCGCGGTGCCGAGGATGCCGCTGTACGCAGTGGCTACTCCGTCTTTCTCTGCAACACCGATGAGAGCGCATCTAAGCAGGAGCAGTACCTGCGGGCACTCCTCTCTCATCGCGTCGAAGGCGTGATCATTGCCCCTGCCTCCAGCGACCGCAGCGCCCTCACCGCGCTCGAGCGCGCCCGCCTGCCCTTTGTCATCGTCGACCGCCGTGTGCCCGGCGTGGACGCCGACCTCGTCCTCGGCGACAGCCTCGGCGGCGCCCGCATGCTGGTCGAGCACCTGCTCGCCCGCGGGCACCGGCGGATTGCGCACATCGGAGGACCGGTCGGCGTGTCGACCGCCGATGACCGCGAGCAGGGTTACCGTGAGGCCCTGATGGCAGCCGGCATCGAGGTCGACCCCGACCTGGTGCAGCGCGGTGACTACAAGCTCGAAAGCGGCCGCCGGCTCATGCGGCAGCTCCTCGAGCGCTCGCCGCTCCCGACCGCAGTCTTTGCGGCCAACAACGTGCTGGCCGTCGGAGCGCTGGCCGCGCTGCAGGAGCGAGGTCTGCGCGTGCCCGAAGATATGGCTCTCGTCTGCTTCGACGACCTGCCCCAGGCCTCTCTCATTGACCCCTTCCTCACCGTCGCCGCCCAGCCGGCCTACGATCTGGGTGCAACCGCCCTCAGGCTCCTGCTGGCGCGCCTCGCCGATCCCTACCGCCCCCCGGAGACGGTGATGCTGCCCGTCCAACTTGTGGTGCGTCGCTCCTCGTGAGGGTCCCGGACCCATGCGCCTGTACCTGATCCGTCACGCCCAGTCCTCCAACAACGCCCTAGCCGATCCCTCCGGGCGAGTCTGCGACCCGCCGCTGACGGCTTTGGGCCATCGGCAGGCCCGGAGGCTCGCCCGCTTCCTATCTGCCGGCGCCGAGCGCCTCGAGGGCGGTGCGGCACTCGGGCGCCCCCTCGGGTACCGCTTCGCCCGGCTCTTCTGCAGCCCCATGTACCGCAGCCTGCTGACGACACAGTACCTTGCAAAAGCGCTCGGGCTCGCCCCCGAGGTCTGGGTGGCGCTTCATGAGCACGGCGGGGTGTACCTCGACCACGGCGGCGAGCAGGGGGTCGTAGGCTACCCGGGCAAGACCCGGGCGGAAATGCTCGCCGAGTTTCCGGGCTACATCCTGCCCGAGGACGTGACGGAGCGAGGCTGGTGGTTCGGGGCGCGCGAGGACTATGCCGGGTGCTGCGACCGGGCGGCGCGTGTGGCCGAGACCCTTCGCAGCTGGGCGGGCAGCGAGGAGTGTATCGCCCTTCTCTCCCACGGCGGCTTCCTTGACGCACTCCTCAAGGACCTCCTCGGCACGCCGGCCGATCGAGGGCGCTTTTACGCGCACTCGAACACAGGGATCACCTGCGTGGACCTGCGCGGCGATGGCAGCGTGAGGCTCGAGTACCTCAATCGAGTGGACCACCTGCCGCCGGAGCTGGTGACGTGAGGGGCGGGATGCTATAGCCCACTATCTGAGCGGGCTGCTGCGGGCTATCCCTCCCAACTCTTGGCCGCCTCCACCATGGAGCGGATGTTCTCCATGGGCGTGTCTGGGAGCACGGCGTCCGCCGTGCCCACGATGTGTCGGTAACCGCGCGTGGCCTTCAGTATCGCCCTGGTGGCCTCTGCAACCTCGGAGGGTGATCCGTTGCGCAAGAGGGCGAGATCCAGGTTGCCTTTGGTGCAGATTCTTGTCGAGAGCTGCCGACGGGCCGCTGCCAGGTCGTCGATATCACCCGTCGGCGGCGGTGCCAGAGTCTCAAAGAGGTCTGGCTCAACCCGGTTGTAGTAGCCGCGCACCACCAGGCTCTTCTGACGAGAGCAGGTGTGGATATAGGAGAGGCCACCACAGCGATGGATGACCTCGTTGTAGGCCTGCAGGTAGGGCAGATACTCCCTCTCGAACAGAGAGGGCGAGATCAGTTCGGTTCCGAACGGCCCGAAGAAGATGAGGGTCACGCCGGAACGGATGTAGGTCTCGATCAGTCGGCAGGTGACCTCAAACAGGACACGGCTTACCCGCTGCCACTCGCGGGGATGGTCCAGGCAGTGGTAGATGAGGTTCTCCTCCCTGTAGAGGCCCAGCATCTCGAAGGGCATCGCTATTCCCGCGTACACCAGGCCCCGGTCGCCTACCTGCTCTACAACCCGTCCGATGCGCCGCTCGTAGACCTCAGCAGGCACCTCGAGGAGCTGCCAGGCGTACCACTCCACGATCTGCGGCGCCCACTCCTCAAGCAGCGGCTTGATCTGCCAGGCGGACATGCCTTTTCGCTCCAACTCCACCTGGCAGAGGTCGCCCCACGGAGTGTGTAGCACGCGGCGGCGGATCAGTGTGTCCTCGCCTTGCGGCGAGACCTCCTCCTCCCACTGCAGCCCGGGCGCTCCTGCCTCGGGATCGCCGGGGCCGGTGTCTACTCCAACAAGGGGTTCATACCCGCCCAGTTCTGCACACCGCAGGATATCCGCGGTAGTCGCCTGGCTCACCCACTCCTTCCCGGCGACTCCTGCCGCATAGGTCCCATCGACCAAAGGGGTGACCAGAACCTCCGGCGAGGGTCGGCCCTCCAAGAGGTCCAAAAGCTTCTGGCGGGGCGACCGTTCCCCACTCATGCCAGTTCGCCCCCTGGAGGGTATGCGGGCTTGAGCGTCCAGCTCTGCAGGCGGGCATAGTGCACCAGGCGCCCTGTGTCCAGCGATGGGTCCATCATGGCCTGGTCGATAATGTCCTGGTAGGCGTGCCCGAGCAGCACTCCCTCTTCGGGGATCCGCGGGAAGTGCCGGAGCTCCACGACGGACGGCACGGTTCCCTCGGCGAGCGCACAGTAGGCCTCTGCCAGCGCCCGGTACAGGGTACCCAGGCCCACGCGCTGCCCCCGTGGCCCAAGATCGTGTGGCAGATACCCCCGCCGCGTGACCCAGTCCCGCAGCTCACCACACAGGCAGACAAAGCCATCCCAGGAGATCTCAAAGACTTCGGGCGTCGTGATCGGGTTCTCCATCGGCCCCAGCACTTCCACGCGTGACACGGCGGCCGGCAGCCCTTCTCCTCGGGCGAAAGCGAGGATGCTATCGGCCAGCCCCACTACCGTCTCTGCTGGGCTGAAGCGACGACCCGTCGGTATCCGCGGTCGCTGTCCCCGTGCGCGCCAGCCCGAGACCGGGTAGAACCCCGAGTACGGCGCAGCGCTGACCTCGAGCGCCGCAGAGAAGAGCTCGGTCCGCGGGATTTCCCGCGGCTGCGTGCCGTACTTGGCCTGCAACTCGGGCACCGTCACGATGTTGACGGCCTCGTGCCGGGCCAGGTAACGCATAAGCCGGCGCAGGTTTGCCCATGTGAGCTCCATCTGCGACGCGCTGCGCAGGTGCGGCCGGGGTCGCTTCGCCCACTGTTCACGGGGCACGTTCACGCCGCTTGTGTGCATGAAGAAATCCACAAACTCGACCACTCGCAGATGGTACGGGTGACAGACGAAGAACGTGAGGTACTGCTGACCATGCTCCACAAGAGCTGCGATATGCCGCTCCAGGCTAGCCATGGCCTGATTGAAATCCTGTGGGTCGGAGTATACGTGATCGTAGGGCTCAAAGTACGCCAGAAAGTTGGGGTAATACTCCCCGTAGGGCAGGTTCAGGGCCCCACAGTACCAGGAGAGGCTGTAGTGGGGAGGCGCAGCCGGCGGGCCGTACACATACGGGACCCCCATCTCCCTGGCCACCGCAAACACCTGCGGCGCCGCGTATGATGCATGCTGGCTGATGCAGGCAGGATCGCGACCGAACGTGTCCCGCAGCATCTGGCAGCCCTCGGCCTCCCGACGTCGCGCCTCGGCGACACCCTCCCACCAGTCCTTGCCCGCACAGTACTCCGGCAGGCAGGGATGCTCACCGGTGAGGGTGTGGTGACCGATGGCATGGGGCCTGAGGGCGTCGATAACGTCAAAGCGTCCGCGCTCCTTGAGAAGCCGGGCGCGGATGCCTATGAAGAAAAAGTTGCCCCGCACCCCCTCCTCGGTCATGAGGTCGGCCAGTTCCTTGATGATCGTATCGCTCCCGACCTCCGGTCCGTGATAGTAGTCCTCGACGTCAAAGCAGAGGGCAACGTCAATCTTGGCCATGGCGAATCCTCCGGGGCTGTGCAAGACAAACAAGAGAGGACCAGTCCGCGAAACCGATCAGCCCTTGATCCCCGTCAAGGCGATCCCCTCAATGAAGCGGCGCTGCAGGATGAGGAAGACGAGGAGAACGGGCATGATGGAGACCGTAGCCGCAGCCATCGTCAGATCATAGCGCGTGAGATAGCGGCCGGAAAACTTGCTGAGGCCAATAGGGAGGGTCAGCATCTGCTCCGTGTTCGTGACAATAAGCGGCCAGATGAACGACTCCCAGCTCCACATGAACGTAAAGATCGCGAGGGCGGAGAGTGCCGGTCCGCACAGGGGCAGGATGATGCGCCAGAATATGCCGGGCTCCGACGCGCCATCCATCCTGGCGGCATCGATCAGGTCATTGGGCAGGCTCTGGATGTACTGGCGCATCATAAAGATACCAAAAGCATCTACCGCCCCCGGCAGAATGAGGCCCGCATAGGTGTTGACCAAGCCCACCTGGTAGACCATGACGTATAGCGGTATCATCCGCACCTGGAACGGGATCATCATCGTGCTGAGGATGGCGATAAAGATGAAATCACGGCCCGGGAACTGGAACTTGCTGAGCGCATAGCCCCCCAGAGCGCTGGTCAGCAGCACACAGACGACGGTGACAGCAGCGACGATCACGCTGTTGGCAATATAGCGGGCAAAGGCCATCTGCTGAAACACGGTCGCATAGTTGCGGAGGGTCGGGCTCTTGGGGATCCAGGTCGGCGGCACCTGTAGGATTTCGGACAAGGGCTTGAACGAGGCAGAAAGCATCCATAGCAGGGGCAGAATCATGATCACAGCCCCGGCCGTCAGCAGAAGGTGCAGGCACAGCACCCCCAACGGGCGCAGGACGGGCAGATATCCTCGCTCTAGCCGCTTGTAGGCCGTACGCATCATGCCTGACGCTCCACTAGTACTCAAAGGGGCGCTCCAGAATGCGCAGCTGGATCAGAGTGAACACAAAGATGATGGCGAACAGGACAAAGGCACCGGCCGACGCATACCCCATCGCCAGCGTCCTGAACGCCGCCTGGTAGATGTGCAGCACCAGAGTCCGCGTGCTGTGCAGAGGTCCTCCCGGAACCGTACTGCCGCCGCCCGTCATCACCCATACCTGGGTAAAGATCTGCAGGTCGCTGATAACGGCCATGACCGTGGCCAGCACGATCGTCGGGTTGAGGAGCGGTATGGTGATCTTCCAAAAGCGCTGCCACGGCCCCGCACCGTCGACCATCGCCGCCTCGTAGAACTCCCGGGGAATGGTCTGCAGCCCGGAGAGGAAGATGACCATGTAGAAGCCTATGTCCCTCCAGATGCCCACGATCGACACCGCCGGGATCGCCCAGTTTGGGTCTTTGAGCCACCCGGGGCCCTTGATATGGAACACGCTGAGAACATAGTTCACCGGCCCTGCTGACGGCTCGAGCAGCCAGCGCCACACAAACGCCGCGGCGACCATGCTGATGACCACCGGCACGAAGTAGACCGTCCGGTAGAGGCCGCGCGCGACGACCGACGCGCTGTTCAGGGCAATCGCCAGCACGAGCGAGAGCACCAGGGTGACGGGGACCATGAGGAGCACGAACCGGCCGGTGTTGCTCAGCGAGCGCAGGAACAGAGGCTCGCGGAGGATATCGGCATAGTTCCTCAGGCCCACGAAGTAGCGGTGCGCCGCCGCGCCTAACGTCCAGTCGAAGAGGCTCATGACAAAGGCATAGACGATAGGCGCGACAACGATGACCAGGAAAAAGAGGAGCGACGGCGCCAGAAAGGCATAGGCCCACAGAGTGCGGCGACGGCTCGGCGTCAGACGCATAAAACACCTCTCGGCCGGAAGGCGGCAGGCAGAGCCTCAACCGGCCCTGCCCGATCGTGCATCCCGGGGCCTCCCTGCCGGGCAAATGCCCCGGGCAGGGAGGCGGGCAATCGTTACAGACCGAACTTTTTCTTGTACAGGGCTCGCTCTTCCTCAGCGCCCTGCTTCACGGAGGCTGCTACGTCGGCATTCTGCAGAACGATCCGGTCCCAGATCGCCTGCCGAATGGTCCACACATCGTCCCATCCCCAACCATCCATCGGAATGGCCGTAGGGAAGGCGTCAAAGGCCGCCGCCACGTTCGGGTTCGAGCGCAGTTCCTCATCGGCCAACAGCGCCACACGGGACGGGCACTCACCTCCGCCGGCAGCCCACTTTTTCTGAGACTCGGCCGAGGTCAGGAACTGGACCCAGCTCCAGGCGGCCTTGATCTGCTTGGAAGCCGAAGAGACCACGTAGGACCAGCTCGAGCCCATGATCGAGGGCGGTTTGCTCGCCGGGTGTGGCGTGGCAAAGACCTTGAACTTGAGGTCCGGCGCCGCGAGCTTGAGGTCGCCTATCCCGACGTACTCCGAGATCCTCATTGCGGCCTTGCCGAGGGAGAACTTTTGCTGATCGGCGAGGAACTGCGGGTGGTCATCGCCATCTTTCGTCACAAGGTCGGTTACGAACTGCCACGCTTCGATGCCCCAGTCGGAGTCATAGTTCACGTTATAGTTGTCGTCCACCGGCAGGCATTGGCAAAGCTGGGCGGGCATCTGATAGTAGTAAGTACTGGTAGGCAGAGGCACAGATATCAACCCCAGCCTGCTCCAGATTCCCGCTGGAATCCCTCTTGGTCAGGGCCTTAGCCCACTCCCTGAACTCGTCCCAGGTCTGAGGGCCCTTCTCGATGTCGAGGCCTGCAGCCGACGCCAGGTCAGTGTTGACATAGAGCGGCCAGACCTGCACATCGGTCGGCAGCCCATAGTAGTCGCCCTGGAACTTGAGCAGCCGTACCGTCCAGGGGACAAACTCTTTCTCAATGTCAGCCCGGCTCATGACCTCGTCGGGGACGGCGATGATCTGCTTCCGGTTGTAGAACTCGATGGCGATGTTGGCGGGTATCTGGTAGACGTCCGGACCGCTCCCGGCTTCGAGAGAGGTCACGACTTTGTCAAAGTAGGCGTCGTACGGCACCGACTCAAAGACCACGGAGACCGTCGGGTTCGCCTGCATGAACTCTTCGCTCAGCGACTTGACGATTGCCGCACGAGCCTCGTTGTGGTGCTGCCAGTGCGTGATCGTCACCTTCTCGGCCGGTGCGGGCTGCACGCCGGCTGCCTGCGTAGGCGCAGCTCCTTGTTGCCCCGCGGGCTTTGGCGCGCAGCCTGCCAGCAACAGTCCGACGCTGCCGGCCGCGACGCCAGATAGGAACTGCCGACGCGATACCGTTTTCTGCGCCATCGTCCGCGCTACCATGGTTCCTGCTCCTTTCCTGTGAGAGAAACCTGAACGATTGTGCTGCTGCCTGGCCCCCAAGCGGCCCCACAGGCCGACTTGGCCGGCGGCAGCGTAGCTGGCCGCGAACTGCCGCCTGAAGCGCTCCCATCGGGCTAGGGCTTTTTCAAAGTCCGGGGTATGTGGACGGAATTCGGGTAAAGAGGACTGAGAACAGCCTGTGGATTCTTAGA
>ENA-ORXB01002022-ORXB01002022.1-sediment-metagenome-genome-assembly--contig:-NODE-2022-length-19541-cov-4.930025_pt1 | contig 19541 bp, 15 predicted proteins | sample MGYA00237863_ERZ511475 | MGnify/ENA primary metagenome ERZ511475 (study PRJEB26305, sample SAMN06343858) | sediment metagenome | isolation source: hot spring sediment | place: Canada: British Columbia... | reverse complement strand
GGACACCTGGTCAAGGGGTACGCCGAAGACCTCGGACGCGGTGGCGGTATGGATGTCGAGGTTCTTCTCGAAAGCCTTCTTCAAGCCGAGATCGCCCGACAGATGAGCTAAAATACGCAGCTCTATCTGGGAATAATCCGCTGAGATTATCGCGCCGTCATCCGAGGTGGGCAGGAAAGCCTTGCGTATCATCCCCCCCAGGGGGGTCCTCACCGGGATATTCTGCAAGTTGGGGTTGCTGGACGAAAGACGCCCTGTTGCGGTAACCGTCTGGTTGAAACTGGTATGGAGCCGTCCGGTGCTCTTGTCCACCATGCGCGGTAATGCCACAACATAAGTATTTAACAATTTGGATAATTCTCGATAACGCGACAGGGGCTCGATAATGGGGTGCTGGTCTTTTAGGGCGTTCAGAACGCTGATGTCGGTTGCATAGCCGGTCTTGGTGCGCTTCACGGGTGTTAACCGGAGAACCTCGAAAAGAATACGCGAAAGTTGCTGCGGAGAATTAAGATTGAAGCTTTCTCCCGCCAGCTCGAAAACTCGCTCCTCCAATTCCCTCATTTCTTCCTCAAGATTTGTTTGCATCACCTTGAGGGCTTCCGTGTCCAGGCGAACTCCTTTTATTTCCATATCCGCCAGGACTCTCTGAAGGGGAATCTCCACTTCGTCATGAAGAGTTCGCAACTCTTTCAGGTTCATTTCCGCTTCCAAATGCGGCACCAAGCGCTCTATGGCCAGCGCCATGACCATGTTCCTGGAACATTTTTCATTCTTCTCCTCAATAAGGCCCATCTGTCCCACCGGAGCATGCTGTAAGGAAAGGCCAAGATAATGCGACAATGCATTCTCCAAGTCATGCCTTACGCCCGCTGGATTAACCAGATAAGAGGCCAATTGCACGTCGAAGTCAAACTGCGGGTAATGCCCCGCCGCTTTGGCAAGTTGCACCTGTATATCCTTGCCTCGATAACAATTCAATCGCACTTCCCTATCCTCATCCAGCATATTCAGGAGCATATCCAGAAGGGACGTCACTCCCTCCTCGTCGAGGTCAAGATAATATACATGACCGCCAACGGCAGCGGAAAGAGTGGCTATCCTTCCCGAGGTGAAACCTTCCCCTTCCAGCTCCGCGTACAGCGACAGCTCCCCCGCCGCCCTATAGTCACGCCGTAGTTCCTCCAGCCTGGATAGGTCGGTTATGGTTGTTTCCGACTTCGGACGCAGCGCGCCTTCTCCGATATTCGTCCCCATTGCCTCCCCGAATAGGGAGGATTTCAAAGCTGCCAGGCGTTCGTAGAGCTTCTTGAATTCCAGAGACGAAAAAAGGCGTTGCACGGCCTGCTCATCCCAGGGCTTCAGCTCCCATTCCTGCTGCCGCCACTTATCCACCACCGGCACATCCCGCCGCATGCGCGCCAGCTCTCGACTCAGATAGGCGCTCTGCCGGTTTTCTTCCAGGGCTTTCCTCCATCGCTTGTTGGTTATTTCTTCTAAATGATCGTAGACGGCATCCAAGTTCCCGTATTCGTTTATCAGCGCCGCCGCGCTCTTCTCTCCTATTCCCGGCACGCCCGGGATATTGTCCGAGGTATCACCTTTCAAGGCTAGATAATCCACGATCTGTTCCGGTTCGATGCCGTATTTCTCCCGAACCATTCGGTGGTCATAAACCACAATGTCTGTGATGCCTTTTCGGTTGGCTATCACCCTCACCCTGTCATCCACCAACTGCAAGGCATCTCGGTCACCGGTAACGATAAATATCTCCTTGTCCTGCGGTATCGCTTCCGTCAGCGTCGCCAGCACATCATCGGCCTCGAAGCCTTCTTCCTCCAGGCAGGGAATTCCCAATGCCTCCAGAAGGGCGTGAATGATGTCTATCTGCTCGCGAAGCTCCTCGGGCATGGGTTTGCGGTGCGCCTTGTATTCCTCGAATTTTTCCGTACGGAAGTGCGGCTTTCCCTTATCGAAGGCCACGATAACCGAGCGCGGCCTTGTCTCCTCCAAGACTTTAATGAGCATGGATGTAAAGCCATAGACGGCGTTGGTAAGCTGCCCGGACGAGGTGGCCAGCTCGCTCGGAAGCGCATAGAAAGCCCTGTAAGCCAGGCTATGGCCGTCTATTAGAACATATCTTTCCGATTCCGCCACGCTTATGGCCTCCTTTATGTTTGGCTCTCCGCCATAAAAGGCGGGTAATCCAACCGACATCCGGCATGCGACAGTTTACTGATGCCTTAGATGCCTGCTCTTTTGGAATCGTGTCGCATTGGACATCTTAACTCTACCCACGCTTTTGGAATATGAACCTTATATTTCAAACTCCTCGCCAAAAGTACTCGAAATATAGATAACATTCAGCGTCCGGTGGTTTGCCGGCACTTCAACTATAGCCCCTATCGCCAGCCGATGTTGAATCAGGTATACATAGGCTTCTACCCCTTGTTCCGGGAGAAGATCCCATATTGATATCTTTCCACTTGCTTACCCTTGAGGCTCGGGGACGGGGCTGATTATCCCCGCCCCCTAACCCAGGGAGAACATACATATGTATGTTAACTTGCCATGGTGACAAAATTGGGCTGGCAGCAATTCTCCATTAGTGCGGGTATTACGACGCTTTCGCTGATGAATTAAACGACCCACTTTAATACAGAAATAACTTTCCGTTTCCACTGAGGCCCAGCCGTCTTCAGCCCCTGAAAAAAGAATAGTCAGCGGGTTCTCGCTTACTAGGTTGTTGGTGCCGGAGGCCGGACTCGAACCGGCACGGGGTTACCCCCACTGGTTTTTGAGACCAGCGCGTCTACCTGTTCCGCCACTCCGGCCCGCTAGGTTTTTATTTTATGTATTACTGCTCTTATATGGCAACGCCTATATCTTGGTGTGTTGGCTCCTTCCTTATAAAGCTATCTCTATGATATTGGGCTCCTCTCGCAGCAAAGGCACACGCCTTTGTGCCTTTATGATCAATAGAGTTTCATTTTATGTGACGGGGTTTCTCGCTTAGGGTATAAGGGTGGTGTCAACAGCGCTTACATACCACACGCCGTTATGGTTTTCCATAACAATGGATATCCTATTGTCGGCATCCAGCGCCTCCGATCCATGAACGCCCTGTACCGCTCCTTCCTTAGCATAAGCTTTCGCCGTATAAGCGTCGCTCTGTTCTACTTTGAACCGCACGTCTTTGTAGCTTCCATCACTGCCAAGATAGAGCAAGGTCTGGTTGTAAAGCCTTTCCCCCTCCGTGCGCTCCTGTGGTAAGAAGTTGCTGCAGAAAGACTCCAGGCTCCTGTCGTTTATTGCTTTGATCAACCGCTTTGCCCTTTCTCCGGGCGAGACCGTTCCCCACACGGTCAAGCTGAGCACAAGCCAAAGTATCAAGGCCAAGATGACAATCCCGTAAATGATTATTTTCAGGCGATGCTTTTTTACCTTTTTTCTAAGCGCCTCGCTTGGAGCGGGTAACAGCAGTTCGTCTTCGCCCCTCCATTCTCCAGTTGCTCGGGCGGGAAGTTTTTGTTCCAAGCCAAGCGGTTTTTCTTCCATCACAGGCTCTTCCGACAAGCTCATTCTTTGCATGCAAAGATAGCAATATTCGGCGTCATCCGGGTTTGCCGCTCCACAAGCCGGACAGTTCACCTATCCACTCTCCTTATGCCGCGACACAAGCTCATCATCCTGCAAGTTTATGATCACTTCTCTTACGTTCCTATTTATGGTTTTTCGCCAAATAATGTTGGTAATCCTACCGACATCTGGCGTTCGACAATTGATCGGTGCCTTAACTGCCTTCTCTTTCCTGAATCGCTCCTAATCAAACACCTTGACTCTACCCACACTTTTAGGAAATGAGCCATATTTATGAACCCCTTGACCTTGGGTGTTCGTGTACTTCTTCATATTCCTTAAACCGGGGAAATATATGTGCTTCAGCGCCATCATTCCCCATTCACAGTTGAATCTTTCTCATTGCATTGCAATCGACGTCTGCAGCCCCTATCTTTAACTATAGCAACTCATCTGAGACGTAATGCGCCATTTGAGAGGGCCAACCAAAAGCAATCCTGCCACGACTCTCCTTTTCTGGTTTAAATTATCTCTAAAGCTTTATTCCATACCCGGCCGGTTGCTTCCTTCCTCATTGCCGGGCTCAAGATCAACTTTTGCTTCGGATATGACACGGTAAAAGCATGACCTTTCCCCGGTATGGCACGCCGGTCCCACCTGCTTGACCTTTATAAGCAGGGCGTCCCCGTCACAGTCGTATCGTATTTCTCTTACAAATTGGCGGTTGCCGGATGTTTCCCCCTTACACCAATACTCGCCGCGGCTCCTGCTCCAGAACCAGGTTCTACCGCTTTCTATGGTTCTTGCCAGCGATTCCCTGTTCATGTACGCCAACATCAGCACCTCGCCATTATCAGCATCTTGAATTATCGCCGGAACCAAACCCCGATCGTCATACAAGATCTCCATGCTTATCCTCCCTCAGCCGTTTGCTCATCCCCGAGATATATCCTTCTTATGTCGTCGCTTTCCAAAAGCTCGACCGACTCCCCCTCTAAACGCACTTTCCCAGCGCGCATCACGTAGGCATAGTCCGAGAGGCTTAAAGCGATTTGGGCATCCTGCTCCACCAATAAAATGGTCAACCCTTCCTCGTGAAGCCTTTTTAGGCAGGCGAAGATGTCTTTAATCACCAATGGCGCCAGCCCCATGGAAGGTTCATCCAGAAGAAGCAACCGCGGACGCGACATAAGCCCCCTGCCTATAGCCAGCATCTGCTGCTCGCCGCCGGAAAGAGTTCCGGCCAGCTGGCTCTTTCTGTCCTTTAAAGCCGGGAACACTTCCAGCACGAAGTCAAGATCGCCTTTGATTTCCGCCGCCTGCCTTCTTCTGGAGCGTAAGTAGGCCCCCAATTCCAGGTTTTCTTCGACGGTCATGGTTCCGAAAACCTGGCGCCCTTCCGGCACGTGGGAGATACCCAGTTTTACGATACGGTAAGGTTCAAGATTGGCAATGTCCTTCCCAAAATATAGTATTTCCCCGTATCTGGTAGGAATAAGGCCTGAGATTGCCCGCAACAGCGTGGTCTTCCCCGCCCCATTCGCGCCAATAATAGTGGTTATTTTCCCTGTCCTTACCCAGAGATCAACTGCACGCAAAGCTTCGATATTGCCGTAAAAAGCTGAAAGATTTTTAATCACCAACAATTCCCATACCCGCCTTTACCGGTAAATATTTTCGTCTCTTCGCCATAAAATGTGGGTAATCCGACCGACATACGGCGAGCGACGGTCCACCAGAACCTTGACTGCCTGCTCTTCTCTGAATCGCGCCGTATCAAACATCTTAACTCTACCCACATTTTTAAGAGATGAACCATATTATTTGCCACTTCAATTAAAGGGTGAATCAATCCACCTCCGAGCCGAGATAAGCCTCTATGACTTTGGGGTCGTTGCGGACTTCATGCGGTGCGCCAGAGGCGATTATCTCGCCGTAATCCAGTACCATAACTTCATTAGAGACGCGCATTACCAGCCCCATATCGTGTTCCACCAAGATCACCGTCACCCCCATGTCTCGAATGCGGTAGATAATCTCTCCCAATTCGCTTGTCTCATAGGCATTCAATCCGGATGCCGGCTCATCAAGAAGCAACAACCTTGGGTTTGTCGCCAAGGCTCGTGCCACCTCCAAGAGCCGTTGTTGCCCAAACGGCAATCCACCAGCCAGGTTTTGGGCCTGCATCTCCAGGCCCACCATCTCCAAATAACCCAGGGCTTCCTTGCAAATCCAGTTTTCCTCTCGCCGCGCAGAAGGAAAACGCAAAGACGATCGCAACATCCCAACCGATGTACGCCTATGCAGCGCGACCATCACGTTCTCCATAACCGTCATCCCCGTAAAAAGCCGAATGGTTTGAAAAGTGCGGGCTATGCCCAGTGCAGCAATTTCATGAGTGGGAAGCCCGACAATCTCCCGGTTGTTGAACAAAACGCTTCCTTCATCAGGCCGGTATATTCCCGTTAATATGTCGTAGAGGGTTGTTTTCCCTGCGCCGTTGGGACCGATGATGGCCTTTATCATGCCCTCTCTAACCTCGAAAGAAACATTTTTGACCGCCGCCAGACCGCCGAAGGTCTTGGTCAATCCGTTGGCCTTGAGCAATACCCCCCCATCCAGCTCCGGGGTTGCCGTCGCCATCTATTCCACCACCTTCTTGCGGAAGGGATTATGAATAGGGTTGCGCCTGTATCGGATCATGTCCGATAGGCTCTTGGTGATCCCTGACGGCATGAAGATCATGGTAAGCATGAGTATGAGGCCGAAAACCAAACCCTCGTACAGGCTGTATCTTTCCACCCACTTGGGTGCCTCGCCCAGCCATTTGGGAACGGCCTTGATAATTTCGGGAATAAATATGATAAGCCCGGCCCCGGCTACGGCCCCCCAAATACTCTCCATACCTCCCACAACCACCATGGTAACAAGCTCTATGGAGAGAAGCACGTCAAACGTGCCGGGGCTGATATATCCCTGCAGGTGGGCAAAGATGCCACCAGCCAACCCACCCAGAGCAGTGGAAAGCATGAATATCTTTATCTTCTGGCGGCTCACGTCGATCCCCATGGCCTCGGCCGCCACTTCGGACTGATGAAGGGCGCGTATGGCTCTCCCCACTCGGGAACGCACCAGGTTGTTGCAAAGGGCTAATACGATCAGGGCCACGATCCAAACAAAAAAGTATTCTCCTTTGCGTGTGGTTATCTTTATTCCCGGCAAGGCCAGTTTAGGTATGGACCTGATGCCGTCATTGCCGTTGGTCAGCCAGATCAGCTCCCTGAAAAATACGAAAGCGACGATGCCCAGGCCCAATGTCGCCATGGCCAGATAATGACCTTTTAAACGCAGCACGGGAGCAACCAAGAATCCTACCAAGGCCGCCATAAAGACAGCCGCAATGATGGATAGCCATACGGGAAAACCAACTTTTACCGTAAACAAAGCGCTGGTATAGGCGCCTATGCCGAAGAAAGCACCATGGCCCAGAGAAACCTGCCCCGCGTACCCCATAAGCAAGTTTAATCCCACGGCCACTATTGTGAACACCCCCACCATGCGCATGACATAGATGAGGTCAATGCCAATAGCTCTGGAAACGGCACGTGACCAGAAGGGCAGCGAAGCCAAGAAAACCGCCAAGAGGATAAAGACGCGGTTATGCTGGAATATATTTACGCATACTCGGACGATCTTTCGTCCTCCCTGCTGTCCCTGAAGTCGGTTGCTCTCCATATCACACCTTTTCCATGACCCCTTTACCAAGGATTCCTTGAGGTCGCCATAATAGCACTAAGATGAGGATTATAGCTGCTACCGCCTCCCTAAACCCCGAGGAAATTCCCAAAACCACGGTGAGGAAGCCCGGGATGAGCTCCTCCAAAAGCCCTATAACCAGCCCCCCCGTGACCGCTCCAAAAGTATTGCCCAATCCGCCGACTATAGCGGCCGTAAATCCCTTTATACCGAGAAAGAGCCCTATGGAATACTTGGCGAAAGGGGCGTTTACGAGACCTGCCAAACCGCCGAGCGCTCCTGCCAGGAGGAAAGAGTAAAAAGACATGCGAGAGACGTTGATACCCACCAGGCTGGCTGCCTGGCGGTTAATGGAGCAAGCCCTCATGGCCTTTCCTGCCTTGGTCTTGCCGAAAAACAGGTAAACCAGCACCACGCTCACGGCGGTAAGACCGATAACCCAGAGGAATTGAGTGCTTACCGTGGCCCGCGGTATAGGCAAGTTACCAGCAGAAAAGTCCGGCACCTTGTAGGCTTCCTCGGGCCAGAATATTCTCCCCAGTGACTTATAAAATATGGAAGCCCCAATGGTGGCTATTATGGCTATGAGGACGCCGGCGTTGCGTAGAGGGTAGATGACCATTCTCTCTGTGATCCCTCCAATAGCTGCCGTGGCGAGGACCGCCAGTAGCAAAGCCAGAGGCAAGGGTAAGCCTATGCTCACGGCGAAGGTAAAGGACAATAACCCGCCGAACATGGAGAATTCTCCCTGAGCAAAGTTAATGATGCCTGTGGAGTTGAAAATAATATTGAAGCCCATGGCCACAAGAATATAGACGCAGCCATTGGCCAAGCCGTTAGCGATATATTGCGGACAGTTTCCGAAAAAATTTAGTAATGAGCTCAGCGGCTTCCACCTCGGCTTGGAAAGAAGAGGAAGCCGGCTACCATCCGGCTTCCTCTTCTCGCAATTCCGCTATTCCTGTCCGGGAGCTACCTCCCAGCTATTGTTAACGATCTCCACTACTATCAAATCTTCCGCCTTAAGGCCATCGTGGTCGGTGGGGCTGTAGTTGAAAACTCCCGCCGTTCCCACCAGCCCCTTGGTCTTTTCGATAGCGTCGCGCAGCTCCGACGGCGTGGCGTCGGCTCCGGCTCGCTTCAAGGCGTCGGTAACAATATTGATGGCATCCCATCCATGACCGGCGAAGGTATCGATCTTTTCGCCGTAAGCCGCGGTGAACTCATCGGAGAAATTCTTAATGAATTCGTACCATTCCGATCCGGGCTCCAAGGCCTTTTCCCATATGAGCATCTTGCCCACGGGAAAGAGAACGCCATTCGCCGCATTTCCAGCCAGTTCAATGAATTTCTTGTTGGCGATACCATGGCTGCCAACGTAAGGCAAAGTAATGCCCTTATCCCTCATCCTCTTAGCGATTATAGATGGACCGGGATTGGTACCCCAGACGACGATCACATCCGGGTTGGCGGTCTGGATATTGGTTAGATGGGTATCCATTCCCTCTTCAGACTCGTCGGTCTGGTAGCCCTCAGCCATAACGACTTGCAGCCCCAGCTCTGGCGCCATGGCTTCAATGGACTTTTTACCCCCGGTCCCAAAAGGATTGGTATCATATAGCAGACCGATGCGTTTCTTATTGAGCACATCCCTTATATAGGTCAGGCCCTTTCTCACAACCAATCTTGAGGCGGGAGGCGTCCTGAATATCCAGGTGATATCTCCCTCCATGATGGAGTCATCCGCGGCCATACAAACCTGGGGCACTTGCTTCTGCGCCGTTTCCTGTTTCATGGATAGGGTAGCCCCCGTGGAGCTGGTGCCGATAACGGCGACCACCTCTTCCTGCTCAATAAGCTCCACCGTTGCCTGTAAAGCCACATCGGGCTTGCTTTGATCGTCCTTGATTATCACCTCAACTTGGTGCCCGTCAATTCCACCCTCAGCGTTGAGCTTGTCCACAAACAGCTCTATCGCTTTTCTCTCCGGTTTTCCCAGCGGCTCTTGTGCGCCGCTATCAGAAAGAACCACCCCTATCTTGATGGGTTTTTTTGTCTCCCCGCCCTTCGCGCCGCATCCCGCGAACGAGATAAAAACGGCTGCGACAAAGGCGGCCATGATCACTAATACCAAAGCTTTTCTTTTACGCAATTCCGATCATCCCCCCTCTTGGTTACTCCCGCGGTAAGGTTGCTTACCTTACACGCGTTTCCGAACAATAGAAATGACATACCATAGCTCATATATCTATCATATGACCTGCTCTAATGTCCAGTTCAGGGCTTGTCTTGCATTCAACGGTCAATCTCTGACGGGTATGCTCCGGCCTCGCAAGAATTGTTTGGCCTCGCGTATACTGTACTCTCCATAGTGAAAAATGGACGCTGCCAGGACGGCATCGGCTCCCGCCTCTTTAATTGCCTGTGCCAGGTGCTCCAGGTTTCCGGCACCACCGGAAGCTATCACGGGAATATTCACCGCCTGAACCACGGCAGAGGTGAGCTCGAGATCGTAGCCCTCCTTGGTGCCGTCCCTATCCATGCTGGTGAGAAGGATCTCTCCAGCTCCAAGCGCCTCCGCGCGGCGCGCCCATTCCACTGCGTCCAAACCGGTCGCCGTTCTCCCTCCATTTATGTAGACCTCCCAGCCGCCCTGCGGCCTTTCTTTAGCATCGATGGCCACCACCACGCACTGCGACCCGAATCTCTTTGAGGCCTCCATAATCAGGTTGTTGTTTTTCACGGCTGAGGTATTTAATGATACTTTGTCGGCTCCGGTAGCCAGCATGCGACGAATATCCTTCTCGGAACGAATGCCTCCTCCTACCGTAAAAGGGATAAAGACTTTTTCCGCCACCCTGGCCGCCATCTTGAAGACGAGATCCCTACCCTCATGAGAAGCGGTGATGTCGAGGAAAACAAGCTCGTCAGCTCCCTCTCGATCGTAAATCGCAGCCATCTCTACTGGATCGCCGGCGTCTTTTAGGGACACGAAATTTATTCCCTTGACCACACGGCCTTTATCTACGTCAAGGCAGGGTATAATGCGCGCGCAATGCAATATGGTTCACTCCTCCTCTAACTTCAGAACCTCGCTCAGCGTGATATCACCGCTGTAAAGCGCTCTCCCAATAATAGCGCCCTCAAGCCCCCTTGGCGTTAAAGCCTTCAGCTTCGCTACATCCTCGATGGCGCTTATTCCTCCTGCAGCGATAATACCGATACCCTTGTCCAAAAGAGGCTCGAGCACGGATTGATCATATCCTCGCAGAGTTCCGTCCCGCGTTATGTCGGTATGTATCATGCGCGCAGCCCCGCTCGAAATTAAATGCTCCACTACCTCTTTCAAGGAACGCCCGGTTTTTTTAGTCCATCCCCGCACCGCTATTTCTCCGTTCCTGGTGTCAACGCTCACTATTACTTGCGACCCGAACTTATCTATCGCCTCTTTCAAGAAAGCGCTTTCCGTAAGTGCCCTGGTTCCCAGAACCACTCTTTGTGCCCCCAAGGAAAGCAATTTTCGGATGTCTCCTTCGCTGCGTACGCCACCCCCAACCTGGACGGGGATATGCACCCTATCCAGTATTTCCTTTACCGAATCCAGATTGGCCAAAGACTCTCCTACGGCGCCGTCGAGGTCCACGACATGGAGGTACGAAGCGCCCTGACTTTCCCATAACAGCGCCATTTCCCAGGGACAGGAAGAAAACACGGTTTCCCTTCGCATTTCTCCCTGATAGAGGCGTACGCATTTCCCGCCTTTTATATCCACGGCGGGATATATTCGAAACATCTACCTACCTCCGCTATGCGCATATTTGGGCGAAGTTATGCAGCAGCCGCAAGCCGGCGGACGAACTTTTTTCGGGGTGAAATTGGAACGCCAATATGTTTTCCTGAGCAATTCCCGACGCGAACTCCAAGCCATACTCGGTCCTGGTCAGAACGATTTGCTCATCAGAAGGGTGCACGTAATAGGAATGCACGAAGTAATAAAAAGTTCCCTCGGCCAGTCCATCCAGTACCGGATGCCGTTTCGCGAATTTGACATCATTCCAGCCCATGTGAGGTACCTTTACGCTCTCCGGGAATCTTATCACTTGGCCTTTAAGTACCCCCAAACCCTTGACTCCCGGGCTTTCCTGACTATTTTCGAACAGCAGCTGATAACCAAGGCAAATACCCAAAAAGGGCTTTCCATCCTGGAGCGCCTCAATAACCAGTTCTTTAAGTCCCCTTTGGGCGAGCTCCTGCATGGCGTCTCCGAACGCCCCCACCCCGGGCAAAACGATTCCCTTGGCCCGCTTTATCAATTGGGGATCATCGCTGACGGCGACTTGATGCCCTAGAAAGGCAAAAGCTTTCTCTACACTCCGCAAATTGCCCATGCCGTAATCGATAATCACAATCACGTGGTTCTCCCATGCGAGCGCTTAAAGAATTCCCTTGCTGGAAGGGATGTCCCTTTCTCCAGAGTCTATCCTAACTGCCTCGCGTAAGGCTCTGCCCAAGCTCTTGTAAACCGCCTCCAGCACATGGTGAGGATTTTCTCCGCCCAGACTTCTGACGTGCAAGGTGAATCCGCCCTCATTTACCAAAGCTTGTAAAAACTCTTTTACGCAAGCGGGGTCGAAGCCCGAAACCATTTTCATAGGCAGTTGCACATCATAGGTCAGGTGCGGGCGCCCACTTATATCCAAAGCAAGCATGCAAAGAGCTTCATCCATGGGTAATATATTCCAACCATAACGATTTATACCCTTTTTATCACCCAACGCCTCCCTTATGGCCCTCCCGAGGCAAAGACCGACATCCTCGACGGTGTGATGCTGATCCACATCCAAATCGCCGCTGGCCTCCAGCCTTAAGTCAAAAAGAGCGTGATAGGCCAGCAAAGTCAGCATGTGGTCGAAAAACCCGATCGAGGTTGAAACCTCCACCTCGCCCGCGCCGTCCAGGTCGATCTCCAGGCTTATCTCCGTCTCTTTTGTTTTTCTTTGCAGTCTTTTCTTCCTCATGGCTACTTCCATCATCTAATGCAAGCGCTTGCGCAAGCTGTTGCCGTGGTAGAACATCCCCTCCACTTGTGCCAGCGCGTCGACTACGGGCTCAAGGCTGCGATTGGTCTTCGCATTGGAGAATACTACGTTGCTCCTTTTCAGGAAGTCATAAACCCCCAAGGGTGAAGAGAACCGCGAACATCCCGCCGTAGGCAGGACATGATTAACCCCTACCGCATAATCACCCAAGCTAACCGGGGATTCCACGCCGAGAAAAATGGCGCCTGCATTATGAACCTTCGAGAGCATGCCCGTTACATCCGACGTCGCTATCAGCAAGTGCTCTGGCGCCAGTACGTCCACCAGTTTCACGCCCGTTTCCATTTCCTCCACCAAAACGGCATAAGCGTTCTGTTCTATTTGGTTTCCCCGCTGCTTTGTCATCCTATCCAGCAGATCGTCAACCTTACGCAACATTTCATCGCTACTGGTTATCAGGCATACGCGGGCTCCCGACCCATGTTCAAGCTGGGCTAGCATGTCCAGGGCAATGCATTCAGGGTCAGCCTCGCCTTCGGCCAGCACGACCAGCTCGGTCGGCCCCGCCAGCATATCGATTCCCACGCGGCCGAAAAGTTCCTTTTTCGCCAGAGTGACGTATATATTTCCGGGGCCCACTATCTTCTGTACCGGCTTTACCGTCTCCGTGCCCAAGGCCATTGCCGCCACCGCTTGGGCGCCTCCCAGGCGGTATATCTCCTCCACCCCAAGCAGGTCCATAACGAAAAGCGTGTGCGGGCTGACCTCCCCGTTGGCTCCTGGTGGGACGCATACCGCGATCTCATGTACGCCCGCCACCTTGGCTGGGATCACAGTCATCATCGCCGTCGACGGATAGGCGTATGAGCCTCCTGGGATATACACCCCCACACGTTCCAGCGGACGCACAATCTGGCCGATCCTTGCGCCTTCTTCGGACTCCCAGAACTGGGACTCCCAAAGCTGCTGTTTGTGGAAAGCGTTTATGGTCTTTATGGCCTTTTTCGCTGCATCCACGAAAGATGGATCTACTTGGCGTGCCGCATCTCCAATAGCCTCGCGATTAACGCGCAGGCCTTTACCCTTAAGGTCCACGCCGTCGAATCTTGCCGTCAATTCGATTAAGGCATCGTCCCCACCCTTTTTCACCTGGGAAATAATCTCCCTGACCTCATCTATGGGGCCGACCTCCATCCAGAAATCCCATCCCATGGATTCCCTCAAGCTCTCCAGGCTTTCATACTCGCCGGCATCAAACACTCTCAACAAATCACAAGCCTCCCTTTTAAGGCATCACGGATCGCCATGGCTCCAAGCATCTTCAACCACCTATTCTACTCCAGGGCTATACATCCCTCTCCTAACAAGGATAGAACCTCGGCATATAACGAGCTGTCCGGGCTTACCTTGAATTGCTGCGGCAACTGGAATACCTTAACCGCTTCGTCGCTCTTAAGCTTGAGTTTAACAGTTGTTTGCCCGGGATGTCTCTGCAGTATATCCTTAAGGGTATCCATGACTTCCCTCTCCACCTGGGTGGCATACATGTTTATACACAGATCACACTGTTCCGGGCTTTTCAAGCGAGGCTCCATTATGTCCAAGGCAATTACCCTGACCGTGGCGGCTTCCTCTTCGCGTTCGCCTGCCTCAACCCTCGCTTTTACGCAGATAACCCTGTCCTCCTTCAGTAGCTCCTTGTACTGGATATAAAGCGCCGGAAAGACGGTCACCTCGACCCTTCCCGTGAGATCCTCAAGGGTAAGGGAGGCCATGAGCTCACCCTTTTTGGTAAACCTCTGGGTTTTCTTGGTAATAATGCCGCCGATCCATTTCACGGAAGCATCGGGAAGCTCCGCAAGATCGGAGATATCGCTCTCCACGTGGCGGCTCAACGCCTCTCTTACCTGCATCAGGGGGTGGTCGGTAACGTAGATGCCCAGCATCTCCTTTTCGTAGGACAAGAGTTCGTCCTTAGGGAGCTCCTCCATGATGGGAGACCCCTCAAGGGGATCCTCCTCCTGATCATCGAAAAGAGAGTGTTGCCCCTCTTCGAGCAATCGCTGCTTTTCCGCCGCTAAATCGGCGATGCGATCATAAATTTTCAGCAAGTGGTTGCGCGTATAACCCGTAAAATCGAAAGCCCCGCTTTTAATAAGGCTTTCAAGGGTTCTCTTGTTTATCACCCCTGGCCCCACGCGCTGGCAGAAGTCCAAAAGGGACTGGTACGGTCCGCCCTCTTTGCGCATTTTGATCACCTTATCCGCCGCTCCCTCACCGAGGTTTCGCACCGCGGAAAGGCCGAAGCGGATACCTTCCTCTACCGGCGTGAATTCCTTATAGCTCTCGTTTATGTCCGGCGGAAGAACCTTAATTCCCATCTTGCGGCATTCATTTACAAACACCGGAACTTTATCTTTGTTTCCGGTGACGCTGGTAAGAAGCGCGGCCATGAACTCTACCGGGTAATGGGCCTTCAGATAGGCGGTTTGGTAGGAAATAACCGCGTAGGCGGTGGAATGCGATTTATTGAACCCATAGTAACCGAAGTTTTCTACCAGCTCGAAAACGTTTTCGGCCAGGCTGCGGGCGTACCCCCTCTTCACCGCGCCCTCGATGAACTTCTCTTTCTGTTCCTTCATTTCCTCGGCTTTGCTCTTGGCCACAACGCCCCGCAGCACATCCGCCTCAGCCATGGTGTAGCCGGCCATTTCCACTGCCAGACGCATTACTTGCTCCTGGTAAACGATGATACCGCTGGTGGGCTCCAGAATGGGCTCCAGGTCCGGGTGGAGGTACTTTATAGGCATGCGCTTATGCCTGCGATTCACGAAATCCTTGACCATACCGCTTCTTAAGGGGCCAGGCCTGTATAGGGCCAGAACGGCAATGAGGTCCTCGAAACAGTCCGGGCGGAGATCCTGCAAGAGAGAGCGCATGCCCGGGCTTTCCAATTGGAAAACACCGACGGTATCTCCACGCTGTAACAACTCAAAAGTAGTCTGATCGTCAAGAGGGATGCGTTCGATATCGACATTTATTCCTCGGTTACGCTGTATGTTCTCCAGAGTGTCGCTGATCACGGTAAGGGTTCTAAGCCCCAGAAAGTCCATTTTCAGCAAGCCTATGGACTGGATGGCGTCCATGTCGTATTGCGTTACTATCTCCTCCTCCGCGCCTCGTCTCTGGAGGGGTGTGTAATTACTTAATTCATCATCCGCGATAACCACGCCTGCGGCATGTATTGAATCCTGGCGGGTAATACCCTCCAGGTTTCTGGCTGTTTCTATGATCCTCCTCGCCAACTCATCGCTTTCGTAGGCTTCCCGGAGCTCCGGTGACGTCTCCAAAGCCTGATCAATGCTTATGTTCGCCATCTCCGGCACCATCTTGGCCAAGCGATCAACCTTGCCGTACTCAAGGTTGTACACCCTTCCCGCATCGCGTATGGCCGCTCTTGCCGCCATGGTGGAAAAGGTGACTATTTGGGCCACACGGTCCTCGCCGTATTTCTTGCTTACATACTCTATGACCTCCGGATGACGCTTGTAACAGAAATCTATGTCGATGTCCGGCATGGTTCTTCTGGAAGGGTTGAGAAAGCGCTCGAACAACAGCCCATACTTAATGGGATCCACGGTAGTTATTCCCAGAGTATAGGCCACCAACGATCCGGCGGCCGACCCTCTACCCGGCCCCACTATTATGCCTTTGCTCTTGGCGTAGGAGATAAAGTCCCATACGATTAGAAAATAGCCCGAAAAACCCATCTCCTTTATCACGCCAAGCTCGTAACGCAAGCGCTCCTCCAACTCGGGGGTAACCGTGTCGTAAAGTTTGCGCAAGCCGTCCCAAGCCAGTTTCTCCAGGTAACCATCCAAATCATATCCCTCCGGCACCTGGTACCTCGGAAGGAGGTAGCGGCCATATTCGATCTCCACCTCGCAGCGTTCGGCGATATCCACCGCATTGGACAAGGCCTCCGGGATCTCGGCAAATAGATCTCTCATATCTTGGTAATCCTTGAGATAAAACTGGTCGCTGGAAAACCTCAACCTATCCTCCTGGTCCAATGTAGAGTTGGTCTGTATACACAAGAGGACATCGTGGTGGACATGGTCGTCCTTGCCTACATAGTGGACGTCATTGGTGGCAACGAGACCTATCCCCAACTCTTGGCCTAATTTTACGAGGCCGGGGTTAATCTTCTTCTGTTCAGGGAGAGCGTGGTCCATAAGTTCGAGGTAGAACCCCTCTTCACCATAAATGGACTGATACTCCCTGGCTGCTCTTGCCGCTCCCTCGTAGTCATCATTGAGGAGAAGGTGGGGGATCTCACCCTTTACACAGGCGGACATGGCAATGACTCCCTGGCTATATTCCCGCAGTATTTCCCGGTCTACCCGCGGCTTGTAGTAATAGCCGTCCATATAGCTCATGGTGACCAGCTTCATTAAGTTCTTGTATCCGGTCTGGTTCTCAGACAGCAACAAGAGATGGAAAAGTGGGTCCTCTTTAGCCGGTTTACGCTCAAACCTCGAGCCCGTGGTCAAGTAAACCTCTACGCCGATAATCGGCTTTATGCCTTCCTTGGTCGCCTCTCTGTGAAAAGGTATCACGCCGTACATGGCCCCATGATCGGTTATGGCCAGAGCTTCATACCCTTTTTCCTTTGCGGCTCTGATCAACTCGGGTATTCTCGCCGCGCCGTCAAGCATGGAATACTCAGTATGATTATGCAGGTGAACGAAAGGAACCCCCATCGCTATCCTCTCCTTACGATGTACGTGCCCGCCTCATCCTATTCCTCGTGATCTCCCCTGCTTAATGATAGATCCTCTCGCCTGGCCGACCTTGATCAGCCTGAGGCTTTCGGGCTATGTTATTATAACTTCTTCCGGAGACAAGGGATCGTCGATCGGAGGTAGAAATAGAGTATGCAACCGGCTCCGGCAGGAAAGAAGACGCCCTATGGATCTTAGGTTAAGCTACTCGGCGATCAGTACGTATGAGAAATGCCCGCTGTCTTATCGCTACCAATATGTCGACCGTATAGAGGTAAAACCCTCGCCCTACCTTTCCTTCGGGCGCAGCCTACATGCCGCTCTGGAGTGGCTATACGGCCGCCAGGTTCCTGAACCGCCACCGCTCGAGGAACTTCATACCTATCTGGACACTTGCTGGGATGGTGAGGGGTTTGAAGGCCCTGAGGAAGAGAAAATCTTTCTTAACCATGCCCATGAAGTGCTGGAACGTTTTTACGAGCGCAATATGCCTCATTTCCGCCTCCCGGTGGCTGTAGAGGAGCGCTTTGAGATGACTATGAACGGCTATATTATCTCCGGCGTGATTGACCGCGTGGACAGACATTCAGACGGCTCCTACGAGATCATCGACTACAAGACCAACCGACGTATGCCCAAGTTGGATCAGCTGAGAGAAGACCTCCAACTTCCCATTTACCAGCTGGCATGTCGCGAGGTCTGGGGCATTTCCGCCTCAAAGCTTACCTTTTACTATCTGATCACGAACCAGAGATATTCCACCAAACCGCACAATCCGGAAAGCATGTCCCGAATATTGCAAAAGCTGGACAACATAGCGTCCAGAATAAGATCCGGCGATTTTCCCGCCACCCCAAACCAGCTCTGCCCCTGGTGTTCATACGTGGATATTTGTCCGGAAAAAGCCCATGGGGAAAGATTAGAGGATAGGTACATTTCCCGCTACACTGCCTTGTTGCGACGGCGGCAGGGGCTGGAGAGGATGATTGCCGAATTGGAAAACGAGATGCGCGAGCTTGGAATATCCCTCTACGAAGTTAAAGAGATCCTCTCCATAAAAGGGGATGAATCCGCAAGATAATTAGGATTTCAAGCGCGTCGGCTCAGCCCGCTGCGGTAATTTTCCTGGATGCGAGGCCTGCTCACGCCGGTAAGGGGTCTTCTTCCAATGAGAGGCGTAGCGGTCTTCAGGGCCCATGTGGGTCTTCACCAAGGCCCTTTGTCTGCATTAGGCCGAATCCGGCGTGCAACTATCTGTGGTTTCCTCTAATGGAAGGATCCTTCTCCTGCCTTCTCTTTCACCAAACAAAGAAACACAATGCGGTGGTACATAGCTGTAGTACAACCGGCCGTCGTGCTGTCGCTCGCTGAGGATATTGAGCTGAACCAGCTTTTTCATTTGGCTCTCAACCCGGTCACTGTCCCTCCCGATCATGCTAGCTAGCTCCAAGGACGTGCCCTCAAGGCCGGGGTTGCGGTGAAAATGCGAGATCAACTCGATGCGGATCAGACTATCCGACACGCCGTTTCTTCTGGTCGCTTTGCTGTCTTTCAATTCTCTTTCCATCATTTTTACTCCTCGATACAATAATCAGCCTATTGTTCATGTCTTTTTAGTTAAATTCCTTGAACGCGCCATTTTGGCCCTTTAGTGGTCGTTTTGGCGCCATGAAAGGCGTAGTATATATTGGAAGGGTTCAGCGGAGTTCGCTCAGGCTCTTTCCAGAGCTTCCAGGCTGTCGTTGAGATCGCTTGGAAGGGGGTCCTCGATCTCCATCATTACCCCCGTGATGGGATGGGAAAAGGACAGCCTGTAGGCATGGAGAAATTGGCGGCGTAAGCTCAGCTCTCTTTCCAGGTTATCTGCCTTGCCATAATCACGGTCACCAGCCACGGGATGACCTATATAGGAAAGATGCACCCTTATCTGGTGAGTCCTACCGGTTATCAGCTCCACATGCAGCAGGGCGGCCTTCTTGAAAGTTCTGACTACCCTGAATACGGTCAAAGCAGGTTTCCCATAATCAGCGGTTATCGTCATTTTCTTGCGATTCTTAGGATCTCTTCCCACGGGAGCATCGATCATCCCGTACTTGGTATCGGGAACGCCGTGAACCAGAGCAAGATACATCCTTTTCAGCTCGCGGCTCTTAATCATTTCCTTTAAACGGGCATAAGAGCGGTCGTTTTTCGCCACCACCATGAGACCGGAGGTGTCGCGATCCAGGCGGTGCACTATACCCGGCCTTAAGGTTCCTCCCTCGCTCGACAAGCTCTTCATGGCGAACAGAAGGGCGTTCACCAGCGTGCCGTCCCTATGCCCCGCAGCGGGATGAACCACTATTCCGGCGGGCTTGGAAATCACCGCAAGATCCTCATCCTC
>ENA-ORXB01002016-ORXB01002016.1-sediment-metagenome-genome-assembly--contig:-NODE-2016-length-19624-cov-3.416483_pt1 | contig 19624 bp, 17 predicted proteins | sample MGYA00237863_ERZ511475 | MGnify/ENA primary metagenome ERZ511475 (study PRJEB26305, sample SAMN06343858) | sediment metagenome | isolation source: hot spring sediment | place: Canada: British Columbia... | reverse complement strand
TATCATTGGGTACAGGATTTTTATCAAATAAAAGAGGATGTATTGCATCTTTTAGATATATGTCATTATCAGATATCTCAGGAAATGTAAGTTTAAATTTTTCCATATATTTTATACGAGCAATATAGGAATCCCAAAGACCATATATTTCCAGTATTTTTAGTAAATCTCTATAATAATTCTTTAACTCTTCAGTTATTAACTTCAGAATACGATTTTTTTCTCTATCTTCCATCTTTTTCAGTATAATTAGTTCATCATTTAGATTTGTTATTTCGAAAGGTTCCATAAAAAGAGTATCGCTTGATTGTGAAGTATCACGAACAATTCCACCAAAATCCTTTTTAAAACTTGCTTTTACAGGTAAAACATATCTGCCATCCCTAAAAACAAAAAAATCATCCTGTAGAATTTTTCTTTTGTGTAAGAAAATATTATCAATTACTTTATGAATCTTTTCTTTTATTGATTCCTTTGTATCTAAAATTTCTTTCAATTCTTTAGTTGCATTATTTTTTATATAACCATTCTGAGTAAAAAATCTTCCCATTAATTCGAGAGTTTCAAAAAGTAGATTGTATCGAATTTTATCATCAAAGATATTACCAATAATTTTTAGTTCCAGAAAGCTTTTAATATAAAACTCAATTGCCTTTAATGTTGTATAAATCTTACCAGCTTCATCTTCTGTCAAAAAAACTACTTTTTCTATCTTCATGAGTATATCATCAATGAAGCTAATGGGAATGCTTTCTAAATGTTTATAATCCTCTAATAAAGTTTTTACTTTCTTAATTTTATCTATTTCTTTTTGCAAACTACACTTATCTTGAAAAAACGTTAAAGAAGAAACTATTCTCCTACCATAATCACTGGCACAAAGACGAATAATTTGATTTTTTACAAACTTAATTTCTTTTTCGGGCGGGTTAACAAACAACATTAAAATATTAACTAAGTTTCCTTTTCACCATTTCACTAACTTTACTTCCTTCAAAACGCCCAGCAATTTTAGGCATTAGTTCTTTCATTACCTTTCCCATATCCTTCATTCCAGCTGGTTTGACCGACTGGATAACTTCGTCTATAATTTTTTCTACTTCTGCTTCAGAAAGCTGGGACGGTAAAAAAGATTCAAGTATATTTAATTCTGCCTTTTCTTTTTCAACTAAATCAGGCCTATTTGCCTGTTCAGAAAAAGCAAGACTTTCTCTCCTCTGCTTTACAAGGGTAGTGATTATTTTAACGGTGTCTTCATCTGTCGCTGGTTTTCTTAAATCAATTTCTTTGTTTTTTATTTGAGAAAGTATAAATCTTAAAACATTCAATCTAAAAAAATCTTTTGCTTTTAAAGCATCTTTCATCTGTTGTTCAATATTTTCTTTTATCCCCATATAGTTCTTCTCCTTAACTATTTCCCAATAATTTTTACCCAGACTTCACGTTGCCTTGGTCCATCACCTTCCACAAAGAAAATGCCCTGCCAGGTACCTAGTGCCAATCTTCCGTTTTCTACTATTAAACTTAACGATGGACCAACAAGGACATTTTTTATATGGGCGTCAGAATTGCTTTCTAAATGTCTATATCCTGCATTCTGAGGTACTAATTTTGACAGAGTGTTTAAAATATCCTGTTTTACAGTTGGATCCGCATTCTCATTTATTGCTATCGATGCAGTTGTATGAGGGCAAAAAACGACACAAATACCATCAATAATACCTGCATTAGAAATAATTTTTAATATTTCACCAGTGATATCTACAATTTCAATCCTCTTTGTAGTTTTAACTATTATTTTATCCATAACAACTCCTTTAAAGTGTATTCATATTTAAATTAAACTCATTTAAATGATTTTGTCAAATCAAATTACTAAAATTACTCAAATAGGTACGTCATTTTAACCAGTATGTTTTGAGTAATCGGGTAATGGGGGTGTAAAATTTAGGCAATGGGTTATAGGCTATGGGCGATGGGCTATAGGGAGTACTATTTCAAAAAAATCAGAAAATTTAAAAAACTGTATATTATATTTATGGAAAACTTGTTTAGATTAAGCCGCATCTTTTTTAAACCTTCTTATGCTAAAATGTAGTGATCAATATGTCTTCACCAGGTGCCAATTACTAAAATTAAAACAACAAAACATTACTATACTATGCAAACATTAAAAACTAAAAACATAAATTACAAATAGCGTTTTATTCACAAAAAAATAGGAAGGCTAAGCCTTCCTTGGGGGGATGAATGATGATATTTAAATTATACATCATTAAAATAATTTGTCAATAATAAAATTACGTTTTATTTTCTATTATAATTATCCGCAAATCTTATTATATCATCTTCCTCTAAATATTCTCCATTTTGAACCTCGATTATCTCTAAAGGAACTTTTCCGGGGTTTTCTAACCTATGTTTTGTCGACTTGGGTATGTATATACTCTCATTTTCATGCACATGAAATACCTCATCGTTAAGAGTAACCTTGGCAGTACCCTTAATGACAATCCAATGCTCACTCCTATGGTGATGCATCTGCAAACTAAGAGAAGAATTTGGATTAACTGTTATCTTTTTGATTTTATACCTATCACCCTCAAGAAGAACTGTATAGCTTCCCCAGGGTCTAAATCCTTGTTTGTTAAAATTTATTTCCCTTCTTCCTATCTCATTCAATTTAGAAACCACATCTTTTAGTATTTGCCCCTTATTTCTTTTCATTAATAATAGAGCGTCATCCGTTTCAACAATAACCATATCTTTTATACCAATAGCTACAATAAGTTTTTCATCATTTATAATTAAATTATCTGATGAATCCTGATGGAAAAAAAAGCCTTTACCAACACAAACATTTTCCTCTGTCTTTCCATGTAAAAGCTCATATAGTGATTCAAAGCTTCCCAGATCGCTCCAGATAAATGATGCTTTTATCATTCTTACATGTTTTTTCTCAAGCCGTTCCATTATCCCATAATCTATTGATTGAGATTTAATACCGGTAAAATTATTCAAAAATCCATTTAGTCCCTTTTTGTATTCTCTATAAATATCCTTTTCATACTTCTTCACTGCTTCTATAAAACTACCAACTTTAAACATAAAAATACCTGAATTCCAGAAAAAAGAATCATCTTTTATGTACCTCTTTGCTCGTTCATAATCGGGTTTTTCTATAAAATCAACGACATGACATGGGTTTGTCTTATTTTTTACTTTAATGTATCCATATCCTGTTTCTGGTTTTGTAGGTTTAATACCAAAGATAACAAAATTACCTTTTGCTGCTTCATGGTAACCCTCACTAACATTCTCACGGAATTTATCGTCCAATTCTATGTAATGGTCAGAGGGCATAACAAGAATTACATTCTCATTTGTTAATTTATAACACCCTAATAGAACAGCAGGAAGTGTATTTTTCCCAATAGGTTCATAAATCGTATTATGAACTAATTCAGGAGCTATATTCTGCAAATCTCTTTTTATAAGATCTTCATAGGGTTTAGAAGTAACGATAGAAATATTGTTACTACTCGTAATTTGTAGTGCTCTCAATAAAGTTTTTTGAAAAAGCGTATGTCCATTAAACAATTTTACAAACTGTTTTGGATAGTTTGCTCTGCTTAAGGGCCAGAGTCTTGTTCCCTTTCCACCAGCAAGTATAATTACTTTTAAATCTTTCATATTAATGATCTCCATTAAGAAAAAAATCTATTATTTTGAAACCTTCTTCAATAAATAAACCTGCTTGAGAACAATTTTTTTCATTAAAGCTTTTAACACCTCTAAGTTCCTTATTTTTTTCATAAATGAAAAAAGGTACAGGATCAGGAACATGAATCTTTAATTTAACAGGGGTTGGATGATCTATTACAAGAAGTAGCCTGTAGTTTTCAAAATCATTTAAGCCATTGATAAGATATTTAAAAAATTTATCGTTTATATACTTTATAGCAAGTAATTTTTTTTCTAAATTACCTTCATGCGATGTTTCATCACATGCCTCAATATGAATAAAAACAACATCGTTATCTCTAAGACAGTCAATTGCAAACTTTGCCTTACCTTCAAAATTAGTATCAATATATCCTGTAACCCCTGGAACCTGCACTTTCTTTAACCCTGCTAAAACACCTATACCATTTATGAGATCAACAGCAGCAATCACAGAACCATTAAGACCATATTTTTCCTGAAAAGTTGGCATATTTGGTTTTTTTCCCTGTCCCCATAACCAGATAGAGCTGACTGGTTTCTTACCATTTTTTATCCTATCTTTATTTAATTCAGTTTTTTCAAAAATTTTTTGTGATTTCTCCATCAACTTAATCAATTCATGAGAACCATCACCTTCCGGATAGAACTTTTTGACTTCTTTATCGGGGATATCATGGGGTGGAGTTGTCCTTATTTCCCACTTCCCATTTTTCCATATCATTAAATGTCTGTAACTTACTCCAGAATAAAAATGAAACTCCTTTGAGTTTATATTCTCATTCAGAATGGATATGTATTGCTTAGCATCATCTGTAGTTATATGTCCTGCACTATAATCATCCATAAGAAAATTTTCACCTTCTTTTCTGAATGTAACAAGATTACATCTATAAGCCACATCGGAAAGCCCAATATCAATCCCCATACTAACCGCCTCTAGAGGTGCTCTACCTGTAAAATAAATCTTCGGATCATAACCAAAAATGCTCAAATTGGCTATATCACTACCAGGTTGCATTCCATCTGGTACTGTTTTTACAATACCACATAGACTCTTACTTGCTAATTCATCAATTAATCCCTTTTCGGCTACTTCTAAAGGTGTTTTCCCATTTAACTCCTCAACAGGATAATCTGCCATTCCATCGGCAATAATCACAACATATTTCATTTTTTACCCCTTTCATTTCATCATTATAATTGGAGAGCTTTCTGTGACATTCAAAAAAGAAGCAACAGATTGACACTTTACTACAAACAAAAAACAAATTGGCCTTTTAAGTTCATAAAGTGTTTCAAAATTTGCCTGACCCTTCGAAATTATAATATCTGCAGTTTCAACCGCCCTATCAAAAATAGGATTACCCGATGGATAGGGTGTCCCTACCTGACCATTGCCAATGCCAATTACTTTAGCAAATTTATCTATGCCTACATATTTAACATCTTCAACTGTTGCATCATTTAAAATTGGTTTTTCCTTTGCAACTACAATAACTTTTTTACCTTTCCTATAGAACAATTCTATAAGTAACTTATCAAGAACAATCTCGCCGCAATTATCGGTAACAAACAATATCTTCTCACCCTTTGTTAGCACATTTTTTATCTTTTCATAATCAAAAATTGCTGCGTTAAAGGATACAAACTTATTTTTAATTTCATCTAATTCCACACTTCTGTAAAGACTGTAATCAATTAGATTACCTATTGTTGATAATATAATTGTACTTTTTAAATGATCTTTACTTTCGCGTATGATTTTAATAAAGTCATCATAGAAACTTAGCATCCTGTCATTTGAAAGTTTTTTTAAATCTTTAAAAGGATCTGGATTTTCGTAGAATTCTTTTATAAATTCATGTATTTGTGTAGCGAGATATGCTGGAGTTTGATTTATATCAGCTCTTTCAAATATAATTTTAGATATACCTTTGTAAAGTTCTAATTTTGTAGCATCATCAGAATTAAGTATATTTGCTACGATAGAAGCTTGCTTAAAAAAACAGGGGATACAATCTGATTTAAGTCTCATTTTTCCTCCATCATTCATAAATTTTAGGGTTTAGAGCATCTTTTAACCCTTCACCAATTAAATTGTAACATAAAACTGAAATCAAAATGAAAATTCCTGGAAAGAATGAAACCCACCAGGCAACACCAAGCATATCTTTACCTGAAGTGAGAATATTTCCCCAACTGGGTGTAGGTGGCTGAACACCTAAACCCAAGAAACTTAGAGATGTCTCCAAAAGTATTGCTCCTGCAATACCAAATGCTGCGGAGACTATAACAGGATTTAAAGCATTTGGAAGCATATGTTTGAAAATTATAGTTAAGTTATCCACACCTATCACCTTTTCATATAACACAAATTCCCTTTCCTTTAATGACAAAAATTCGGCTCTAACAAGCCTTGCAACTGGCATCCAGCCAGTAAGACCTATTATTAACATTATATTCCAGATAGTTGGATCAACATAAGCAACTACTGATAAAATGAGAAAAAACACCGGAAAACATAACATGATATCTACAAATCTCATCAAGATATTATCAATTCTCCCACTAAAATACCCACTAATACTTCCAATCACAATCCCTATTAAAATAGCAATCCCCTCTGCTACAAAACCAACTAACAGAGAAACTCTTCCACCATATAAAACCCTGGTAAAAACATCTCTTCCTAAAGCATCAGTTCCAAAGGGATGTTTTAAAGATGGTGGCAACAATATCTCTTCAACATTTATTAAATCGGGTTCATAAGGGGCTATTAATGGAGCTAAAAAAGATGCAAGAATAAGTAAAACTACTGTAATAAACGAAATTAACGAAATTTTTTTAATAAAAAACCGCTTTAAAACATCTTTTAAAAAACTGTTTTTGCTCATTTCAACCTAATCCTTGGATCAACAATTGCATAACAAATATCGGCTATTAAATTCCCCAGCAATGTTAAAAAAGATGAAATTACAAGCATTCCCATTATAACAGGATAATCTCTTGCCATCACAGATTTATAAAATAACTCTCCCATGCCAGGTATTGAAAAAATTGATTCAACAATAACACTACCACCGATAAGACCTGGAATAGATAACCCCAAAATTGTAATAACAGGAAGAAGAGCATTTTTTAAAGCATGTCTTCTAAGTATTAAACTTTCTGGCAATCCCTTGATTTTTGCTAATGTAATATACTCCTGTCTCAAAACATCGTCAAAATTAGAAGCCATATACCTGGAAAATCCTGCTATGCTACCAATCGATGCCACTATAACTGGCAGAATGAGGTGTTTACATAAATCAATAAGCTTACCCCATAAACTTAAATTTGAATAATTTAATGACCTTAATCCTGAAATGGGAAGAATACCCATATATACTCCAAATACAGTTATTAATATTAATGCGAACCAGAAAGAAGGTATGGAGTAGAAAATAAAACTAACAAAAGACAATAACCTTTCACTGATAGAACCTTTTTTAACAGAAATAAATATTCCAAAGGGGACTGAAATCACAATTATTAAAATTATAGATAGTAAGTTAATAGTTAGTGTGATTGGTATCCTTTCTCCTATTTTCTCTATTACTTTTCTACCATCTGGCGAAAAAGACCTTCCAAAATCTAATATAGATATATTCTTTAACCATTTTAGATACCTGATATGGATTGGCTTATCAAGCTCATAATGTTTTCTCAATTTTTCAACAATTTCTGGGGTCATTTTAGGATTAAGCTCTGTTTGAAGATCTGTTGGAGAGCCAGGTGCCAGATTGATCACAATAAAAGAAATCATTGTAATTCCAACCATTACAGGAATCATCATAAATAATCTTTTTAATATATAAGCAAACATCATTTACCCTTAAAATTAATATTTTTGCTCCATTTTAGGCACATACCATTTATATTTGTTATAAGCAATGCCAGCAGGAGCCGGTTCAATGCCTTTAAATCTTTTATGTATAACTGGCAATGCATAGGGTACATATAGAAAAACCATTGGACAATCCTGTGCTAAAATTTCCTGAATCCTAAAATAAATTTTTTTTCTTTTATTTACATCAAAGGTTCTTCTTCCTTCTTCAAGCAACCTATCAACTTCTTCGTTTTTATAAGACAGATGATTTAATCCCATTTTTTCCATTTTTGAGGAGTGCCAGATATCATATAAATCGGGATCCTGTGGTATTGTCCATCCCAGGATAATAGCATCAAAACGTCTTGGATTTATGAACTCCTTGATAAAAGCTGCCCATTCAATTGCATAAATTTTCATTTCAATTCCAACATCCTTTAATCTTCTTTGAATAATTTCTGCCGTTTTAATTCTTGCTTCATTTCCCTGATTAGTTAATAAAGTAAAACGTAGGGGTATACCATCTTTTTCCAAAATCCCATCTCCATTTGTATCTTCATATCCAGCTTCTTTGAGCAGAGTTCTTGCCCTATCTGGATTATACTCATACCTTTCTACATTGGGATTATAATATATCATATCTGGTTTGTAGGGGCCTGTTGCTTCAACACCATAGTTAAATAAAACTCCTTTTACAATTTCTTTTTTGTTGATTGCATACGCTATCGCCTTTCTTACTCTTAAATCTTTAAAGATTTCCTTCTTTAAATTGAAGCCCATATAAGTATAACTAAAGGATAAATATTCGTATGTATTAAATTTTGATCTAAAATCTTCTGTTTGAGTCTGTTTTGCCTTTTGTAATGGTGATAATCCTGAAAAATCAATTCCTTCTGATCTTAATTCAAGAAAAGCAGTTGATGTATCAAGGACTACTTTAAAAACTATTTTATCAATGTAGGGTCTTCCTTCAAAATAATCATCATTTGCCTTAAGAATTATCCTATCACCAGGTATCCACCGGTCAAATTTATATGGACCAGTTCCAATGGGAGATCTGGAAAGTTCACTTTTTGTTATATCTTTTCCCTCTAAAAGATGTTTAGGAACTATAGCTATACCCCAGCTTGCAAGTGCTGGAGCAAATGGTTCTGTGTATTCCACAACAAAAGTATATTTATCTGGTGCATATACTCTCTTTACTTTTAAAAAATCTCCTGAATAGGGAGTTGGAGTATTGGGATCTGTGATAATTTTATAAGTAAAAACACAATCCTCAGCTGTAAAATCTTTACCATCATGCCATCTAACATTTCTTCTCAAATTAAATATTATCTTTTTCCCGCCATCTAATATTTTAAAATTTTCTGCTAAATCACCAACTAAATTCAAATTTTTATCATATTTTACAAGCCCATTATAAATTAAGTCTGCCACCTGATGAGATGCCGAATCAGATGCAAGAAAAGGTATCAGGTTACTTGCCTCACCAATTGTCCCTTCAATTAATGTATCTCCATAAGCAGGTACATTATCCTTAGACGAAATTTCAATTTTTGAAGTTGACTTGGTCTTACAAGAAAATAGTAAAAATAAGAATAATAAAGATAATAAAAATTTTTTTTTCATTTTTTGACTGTAAACTCAATAGAATTAATATTTTTTAAATCTTTAAAAACTAATTTTTTATTATCATCTTCCACAAAGCTAAAAATCTCATAATCATAATGTTTTTCATTTATAAAATTATCATCCCGTAAAAAACTTAATAAGACTTTTTTAAATTTTATATAATCAACTGAAAAAAATTTGTCATTAAAATTATATTCATATTCATCATTTTGCAAAAACACTTTTATCTTTTGCCCCCCTTCATGAAGTCTAAAAACCATATTTCCAAACGTATACATATCAATATAAAATCCGCTTATATTCTGATAGATATAGCAATCACCATATAAATTATGCCCATAATATTTTATAAAAAGATTACAGCTATAACTAAAAGTATTTCCTTTTTGTTGGACACCGTTTACATAAAAACTACAACTATATATAAAAAGCAATAAAAATAGCAAAAACTTATTTATTTTCAAGCTCCATTATTTTTTTAATTAATAAATCTGGCTGTTCAGGTTCATTCTCCAGAGCCTTTTTATATGTATCCAGAGCCTCTTTATTCATCCCCAAAGCTTTTAAAATATCACCCAGATGTTCCAGAATAGTTGGATCGTCTTTAACCTTTTCTATAACTTTTTTTTGTATCGAAAGTGCTTTTTCATATTCACCCTTAACATAATAAACCCAGGCAAGACTATCCATAATATAAGGATCATCTTTCTTGATTGATAATGCTTTTTGTATCATATCATAAGCTTTTTCTATTTCAATGCCCCTTTCCGCATAAGAATATCCAATAAAATTTAAAGCATCTGGATTATCAGGTTCTTTGTTTAATATTTGTTCGACCAGATTAATACCTTTCTCAAATTCTCCTCTCTTAATCAATATTTCAGATTTAAGGTATATTAGTTTATAATTTTTGCCCTTTGATTCCTCTATTAACTTATCTAAAATTTTCAGTGCGTTATTATAATCCTTAATATTTTTATAGTATAAAGAAAGAAAATATCCCACATCTTCATCAGGATCACTCTGCCAGAGCTTTTCAAGAATTTCTTTTGCCTTATCTTTATTATTTATTTTTTCATAGCATACTGCCAAATAAAGAAGAGAAGGTTTTAAATAATCTTGTTCTTTAATTTTTTCAAAATATTCAATGGCTTCTTTCCACCTTTTTTGATCTTTCATTAAAATACCATAAAAATATAAACCCTTCTGGTTATCTGGTTCTTTATTTAACACATTTTTAAGAAAATTTTCTGCTTTATCATAATTTTTCCCTTCAATAGCAACAAAACCTGCTTTCAAATTTAAATCTATATTTTCAGGAAACTGGTTAAGTAAAATTTCAAAATGCATGAGTGCTTTATCATAATTATTTTCTCCAACATACAATAGAGCAAGTCTTTCTCTTACCTTCGGATAATCGGGATTCAATGATAAAAACTTCTCCAGCACTTCTATAGACTTTAGTCTTTCCCCCAACTTATCATAAACCCTATCTAAATTCATAAGTATCTCATCCTCTTCTCTCTCTTTAAAGGCTCGTTCATAAAACTCTGCTGCTTTTTTATTGTCTTCGAGAGTTTCATAAACCTTACCTAAATACAAGTTTCCAAAAAAACTATTTGGTATAACTTTAATTAGTTTTTCTAAAATATTCATTGCATTTTTGTAATCCTTATTTTGATAATATATATTTGCCAGAATCAAATAAATATTTTCCTTATCTGGTTGCTTTTCTATAATTTTATTTAATATTGGAATAGCCTTTCCCAGATCTCCTTTCATCAAATAAATATTTGCCTTCGAAGATAAAAGACTCTCGTTTTCTACTCCCATATTTTCTAATTTAACTATCACTTCTTCTGCTTCATTCAACTTTTTCTGAAACGTAAATATCGTAATTAAATCAAGATATGGATCTATAAAATCCTCTTTCTTTTTAATTAACTCTTTTATTAAATTCTCCGCCCTTTCTAAATCACCCAAAAGCATAGCCGATTGGTATCCCATATATAAGCTGATTTCTTCATCTGTTAAAGCAACATAACCCTTTATATCACCTTTTTTGGGGCTTTCTTTTGTAAAATAAGATTTAACCTGTGAACAACTAATGCTTACCAATAGTAGTAAAAAAATTAAGTTTTTTTTCATATTTTTTCCTCTTTAAACAATTCCTTGAATTTTTTTAAATCCTCTGGAGTATTAATATTTTTCATGGTAATTAATTTTTTATCAAATCTTTTTATCTCATCTTCTTCAATATATTTAACCTTGCACTGGTTATAAAGAGATATTATTTTAAATGATCCAACATTAAAAAGTTTTTCTATATCTGGTAAAATTTTTTTCGAATAAAATGCGTAAAGGGGATGTAACCCATCTGATGCTTTTGGCACAACCACATCATAATGATTATTAGCAAATATATACATCTCATAAATTAATTTTTCCGATATCAAAGGATTATCACACGCTTTAACAAATATAAAATCCTTATCTGTGTGTTTTAAAGCAGTATAAATGCCTGTCAAAGGGGAATAGACTTCGAGTAAATCTTCTATATATCTTGAATCATCATTTAACTTTTTTTTAACTATTACAAATACATCCTTGAAAATTTTTTTCAATGAGTCGTAAATGTTTTCAAGAAAAGTAGTACCATACCACTCAAGATTTGCTTTGTTTTTCCCCATTCTTTCACTTCTACCACCGGCAAGTATATAAGCATTACTATTTTCAATCATATTTTTAAATTTTACCATACTAACAATTCAAAATCACTCAATATGAAACATTTACATATGATTTTTTTTTTATTACTATGTTAATGTATGGTAAAAAAACTAAATGCTTTCATCTTAAATGAATTTTTTTCCCTTTTTAATGGAATATTTTTTGGACTCTTATCAATGTTTATTGTCATAAAATTTCTAAAGATGTATGAAATAATTGGCTTTAATATACCTATTAAATATCTTTTCTCTATAATTTTTTTGTCTCTTCCAGAAGCGACATTAATAATTCTTCCCATATCATTTCTAATATCCCTATCCATTACATTGACAAAACTTTCAAGCACAAACGAACTAATTGCAATACAATGTGCTGGCATACCACCATTGAGAATTCTCAAAATTTTTATTTTTATTTCTCTAGTTTTAACAGTGTTTACTGCAATTATTTCCATAATCATAAAACCACACTCAAATTTTATCATGAGAAAAAATATTGAAAAATTAGCTCAAGGGAAAATACTCATACTTCCAAAAACTGGCGAGTTTAGAAAAGTTTTTGAAGATACATATTTATTCGTAGATAAAAATAATGAACAAATGGAAGATCTAATTTTTTTCCAACCAAAAAATGGTATAGAGATTCAAATGATAACTGCAAAAACTGGTACGATTGAAAAAAGAAATAATATTAATGTTTTTAATCTTTCCAAAGGTGTTTACTTGAAAATCGAAGAAAACAGGATAAATTTATTGAATTTCGACAAAATGAAGTTTAATCCTTTTTCAGAATTGGAAAAGAAAGATGAATATGATGTTAACCGCGGTTCACTTCCAACAAATATATTAATAAAAAAATTACTTGAAAATAAGATTACATCCTCTCAAAAGACTGAGCTTTATCATCGTATTTTTTTCCCTGCTTCCATATTAATTTTTCTTTTTATCGCCTTTCCATTTTCATGGAGACATGGAAGAAGTTATAAAACAGCAGGAATAATTATAAGCCTTATCGTAAGCCTGATATTTTACATAACCTTCTCCTCTATTAATGCCCTAGCTACCCGTGGAGTTATAAACCCTCTATTTGGTTATATTACAGCTACATTAATTCTTTTATCCGCTGGACTTATAAGCTACTATATAAAATTCGTAAGGTACCCATGAAAAAAATTATAAAATTAATCAGCAAAGAGTTTTTTCAAAACCTGATAATTGTTTATTTAGTTTTTTTTACAATTGGTTTTACATTAGATTTCTTTGATAAAATTGATGATATTTATGCTATCAAACTAAAATTGATAGATACGATGGAATTTTTCCTGCTAAGAATACCCTATATTTTTTCATATATTAATCTATATGCATTAATTATAACTGCTCTAATAACAATAAACATATTAATTCAGCATAATGAAATGCTTGCTTTTTTAATATCTGGAATAAAGCCAATAAGACTTTTTTCTATATTTCTTTTACTAATTGTTTTCCTGAATACAATTTTTTTCCTCAATAACATATTTTTAACTCCAAAATTTTTAAGAAAATCTGAAAAAAAATTAGAGAAGAAAATGAATGTTAGAGAATTTACAAATTACTCAGACATATTTATAAAACATAAAGATGGCTTTGTTTTTATTGATCTCCTATTGCCTAATGGTAACTTTCTTATAAATACATACTATGTTAAACTAAACAATAATTTTACAATTGAAGATGTTTATTATGCCAGAGTTTTAGAAAGAAAGAACAATGAATGGATTGTAAAAAATGGCAGATGGTTATCCATAAAAAACAATAAAATCGAAATAAAAGACAATTTTCAATTTCCTAAGTTAGAAATATTTCAAGACCTTACAAAAACAACCTACCACCCTGACTGGTTAACTATAAGTGATTTGCTGAAAATCATAAAAGACGGCAAAAGAACCGGTATGGATATAAGCTCCTATCAGTATCAATTTATAAGAAAATTAGGATACTTTTTCTATCCCATTTTGCTATTTTATATTATATTTCCATACACCTTTCAATTTGGAAGAACAAAGAAAAATAAAGAAGTTGTTTTTTTAGGACTTTTATTTTTATTATTTTTTACTGTGTTTGAAAGCTTTATGTATAGGATAGGACAAAGTATGGGAGCAAATCCCATAACTATTTTTTCCTTATTTTTATTGCCAATACCTATTATAAGCATAATTAACAAAAAATATGCTATTCTATATAGTAAGGAATAATTCCTTCAAGAAGCGAATAATCAGAAGCAATAATGCTATTTAATTCAAAATAATGCAAAATTACAAGTAAAAATAAGCTTCCTGACAATAAGACTTTTTCTCTGCCATTCTCTAAGGGGAAAATTTCTTTAAGTTCATTCATAGAAACATATTCTATTTTATGACAAAACCTTTCTAAATGTTCTCTTGTAATAACATATCCATTAATTTTAGCATTATCATAATATTTTAGACCAGATAATAGAAAAGCTATTGTTGTTATAGTACCTCCAACACCAAAAACTAATTCACTTTCTAACAAGTTGATATTGATAAATTTTAATTTATCCATAAGATAACTGTATAGTGCCTCTTTTTCTTCATTGTTAGGTGGATAATGTTTAAAAAACATCTCTTTAATAATTAGAGAACCAATATCAAGGCTCACTATTTTTGTATTATTCCCTCTTTTTAAAGAAAATTCTGTACTCCCTCCTCCCATGTCAATCACCATAAAACTTTCTTTTTTAAACCAATTATATATTGATTTCAGGACAATTTTTCCTTCCGTATCTCCATCAATAATTCTTAATTCACATCCCAATATATCTTTAAAAACAGCCTTCAATTCCGTATCATGACTGATTTTTCTTGCAAAAGCAGTTGCAACAGCAAAAGTTTGTTCCACATTATACCTATTCAATTCATCTCTTATTTGTAATAAAGCATCTTTTAGTCTTTCAAGACCATCAAGAGATAATCTCCCATCAACTATATAATTCCCTAAAAATAGATAATAATTTTTTCGAAAAACTATTTGATCAGGATAATTTAATATGAGAACTCTTAATGTGTTAGTACCAAGATCTATAGCAGACAAATACATTAACAATCATTTAGCTTTAAAAATAAATCTTAATAAATAATCATTATCTTTTGATATAGCCTTTAATTCTAACATCTTTGCTTCACTAATCCTCTTTTTAAAATAAATTTTTCCTTTTATATGTGCTTTAGGAAGAATTTTGCCCCATGGAAATGCGTCTAAATAAATCTCCCTCGGGGAAACGGGATAGATATGTGGTGCAGAAGGATTATATAAATACCTGCCTTCGTAATAATTTAGACTTTCTGAATAATAGCCAATATAAGGATAGGGTATAAGGTAGAAGAGATTTTGTTCTACTATTTTTGCCACATCTTCAACTTTCATAACATTTACCTGATGAGACATATCATCAAGCAATACAAAATCTTCTGGAGTTACATAAATTTCTTTATCCCGTCTATTCTCTACAACAACATGAAAAATAGCAAAAGAATCCTCCATACCATAAAATGAATAACTCTGAGGAGCAATTTGGACAGTAACAATTATATTGTCTTTACTGGATATGAGAGCATTTTTATCTTTATCAAGTGTTACATCAGAAGTGATAACAGGCTCTAATTTGACACCACAGGAATATGAAAAGAACAACAGAATAAATAAAATTATTTTTTTCATTGTTATTGTAAGAATATCAAAGAAATTATTTTTTTTCAACCGCTTTTGATAATAAAATTAATTTATTTTTAAGTTGTTTTACAAAATCATCTTCGTTGTATTTTTTATGTTCCCAAAAAATAGGATCACCAATAATAACTTTTATTCTTTTAAAAAATCTCGGATACTTTTTAAAGCGAGGCCATGCTTCAAAAGTACCATGAATATATACGGGAAATAAAGGAACATCTACATTTTTAGCAATATATGCTATTCCTTTTTTCAAATCCATTAATTTACCATCATATGATCTTGCCCCCTCAGGAAATATACATATAGAATAGCCTTTCTTGAGGACATATATACTTGTTTTAATAGCTCTAATTGGCTCCTTTATCTCATCAAAAGAAAGAATTCCAGCTGGTTTTTTAAAAACCTTCATTAAAGTTTTATCAAAGAAATCTGCGAGCCCTATAAAAAATAATTTCTTTTTAGTTTTATAATCTAAAGCTGCAGATAATATATAACCATCCAGATAACTTAAATGATTTGGAGCCAATATGAAAGGCTCTTTTAAAGCTTTTATCTTATCAAAACCTTGAATTTCTATTGAATAAAGAATATTTGCTGTAATCTTTACAAGAATAAAAAAGACAAATTCAAAAAATCTGAAAAATATATTATCTCTAATCTGAATTTGTTTAATATCATATTCTTCTGGCAATTCAATTATCAACTCATTAAAATCTTTTTTCTGAGCAGTAACAGTGGCAAGATCAAATTTTCTCAAATGCTCTATTAATTCATTAACTGTTGCAATATCTGCCATAAAACCATCGGGAAGTTTTATGCTTAGCGCATTTTCTAATTCTAAAGACAGTTCAACTTTTTTTAGAGAATCTAAACCCAAATCTAGTTCAAGGTCATTGTCCAGTGTAATTCTTCTACTTTCAGTTATCTTTCTAATTGAATCAATTACTTTTAATACTAAAGGATCATCGTATATAATTTCTTCACTTACAGGAATTTCAAGTTCAGTTTGGTACAACTTTTTCAAGACGTTTCTTTTTGGTTTCCCCAAATTTGTTTTTGGAATTTCTATATTAGTAAAAAAGATTTTTCTTGGTCTCTTATAGTCAGGTAAAAGTTTTGATAGTTGAGAAACTTGTTTCCTAATATCTTCTTTTTTCTCGTCCTTTGCTTTAATAACGATTCCTAAATTAACTTCTCCTTTATCTGTCACAGGTATTGCCACACATTCTTCAATTTCTCTTATTTTTTTTAAAAAAAATTCTTCTATATCGTCGGGATAAATATTTTTTCCCGTTGATAAAACAATAATTTCTTTTTTTCTTCCAGTAATAAATAAGTACCCTTCTGAATCAATGTAACCAAGATCACCAGTTCTGAGCCATCCATCAACTAAAGTTTCTTCTGTTAATTTAGAATTTTTCCAGTATCCCAACATTACATTATTGCCCCTAACCAGAATTTCACCAATATCTGTTGAGCTTGAAGAATCTATTTTAATACTGATACCAGGTAATGGTTTTCCTACGGAACCCTCTTTTTCTTTATTCAGCGGATTAAAACACACCACTGGAGAAGCTTCTGTTAACCCATATCCTTCCAAAATATTAAAACCTGCACCATAGAAAAAACTAAAAACATCCGGATCGAGACGAGCACCACCTGAAATAAAAAACCTCACGTATGGTGCTAATTCTTTATGTAATTTCCTAAAAATAATTTTACCGGCATTCAAACCATAGTGTTTCCTTATGTAAACGCAAATTTTACTTAACTTAGAAAATAAATAATAATTAAGTCTATTGTCTTTTAACTTTCTTATAATCGCATCCATAAGATTTTTATAAAAAATTGGTACCGCCGGGATTATTGTAATCTTATAATTTTTTATGACACTTCTAATAATATCACTTCTTAAAGTCTTTAATATTACCGATGAAAGACCATATAATACAGGTAAAAACAAATTAACCATCAGTGGAAATGAGTGGTAGAGTGGAAGTAAACATAAAAAAACATCATTTTCATTAGCTAAATTTAAATCAAAAATACTTTTTAAATTGGCTATATAATTTTCATTGGAAAGCATAACTGCTTTGGGCTCTCCAGTGGTTCCAGAAGTGTATATAAGACAAGCTAAATCATTATAAATCCACTCAAATAATTCAAAATCGATTTTTTTTATATTATTTATGTCATTCATCAACCTATAAAAATTATTCTCACTAACTTTTAAATTCACAAGCCTATCATTTGAAAGAAAACATAATTTTGCTTCACTATTTAAAGAAATTTTCTTTATCTCTTCTAAATTCAATTTTGGATCTAAAGGAATGCAAACAGCGCCAATATAGTTGATAGCAAAAAAATATATTATCCATTCAAGGTTATTTTCCGATAAAAGTATAATTCTATCACCTTTTGTAATATTTAAATTTCTAAGTTCGAAACCCAATTTTCTAACACATTCAAGAAGCTCTTTAAAATTAATGGATCTTGTTTTCCCATCTTCATTTATCTCAATGAAAGCAATCTTATCTCCTTTATGTGCTGCTGTGTTTTCTAAGATATCTGAAAGACTTTTAAAATTATTCCATATCATTGATTATAAAATCCGCCTTTTTAAATTTCTCTATTCTTCTATATAGGGACCAGAGTGATATTCCTAATTTTTCTGCAGCAATTTTTTTATTTCCCTGTGCTTCTGTAAGCGCTTTAGTTATCAATTCATATTCTATGTTGTTTAAATAATCATCCAAATTAAAGTTGGAAAAAGCTACAGTATCAACTCTTTGTGATTTAATACTTTTCTTATTTATATCCTTAACAGATTCCAATATTTCAACAGGTATGCTACTTAAACCAATTAAACTCCCTGTCTCAAAAACGCAAGCTCTCTCAATTACATTTTGTAGTTCTCTTACATTACCTGGCCAACTATAAGTCTCTAAGATTTTCAAAGCATCATTTGTGAATCCATGTATCTTTCTTTGATTGCTAATGCAGAATTTTCGCAAAAAATACATCGATAATGAAATGATATCTTCTTTTCTTTCTCTAAGTGGCGGTATATTAATTTTTAAAACATTCAACCTATAATACAGATCTTCTCTAAAATTACCTTTTTTAACTTCCTCATCTAAATCTCTATTTGTAGCAGCAACAATCCTGACATCCACATCAAAAGGTTCTTTACCACCCAACCTAAGAACCTTTTTGTCTTCTAACACTCTTAGTAACTTCACCTGCAGAGAAAGTGGTAAATCTCCAATTTCATCTAAAAAAAGAGTACCTTTGTTAGCCAATTCAAAATATCCGGGTTTTGAGAGAGATGCTCCTGTAAAAGCACCTTTTTCAAAACCAAAAAACTCACTTTCCATTAAATTTTCAGGTATAGCAGCACAATTTACAGCAAAAAAAGGCTCATTAGCTCTGGGACTTTCCCTATGAATCAATCTGGCAAAAAGTTCTTTCCCTGTACCACTTTCACCTATAATCAGAACGGGAACATTTGTTTTTGCTGAAATAAGAGCTTTCATATAAAGCTCTTCCATAACCTTACTATTAAAAATAATATTTGGTTCATGGAGTTTTAGTTTATTTTTTAATTCTAAATTTTCCTTTAATAATGCTGATTTTTCTATAGCATTTCTTAATATCATCTTCAATTCATCATTTTTAAATGGTTTGGTAATATAATCATAAGCGCCCTCTTTTAAGGCTTCGATTGCTACTTCTAAATTTGTATTAGCAGTTATTACAATTATAGGGATTTCAGAATTAGATTTTTTCAACCTCTGGATAAGTGTAAGCCCATCAATATTGGGCATCAGGATATCTGTAATAACAGCATCCACTTCTAATTCATCTTTTGTTATTCTTTCAAGAGCTTCTTTACCATCTTCACACAAAAAAACATTGTATCCCTCTTTTTTTA
>ENA-ORXB01002015-ORXB01002015.1-sediment-metagenome-genome-assembly--contig:-NODE-2015-length-19627-cov-4.215754_pt1 | contig 19627 bp, 17 predicted proteins | sample MGYA00237863_ERZ511475 | MGnify/ENA primary metagenome ERZ511475 (study PRJEB26305, sample SAMN06343858) | sediment metagenome | isolation source: hot spring sediment | place: Canada: British Columbia... | reverse complement strand
CTCGAACCCCGCATGATCTTCGAAGGCCTCGAGGTTGTTCCTCTCCCCGGTGCTCAAGTTGTCCAGGCATACCACCTGGTGGCCTTCCTTGAGGAGACGCTCGCAGAGATGAGAGCCGATGAAACCCGCTCCTCCGGAAACCAGAACCCTCAAAGATCCCTACCTCCTCCCTGTCTCGATATTGCCGTCATTATATCAATCACAGTCAGCGGCGGCACCTATTCCCAAACCCACCGCCAACGGCTGCCCGATCGTTTTTCACGCCGTCATCATGCGGCCGTCAACGCCTCCCCCGCCTCTTTCCTCGCCCACCAGCACTCTCAGCCCTCTACGTCGCAGCCGGGAATAAAATAAAGGCTCGTCCAGGATCATCTCTGGAGGGTAAACGCCGCAAGGCCATCCGCCCCCCATCCATTGCTCGACCGCCGCCGTCGCCATCATCCCCGACAGGCGGTAATAATCGCCCGTCACGGCAAAAGTCACCTTACTGTCGGCCCCGCCGCGCATACCCGTGGCGGTGACGCGTAGAGCGGAGGGGGAAGGGCCCCCGCCCCGATTGGTAACGCCGTCGGCCACGGTCTGGAGGGCGGTTTTCCATATCGGCGACTTCTCCCCCTCCCCCAACCAGGCCAGCCACTGCAAGGCCATGCCCCCAAGCCGCGCGCCTACTCCGCCCTTGAAACCAACCTCCATGATCTTCCCTACGGAGCGAGGAAGGGTGGAAGGCTCCGGATGGGCGAGAAAACTCACCACCCGCCATCCCACCGGGGGGGGAAATTCCACCAGCTCCTCGCCGCTCCCCGCCAGCACCTTCCTGCCCCTGCCACCCTCCAGCGAAACCGCCCTGCCATGTGATATTTTCAACAGGTGTTGGATGGTCGCGGCCCCCAGGCGGCTTCCCGTCCCCAGATACCAGGAAATTTCAATTCCATGGGTTTCCTGCAATCGCGACGCCGCACGGCTGGCCAGAAGATTGGAAAGCCCGGGGGTCATTCCGCAACCGCATAGGACTTTCACCCCTCTCTTCTCCGCATCCGGGGCGAGCGAGAGAGCCACGGCGGTCGCCTCTCCGTCGTCGCAAAGGGAGATATAATCGCGCCGCGCTTCTAAAGCGGCTTCCAGAATGCGCGCCTCGTGATGGTGGAACGGGCCCAGGCAACCCAGGACCAGGTCCGCCTCGGCCATCCTTTCCCTGAGGCCCCTTTCGCTCTCCGCATCCAGAAAGCGCATGCTGACCGGGCGGCCGTGCAGCTCGGCGCCCAATTTATTCAGGGCCTCCGCTTCCCGGTCGGCTAGATAAATATGCTCGACTCCTCGCGTTCCCAGCAGGGAATAAACGGTCGCCCTTGCCGCTTTTCCCGCCGCCCCCAGAACCAGTATCCTCATCGCTTTTCCCTAGAACAGGTCCGCATCCTCGGCTTCCCTCCAGAGCGTCGCGGGAGGAAGATCCTCTCTCTCCAGCGCCGTTAATTCCCTCCAGGCGGATAAGGCGACGATAAAGGCGGCGACGGCGATCACCGCCAGGGCGGCCATCCTCATTCTTGATCTGGACATGGCACAATTATAGTCCTTCCAGCCGTGCGGGGATAAACCAGGCAGGCGGCAAACCGTCACTTTATATGCGGCGTAACTATACGGGTGGGCGTTCTCGCCATACGGCGCCGACCGGACGGCGCAGCGCCGTCCAGGCATGTGTCGCGCTCCGCTAATATATCACCAGCGGCGACCGGTCAGAGAGGGTATAGCCGCATTACCGGTAAATAATGGAAAAGTAGGCCTACTCCGATTGCTGCTCCTGCAGCTTTTTCCTCTCCTCCTCGATGAGCACGCGCCGCAGCACCTTGCCCACCATGGTCTTGGGGAGCTCGTCCCGGAATTCCACCGCCGTGGGCACTTTATACTTGGACATCCTCTCCCGGCAGAAATCGATGATCTCCTCGGGCGTGGCCTCCTCGCCCTCCTTGAGCACCACGTAAGCCTTTACCGTCTCCCCCCGCTTGGGATCGGGCACGCCGGCTACCGCCGCGTCCGCCACCTTGGGATGTTCGAAGAGGACCTCCTCCACGTCGCGGGGGTAGATGTTATAGCCGCTGGCGATGATCATGTCCTTCTTGCGGTCGACGATGTAGAAAAATCCGTCCTCGTCGGCCTTGGCGATATCCCCCGTGTAAAGCCAACCTTCCTCGTCCATCACCAGCTCGGTTTCCTCCGGCATGTTCCAGTAACCCTTCATCACCTGAGGGCCGAACACCGCCAGCTCGCCGGTTTCCCCGAGGGGGAGTTCCTTGCTGCGATCCTCGATATCCACTATCTTCACCTCGGTATTAGGCACCGGCATGCCTATGCTGCCCTCCTTGCGCATGCCTTCCAGGGGATTGGCGTGGGTAACCGGGCTGGACTCCGAAAGTCCGTAGCCTTCCACAAGCTTTCCTCCGCTAATCCTCTCGAACTCCTGCTGGACCTCGACCGGCAGCGGGGCCGCGCCGCTCAAGCAGGCGCGTATGGAAGTGATGTCCATCTTCCCGCTCTTCACGTCGGGATGGTTAATGAGGGCGATGTACATGGCCGGCACGCCCGGGAAGAGGGTGGCGCGGTGCTTGGTGATGGCCTTCAACACCATCTTCAGGTCCCTCGGGTTGGGGATGAGCACCAGGGCGGACCCTGTGCGTATGCCGTAATTCATGTCCACGGTCATGCCGTAGGAATGAAAGAAGGGCAGTGTGCACAGGATGACCTCCTCTCCCTCCCTGAGCTCGGGATCCCAGGCCACGCACTGATGAACGTTGGCCACCAGGTTGCGGTGAGTCAACATGGTGCCCTTGGAAACCCCGGTGGTGCCCCCCGTGTATTGCAGGACCGCCAGGTCCTCGGAAGGGTTGATGTCCACTTGCGGCTTTTCCGCCGAAGCCCGCGCCATGAGCTCCTTAAGCTCGTGCATGCCCTTAAGGCCGTACTTGGAAGCGTTCATGTCCACCTCGACATGCTCGCCCTCCTTCTTGGCCTTAATGGGCTCCAGGAGGTTGAGGGGAAACTTCAGGAAATCCTTTACATGAGTGACCACGAGATGCTCCGGCTTGGCCTCTTCCAGCGCCTTGCTTACCTGGGGCCAGAAACGGTCGAGAATGACCATCACCTTAGCCCCCGAGTCGCGCAGCTGGTGCGCGATCTCGCGCGGCGAGTAGAGGGGGTTGAACATCACCGCCACGGCGCCCAGTTTCATCGCGCCGTAATAGGCGAACACCAGCTGTGGGGTGTTGGGCAGATGCAGGGCCACGCGGTCTCCCTTCTCCACTCCCAACCCTTTAAGGACACTGGCGAAGCGGTTGGCCAACTCGTCGAGTTCGCGGTAGGTTATCTTATTGTTCACGAAGATCAGGGCCACCTTGTCCCCGTATTTACGGGCGGTATCCTCGAGCATGCGGCCCAGGCTGATATCCGGAATCTCTATCTCCTTGGGCACTCCTTTGGGGTAATTCTTAAGCCATATCTTTTCCATCTCCGTACCTCCTCCATACCTCCTCCGACGCTCCTGGCTCTAGCCACCCTTATGCCGCAGTCGCGCTCCAAACCCGCTTTCCTACATAATAGTCGAGGCGGTGAAATATGATTCGACAGAGGCATCGCCGGCCCCATGCAGCTCACACAGGCCCACGACCTCACCCATCCTCAATCCCGCTCGCCTTAAACCATTCGGAACACTCTAACAAATCGACAAGCAACAAATTCCATGCTTCGATAGGTCTTTTAAGGCGAGGATTTCCCATGAATAAATCGCATCCCTCACCAGGGACATGCTTTCCCTCGCCAAAGCCCCACCTTTAAACCGAAGCCGCCGACTTGACATCTATTTTGACAGCAGGTCCTCTTCTACCTCCAACCCCAGCTGCTTTACGGCCAGGCTGAAATCATGCGGGTTGGTCGACGCGGACACGGCGACCTTGTAATCCACCAGCCCGTAGCGGTACAGATCCACCAGCGACTGGTCGAAGGTCTGCATGCCGTAGAACTCACCCTCGGCGATGATCTCCCTCATGACCATAGTAGGCTCCTCGTTGATGAGCGCTTCCGCCATGCGCCCCGTCATGACCAACACCTCCACCGCCGGCACCCGGCCGCTTTGGTCCTTCAAGGGAAGCAGGCGCTGGGAGATGATCCCCTTGAGCACGCTGGCCAGGGTTAGCCTTATCTGCTTCTGCTGCTGGGGAGGGAAGAAATCGATGATGCGGTTCACGGTTTCCGTGGTGTCTATGGTATGGAAGGTGGATAGAACCAGGTGCCCGGTCATGGCCGCGCTCATGGCCGCGGTGACCGTTTCGGGGTCCCGCATCTCGCCGATGAGTATCACGTCGGGATCCTGCCGCGTCACGTACTTCAAAGCATCGGCATAGCTTTCGGTGTCGGTGCCTATCTCCCTCTGGTGAATAATGCTTTTCTTGTCGACATGCAGCACCTCTATGGGATCCTCGATGGTGATGATGTTTACCCTCTCGTTGGTGTTAATGTAATCGATTATCGCCGCCAAAGTGGTGGTTTTACCGGCCCCGGCGGGCCCGGTGACCAGTATCAGGCCGCGCCTTTCCTGAGAAAGCCGGCGCAGCACCGGCGGCAGGCCCAGCTCCTCGAAAGAAGGCACGGCGGTGGTCAACACGCGCCTTATGGCGATGCCCACCGTGCCCCGTTGCTTGAAGATGTTGGCACGGAACCTGCCCAGCCCGGCGATGCTGTATGCGAAATCCACCTCATTGTTCTCCGCGAACCTCTTGGCCTGCTTCTCGTTCATCAAGGCATAGGCCGCCTCCACGGTATCGGTGGGAGACAAGCGGGGGAAATCGGGTTTATGAAGCTCGCCGTCTATGCGGAAATACGGGGGGCTTCCGGCCTTGATATGAAGGTCCGACGCCTGCTTATCCACCATGTATTGCAATAGGTTCTGAACGTCCATGATCACCTCTCCATTGCCGATCGCCGGTTTTTTTGGCTATCACTAAATATACCACAGATGAGGGCAATGAGAGCGGAGGGCAGGCCTACCCCGGAGCGCCGCGTCCCCGCCAACGGAGCGCCCTTGCGTTGGAGACTCGGAAGGTAAAGCGGCCCGTCCGGCCCTTAAAGGGACCAATAGGGAGAAAGGGCGGACTTGGTCGCTTCCACAATCTCCATGCCCCGCTCCGAAGAGGACCAACTGGTTGAGGGCTGATCCTCCTCCGTCAGCCTCATATCCTCTCCGGCAAGAACGGCGATGGTGTTGCAGATGGAGGCGGCCACGCCCATGAGATTATAACCACCCTCGAGGGCGGCCATGATCCTGCCTGAACAGAGATTGGAGGCCAGCTCCTTGAGCATAGAGGTCATTCGCGCGAAGCTTCCGGAGGTGAGGAGCATGGAGCACAAAGGGTCGCTGAAATGGCCGTCATACCCTGCGGATATGAGTATCAGCTCAGGCTGGTACTGCCTGGCCACGGGAAGGATCACCTGCTCAAAGGCGGCTATGTAGACCTCTTCCCCGCTGCGGGGAGGCAGGGGGAAATTAATGGTGTATCCCTCACCCTCGCCGTTGCCCACCTCCTGGTAACCCCCGGAACCCGGATAATGGGGGTATTGGTGAAGCGACACGTAAAGCACTTGGTTGTCGCGGTAGAAGATATCCTGCAAGCCGTTGCCGTGGTGGGCATCCCAATCGAGAATGAATATCCTGGATACGCCAAATTTTTCCACAGCGAAGCGCGCCGCCACGGCGTTGTTGTTGAAAATGCAGAAGCCCATGCCGTGGATGGGCAAAGCATGATGTCCCGGCGGCCTGGCCAGGCAAAAAGCGTTATCGGCCTGGCCGGAGAATATGCGTTCCAGCCCTTCCAGGGCCGCGCCGGCCGACCTCAAGGCGGCCTCATAAGACCTGGGGCTGACCGGGGTGTCGCCGTCAAGCCAGCCACCGCCCGATAAGGCCATGCTCTTCACCTTGTCGATGTAGCTCTTGGGATGCACCAGTTTGATCTCATCCACGGTGGCGTCCCGCGGCGCGACTATCTCTACCTTGCCGGCAAGCCCGCTCTCCTCCATCATCTGCATGGTTACCTGGAGCCTCTCGGCCCGCTCGGGATGACCGAAACCGGTGTCGTGATCAAGATAGATGGGATCAAACAAGACGGCAGTGGAGCTCATGCTTTCCCCCCTGGGCTTCCCGGTCAAACGGGACGGTTCACCCGGCCACGCGGCCGGCCATCCCCTTCCTCCTTCTCATCATTTTTTCCAAACGCTATAAGATGCGGCAGGCGCCGCAGAAATCCCTCCGCCTGGAAAGATCCGCCACGCGCACCACGTCCCCCGTATGCGGTGCGTGTATGTACTGTCCGCCCCCCACGTACATACCCACGTGGCCGTAACCATGGAAGAAAACGAGATCCCCCGGCTGCAACTGATCGTAAGACACCGGCACGCCGCATCGCGCCTGCATGTAGGAGCTGTGGGGAAGGCTTATGCCCACCTGGGCGTAACAGTACATAATCAAACCCGAACAATCGAACACGTCCGGCCCGGCGCCCGCGTAGCGATAAGGCTTGCCTATCTGCGCATAGGCAATCTTGACCACCTGTGGAGCATAGGGCGGCGGAGGCGGGGGGTTGGGGATGGCGCGCGAGGGAGAAGGTGAAAGGCGGGGGTTCGCCGCCGGGCGGTTGGCCTCTTCCTCGGCCATGAGGCGGTTTATTTCCGCCTCCACCCCGGCGACCAGGTTGTTTCTTCTCTGCAACTCGCTTTCGATCTGCGACTTCTGGGCGGCTAGCTCGGCCATCGCCCTGTCCAGCTCGGCCTTCTTGGCCTCAAGCTCGCTCCTGGCCGCTTCCGCCTCCTCACGGGCGCTGATCACCGAGATTATAACCTCCACGTCATTGCCGCTGATACGCCGGGCGCGGTCTACGTTGACGTACAAATCGTCCACGGTGCTGCTTTCGGTCAACACCTCCAGGATGTCGGCGTTGCCCGCCTTGTACAGCTCCCTGATGCGTTGTCCTAGAATATCCCTTCTGGCCTGCAAGGTGGCATTAAGGCCCGCCAGTTTCCGCTCCACTCCCGCGATGCCGGCCTTGGTCTGCTGCACCCGTAGGTTGGTCGTGTTGTACTGTTCCGTCACCGCCTCCAAGCGAGCGTCTATTTTCTGAACCTCGTTCTTGATCTGCTCCAGCTGGCTTCTTTTATCCTGCACGGGATCGGCACACAGGGGGACACACGCCACCAGCAAGAAGGCGGCGACCATGATCACGCTCAAAATGAGCGCCGTCCCTCTTCTAGCCATTAAATGCCTCCATCACTCTCAATCGCTCCGTCGCCGCGGCGCGACGAAGAGCTTTCCTACATCACCTTTAGATAATTCAGGATAAATGATAGCATACCCTTCCTTGGTGCATAAAACCCGCCCGACCGTTCCTGCAAATACCATGCCTTTCCATGAGGAATGAAAGCCGAGCCTCAGGCTCCGGAAAAAGCTACCTCCGGCGATTGGACCCCCGCGGGCGAGAAACGGTTCCCATGCGCCCTCAGTCGGCGGTGAAAACCAGGACGGCCTCGTTCCCCTCCCGGTTGAAGCGAAGTTCGCTGGCGTAATGTTTAACTATGGTCAACCCCCTACCGCGCTCGGAAAGGATGGTCGGGTCGTTTTCCGTGGCCATCACGCTGTTTACGTCGAAGCCCTCCCCCTCGTCGCGGACGCGGATAACCACCTTGCGGGGCTCCGCCTTAACGGTGATGTAAACCTTCTTGGAAAGGTCGCAACGGTTTCCGTGCTCCATGGCGTTGTGCAGCAACTCCTCCAGGCACAGGCGCAGGGTAACCGGGTCTTTCAGCCCCTCGAAGCCTCGCAGGGTCTCCAGGACGCTGTTGATGACATAGCGGATCTGGCGTACATCCGTCCCCACGGTCATAGTAAGGTCGAAAAGGTCCTCCAGCTCCAGGACCATGACCGCCACATCGTCAGGCTGAGGGGCATCCCCGGTGAAGAGCATGATCTCGTCGGCTAGGGTGTCCAGGAAGGATTCGATATCCTCACGCACGTGAGTCCTCACCAGCTCCACTAGCCTTTTTCTCCCCAGCACCTCTCCCTTAGAGTTGAGGGCGCCGGTCAGTCCGTCCGTATAGAGCAACACCCTGTCTCCCCTCTCCAGCCTTACCGTCTTCTCCTGGTACTCCCCGTCCTCCATCAGCCCCACGGGGAAACCTTCCCCCTCCAGGAATTCGACACTGCCGCCGCTCCGCAGCAATAAGGGAGGCTCGTGCCCCGCTTTGGAATAGGTGAAAGTGTTGTCGGTATTGTCGTAGAAGGCGTAGAAAAGGGTCGCGAAACCATATTGCGATTCGGAGAAGAATCTTCGAAAGGCCGTGTTGGCCTGGTTCAAGATGGTGCGGGGCGATATATGATGGCGGCCCAGCTCATAGAGAAGAGTGGTTAGGACGGACATGATCAGGGCCGCCGGCATGCCCTTGTTGGCCACGTCGCCTATCATCACCCCGAACTTGTCCGGGCAGTACTCGGAGCGCAGGTTCTGACAGCGGTCCTGAACCTCCGACGAGCAGTAGAAGCAAAACCGGGAATCTCGCGAGAGGGTAATGACGCTGAAGAAATCGCCGCCCACCTCCGAAGCCGGCATCAACCTGGATACCATACGGATGGAGGCGCAGGGGACATGGGTGGAGATGATGGACCGCTGCACGCGGCTGGCCATGAGGAGCTCTCTCTTGAGATGGTCTTGCTCCCTTTTCAAGGCGTCGTAGAGGCGGGCGTTCTCGATAGCCGCCGCTGCCATGTCCGCGAAGGAGATAAGGTGCTCCATATCCAGGTAGTCGTAGCGTTTCTCCTCCAAGGTGGTGGAAACGTTGAGTACCCCTATGACTTTTCCTTCCACCCTAAGCGGCACGGCCAGCGCGCTCTTGATGTTGGGGTTGACGCCGCGAAAGCGCTCGTCGGAAACGGCGTCGTGAAGGATCAACGGCTCACCGTGCTCGGCCACCCAGCCGGCGATGCCCTCACCGAGGGGTACCCTAAACTCGCGCCATGCCTGCAAACCGCGAGAGGCCCGCACCACCAGCTCTTCCAGGTCCTCGTCAAGCAGCATTATGCTGCCCCTATCCGCCTGCAACAAATCTATGGCCTGCTCGAGAACGCGGTCCAGGCGCATGCCTAGATCCAGGGGAGTGGCAAGAACCTGCCCTATGCGGTAGAACTCGTCGTTGCGCGCGGCTCTTTCCGAGGACCCTCGAACATCTTTTTTCGCGCTCTCCATAATCTCACCGCTTACTTGAAGCTCTCGATGGCCACTCCCTCGTCCTCGAAGATGTCGATGATCTTGGTGAACCTGACCACATCGAGAAGCTCCCGTATGGGCTCACCCGCCCTCAGGATTTTCAGGGCTCCCTTGTTCTGGGTGGCTCTCTTGAAGGAATCGGCGATGATGCTTAAGCCCGCCGTATTGATGTAGGTAAGTCCCTCTATGTCCAGTATGACGTTGTAGCAGCCTTCGTCGAAAACCTTGTTTATCGCCTCCCCGAAGCGGTCCACGGTTTCCGAATCCACCACCCCCGAAACCCCGATCACGGTTATCTCGCCCATATCCCCCACCTTGTTCACGGTGATCTCCATGGATCTACCTCCTCTCAGAGCGCCATTACGGTCGAACATCAATAACAATGAAGATATCGGCACAAGCCCGTCCCGGTTTAACTTTCCTCTTCCTAAAAACGCAAGGCCGGACGATACGCGGGAGGGAATTTCCGCCTCCAACCATCCATCCTATTGAAATTACTATATATCGTGTTGATTACAGGGTAAAATTACTATATATTGTATCTTAAGATTGAGGAGGGCCGGATGGAGCAGGATTTCGTTCTTTATCCCTTCTCGGCCATAGTGGGCCAGGAGAAGATGAAACGCGCCTTGCTCATAAACGCCGTCGATTTCCGTATCGGCGGCTTGTTGATCAGGGGGGAGCGGGGCACCGGAAAGTCGACCGCCGCCAGGGCGTTGAGCGAGCTGCTGCCCGAGATCGACGCCATCGCGGACTGTCCCTTTTCCTGCAACCCGCATAACCGCGACGAGATGTGCTCATCCTGCCTTTCCCGGAGCTTGAAGGGGGAACCCCTACCCGTGGTCTCGCGGCCCATACGCATGGTTACCCTCCCCCTCAACGCCAGCGAGGACAGGGTGGTGGGGACGCTGGATCTGGAGCGGGCGGTAAAGGAAGGCGTAAAGGATTTCGAGCCCGGAGTCCTCGCCGAGGCCAACCGTTCCCTGCTCTACGTGGACGAAGTGAACCTGCTGGAAGACCACATAGTGGACATCCTACTCGACGCCGCCGCCATGGGCATGAACATCATCGAGAGAGAAGGCATCTCCTTCTCCCATCCCTCCAACTTCACCATCATCGGCACCATGAACCCCGAGGAGGGAGATCTGAGGCCGCAACTCGAGGACCGCTTCGGCCTCTGCGTCGAGGTTGCGGGAGAGAAGGACCATCGCGCTCGCATGGAGGTGGTGCGCCGGCGCCAGGCTTTTCTCGACGACCCCCAGTTGTTCCGGGCCCGCTTCCAGCCGCAGCAGGAGGAGCTGCGCCGCACCATCCAACGCGCCCGTGAGCTTCTTCCCCTGGTGGAGCTGCCCGACAGCGTACTGGAACTAGTTTCCAGAATCGCCGTGGAGCTGGGGGTGTGCGGGCACCGGGCGGATATAGCCACCTGCCAGGCCGCCAGGGCTCTGGCCGCCCTGGAGGGATCCATGCGGGTGGAGGACATCCACGTGCGTGAGGCTGCGGAGATGGCTCTGCTGCACAGGTTGCGGAAAACACCTTTCGACGATCAGCTCAAGGATCTGGAACGGCTGGAAAGGATCATCGAGCGCGGCGGAACTTCGATCAGCCTGCCCTTGCAGGACAACGCGGCGGCCGACCCAACCCCCGCCGACGCGTCCTCCTCATCCCAAAATAAGGCATCGAAACCAGATCCCGCGACGCTCGAGGAGCGCAAGGCGGAGACACGTGAGGCGCCATGCGAAACGCCCGCCCTGCAAGGCTTGGCGGCGAAGGCGCTGCGCAATCCGAACGGCAGGAGGGTCAATTCCATCACTGACTCCGGAAACGGCAGGAAGGTAGGGCACCGCATTCCCAGCCCCGACGAGGTCACGGGGATCGAGAACCTGGCCCTCAGCGCCACCGTAAGGGCAGCCGCCGCCCGGGCGGCGCAAAAGGGCAAGCCTTTCAGTATAGAAAAAGAGGATTTGAGGGCCAGCATCCGCAAGCGCAAGACCGGCAACCTCATCCTTTTCATCCTGGACGCCAGCGCCTCCATGGGATGCCACGAGCGTATCGAATCCACCAAACAGGTAGTCGATCGTCTTCTTGTAGACGCCTACCAGAAAAGGGATCGGGTCGGGCTGATCACCTTCCGTGATCAAGGCGCCCAACTGGTGCTGGCGCCGACCTCCAGCGTGCAACTGGCCAAGCTGCGCATTAAGGAATTGGCTACCGGCGGCGCCACCCCCCTCAACCACGGCCTGGCCATGGGCTACCAGGTGGCAAAGCGCGAGCTGAGACGCGACGCGGACATCAGCCCCATGCTGGTGCTCATCACCGACGGTTATGGGAACGTCGGGTACGCTTCCGACAACCCCCTGAAAGAGAGCATGGACATAGCGGAGAGGATCCGCGAGGAGGGCCTGCCCTGCGTGGTTTTCGACACCTGTCACGAGTCTTTCCCGGCCGGAGGCGGAAGATCAATTTACACCCAGGCAAGACGCATCGCCAAGGCTATGGGCGCCGATTATCATCGCCTTCCCGCCCCGCAAGCGGAGGAGATGCTTAAGAGGTTGGAGAGAAAACTGGGGGCCTAGGGGGCCAGCGTCAACGGGACCGCGGCGCGGTTTGTCTCCGACACGTTCGTCCAAAGGGGGACGAGGTGGATCTCGCGGCCATATCCCGGGCATGCAACCACGGGGACGGATGTGATTCCATGCCCCTCAGCGTGACGTATCCCCTCGCAAGAAGCGCTATTCATATCCACGCCCTCGTGCCGATAAAAACTGATGAGGAGCAGAGGTGAATAATGAAAAAAGAGGATAAGCCCTCCGACAGGGCGTCGTTAAAAGAGCCCGGCGATAATCACGGCCTTTCCCTTCTAGTTGCCATGATTATCGCCATCGCCGCGCTGACGGCGGGCATAATGATCGTTTTTAATTTCTTATCCTCACCCCTCAAATACGCTCTAGGCGCATTCCTGGGTTTGTGCATCCTTGCTCTGGCCTCTTATCTGGTATTCGACTGGAAGCGCTACCGCGATCAGAACAAGGGCTATATCAGCGAGATAACCGATCTGAATTTGAGATTCGGTATTCTCGCGGACGCGGTGAGCGCGGTCAGCTCAACTCTGGACATCGAGGAGCTGGTGCAAAACATACTGGGCGTTATGCTCACCCTCACCAACTCCAGCATCGGCGTGGTGCTCATCCCGGACGAGAACGACGAGTACCTGCAGGTACTGTCGCACATCGGTTTTCAGGAAAAGGCGGTGCGCGGCCTGAAGATCAAGGTAGGGCAGGGCGCCGTCGGCAAGGCCTTTCAGAGAGGGGAAACGGTCATCCGCAAGAACCTGGCCGAGGATCCGCGCGCGGGTGAAACCTATACGGAAGGAAAGAGCCCCAAGTCACAGATCATAATGCCGCTCAAGGCCAAGGGCAAGATGGTGGGCATGGCGGTCACCGCCTCTCACGAGGAGCATGATTATAAGCCGGAGGAGGTATCCCTTCTCTCCAGCCTGTGCCACGAGCTGGCGGTGGCCATGATCAACGTCGATCTCTACCAGCAGAGCCAGCGAACCCTGGAATGGCTGGCGGACACCCAGGAATACACGGAGCATTTCATCCAGGAAATGCTGGCCGGCGTGGTGGTGGTCAACAACGAAGGCGACGTGATCTACTTCAACCGGGAAGCCGAGGACATCCTGAAGATAGAGGCCAAGGAGATAATCGGCATCAACTACAGCGACCTGGACGCGGAAAGGGAAAAGTTCAGGGCGCTCGCTTTCCTCAAGCCCATATTGAAGCTGTGCTTGGAGGAGGACCGGCAGTTTCGCCGCCATGAATTGGCCATCGAGGGGCCGGAAGGAAAGCGCATGACCATCAACTTCAACGCCTTCCCCCTCCACCGTTACAAAGGGCAGCGCATGGGCGCGGCCGCGGTGTTCATGGATATCACGGCCATAAAGGAGATGGAGTCCCGGCTGAGGCAGCAGGACCACCTATCCATTCTGGGGCAGATGGCCGCCAAGATCGCCCACGAGGTAAAGAACCCGCTTTTCGCGATAATCGGTCTGGCCGACGAGCTCGATGAGGAGGAAAGCGACCCCGACCGCCGCCACCTCCTGGAGATGATCAAGAAGGAGGCTCTTCTGAGCAATCAATGGATCTCGGGCATGCTTACCTTCAGCAAGGCTCCCCCACAAGCGGGAGAGGAGGTGTTTCTGCAAACTCGAGTCCCGGAGCTGGTGGCCGACTTTCTGCTCACCAACGCCAAAGACAACGTGAGGGTGGTGCAGGATATAGGGGAGGGGCTGCCGCCGGTATCCTTGACCCAGGATAATATCCGCCATATCCTATTCAACTTGCTGGAAAACGCCATGCATGCCATGCCCGACGGCGGCGTGATCACGGTAAGGGCCCACGACACGGGCAACGGTTTCGTGGAGATGAGAGTGGAGGACACGGGCACGGGAATAAGGGAAGAGGTATTGCCTTCCATATTCGATCCCTTTTTCACCACCAAGGACGGGGGCACGGGTCTCGGCCTGTCCATCGTCAAGAAAATCCTCCTGGACATAGGCGGGGACATAGAGGTACGCTCACAGCAGGACATGGGAACTACTTTCATATTGAAGCTTCCCACGCGAGGAGTGCCGTATGGAGAAGGTGGATAACGCCAAGCTTCTCATCGTGGACGACAACGAAGGAGTGAGGCATCTCGTCTCGCGATGGCTGGAGAAGGCGGGCTTCTCGGTGCGCGAGGCCAGGGACGGGGCCGAGGCCGTGGAAATGGTCAAACAAGACCCTCCCCAGATAATACTGGCGGACATACGCATGCCCAAGATCGACGGCATCGAGCTGGCCCGCATCATCAAGAGCGACTATCCCGATATTAAGATTATCCTGATGACCGCTTATTCCTCCCCGCAGACCATCGCGCAAGCCAGACGCGAAGGCGTCGACGATTACCTGGAAAAACCCTTCACCAAAGATCAGGTGGAAAAGATAGCCCTGGAAGCGCTGTCCCGCTGAGCGCTCAAGCACGCAAGCGCAGCGTGGACCTCTCCCTGCCGTCGAACAAGGCCAGCTCCTCGTATCCCACGCGCCGTAAAAGCTCCACGGCCATTGCGAAATCCTTTCCCACCTCGGACGGATGGTGGGCATCGGACCCCAGGGTCACCGGAATGTCCCTCTCCCGGCAAAGGCGGAGAAAACCCTCCCCCGGATAGATCTCGCCCACCGGCTTGCGCAATCCCGCGGTGCTCACCTCGAGCGCCAATCCCGCTCGTGCCACCCGGTCCAAGCAGCCCTCATAGAGCCCCGTTACCTCCTGGTGGGGACGGTAACCGAACTTCTTGATCAGGTCGGGGTGGGCCAGGATATCGAACAGGCCGCTTTCCGCTGCCTCCCCCAGCAGATCGAAGTAGCGCGACCACAACTGGTAAAGGTCCCGGTGCTCATAACCCTCGAGGTAACGCGGATCGTCGAACCCCCAACCGTCCACGAAATGAAGCGACCCCATGACGTAATCGAGGGGATAGGAGCCCAGGGTTTCCCGCAACCGGCTCACGGTCTGGGGAAGGTAATCGACCTCCGCGCCCAAACGAATACGCATCCCCGGAAAAAGAGCGCGCGCCTCCTCCACCTCCCGGACGTAAAGAGGAAACTCCTCCCAACCCATGCTCAAGGTAGGGTCCTGGATATGCAGCAGGGGAAAGTGATCCGAAAAACCGATCTCGCGAAACCCGAGGCGCCAGGCCGCTCCGGCATAGTCCTCAGGCCGACCTGCGGCGTGACCGCAACGGCTGGTATGAAGATGATAGTCCACCAATGTGCCGTAATCCATCAATTTCGAGAATAGCAGATAACGGCGCCCACGGAAAAAGCGGCACCCGGCAAGTATGGCTTACAGGAAAAGGCATAGGTGATATACTTCTTGGGTATATAGCATATCAAGCCTCTCTTAATGGAAAGGAGGACGGAGAGAATGGGCAAGGCCAGAAAGCTCAAGAAGGCCGAGAAGAAAGCGGCCAGGGTGGAAAAAGCCTCGAGCAAATTGCAAAAGAAGCTCGATAAATTGGAGAAGGCGGGGGCCAAGGCACAGAAAAGGGTGGAAAAGCTCAGTAAGAAGTTGGGCCTATAGAGCCGCTTCATGCGGCGCGTGAATTGAAAATCATAATCCCCTGCACCTGGGATCGTATAAGCGGGCTGTTTATTTTTCCCGTTACTCGTCAAGCAGCTCTTCCTTGGCCTTTTTGAACTCCTCGTCGTCGAGTTCCCCGGCGCGGTGCATCTCGGTTAATTTTTCCAGCCGCTCCACCACCCCGGGCCCGGCGGATGCCTCCGGCCGGGATGCCGCCGCGGGGGCAGTCGGAGCCGTTCCGGCGCGCAAGGCGGAGGTAACCTGCTGCGCCATCTCCCGACCGGCCATGCTTTCCCGCTGCTCCTCCAGGAGACGTCTCTGCTCGAAGATCAGCTTCTTGACCTCGAGGGGTTTCCCGATGTTGGTAAAGGGCTGCTGGCCGAACTCCCCCGCCGTTTCCATCACCACGTCGCCGTAGTTGAAAAGCCTCTCCCACACATTCTGGCTGGTCTTGATGTCGTTAAGCATCTCCAGTGGCAAGGCCATGGTTTTCTTGTTCAGGATCCCCGTGGAGAGCAGAAGGCGACGGTCGGTGAGCACGAAATGGGCGAAGAACCAGGCGAATACGGGATAGATCAGCCAGCCGACGATAACCACTACGAAGGCTATCCAGACCAGGGCGCTCCATAGCCTGGAAAAACCCTCGCTGTTGCGGAACCAGAAAAGGGCGATCCAGGCGCCGGCGACCAGGACGAGGATGGATACGGGGAAAAACGGCTTGCGCTCGACAAGCTTGCGCCTCTTCCAAAGAGGCCAGGCCCCATAGGCAACCATGAGGAAGAGAGCCAGGGCGCTTATAAGTATGATGTACCCCCAGTTGGTCTCGCTGGATGGCCCCGGTTTGAACCTAGTTTGCAGAAGCACCAGGGCAACGATGGCTCCCGCTCCGAGGAGGAAGTTTTTCCAGATCTCCCATAAGGAATGCCTCTTGTCGAAGATCACCCTTTCCTCAGGCTCGATGAGTTTCTTATGATACGGCTCGGCCATTTAAGCCCCTCCTTCCCTGTTTTAGAGGAACGCTCCTGCGCATCATCCTTTCGCCGCCAACCACCACGCCCCTCGGCGGCGCATGCCTTCCGGTAAATGCCGCCTTCTCCTACCGCATCCAGCTAGAAACAGGTCATGTCCATGAACTCGCGGTACCTCGCATCTATCTCCTGGTGCGTCAGGTCGCGCAGGCGGTCGCAGGAGAAGGATTCCACCGCGAAGGAGGCGACGACGCTCCCATAAACCACCGACCTCCTCACGTCTTCCTCGCTGGCATCCTCGTAGCGCGACAGCGATCCGAGAAAGCCTCCCCCGAAGGAATCGCCGGCGCCGGTGGGGTCGAATACCGTCTCCAGCGGGTAGGCGGGCAGGGAAAAGAAGGAGTCCTCCCCCAGCATGATCACCCCATGCTCCCCCTTCTTAATGATCACCCGCTTGGGCCCCATTTCCAGAAGTTTCCTGCCCGCCATGATCAGGTTAGGCTCCTCAGCCAGTTGCCTCGCCTCGGCGTCGTTGAGGAGGAGGCAGTCGACGCGGGAAACCGTTTCCGCCAGCTCGCGGCGCTTGTTTTCTATCCAGTAGTTCATGGTGTCGCAGACGGTAAGGCGCGGCGAGCGCACCTGCTCCAAGACCTTCAGTTGCAGCTCCGGGTCGATGTTGGCCAGGAAAACGTAGGGCGAATCCCGGTACTCCTCCGGTATGCTCGGATGGAAATCCTCGAACACGTTGAGCTGGGTGTCCAGGGTGCGGGCATCGTTGAGATCGTAGTCGTAATAGCCCTTCCAGCGGAAAGTCTTTCCAGGGAGCCGTTGCAATCCCCGGACGTCGATGCGTCGCGAGGCGAGCAAATCCACGTATTGGGAGGGGAAATCCTCTCCCACCACCGCCACCAACCTCACCTCATTGAAAAAGGAAGCGGACATGCTGAAAAATACGGCGGATCCGCCGAGAACCTCTTCCACCTCCCCGAAGGGGGTGCGTACCGAATCCAAAGCCACCGATCCCACCACCAGAACGCTCATCTCCACCTCCATAATATTTGCCGATTACGCCGTAAAACCCGCGCGGGGCGGCTTCCCGTCTCGCCTGCGGGCGAGCAGCAACAGCGGGTAGCATGACCCGCCCGCAAAGGTGCACAGCCAGAAGCTGAAGAAACGAAAGCCTAGGATAGCCGTGGCCAGCACCTCCGCCGGATATCCGAAGGCGTAGAGGGTGGCCCCCAGGGAGACCTCGAAAATCCCCAGACCGGCGGGAGTGAGAGGTATACTGCCCATGATATCCGCCACCGTGTAGCATACCAGCAGGATTCCCGGGTTGATGGGATACCCGATGGCCACGAACACCGTGTACAGGCAAGCCACGTCCATGAGCCAGAATCCGAGCCCGTAAAAGCCGGTGCGCAGGAGGTTGCGGCGGTCGGTGAAGACGGACACCAGGTAGCCGCGTATCTCCAGCGCCCGGCGCTCCGCCTCCTCCTCGCTCAGCCCATGCAGTAGACACAGGCGGTGCGCCCCGCGCACCACCCCGCCCGCCATGCGGCGCACCGTGGAGCGGCGACGCAGAACCAGCACGCAGGAGAGCAAAAAGAGAAGCGATCCTCCCGCAATGCCCAAGGCGGTGACGTCGTAAGCAAACGGAAGGCGTCCGGTAGCCAGGGACAGCAGGAGACCCGCCGCCAGCAACACTATGAGGGCCGCCGAATAAATGACGTAGGAGACGGCGAGGGTCTTGAGCGTCAGCCCCTTCGGGACATCCTCGCGCCTGAGCTCGCGGTAATTAAGATACAGGGTGCCCGCGTTCCCCCCGGGCACCACATGCCCGAAAGCATAGGCGCTCATGTAGATGAGGAAGACGCGGGAAAAAGGCAAAGTCCCTCCCCCCAGTCGCAGCACCTCGTAATAAAGGCGGCAGATGGAGAGCATGGAAGCGGCCTCGATGATCAGGGCGACGGGGACGAGGAGGAAATTGGCGTTTCTCACCACCGCCAGCATCTCCCTATCGCCGATGAGCTTGGGAGCCAGAAGATAAAGCCCTACCCCCAGCAACAGGAGGAGAACCACGCTCTCCAGGATGCGCCAGCCCCCTCTGCGGGGTGACTCCTCCACGAATGACTCGGCGCCCTGCGCAACTTTGAGGTTCTCGGTCATCTTTTTATAATAACACCGCCCCTCCAGGCAGTGCCGGGAAGACGGCAAACGGCTGACGCCACGCAGTGCGCCATCCCCCCCGAAGTGGTAAGGTTGAACTGCATAAAGAATAGATGTATATTTTCAACTGCGAAAAAAGCTTGCGAGAGGTGAGGAAAATGCCTACTTACGAGTACAAGTGCGAGGATTGCGGCAACCACTTCGAGGAGACGCACGGCATGGACCATAGAGTGGAAAAATGCCCCAGCTGCGGAGGTGAGGTGAGGCGACTCTTCCACCCCGTGGGCATCATCTTCAAGGGCTCCGGCTTCTACAAGACCGATTACGGCGCATCGTCGGACAACGGCGGCAAGTCCACCTCGGGCAAGGTGGAAAAGGAGCCGGAAAAGGTTACCAGCGACAGTTCCAAGGACAAGGAGGAGGGCTCGCAAAAGAGCGCCAAGGAAGCGGGGTCCTCTTCCTGACAGCGGGCTTTTAAGGGGGATTCGATGAAGCTGCCCCAGGTGAAAATCGGCGTTTTCGGCGGTTCCGGCTTCTACTCGTTGCTGCGGGAGGTGAAAAGCTACACCGTCAACACGCCATACGGGAACCCAAGCGATCGCCCCATGATAGGTGAACTGAACGGGGTGCGGCTGGCCTTCCTGCCGCGCCACGGCCGCTTTCACCAGTACCCTCCCCACCGCATCAATTACCGCGCCAACGTGTGGGCGATGAGGGAACTGGGGGTGGAGCGCATAGTGTCTCCCGGGGCATGCGGCTCCCTGCAGAGAGATATCCCTCCGGGCACTTTCGTCCTCTGCGACCAGTTCGTCGACCGCACGGGAAGGAACGAAAGCACCTTCTACGATGGCCCGACCGTAGTGCACATAAGCTGCCGCGAGCCGTACTGCCCTCAGATGCGCGAGATCTGCGCCGCGGCGGCGCGCAGGCTCGACATCCCCTGCCGCAACGGCGGCACAGCGGTAATCATCAACGGCCCGCGTTTCAGCACCCTGGCGGAGAGCAAATGGTATCACACCCTGGGGTGGGAGGTGATCAACATGACCCAGTACCCCGAGGTGGTCCTGGCCAGGGAGCTGG
>ENA-ORXB01002014-ORXB01002014.1-sediment-metagenome-genome-assembly--contig:-NODE-2014-length-19633-cov-4.607128_pt1 | contig 19633 bp, 15 predicted proteins | sample MGYA00237863_ERZ511475 | MGnify/ENA primary metagenome ERZ511475 (study PRJEB26305, sample SAMN06343858) | sediment metagenome | isolation source: hot spring sediment | place: Canada: British Columbia... | reverse complement strand
CTTATCTTGGAGAGCGATGGCTTTCCCGTCAAAGGACGAAAGCCGTATCCTATTTACAGAAATCCAGGGGCACGGCCTATATGCAGTAGAATCTGATGACGCATATACATCTCCAAAAACCCAACCTGATGTACATATATTCCAATAACCGTCCCCACATGATCCCTCATAACCATTATACATAGTTCGCTCTACACATATGTTATCCGTCGAATATACATGTGTACAGAAATTCCTCCCACTTGGTATATAGTTATTTGCATATACAGTTCCTCTCCTATTTGAGGGAACAGATATTGATGTCGATCCAATAAGTCCGTATTCGTCATAGAAATAGAAATATACAAACGCCGTTGATAAGCTCGTGTTTCTAATACCAAAATAATTTAAGTAACCCGAATAACCATCTGCAAAGCTCCATTGAGTATTTCCCCTAGAAGTTCCACTCGAAGTATACCCACCTTTCGCAATTTCAGGACTACTTGCACGAGCTTTGTTTGGCGATACATACAAAGAGCAAAGACAACAAACTGAGAACAAAAGTAAAGAAGCCCCAAGCCTACTCACTCTCATACCCATCATTACCCCCAATTAATAGACCAATAGCAATAATACTGGTCCGCCTATTTTTTGCGCCCTTTCCCCTCCCTGTGCATATCTTAGCTCTTAAAAAACCCCCCGTCAGCAACATTTGGTTTCTATTGCCATTTCGTGTGATTACCGTTAAGGTTGATTGCTGCAGGGGCTCTATGAATAGTGGGTTTTTAAGAGACGGCGCTTTCCGGTTCATGGTGCTCTGAGCCGAGGGGAGCGGAAGGCAGGAAACAAATGGCGCCGGCCCCGCGTTCTTTGGTCTGTCGAATAACGAAGGACCGGCGTCTATCTAGGTTATCGCCAATATATCTGGCTGGTGGTAATTATTTGGGTCCAGGGCCCCGGGGGGACCGCGCTGGCGTCTACGAATCGCCAGTCGCATTTATCGATATCTTCCAGGTTGAGGTAGTCCCTTACCGCGGGAGATACATCGAGGCCGGCGTGGTTGTTTTCCGGACTCGAGGGTGCAGCGGAGCCGAAAACGTAGTTGACGTCGTTCTCGCCATAAGGCCCGGCGTCTTCCCATTGGGCATAGCAGGTCTTGCCGTTCTTGGTGATGGCGATCCATTGATTTTTACAAGCCGACTCCAGCTTGCCCCAGGTCTTCGATCCCCACCAGTAGATCATGGTGACATTCGACCTGCGGTTGCCGTTGCTGTCGAAGTCATTGTAAGGCAGCGCAAAGTAGAAGGGGTTTTCCTTGGGCGTGAACCCCGCCGGGAAATACCCGTTGCGCTTGTAAGGATCGTCGATCCCGCCGAAGTGCTCGACCCACGCCTCGTCCCAAGCGCTCGCCGCATTGCTGATGTAACTGTTGTCCTTGCTCGCACCTTCCCCGCACCAGAATATTGTCGTGGATATATTGGTGTGAAGCGGGTATGCGCCTTCCGGTGGAGGCGGGGTAGGCGTCGGGGTAGGCGTTGGAGTCGGGGTTGGGTCCGGAGTAGGCGTCGGGGTTGGCGTAACGCTCGCCCTAAACCGGGCGGCAATAGTGTGATTCGAGGTCACTTTGGCGAAGGTGAAGCTGGCAACCGCGCCGACCGAGACTCCGTCTACCACGACCCTCGAGATCTCGTAGCCCGTATCAGGCCTGATGGTGAAAGTCTGGCTCGCGCCCCTGCTCACCTTCACCTTTCCCGAGGGCGATATGCTCCCGCCCGTTCCCGCGCTTGCCGTTATGGTGTAGGTGGTAGCGCGACGGCGAGCCGCCTCCGCTGGCGGGCACATCAAGGTGAGCGCCATAAGCATGATCGGAACCACGATAAGGAATGGAAGCAAGCGTCTCATTTGAACCCCTCCCCGGTTACGCTTCCCGCCATGGTCTCTGTCAGGGTAAATGTTCTTTCCACCTCATCTCCTCCTTCATCCCTCTTGTGCGGCATGGTTCGTTAAGCGGATTTTGGCTTATCGATCACCCCCTTAGCCTCAAAGAGAACGGGCGTGCAAATGCGGGTATAAGACAACCGAAGGGTTTCCTGCCGTCCCGTGTGGACAAGGTGGATTGCTCGCATGCCGAAAGAAGCGTGGATATCGAGGTTGACGTGAAAATCTCTTCCCGCCACGGGGTCGTTGCCATTTCGCTTCTATCCCGTTTTTGTTCCGGTTCTTTCGCTGCCCAATTGCGCGGAAAAGGCATCGACTGAAGCGAGTCAGATCTTTTTGAAGCCTAGAATTGCCTCAGATGTAGATTTCGGAAAATCCGCGTAACCCAAGAACCAAGCTAACTTGTCCTCCAACCTATTCCCTTGTATCGGCAGATTCGGGCGGTAGGTTAACGCCTAACGGCAGCGCGGACGCGGAAGCGAAAAAGCAGCTCGAAACATGGGTACCGTTCTTTCGGCCTTAGGTGGTTTTCTTAGCCGGCGGTCAAGAAAAGATGCCGGGAGGATGGCGTCGAAAAAACTAGAGCAAAACAAGGACGATCAGCAATAGGGCCGCGAGGAGCAGGCGATAGACGGCGTAGGGCCGGAAGGTGCCGCGTTTCAGCCGCGACAGCAGGAAGTTAATGGCAAAATAGCCGGTGAGGGCGGCGGTGATCCCGCCCGCCAGCATGTTCCAGCCCATGCCCCCGGGGATGCCGTCCCTTACCAACTTAAGCCCCTCGTAAGCCGCCGCCGCGCCGATAATGGGCACCGACAGGAGGAAGGCGAAGTCGGCGGCCTCCTTCCTTTCCATCCCCGCCGCGCGCGCCGCGGAAATGGTGGCGCCGGAGCGCGAGACGCCGGGCATGATGGCCAGGGCTTGGGCCACCCCCACCGCCAGGGCTTCCCTCCAACCCGCCGTATTCCAGGTTCGGATATCCTTTCCCCTGGCGTCGGTAGCCCACAGCACCACGCCGAAAGCGGCCAGCGTCACCACCATGAGCAGGGGCATTCCCTCCATCATCTCCGACGACTCGGCGAAGACCGCGCCCAGCAGGGTGCCGGGGACGGTGGCCAGCAGAAGCATCCAGGTCAGCCGGGCGTCAGGGTTTCCTTTTTCCTTCCCCCCCACCTCCCTCAGCCACGCGGTGACCAGCCCAAGAAGGCGCCGGCGGTAATACCACACCACTGCTATCCATGTTCCCAGGTGTAAAGCGACCATAAAGGAAAGGTCGGGCTTTCCCCACCCTCCAAGGTGAATAAGCAAGGCGATATGGGCCGAGCTGGATATGGGCCAGAACTCGGTGATCCCCTGCGCGGCCCCCAGGAGTATGGCTTCCGGAACCCCCATCACACCTCCCGCGACCTCAGGTACTCGCCCCTCTCCGCCAACATTGCCGCAACCCGCACGGCCCGCTCCGGGTTGGTGTATAAGCATAGATCGTCGCGCGGGAGGCCGTTCCCTTCCGGGAACTCCACCTCCTTCTCTGGCATGCCCACGGTGATGACGGGTTTGTCGAACTCCCGCATGAGTTCCACCGCCCTCTGCGCGAACTGGGCGCTCTTGTGGCGGATATACTCTTTCTGGGCCCGCGCCAGCTTCTCGTCCTCCTCGTTGTTTTCCTGGCCGCTTAAGCCGAAGGCCGAGGTGGCGTTGATGGTCCCCAGGGAGATGATGATGTCGTATTCCGGGCAGGAGGCCATCAGCTCAAGGCAGCGCCGGTGCGCGTCCATGTCCACGACCCCCACCATGTCCACCGGATTTCCCTTGCTCCAGTAGGAGGGGAGCACGGAATCCAACCCCTTCTTGAGCTCGTCGGGCAAGGGGAGCACCTCAAGGCCCTGGCGCTCGCAGAGATCCGCGGTGACCACTCCCCAGCCGCCTCCCCAGGTGAGGATGCCCACCCTGCGCCCACGCGGCACGGGCGACTTCACCAGAGCGTCGGAAAAATCCAGCATCTCCTCGGTGGTTTCCGCCTGGATCATACCGCCCTGCCGTATCATGCCGCGGAAGATCTCCCCGGACCCGGCGAGGGCGGCGCTGTGCGAGGAAGCGGCGCGCCCCCCCGCCTGCGTAAGCCCGGCTTTATATATCACCACCGGTTTGACGGCGTTCACCTCCCTGGCCAGCTCCAGGACGCGCCGCGGGCGCTTGAACCCCTCCACGTAAAGGAGGATGGCCTTGGTCTGGTCGTCCCTGGCAAAATACTCCAGATAATCCGCGAAGTCAAAGTCGCATTGGTTGCCCACGCACACGAAGCGCGAGAACCCTATGCCGCGGTAGGAGCCCCAGCCCAACATCTGGGTACCCAGGTTGCCGCTCTGGGCGGCGAAAGCGATATGCCCCGGATGAGAGCGCACCGGCGGCATGAGGGCGCTCAGGCTCCAGGGGGCGGAATATATGCCCATGGTGTTGGGGCCCACCACTCTTATTCCCAGCTTGCGGGCGGTTCTTACCAGGCTCTCCTCCAGCAGGCGTCCCTCGGGCGAGGATTCCCCGAACCCCCCGGAGATGACGATGACCGCCTTCACCCCCGCCCGACCGCAGTCCTCGAAAACCTCCTCCACCCCCTGGGCCGGAATAGTCACCATGGCCAGGTCTATCTCCTTGCCAATCTCTTCCAATTTTCTGTAGGCGGGAAGGCCATGGATTACCCCTCCCCGCGGGTTCACCAGGTACAGCTCCCCCTTATAACCCCCGCGCAGGATGTTGGCGGGGATTATATGCCCCCATTTTCCCCGGTTGGACGAGGCGCCGATCACCGCCATCCTGCGGGGATTAAAAAGCGCCTCCATCGCATCCATGCTTTGACCGCTCAAATCAGACCTCCATTTGGCTCGTGATTTTACCTCGCGCTCCCGGCTGCGGACCACGCCGCCGGGAAAACGCCCCACCCGTAATCACCTCGGCCGGAAGCGGGGCACCTTCCCGACATGGCTTGAAAAAACCAATTCCCGGCGGGAGATGGCTATATGGTCCCTATTCTCGCCTCCAACTCCCTGCCGCTATCCAGGAACACCTCGATCCTGCGACAGAATAGAAACAGGTAGGCGGCGATTTCGTACCTCAAGACGCGCACTCTCTTTAATAAGTCGGGAAATTCCCCGCGAAACTTTTGGAAAGCCGTTGTGTCCTCAGGCGTCACCGCCCTCTCCACCCCGGCCACGGCTTCCTCGATGCTGCGGAAGAAGGCAACGATGTTGTCCTGATAGGGAAGCAATTCCCGCGGGGGATCCATCCCCTTCAGGCGCTTGACGTAGCTGTGCATGGTGGCCACGTCCTCCTCGGTCACCGCCTTTATCCTCGAAACCTCGGCGTCCTCCGGAGTGGCGGGCGTGGCCAGGTTCTGCGTATCGGTGAGCATGGGTAAAATTACCTGAAAGAAAGCGATGGCGCTGGACATTTCGCCCAACTCCCCCTCGAGGTAAGAATAGAATTGAAAGAGCTCCTTGTGGAGTTCCTCAACCTGAGGAGGGGTGTTCATTTCCAGCGCTTCCTTATAGGCGGAATTTAGGGTTCTCACGCTCTGGCGCAAGATCTCTTGCAGCTCCACCAAGGCGTAATAGTCGCCCGGGTCAACCTGGCATAATTCCTGCCGGTCTTCCTCCAAGGACCCCATGACCCTCCCGTGCACGGCGGAAGCTCTATCCCGGTAATCGGAAAGGCTCATGGCCGTTTCCTCCCCGCAACCCGCCAACGCGAGCAGCAAAGAGGCCGCCACGGCAGCCAACACAAACTTGCGCATCTTTTCCCGCTTTCGGCTTGTCCGTATTTGGTCCAGACCATTATAGCGAAAATGGCCTCCGAGGATCGGCACGATCCCGCAAAGTTTCTCCAATCGGTAAAGGGAAAGGCAAACAAGCGCGCGCAGCCGGCTTGGAAACAACCCTCTCAAGAAAGAATCCCGAAAAGCAATGGGGCAAATAATTCAAGGCAAACAAGCGCGCGCAGCCGGCTTGGAAACAACCCTCTCAAGAAAGAATCCCGAAAAGCAATGGGACAAATAATTCAAGGCAAACAAGCGCGCGCAGCCGGCTTGGAAACAACCGTCTATTTATATTTCAGGCTCTTCGCCATAAAAGGTGGGCAATTTTACTGACATGCGGCATGCGACAGTTCACCAGTACCTTACTGCCTGCTCTTTTCCGAATGGCGCCGCTTCAAACCCCTTAACTCAATCCACACTTTAGGGAGATGAATCATATTTCATCCTGGTTCCCGGGTTAGTAAGACGCCGCATTGCGGGTGTACATAAGAATTATTTATGTTCAATATTGAAGCGGCGCGGTGTTAAAATATTCTTTGTGACTGGGAATAGCGCTTGGAAGACGACGGTGAGAAAATTGCCCAGAAATAACGACAGGACGCGGGAGCATCAAAACCTTGCGGCGAGCACGGTATTCAAGGCGCGCATAAGCAAGGGTTTCATTGACGCCGCTTTTGGTGACGGTTTCCTGGTGGAGGTGTGGGACTTCCGAACCCAGCGCCTCGTCCATGGGGAAAGATTCAAGGAACTGGAAAAAGCGAGGCGCCGCCTACAGGAAATAAAGAACGACATCGACAGCATGAACCTGGAACGCTTCCAGCAGGTGTACGTTTCCCGACATCCCCGCGGCTAAGCGAAGTAAAAGCCACTCCTTCCTGCCGCCCAAAGTAGCCGTAAAATGCCGCCGGGCAAGGCATACTACGGCAGGGTGAGATAAGTTTGGCCAAGCATCGCGGATAGGCGGCAACCCTGCCTTTAGGGCCCGCCCTTTTTCGGCTTAATAATGCTGCCGAAGCGATCTCTTCCCATTGCAAACCCAATGGCGACGAAGAGAAGGGTATCTCCACTTGAAGTTCTTATTCAGAACTGCGTTTCAAACGCAACGGCCGATATAAAAACAATGCAGCTTAGGCTGCTGAATTCATGGCAGAATGGTTGCTTTTTAATGCCGCGGCCATAATTCCGCCTTGCCCTTATGCGGCTCGCGCGCGGCATTCCCTGCTTCCTCATTCATTCATATATGGAAAGGATGTCGTGGACGCGCCGCCTTAACCGTTCCTTAAGATGCGGTGGGGAAATGACCTCCACTTCCGGGCCGTATCTCAGAAGCTCTCGCTCCAGCCAGGTGAGGGCATCGGCGTAAAGGGTGCAGACCAGACAATCACCGTCCTCCTCTACCTTGGAAAAAATTTTTTGCTCCCTGGCCCAGCGGGTGAGAGGAGGAGCGAAGCGTAGCCGCACCTCCGTGCCCTCCAATTCTCCTATTCTGAAAGGACTTAAAGGTTTCTCTTCCTCTCCCGGCGGAGGCTCGAAAGCTTTCCTGGTGATCCTGGCTTCCTTGATGCGATCGACGCGGAAGACCCTGGTTTCGCCGCTTCTTTCATCCCAAGCCCGTAAGTACCAGTGCCCCATCCCGAACTCCAGGGACAGAGGATGGACGCGCCTTCGCGCCAGCTCATCCCGCCCATAGGTATAATATTCCATTTCCACCACGCGTCGGCGTTCCAGGGCACGTGATAGATCGGCGAGAACCCCATGCTCCGGTATGAGGGACGGCATGTCCACGCTTTTTTCGATGTCCTCGGGCGAAACGGGCGCCACGCCCAGCGCGTCGGCGATCTTTTCCATGGCGGATAGAAGGGAGGAAGAGGGCAAGCCGGACAGCTTCATCAGGGAGCTGCAGGCCAGGTAGAGGCCGGAGAGCTCCGCCGGGGTGAACCTCAGGGGGCGGGCGAAATAATCGGCCATGCTTATATACACGCGATCTTCATCTATGTTTACCTCAATGAGATCCGCCGGCGTATAGTCCGGCTGGCCGCAAAGGAAAATAAGCTGCAGATCCTTGAGCAGCTGTTCCCGCGATATCTCGTAAACCTCGCACAACTCATCCAGGGTAACGCCCTGGTGTTTGATCACGTAGGGCACGAGGGAAAGTAGTCTGTTGATCCTCTCTTCCAGCTCAGGCACTGGCATCCTCCCCCAGTCTATCCAGGATTCGGATGAGGCGCTCTTTGACCTTGTCGCGCAATTCCGGCGGTGAAAGAACCTCGGCGTCTTCGGCGAAGGAGAGCACCCAGCTTAAAAAGGCATCCTCGTTATGCACCGTAACCTCGAGCACCCCGCCGCCGTCCTCCTGGTGCCGGAAACGGTAGATTTGCCCCAAATCCCTTTCCACTAACCAGGCCATCTTGGGCGAAAAGCGCACCATGGCGACATACTCGGCCCCTTCCTCGAATTCCCAGGGCAGGATGCGCGCATAGTCCGCCAGCTTGAAATCGGACGGCCTCGAGAAATCCGGCCCCTCCCCGCTTGGGTCGGCCAACTCGACCTCGGACACGATGCGAGACACTCGAAACGAGCGTATCTGCTCCCGCATATGGCAGTAACCCACCACGTACCACGCCCCACGGTCCATGTACAATCCGTAAGGGTCGACCCGGCGCTCCCGAGCTTCGGCATCGCTCCCCATGGAGCGATAAACGAATCTCACCGTCCGCCGCCTCACCGCCGCCTCCCACAGCCGGTTGAGGTGCTCCACGTATTCCGCCTGGGCGGCAAACCTGTACCGCAGGGAGCCGGGCAGCCCCAGCCTGCTGCCGTCGCCCAGGTCGGGGCTGAGCTTTAGAAGCGCCGCTCCGGCTTCCCTGGATAGGGGGATGACTTCCCCGGAAGAGAGGCGGTTCACCAGCAGAAGGGCCACTTTTTCCTCGGGAGTAAATGCAATCTCCGGTAGATAGTATTCCTCCTTGAGAATGCGATAACCCACCTCCTCCCCGAAGGCGTCCACGGGCTCCACCTGGATGGGAACCCCCATTTCCCGCAGCTCACTTTTATCCCTCTCGAACATACGCTTGAAGGAAGCCATGGAAGCCTGCTGGTAGCCGGGGATGGAACTGCGAATGCGGTCCAGGGTCACCGGCCGATTGGCCTCCAGGAGCATGGCGATGAGATTGATCAGCCGCTCCGCCTTGTTCATGGCCCACACCTCCCTTTTGCACGCTCCGCCCGCAGGGGCAGAGGCGACAAACTGGGGGCTTTGTCACTGCCGGATGCTAGCATCGGGAAAGAGATAACGGAAGAGACAAATCGGAAAGGAAAGGTCGAGGAAAAGATGAAAGGATCGAAGCCTGCACTGCTGGTGGCGGGGCTTTTGCTTGCCTCCCTCGCCGAGAGCACGGGAGCGGTCTTGATAGCCGCGGTGCTGGGTTGCGTGGCGGCCTTTTCGCTTCTGCTCATCGTCTCCGTCAGGGACGAGGCGAGAGGAAGGGCGGCCTGCCCCCGGCAGCGGGTGATCACCATTTCCCTACCCCCTCCTCTCCCCCTTGGGGAGATAGAAGGCGGTGCAGAAAAAGCGTCTTGCATGACGCCTCCAGGCTGGAAGTCCACTGAAAAGCCTCTTCCAGCATCTGGCCGACGGCAAAACTGCCGTGTCCCCTGACCATGGCCACTTTGTAGTTCTGGAGTAATGGGGGCAGCTTCTGCGCCACCTCCTCCGAGCCCACGGTTAGGCCGGCTGCGACCACCGGTATGGTTTTAAAGTAATAGATGCCCTCGGTGTCTATGGGCACGATCTCGTCTTCCAGCATGGAAAGAGCGATGGCGAAGGGAGGATGGGCATGCACGACGGCCAGAGCCGAGGTCTGAAGGTAGATGGAGCGGTGTATCCTGATCTCCGTGGAGGCTAGGGTGATATGGCTGTCATCCTCGTGCAGCCCCGTCTCGATGATGTCTCCCGCGGCCAAATTGCTCAGCATGGAGCCGCGCCGGGTAATGAAGATGCGGTCTCCCGCCCGCACGCTCATGTTCCCGCTATGGGAGGAATTTACCCCCTGCAGGAACAGTTCCCTTCCGAAACGGGAGAATTGCTCCAGCATGTCTCTTTCCAGTAATCCGATCGGCCAGCCGACATCCATAATATCACCGTGGGGCGCCATAGCGCCCATCCGGGACCGCAGATCCCCGAAGCCTCAATCGACGGCCGGCAATCCCAGCTCGTCCAGCTTTTGGGGCGCGGGCTCTCCCTTCTCGTCCCAGCCGCGGGCCCGGTAGTACAGGGGCAGCATCTCGTGCAGGCGAACCACCTCTCCTTGCGCCGGGCCTTGGGAGACGGGTTCCTCCAGCATGCGCGGAGGTAAGGTATCCTGTTGCGTCCCCACACCAACTCCGAGGTTATAAAGCCTTTCCAGGTTCCAAACACGCTCGCCTATACGGTGGAGGTCCATGCCCCTGTAAGGAAGGCCGGTCGCCGCCTCGAGCATGCGGGCGAAGTACTCGTCACTCAGGGAGAACTGCACGAAGCGGCAGAGCACCAGGGAATCGACGGCGGCGTTAAGATTCTGGGCGTTTATGACCAGCCCGGGCTTGTCCATAGTGGAACGGCGATCCACCATTTTAGGAATCCCTAAAACCTCGGGGCCGACCAGATAAGCCCGCAGGTGGCAACCTCCCCGGTTGGAGGTGGCGAAAGAGAGCCCCTGACCCTGCAAGCCCCGCGGATCGTAGGCGGGAAGCTCCAGGCCCTTCACCTGCATGGCGTAGCGAGGCGCCCCCCGCGAGGCCGCGAAGCGCAGGGATCCCTGAGCCAGTTCCCCACCCAGCCCCCTGGCGTAGGCGATATCCTCGATGAGGCCCAGGATGGCATCACCGTCCCCGAAAGAAGGGCCTCCTCCCACCAGGCCCAGCTCGCTCAGTTCCATGCAGCATCCCAAAGTGGAGCCGGTGGAAATGGTATCCATGCCCAACTCGTTGCACATATAGTTGGCCAGGATGACCTTCTCCAGGTCATCGACGCCGCATTGGGCTCCCAGGGCCCATATGCTTTCGTACTCCGGCCCTTCATCCCGGTTTCCCGCCACCCCGGTCACCCTGCCGCAGCCGATGGGGCATCCCCAACAAGAGCGGCGACGCAGCAGGTAACCCTCCAATGACTCGCCGGAGATGGCCTCGGCTCCCTCGAACCGCGAGGCGCGGAAATTATAGGCGGGGAAAACCCCCAACTCGTTCATCAGGTTGACCAGCACGGCCGTCCCGAAGCGGGGCAACCCCACCGAGGTCACCGGGTTGGCCTTTATCCACCTCCTGGCCTCAGCGATGATGAATCCCAGCCGCTTCGGGCGGGCCACCTCCACCCTTCTTTCTCCCTTGACCACCACCGCCTTCAAATTCTTGGATCCCATTACCGCCCCCACGCCTCCGCGGCCGCAGGCTCGGGCGCCGTCGTTCATCACCGCCGCATAGAGGCAGAGGTTCTCCCCGGCGGGCCCGATGACCGCCACGGAGGCGCCGGGATGCCTCTCCAGCAGTAGGCGCGTGGCCCGGGACACCGGCATTCCCCATAATTTACCAGCCTCCACGATCTCCGCACCCTGGTTCCCCAACAACAGATACGACGGCTCGGACGCCTGACCCGTTATTAGCAATACGTCCAGGCCGCAACGCTTGAGCGCCACCCCCCAGCGTCCCCCGGAGTTGCCGTCGAAGACGGTCCCGGTGAGAGGAGACCGCGTTACCAGGGAAAACCTACCAGCCGTAGGGACTGGCGTTCCCGTAAGAGGCCCCACGGCGAAAATGAGCGGGTTCTCGGGGCCGAGAGGGTCGGCGCCCAGGGCACGGTCGTAAAGCAGGCTGACTCCCAGGCCCCTCCCACCCAGCCACTGGCTCAGGTAATCGGCCGGAAGGGGTCTTTCCACGCTTATCTTTTTATCCAGGTCCACTTCCAGCATGCGGCCCATCCACGCCGGCATGAACTCCTCCTTCCGAGAGGCCTCGCAAGCGCCTCGCAAGGCGCTTTGGCGGGGCATGTCCCCTATCCGGATTGTATGGCCCGGCCGGCCCGAAAGCAAAGCCGGTCACTGGGACGACCATACGTGTAATCCTCATGGGGTTCATTCTCCGCCCTGAAAGCAACCGCGAGGTGGCGTACACCCGGACCTGGTCCTCCGCACTAGCCCTGGGATCGAGCTCTCTCCGACGTTAGGTGAAGCCTGCCCCAACGGTAATATCAACCTTCCGAGTGCCGCCGGTACTCGACCCACCCCCGCGTGCCCGCCGCGGCGAACATCCTGATCGAACCCGGCCGGAAAAGATAGTTATTCGCCAACATAGGCCGGGTCGTATTACACATAGCTACAATTCTGCCGCAAAGAGTGTGATTCAGCCATCGCATTAAGAAGGAAGGCATGTGATATATAATATTGTGAGGTCGAACGCCAGAGGAGACGGACTATTCTCATCTCATGGCGAAGAGTGAAATATTATCGGTGCATGCCACGCGACGCGCATATTATAATTTGACCCAGCAGACGTATGGCTGGAGGGAATGCCGCTAAAGGGGGTTGGCAGGATGAAGAAAGCAGCTGGCCGGAAAAAGCCATCCAAGAAAGCATTCAAGAAGATTTCCAAGCGGAAAGCCGCCAAGAGTTCCATGAAAGCAAGGGCTTTGAGACTGGCCGTATTCCTCGCCCCTCTACCCTTTCTGCCGCGGCTTGCCGCCGAGATGGCCAGCAAGGAAGGCGAGCGCAAGGGTTATCGTGTCGAGCAATTCAAGCTAACCGCCAGGGACGGCACCAAGCTGTCCGCCGCCCTCTATGCGCCGGCGGGCGAGGGCCCTTTCCCGGCCATAATAATGATCCACTCGTGGTTTTTCTCGCGCTGGCAGTGCCACCTCTACGCCCCTTATTTCGCTTCCTCGGGATACGTGGTTCTTTCCTACGATTGCCGCGGCTGGGGCTCCTCAGGCGACCAGGTTCACTGCGCCGATCCGAACCTCGAAATAAACGACCTTATCGACGCCATCGACTGGCTCACCCAGAGCAGCGGGCTGCCCTTGAAGGAAGGGGCCATCGGCGTCACCGGCATTTCCTACGGCGGAGGTCATTCCTTCCTCATCGCGGCGCGCGACCCGCGCGTGCGCACCGTGGTGCCCATGAACGGGTGGACGGATCTCAAGGAAAGCCTCCAGCCTCACGGATCCCTGAAGATAGCCTGGGGGGTCTTCCTGATCGTCACGGCCACCTGGGCCACCAAGCTCAACCCCCGCAACGACCTCTACAGGTGGGTCAGGAACTTGCTCCTGAGGAGCGGCGACCTCCAGGCCTTCGAGGAGGATATGGCTAAACGCTCCGCACTGCGCATGCCTGGGGAGGTAACCTGCCCCATGCTCATCGTCTGTTCCTGGAACGACGAACTCTTCGAGCCTAACCAAAATATGGAATATTATGAGCGCCTGGCCGCCCCCAAAATGCTTTACGTTACCAACGGCATGCACGGAATAGACGCATTAGTAGGCCCTCGCCTATGGGGAAAGGAGATCTGGGAGCTGACCAAGCGCTGGTTCGACTACTGGCTCAAGGGCGAGGAAAACGGCGTCCTCTCCGAGCCCGCGGTGCAACTTTACTCTCCCTGGAAGCATACCATGGTCAGCGAGCCGGAATGGCCGCCGCCCGACTTAGAGATCCACCAGCTCTTCCTGCGCGTGGACGACGGGGAGTATAAGATAGGCTCCCGTCCCGAAGGGGAGGTGGGAAGCAGGTTGCTTAAACCCAGCCTGCTCGCTCCCGTCAGCTCCGGGCCGACCATCCTTCCCCCCAGGGCCTTCGGGCTTTACGTGCCGGGGCCGAGAAAGGAGGAAGGCAAGGGTTATTTCTCCTTCACCACTTCGCCTTCCAAGCGGGATTACGAACTGCTGGGGGCCCCACGCCTCACCCTTACCTTGCGGCCCCTATCCCCGAGGGTGCAGTTAAACGCCCTCCTCTACGACGTCCCCCCGCACGGCCTGCCCCGGCTCATAACCCACGGCACTCTAACCCTGGAGGACCAGGTGCCCGGCGAGGAGGTTTCCGTGTCCATGGACCTCATCGCCAGGGATTATCTGATGCGGGAAGGCCACCGTTTCCGCCTCACTCTTTCCGGCAGCAATCTTCCCTTCGCTTTGCCCGTGAAAAGCGAGGGGGTGGAGGTCTTATATGGAGCCGGCGAAAGCGGCCTGCAGTTGCCCTTGAGGGCGGTGAGCTCCGTTTGAGGCTTTTTGTGGCCGCGCTGGCCGCCTTTCTCATGGCGGCCTTTTTACCCCTCCCCGGCATGTCCACGGCAAGCTTCCCTCCTCCCGCCGCTGCCGCGGACGGGACCTGCGGTGAGGCCTTTCCCCAAGGCTCCAACAACTGGTATTTCGCGGAAGGCTATACCGGGGAGGGTTTCCAGGAGTGGCTGTGCTTGTTCAACCCCGAACAGGAGACGGTCGGCGTTCTACTGCATATCCTCTACAACTCCGGTTCCCCAAAAAGAATCGAGCTTGAGCTTCCCCTTTTTTCGCGCACCACCCTGGACATCAACGCCCTGGCGGGAAGGGGCAGGGAGGTTTCCCTCTCCCTGGAGGCAAGCGGGCCCATCGTCGCCGAAAGGCCCATTTATTTCACCTACCGCTCCAAATGGAGAGGCTGCACGGTCACCGCCGGCGCCACCTCGCCCTCGAGGAATTGGTACTTCGCGGAGGGATGCACCCGCCCGGGCTTCGAGGAATGGATCCTCCTGGCCAACTACCTGGAGGAGACGGTCCCGGCAACCGTATACCTTATTCTGGAAGATGGAAACGTCACGCCGGTGCGGCTCAACCTGCCGCCCCACACCCGACAGACCATCTCCGTCAATAAGGAGGCCGGGGAAGGCCGCGACGTGGGCGCCCGGGTGGAAGCGGATAAGCCTATCTGCGCCGAGCGGGTAATGTACTTCAACTATCACGGCAACTGGCCGGGCGGGCACGCTTGCAGCGGTTTAAGTCGGCCGAGGAACACCTATCTTTTCCCGGAAGGCTACACCGGAGCCGGCTTCGAGGAGTGGCTGAGCTTGTACCTGCCTCGCGAAACCGCGGCCGGCGGAGCCGATGTCCGGTTGGAATGTCTCTTCCCCCAGGGGGAGTCGCAATCCCTGGCCATCCATCTCGACCCGGACACCCGCCATACCCTGAACATCAACGACTTGGTGGGCAAGGGGACCGACGTTTCACTGCATCTATCCTCGCAGGTGCCCTTCCTGGCCGAGCGGCCCATGTATTTCAACTACCGGGGCGTGTGTCGCGGCGGGCACGTCTCCAAAGGCGTTGAGGCCCCCGGAACCAAGTGGTATCTGGCGGAGGGGACCACCCGCCCGGGTTTCGACACCTATCTCTGCTTGATGAACCCTGGCGACGTGGATGCCAACGTCGAATTGGCCCTCTTCTGCAGCGTATCGGGCCTGCCTTTCGACACAAAGAAGCTGACCATCAGCGTTCCTGCGCGCTCCAGGACGACCAGCAACATTGAAGATTTCCTCCTGGATTATCCCACCGAGAGCATAGACGTCTCAGCCGAGCTCAGCTCCGACCAGCCCATCGCCGTGGAAAGGCCCCTCTACCACTCCGGGGCGAGCTTCGAGACAGTCAACGCCATGGATCACATCCGCAATCTCAGCTTAGGCATCGGTCCCCGCGTCATGGGAACGGAAGGCGACCTTGCGGCCGCCGATTACCTGGCGGGCACACTCACCGGCTATGGTTACGAGGTCACCGTCCAGGAAGTCCCTCTCCCCAACGGCACCAAGACCCGCAACGTCATCGCCAAGCGAAAGCCCGGAGAAATCGAAATAATGCAAGCCGCGGACCCCTCGCAAGAAACCGAAACAGGCATAGCCTTGGTAAAAAATATTTTGGTCATAGGAGCGCATTACGACACCAAGATTGCGACGGGCAGCCCCGGCGCCAACGACAACGCCTCGGGCACGGCGGTGGTGCTGGAGTTGGCGCGTTGTTTGAAAGAGACCTCTCTCTCCATCGAGCCCTATTTCGTTCTTTTCGGCGGGGAGGAAAGATTGGTGGAAGGAACCGACCTCCACCATTTCGGCTCACGCCTTTTCGTGAGCCAGCTTCCCTCCTCCGTAAGAAACATTCTCCTTGGTGCAGTCATCGTGGATATGGTGGGGGTCGGAAGCCAGCTTTACGCCCGTACCATGGGGGTGGGGCCTATGGTTCTATGCAATTCGCTTCTCTCCTATGCTTCGGGGGCGGGAATCCATCTCCCCTACATGCAAAGCGGTTCCTACTCCGACCATGAGCCTTTCGAGAACGCGGGAATCCCCGCCGTCTGGCTGGAGGTGAAAGACGACCCTTGGTACCACACCCCGGCGGACAGCTACGACAAGATAAACCCGGCCCATATCGAGAACACCGGCCGCTTGCTGGAGGGCTTCATCCGCTCTCTCAAGTAGGTGACCCCTTTTCTTCCACCCCGAAGATCGCGGCTTCACGCCTTCCATACGCCTCGCAAGGCCCGTCTTCCCGCAACGCTCTCAATCCACGCCTCCGGCGCCATTCGTTTCCCGTCGGTCTCCAATAACCTTCGCCGGAATTCCTCCCACAACGGCATAAGGGGGTACATCCCTAGTCACCACGGCACCGGCCGCCACCACCGCTCCCTCCCCGATGGTTACCCCTTTGAGGATCACGGCATGGGATCCGATCCAGCAATCTTCCTCGATGATTACCGGGGCGTAGCTGCCCGCCTGAAAACGCATGGGCTCACCCAACGCCAATCCGTGGTCGGCGCAGTTGATATTCACGTAAGGGCCGAGCATGGAGTTCCTGCGGATGGTGCAGTCGTCGAACGCGTTGATGATATTGTAGGGGCCGATAGCCACGTTGTCCTCGAGGAGCAGCACGGCCTGATTGGCCACGAAAAGCCGCGCCATGGTATCCAGGGAGCAGTGCCTGCCGATGATTATCCTGCCTTTGTCATTCCCCCTGATCTGGACGGTGGTGGGTATGAAGGTGCCGTCGCCTATGGAACAGGTGGACTCGCCCCCCAGGGCTACGTCGGGTCGGGAGGAGATCCACACGTATGGCCCGCACTGCACGCCGCCGCGCCTCAACTGCCATTGGTGAAAGCGCACGGCGGGATGCGACACGGCGAAGCGCAGGCGATACCATATCCCCTGCGCCTGTTCAATCCCCTTCACCACTCAACCTCCTCTCAAAACCAGCCAGCCTGTACCCGGCCCATAGAGCATACATCAGATGCACCTTTAGGAGCTCCCTTTCTTCCAGCCAGATCAACTGGGGACTATAGACGACCTCCCTCACCAAGGCCTCCGCCAGCGTCTCCACTCCCGGAGGTTCGCCGGCGAAAGGGGTCCCCCCTTCCGTTTCCTCCTCATACATGAGTCGCAATCTCTCCAAGCCCGCCTCCACCGTGGCCTGGCGTTCAGGGTCGCTGTAGATCACTTTTGCGGTGCCCCGGCCCTCCACCGCCCGGGCCAGAATATAGCCCTCCAGAAAAATCGAGTTTACCAGCTCGACCACCTCTCGGATAAGGCTCTGGGAGGCGACGCGTGGAAAACAATTGCGGATCACCCTGGTATTGAAAATCTCCAGCCAGAGGAGGGCCATGGAGCGGGAAGCCAGATCGAGATCGGCGAATCTTATCTGGCGGCGGTAGTCCTCAAAACGCTGGCGCGATATCATGCAAGATCCGGGAACCTATTCCCAACCTGAAAATGTCCGTTCCTTCCTACACGGTTACCGGCCGCAGCTCCACCAGGTGGTCAGCGTACGGGTCATATTGATCGCCGCAGGTAAATATGATGATCTGCTTTCCCCGCGAGAAATCCTTGATAACCTCCATGGCCTTTTCCAGGCGGCGGGAATCGAAGGTAACGAAAGGATCATCCAGCAATAAGGGGGGGCGGCAATCGTCGCAGATTATTTCCACCAGGGAGAGGCGAGCCGCAAGGTAAAGTTGATCTACGGTGCCGCGGCTCAGCACTTCCGCCTCCACCTCCCCTTCCTTTTCCGGGGACCACACCCGTATCCCGAAAGTGCCCTCGTCTACCTGAATCTTGGTGTAGCGCCCTTCGGTGATCTTCCCCATGAATTCTCCTATACGACTTTCCAGGCGGCGCGCCGCCGTGGATAGGGTCGCACTGGTTGCTTCTTCCATCCACCGCGAAGCGAGCTGGAGCGCCTTCGCTTTGCGCAGCAGCCTTTCCCTTTTCTCGCTCAGGAATTCCAGTTCCTCCCGGACCTGCAGCAAATCTTCCTCCACGCCCTCCTCGTTCAAACCTACCTCCAGGCGAATGGTTTCCTCCCTCAACTTATCCAGCCTCGCCCGCAGTTTGTCCATTTCGTTCAGGATCTCCTGCAGTTTTCCGGCATCAACGGTGCGCCCGCGCAACTCCTTTAGCCTTCTTTCCCGCAAACTCACCTCCGTGGCCAGCTTGCGGGCTTCTTCCTCCACATCCGCCATGCCTTTTTCGGGCATCAGGACTTCCAGCTTGTCGGCGATCTCTTTTCTCCTGGCAAGAAGTTCCAGATAACCAAGCTTGAGCTCGGTGAAGCGGTCCACGGAATCGCAGCCCGCTTCCGCGATAATCCCTTCCATCCTTTGGGTCAGCTTTTTCTCCATGTCCTCCAGTTCATCGATCTGGCCCTGCAAGGCATTACAATCCCTGCCTTTCTTGAGAAATTTTATGTATCCTCCCGGAAACAGGGCGGCGAGTACCATGAGCGCTCCGAAGAGAGAAATAAAAAGCATGTAGGGCGAAAGGGCTATGCCCGCCAATCCCACCAGGACTAGAGTTAACCCTGAAACCACCACATAGGGAGCCCAAGGCGAATGCCCCGGACCTGCCTCCACCTCCATCTTGCGCCTGAGAATGGCAAGGCCCTCGGAAACTCCGGCCCGGCGAAGCTCCAACTCCCCCAGTTCCTCGCGCTTCCCCTCCAGGACGCGTCTCAAGCTGCCGTACCTGTCACGCTCTTCCGCCTGCAGCTTCTGGTCCTCCTCCATCAGGTTCGCGGCGGATTCCAGGGATCGGTAGCGCCGGTGAAAATCCTCGATATCCTCCTCGATATCCGCTCGTTCCTGGGTATCCCTAGCCAGGTTCTGCAGCGCCTCCAACCTCTCGGTGAGGGCTTTTTCCTCCTCGCCTATCTCCTCCAGGCGTTTCTTCGCTCTCACCCTTCCCTCGACCGCCTTGCTCAGTTCGCTTTCCCTGGCTCGCAACCTGGCCATCTCCTCCTCAACTTTGGCCAGGGGGCCCGGGTTCTTGGCCGGGCTCCGCATGCCCTTAAGCAACTCGGCCAACTCCCTGTTAAGGGAATCGCAGGCGCGCAAGGCACTGCTTTCCCCCTCGGAGCCCGTCACCGTGGCCTGCAGGCTCTCGCTCAACTCCTTCCTACCGGCGGCGATCTCGGAAACTTCGTCCTGCCGTATGCCTGCCGTGGAACGATAGGCCGTCTCCGACCCCAAGCCCAGCCATTCCCTGATACGATCCTCAATCTCCGCCGCGTTGGCGACCTCTCTGTCCCGCCAGGTCAAACGGGAGCTTCTCGAGGAAAAGTCCTTCACCAAACGGAAGGTTTCTCCTTTTACCTCTCCTTCCAGCTCAATTACGAACCCTTCTTTTTCGCCCCAGGTAACGCTTTCTCTAACCTCCCTGCGGCTGGAATCGGCCTTCCAATACAAGGCGGCCAGAAGGGCCTGGACAAGAGTTGACTTTCCGGATTCATTCGGCCCCTTGATCACGTTGATCCCTTCGCCCAAGTTGAAGCTGGCCCGGCGAAAGCGCCGGAAGTTGCGCACCGTCAGCTCTTTCACCATCATTTTCCCTGCAACCTCCCCGTGAGCCTGCCCAACCCCAGCCGCAGCGCTTCCTCGGCAATCAAAG
>ENA-ORXB01002011-ORXB01002011.1-sediment-metagenome-genome-assembly--contig:-NODE-2011-length-19668-cov-2.908478_pt1 | contig 19668 bp, 18 predicted proteins | sample MGYA00237863_ERZ511475 | MGnify/ENA primary metagenome ERZ511475 (study PRJEB26305, sample SAMN06343858) | sediment metagenome | isolation source: hot spring sediment | place: Canada: British Columbia... | reverse complement strand
CTCGGGGCTGCCGGACTTCCGCTCGCCCCAGGGCCTGTGGGCCACGGTCGATCCCACCATGGTGGCGTCGCGTTCGGCGTTCGAGCGCGATCCCTGGCGGTTCTACCAGTTCTACCGCGAGCGGCTCGACCGGCTGCGGCACGCCGCACCCAACGCCGCCCACCGCGCCCTGGCGGCACTGGAACGCGCAGGCCGCCTGCGCGCCGTCATCACGCAGAACGTGGACGGTCTGCACCAGGCCGCGGGATCGCAGCGGGTCATCGAACTGCACGGCAACCTGCGCGAAGCCGTCTGCCCGCGCTGCGGGCAGCGGTGGCCCATCGCCGTGGTGGTGGCGGCGCTGGCACAGGACCGGCTCCCGCGGTGCGACCGGTGCGCGGCGGTGCTCAAGCCCAACGTGGTGCTGTTCGAGGACCTGGTGCCCGCGGACGCGTGGGAGGCGGCGACGGCGCTGGCGCGCACCGCGGACCTCATGCTCGTCGTCGGATCGTCGCTCCAGGTCGTCCCCGCCGCCTCCCTGCCCCAGGAGACGCTGGATGCGGGCGGGGTGCTGCTCATCGTCAACCGCGAGCCCACCCCCTACGACCACCGCGCGGCGGTCGTCCTGCACGACGACGCGGCCCGCGTGCTGCCCGCGCTGGCAGCCGCCCTGGGGCTCGGGGAGGACCGCAGCGACGCGCCGACGAATTCCCCCGTGCAGCCCGTGGAGTGAGTCGCGCGGCCCGGCGTCGCCGGGCCGATTCGTGTGTCGCGGCGCGGGGTGAGGCGGTGGCCCAGGCGGAGATCGGGGTGTTCGGTGGCTCGGGGTTCTACTCCTTGCTGGAGGGCGCGCAGGAGATCGCTGTCCAGACGCCCTACGGCCCGCCCAGCGACGTGGTGACGGTGGGCGAGATCGCCGGGCGGCGGGTGGCGTTCCTCCCCCGCCACGGCCGCCGGCACCAGTACCCGCCCCATGCCATCAACTACCGGGCCAACGTGTGGGCCATGAAGCAGCTGGGCGTGACGCGCCTGCTGGGGCCGTGCGCCGCCGGCAGCCTGCAGCCCCACGTGCGCCCGGGGGAGTTCGTGCTGTGCGACCAGTTCGTGGACCGTACCACAGGCCGCAAGGACACGTTCTACGACGGGCCCGAGACGATCCACGTGAGCCTGGCCGACCCATACTGTCCGCAGCTGCGGGCGATCGCGTGGGAGGCCGCGCAGCGGCTGGGGCTGCCGGCGCACCCCGCCGGTACGGTGGTGGTCGTGCAGGGCCCGCGGTTCTCCACGCGCGCCGAGAGCCGCTGGTTTCGCGCCGCCGGCTGGGAGGTCATCAACATGACCCAGTACCCGGAGGTGGTGCTGGCGCGCGAGCTGGAACTGTGCTACCTGAACATCTCGCTCATCACCGACTACGACGTGGGGGTCGAAGGCGACCCCACCGCGACCCCGGTGACGGCCGAGGAGGTCCTCAAGACGTTTGCCGCCAACCTCGGGCGGCTGCGCGAGCTGCTGACCGCGATCATCGCGGCGATCCCCGCGGAGCGGACGTGTCCGTGCGGCCGGGCGCTGTCCGGAGCCCACGGCTAGGCGGATCGCTCCGGGCCGCGCCTGTGGCCGCGGGCGCGGCCCAGGCCCGCGCGGGCGCGGTGACGATGCCCCGCCAGGGACGGCCGGGCCTCGGCGCGCCGCACGCAGGGTCCTCGTCGGGGCGCGGGCGGGCCGCGGTCGAGAGACCGGGAAAGGCAGGGAGGGAGATGCGACGAACCGCAGACGACCCACCGGGCAAGTGGATGGGGCTTGCCGTGTTCCTGCTGGGGGCGGCGTTCCTGGCGGCGGTGTTCGTCATGGCGTATCGCGACGTGGTGGCCGCCGGGGTGCTGGGCCGGGTCACCGCCGCCGGGCAGCCGGCCGAGCCTGGCCCGGCGCTGGTCACCCTGGCGATCAAGGGCGTCATGCTGGTCGTCATGGCCATCGCCGGGGGCGCGCTGGCCAATCGGGGGATCGGCCTGTACGCGGCCGCGCGCGGGTCCGATGAAGGCTGAGCTCTCGCGTCCCCACCCGGCCGTCGACCGCGTCGTCGACCTGCGCAGCGACACCGTCACCCAGCCGACGGACGCGATGCGCGAGGCGATGGCCCGGGCCGAGGTGGGTGACGACGTCTACGGCGAGGATCCCACGGTCAACGCCCTGGAAGCACTAGCGGCGGCCCGCACGGGCAAGGCGGCAGCCGTCTTCATGCCCACGGCCACCATGGTGAACGCGGTGGCGGTGCTCAGCCAGACCCAGAAGGGCGACGAGGTGATCGTCGAGGCCGACGCCCACCTGTACAACATGGAAGCCGGCGGGCTCGGGGCCCTGGCCGGCACGATTCCCCGGCCGATTCCCACCGAGCGCGGGGTGATCACCGCTGCGCAGCTCGAGGCGGCGCTGCGCCCGCCCGACCCGCACCACGCGCCCGCCCGACTGGTGTCGCTGGAGAACACCCACAACCGCCACGGGGGGACCGTCGCCACGCCGGAAGAGACCGACGACCTGGGAGCGGCCGCGCATCGGGCCGGGCTACGCTTCCACCTCGACGGCGCCCGACTGTTCAACGCCGCCGTGGCGCTGGGCGTGCCGGCGGCAACGTTGCCGCCACCGGCGCTCTCCTCTACCTTGCGCCTCGCCCGAGGATCCGCCACTCGTCGCATGTCGCCGTTGCCTCGTTGGGTGCAAGTCCTTGATCGCTGGGTCGACGCCCTTGGCCGCGCGCTGCGCTGGCTCGTGCTGGCCATGACCCTCGTGGGCGCCTACCAGGCGTTGGCTCGTTATCTCGGCCGGCCCTTGGGGGTCAACCTGACCTCGAACGCGGGCAACGAGCTGCAGTGGTACCTGTACAGCGCCCTGTTTCTCCTGGGCGGAGCCTACGCGCTGCGGCACGACGCCCACGTCCGCGTGGACGTCTGGTACGCGCGGTTGTCGCCGCGTCGTCGTGCGTTCGTGGATTTGGTGGCGCTGCTCCTGTTCGTGCTGCCGTTTGCGGTGCTCGTGATCGTGTTGGCTTGGCGGCCGGTCGCCTTCGCCTGGGCGATCGGGGAACGGTCCTCCGACCCCGGCGGTTTGCCTCGTGCGCCGATCAAAACCCTCGTACCCGTGGCCTTCGCCCTGCTCGCCCTGCAAGCCCTCGCCGAGGCAACGCGACGCTGGCTCGTGCTCCGTGGCCGCTTCACCCCGGAGGTGACGGGCCCGGCCGACGAATGGCGGGAGGTGGAGCTGTGATGACGGAGGGCTGGCTCGGCGGGGCGATGTTCCTCGCCCTGCTGGTGCTGCTGTTCGTCGGCGTGCCGGTCGCCTTCGCGCTGGGGGGCGTCGCCCTGCTGTTTGCCGCCGTTGGCGTGGAAGCCGGGCTCTTTGACTGGCACCTGCTGCTCGCCCTGCCAGAGCGGATCTTTGGCACCATGGCGAACACGATCCTCCTGGCCGTGCCCTACTTCATTTTCATGGGCGCGGTGCTGGAAAAGAGTCGCCTAGCCGAGGACTTGCTCGAAACGATCGGACAGCTCTTCGGGCCCCTGCGGGGCGGACTGGCCTACGCCGTCGTGCTGGTGGGGACGTTGCTGGCCGCGGCCACCGGCGTCGTGGGCGCTAGCGTTACGGCCATGGGGCTGATCTCCCTGCCGGTCATGCTCCGCTACGGCTACGACCCGCGACTGGCTGCGGGCGTGATCGCCGCCTCGGGCACCCTCGGGCAGATCATTCCCCCAAGCGTCGTGCTCGTCGTCCTCGGGGACCAGCTCGGCGTTTCCGTGGGGGCGCTGTTTTCCGCAGCCCTGGTGCCCGGGCTGACCTTGTCCGGCCTCTACCTCCTTTACACGGCGCTGGTGGCCTGGCTGGCCCCGCGCCGCGCCCCCGCCCTGCCGCCGGACGCGCGACCCGCGGACCTTGGCGCCCTGCTGCGGCGGGTGATGCGGGTGCTGGTGCCGCCGCTCGTGCTCATCCTGCTTGTCCTCGGCAGCATTTTCGTGGGGGTGGCCACCCCGACGGAGGCGGGGGCACTCGGCGCCGTCGGCGCGTTGGGGCTGGCGCTGGCCCACCGGCGACTGACGAAGGACGCGCTGGTGGCGTCGCTCGAGTCCACGGCTCGGCTGTGCATCATGGTCATGTTTCTGCTCGTGGGCTCGACGGCCTTCGCTCTGGTGTTCCGCGGCGTTCATGGCGACATCTGGGTGGAGCACTTCTTCACGAACCTCCCGGGCGGCAAGTGGGGACTGTTGCTGTTCACCCACCTGCTCGTGTTCCTGTTGAGCTTCTTCATCGATTTCTTTGAGATCTGCTTCATCGTTTTGCCGATCCTGCTGCCGGCCATTCGTGCCTTGGGGGTGGACCCGGTGTGGTTCGGGGTCACCCTCGGGATGAATCTGCAGACCTCGTTTCTCACTCCGCCCTTCGGGTTCGCGCTTTTCTACCTTCGGGGCGTGGCGCCCCGGAGTCTGCCGACGACGGCGATCTACCGTGGCGTGGTGCCGTTCATCGCGTTGCAGTTGGTGGCGCTCACGCTGCTGTTCCTCTTCCCCGGGCTGGCGGTACGGCTCTAATCGCCGCGGATCCCGAAGCGAGTCGAGGTCCGAACGGCCCCGGGCCGCAGCGGTGGGCGTCGGCGCTCGCCGGTGCGGGCGGGGCGCCGAACGGCGCGGCGACGTGGGAGGAAGAACGGTGGCGGGGCCATCGACTTTCGTGCGGCAGCCGTGCGTCGCAAGGCGACGAGAAAGGTCTTCGGCGAGGCGTGCGGACCTGGCCGCCGGTGGCCACCAGTGCGAACCACGTACCCGCAGCCCTTTGGCCCCACCCCGGGCAGCGGCAACGGGTACCCGGAACGGACGCGTTGGGCCATGCCTGGGGCCCCGACGCCGGAACCGACCCGCGGAGGCGGGGTGCTAGAGGCGTCCCGATGGCCGCCGTTCTCGCCGTTTGCGCCGTGCCCCGCGAAGGCGAACCGCTCCGCCGCCGGCTGGGCGCGGCGTGGCAGCCGTGGCATGGCTGGCTTCGTGCCCATGGCCGGGTGCACGATCAGCCCGTCGTGTTGCTGGCCGGCGGCATGGGCAAAGCCAACGCGGCCCAGGCGGTCACCGCGATCGCCCTGACCGAACCGGTCGCCGGCGTCCTTGGCTTCGGCATCGGCGGGGCCTACGCCCGGGCCCAGCTGCCGCTTGGCGCTGTCGCCCTAGCCAGCGAGGAACTCTACGCCGACGAAGGCGTGATCACCCCGCGCGGCTGGCGCCCGCTGACGACGATCGGCATTCCCCTGTTGGAGCGCGATGGCGCTCCCTGGTTCAACGCCTTCCCGCTCGATCCCGCCTGGGTTCACTGGGCCCGTCGGGTCCTCGGTCTGCCCCCCGCGGCGGTCGGGCGGTTCCTCACCGTGTCCACATGCTCCGGCCGCGCCAGCCAGGGCGACTTTCTGGCGACGCGCTTTGCCGCGCTGGTAGAAACCATGGAAGGCGCCGCCTGGGCCCACGCCGCTGCGCGCTTCGACCTACCGTTCGTCGAGGTACGCGGCATCAGCAACCGCGTCGACGACCGCAACCTCGCCGCCTGGCGCTTCGACGAAGCCGCCCACGCCGCCGCCGACGCCGCCGCCCGCCTGTTGGCCGCATGGATCACCGCTCCGGAGACGTACCGATGGACCCCGTGACGCTTGGATTTTCTCCTTGCCCCAACGATACGTTTCTCTTCTACGCCCTCGTCCATCGCCGCGTCGACCCGGGCGAGTGGCGCTTCGAACCCGTCATCGAAGACGTCGAGACGCTGAACCGTTTGGCCCGCCTTCGCCGCCTCGATGTCACCAAGGTCTCCGTAGGCGCCTTACCGGCCTTGGCGGACGAGTACGCCGTCCTCGGCAGCGGCGCCGCACTGGGCTTCGGCTGCGGGCCCCTCCTGGTGGCTCGTGATTCACTGGACCGCGAAGCCCTGGCGCACGCCCGCATCGCCGTGCCCGGGCGCGACACGACCGCCAACCTCCTCCTCCACCTGTGGCACCCCCAGCTGACCACGATCTGGGAACTACCCTACGACGAGATCCTCCCCGCGGTGGCGGACGGTCGCATGGACGCGGGCGTGCTCATCCACGAGGGCCGTTTCGTCTACCCGCGCTACGGGTTGCAGGCCCTGGTCGACCTGGGCGCGTGGTGGGAGACGACCACCGGCTTGCCCGTCCCCTTGGGCGTGATCGTTGCCCGCAAAAGCCTGGGGGCCGAGCGTCTTGCCGATCTCGAGGCCCGCCTGCGCGCCTCCTTGGAGTACGCGCACGCCCACCGCACCGACGTCGATCCGTACGTGCGGCTGTATGCCCAGGAACTCGACCCCGAGGTCATCGAACTGCATCTGCGCACCTACATGACCGAGGAAACGCGTGCGCTCAGCCCGCAAGGGCACCGGGCCATTGTCGAACTGGTGGCGCGGGCGCGCCAGCGCTTCGGCTAGCGGGGCCCTCGCCCTTGTCGGCCATCGTGGGCCGTGGTATCGTATGTTTCCCTGGCGGGCCTCGGGCTCCCTTGTAGGGAGCGGCCCACGGCCATGGGCTGCGCGCAACCACAACCGACGAATGGGGATGGTGGGGCTACGCGTCGCTGTCTTCCTCGACGGCGGATACCTCAGCTACGTGCTGCGGGACGAGTTCGATTCTTTGCGCATCGACTACGAACGGTTGGTGGCGGCCATGGTCGGGGAGGACCGGTTGGTGCGGGCTTATTACTACAACTGTTTGCCCTATCACGGGCCCTGCCCCAGCGACGAGGAACGTCAGCGGCTCCAAGCCGCCCAGCGCTTCCACGGCGTGCTGCGGCGCCTGCGGCGCTTCGACGTGCGCGAGGGGGTGCTGGCCTTCCGCGGGATGGACCAGGCCACCGGGCGGGCGATCTTCGAGCAGAAGAAGGTCGACGTCATGCTGGCCACGGATCTGGTGAGCCTCGCGATCAAGGGACGCATCGATCGGGCGGTGCTGTGCACGGGCGATAGCGACGTCCTGCCGGCGGTGGAAGCCGCCAAGGCCGAGGGAGTGGTAGTGCACTTGTGGCACGGGCGGCAAGTGCACCAGGATTTGTGGGAGCGAGTGGACGAACGCACGCTGTTGACGGCCGACATGGTGCGTCGCTGGCGGCTCGGTGACGAGGCCGAGGCGGTCGGGGAAGACAACGGGTGAGCGCGCAGGACGCGTGGGCGCGGGAGTTGGCGGTGGCCCGGGCGGCGGTGGCCCGGGCGGCGGGCGAGGTGCGGGCCGGCCGCGGGCGCGGTTGGGCGTCGCTGCGCACGAAGACCTCTCTGGCGGATCTCGTCACCGACGTCGACGTGGCCTCCGAGCGGCTCCTGCGGCAGGCGTTGCAGGAGGCGTTCCCCGACGACGTCGTGGTGGCCGAGGAGACCGCGCCCGCGCTGGCGGCGGCGCCGCGGCGCTGGCTGGTCGATCCGCTCGACGGCACGGTGAATTTCGTCCATGGGTACCCCTTCGTGGCGGTCAGCGTCGCCTTGGTCGACGCGGACGGTCCCGCCGTGGGGGTGATCGCCGCGCCGTTCCTCGGGGAAGAGTTCTGGGCCGTGCGCGGGGGTGGGGCGTATCGCAACGGGGAACGGCTGCGCACGAGCGGGGTGGACACGCCCGAACGCGCCCTGCTGGCCACGGGCTTCCCCTTCAAGCCGGGCAAAGGCGATCCGCACGCCTACTTCGCCTTGTTGGCGGACCTCACGCCTCGGATCCACGGCCTGCGCCGGGCCGGTAGCGCCGCGCTTGACCTGGCCTACGTGGCCACCGGCCAGTTGGATGGTTTTTTCGAGCTCGGATTGGCCCCGTGGGACGTCGCCGCGGGTCTCCTTCTTGTGCAGGAGGCCGGGGGCTGCGTGGGCCCCTGGCCGGGGCGACCGGGCCCGCCATGGGAGCGCGGCGACGTGCTGGCCGGCACCCAGGCCGTGTTCGCGTGGCTGCAGGAGGCGCTCGCCCCGTACACGCCGCGTCTGTAAGTGCGGCACCGCCCTTGCACATCGCGACCGCGGTCCCCGACGCGAGGCGGCGATGAGCGCGTTTTCGACGTACTTGCTGGGCTTCGTCATCCTGGTTCTGGGGTTGGCCCTGGCGGCGTACCGTCGGGGCGCTCCGCTCGTGGGGATCGCCGTCGGGGTAATCACCGCCACCACGCAGACGAAACCGCGCGGCCCACGACCGCCGTCGACGGAGGGGTAAGTCAATGGCCGAGATGCACGTCGGAGATTGGGCGCCCACGCCGGTGGAGGTGCATTGGGAAGGCGAACGCCGCTTTCGTGGAGGGCCGGCAGCCGGCCCGTCGCTGCTGCTCGACGGGCATCGGCAGCAGGGTCCCACCCCCGTGGAAGCCGTGCTGGTGGCGTTGGCCGCCTGCACGGGCATCGACGTGGTGGAGATCCTCGCCAAGGGCCGGACCCCGGCCACGGCGCTCCGCATCGAGGTGGCCTACGCCCGCGCCCCCGAACCACCCCGGCGCCTCGTAGCGGCGCGGCTTCGCTTCTACCTCCGCGGGACGGCGTCGCGGGCAGCGGCCGAACGCGCCATCGCGCTGTCAATGGCGAAGTACTGTTCCGTTCGCCACTCCCTGGCGCCCGAGGTCGAGATCCGTTGGGAGCTGGTGCTCGACTCCACGCCCGATGCCGTCTCCCAAGCCGACGGCAGCGCGGCTTAAGCCACGCCCTCGAGCAGCGCCTCCAACGCTTGGCGTGGCAGCGCGCCCACTTGACGCCGGACCTCCTGCCCCCCTCGGTAGAGGATCAGGGTGGGCACGCCCTGAATTCCCAAGCGCTGGGCCAGGTCGGGGTTGCGGTCCGTGTCCACCTTGAGGACCAGGAGCCGCCCCTGACGCGCGTGGGCCACCTCGTCGAGGATCGGCGCCATGACCTTGCAGGGCCCGCACCACTCCGCGTAAAAGTCGACCAGCACGGGCACCTCGGTGTCGCGGATGACACGGTCGAACTCCTCCTGGGAGGCGGCCAGCGGCCGGTCCAACCGCAGGGGGCGATGGCAGCTGCCGCAGCGCGGCCCCTGATGAAGACGCCCCAGGTCGACCCGGTTGAGCCGGAGGCAGAAGGGGCAGCGCACCAGGGCGCGGGGCCCGATCGCGGAAGCGGACGTCGTATCGGCCATCCTGGCGTATGCGTCGCGTTCGTCCTGCCGTGGTGCAAGGCACGTACCGCGGGAACGCGTCTTTTCCCAGAGCATATTACACGTCCGACGTCGCGTCGAACCTCATGACCCCGAGCGAGACCCCCGTCCGGGTGCTGTTCGTCTGCCTGGGCAACATCTGCCGCTCCCCGCTGGCGGCGGCGATTTTCGCCGCGCAGGCGCGGGAGCGCGGCGTGGCCGACCGCTTCGTGGTGGATTCGGCCGGCACCTCGGACGTTCATGCGGGGGAACCCCCCGATCCTCGCGCCCGAGCCGAGGCGGCGCGCCTCGGCGTGGCGCTCGGCGGCCGGGCGCGGGCAGTCACCCCGGAGGACCTGCGCCGCTTCGATTGGATCCTGGCCATGGACCGCAGCAACCTGGCGGCCCTCGAGGCCCTGCAGCGGCGTTACGGAGGGCGCGCGCGCCTCGCGCTGCTGCGGGACCTCGACCCCCTCGCCGGGCCCGCGGAGCGGGACGTACCCGATCCCTACTGGGGCGGGCCCGAAGGCTTCGCCGAGGTCACCGCGGTGCTGCAGCGTTGTTGCGCCGCTTGGCTGGATCGGCTTCTGGAGGCCGCAGCGCCGGCCGCCGAGCGGGCATGAGCCGGCCGCGCGACGGCTTGCACCTCGTACCCGACGCGGTGCTGCGTCGCGTGGAACCGCGGTTCGGCCCCGTCTACCACGCGCGGTGGTTGCAGGCGGCCGGCCCCGACGGCAAGACGGTTTGCCTGCGCCTCGAGTTCACGTTCCGTAGCGCGTTCCTCAAGTATCGCTACGACCCGCCGCCGGGTTTCTTCGGCGCCGAGGCCCGCGGCCTGGACGCGCTGGCGGCGGCCGACGAAACCCTGCAGGTACCCGAGGTGTTCGCCTGGCACGACCCCGCCCCCGGCAGCCGAGAACCGGGGTGGATTCTGTTGACTTGGGTGGAGCAAGAGTTCGACCCCTATGGCGACCTGAGCCCCGAGCGGGTGCAGCAGTTGGGCGATATGTTGGGCACGTTCGTGGGGTTGCTCCACCGCGCGCCGGTCGGCGCCGCGACGTACGGGTGGGAAACGACGACCTACGTGGGCCTGCGCCCGCAGGACAACACCCCCACCGCCCGCTGGAGCGAGTTCTGGCTATGGCGGCGCCTCGAGCCCGAAGTCCGCGCCGCCCGCGACGCGGGTCTCCTGCCGGGTACGGCCGCCGATTGGCGCGCCGTCTACCGGCGCGCCGAAGAGCTGTTGGCGCCGGTGGACGCCGCGGGCCATCCTTCCCTCGTCCACGGCGATCTATGGTTGGGCAACGTCCGCCCGGCCCAGCGATGGGTGGTCTTTCTCGATCCCGCCGTCCACCGTGGCCACCGGGAGGTGGACCTGGCCATGCTCGAGCTGTTTCCCCCTAGGGACCGGGCCTTCTACCGGCACTTTTTCGCCTCGTACGACGACGTTTTCCCGCGCGACCCCGGCTACCCCGAGCGCCGGCCGCTCTACCAACTTTTCTATTTGCTGGCGCATTTGAACCTCTTCGGTCCCCCCTACCGGACGTCCGTAGCGGAGGCGCTGCGCCGAGTGCTGGGGCCGCGGCGCCCGCTGCGCCGCCGCGATGTCGGATAGACGCCCCGCCGCTGTCCGCGAGGCCCGATTGCTTGGCCGCCAGGCCGAGCGCGCCATGACCCGTGCCTCCGACGCGCCGCTGTTGCGGGGCAACCAAGCCGAATTGCTCGTCGACGGCACCCAGGCGTTTCCTCGTTGGATCGGGGAAATCGAAAACGCCGAGCGGTGGATCCATCTCGAGAACTACATCCTGCGCGATGATCGCACGGGGCGAATGTTCCGGACGCTGCTGTGCGACAAGGCACGGGAAGGCGTGCGGGTCCGGGTCCTCTACGACTGGTTGGGCTGCTGGGCGACGCCACCGAGCTTTTGGAAGCCCTTCCGGGCCGCCGGCGTGGAGGTGCGAGCGTTCGCTCCCCCACGTCTGCGAACGCCGTTGGCCGTGCTCCGGCGCGACCACCGCAAGGCGTTGATCGTCGACGGGCGCTACGGCTCCGTGGCCGGCTTGTGCATTGGGGACGAATGGGCCGGGGATCCTCTGCGCGGGCAACTCCCTTGGCGCGACACGGCGGTCGAGTTCCGCGGCCCGGCGGTGGCCGCCGTCAACGAGGCCTTTGCCCAGACCTGGGCTCTGGCGGGGCCGCCGTTGCCGCCCGAAGAGCGCCTCCGCCCCGAGGACGTGCCCGTCGCCGGGCCGGTCGGCGTGCGCGTCATCGCCGGTGAACCTGGGCGCTCGCGGGTCTATCGGCTGACCCAACTCGTGACCGTGGGAGTGGCGCGGCGCTTGTGGATCACGGATCCCTACTTCGTCGCCCCGCCCGCCATGGTGGAAGCGCTGGCCGCCGCAGCCCGGGACGGCGTCGACGTGCGGATCATCGTGCCCGCCTTTAACAATTGGCCGATTGTCGGCGGAATGTCGCGCGCTGGGTACCGGCCGCTCCTGGAGGCCGGCGTGCGGCTGTTCGAATGGGAGGGGCCGATGATTCACGCCAAGACAGCCGTGGCCGACGGCCTGTGGAGCCGCGTCGGCTCCAGCAACCTCAACCTCGCCAGCCTGTTGGCCAACTGGGAGCTCGACGTGGTCATCGTGGACCCGGACTTCGGGGCGGCCATGGAGGCCCTCTTCGTGGAGGACTTGCGCTCCTGTGTCGAGGTCACCCTGCGGCGTCAAGCCGGCAGTCAGCGGTTCGTTGAGCGGCTGCCCGTGGCCGCCGACGCGCCGGCGCTGGAACGCGCCCGGTGGCGGCGGCGCCACTCCTCGCGCGGCAGCCGCTTGGGGCGAGCGGTGGGACGGCTGTCGCGCGCCGGTTCCGTGCTCCTGCGCGCGCTGCTGGGCCACCGCGACATCACGGCCGAAGACCGCGGCTGGATCGCGGCCTTGGGGGGGCTGCTCATGCTCGCGGGCGCGGTCGGCGCGCTCGTGCCCGGACTGTTGGCGTATCCCTTGGCGTTCTTGCTGTTCTGGTTCGGCGTGGCGAGCTTGGTGTGGGCTTGGCGCGGTCCACGCGAGCCCGCCTCGCCGGTCACCCAGGGCTCAGATCGAACCTGACCCATGTATGCCCTTTTGTTTGCGTTGGTGATGCAGCCCCCGGCCACGCCGGCGCCGGAGCTGCGCCTCGAGGTGGAACCGGCCGCGCCGGTGGTGGTGGCGCACGATTCCATCCGATTGCGGGCGCGCCTGGTCGACGCCGAGGGTCGGCCCGTCCCTGAGGCAGAGGTCCGGTTCGTCCCCGCAGGGGGGCTCTTCGAGGGCGTCGTACGGGAGGACGGCGTGGTCGTGGCCGGCAGCGTCGGGGTCATTCCCGTCGGGGTGGTGGGGCTGGCGCCGGGGCGGTCGCCGGTTGTGCGTCGCGTCGACGTCCGAGTCGTACCCGGGCCGGCGGCCAGGATCGTGGTCGAGGGAGCGCCGGCACGGCTCGTGGTCGGGCAGCGGGTGCCGCTGACCGCGCAGGTGCTCTCCGCGGCGGGCGATCGCCGGCGCGACCGGGTCACCTGGGCGAGCACCCGGCCGGCCGTGGCGCGCGTCGACGCCAACGGCTGGCTAGAGGCGCGCACCCCCGGACGCACCGACGTCGTGGCCCGCGTGGGCGCCGTCGAAGCGCGCAAGGCGATCGAGGTGGTGCCGGACCGCATCGCCCGCCTCGGGCTCGAACCCGCATGGTCGCAGGCGCGTACCGGCGACGTCGTTCGCCTCCAGCTCCGCGCCGAGGACGCCCAAGGGCGGCCCCTGGCCGTCACCGCTCTCTGGAGCTTCGCCCCGGGCCAAGGATGGATCGACCAGGACGGCGCCTTCGTCGGCTACGAGCCGGGGCGCTACACGGTGATCGCCACCGTCGGGCGCCACCAGGCCGCGGCCACGGTGGAGCTGCGCCCGCGCGACGTCCGTCGCCCCGTGGAGGTGGTCGGCCGCCTGCCGCGCACGGCGTTCACCACGGAAGAGGTCTGGGTCCATCCCAACGGTCAGGTGGCCTACCTTGGGACCGGCAGCGGCGGCGATCGCCTCTACGTCATCGACATCCGCGACCCGCGTCGGCCCACCGTGGTCGACTCCCTGGTCGTCGACACGCGGCGCGTCAACGACGTGATGACGACCCCCGATGGCCGCACGCTCGTCTTTACGCGGGAGGGCGCCAGCAGCCGGCGCAACGGCATCGTCCTCGCCTCCCTGGCGGACCCCTTCCACCCGAAGATCATCGCTGAATTCACCGACGGCGTGACGGCCGGGGTGCACTCGGCCTTCATCGCGCACCAACCGCGCTACGGCACGCACGTCTACCTGACGAACGACGGCACCGGCGCTTTGCACATCGTCGACATCAGCGATCCGACGCGGCCGCGCGAGGTGGCCCGCTGGCAGACCGCGCGCCCCGACGCCGGCCGCATGCTGCACGACGTCGACGTCCGCGATGGGTTGGCCTACCTGAGCTACTGGAACGACGGGCTGGTGATTCTTGACGTTGGCAACGGCGTCAAAGGCGGACGGCCGGACCGGCCGGTGCTGGTGGCGCAGTACAAGTACGACCTCGACGACCTCTACCGCGAGGTCGCTCTCGCCAGCGGCCCGGGCTTCATCCGCGGCACGCACACCGCCTGGCGTCATGGCCGCTACGTGTTCATCGCCGACGAGGTCTTCCCGGCCGCGCCGGTGGCCGGCGCCAAGGACGCGGCCGCCGGCCGGGCGTACGGACGGCTCCAGGTGCTCGACGTCAGCGACCTGGAACACCCGCGCTTGGTGGCCTGGTACGAACCCGAGTTCGGCGGCGTCCACAACGTCTGGGTCGAGGGCGATCGGCTCTACCTGGGGGCGTACAACGCCGGCTTCCGCGTCTTCGACATCTCCGGCGAACTGCGCGGTGACCTGCGGGCCCAGCGACGCGAGATCGCCCACCTGAACACCGCCGACATGGACGGCTACGTCAAGAACGCCGCCATGACCTGGGGGGTGGTGGTGAAGAACGGTTTGGCCTACGTCAACGATATGTACAACGGCCTGTGGATCGTTCGCCTCCGCGAGGAACCCGCCACCACCCTGGTGCCCTGATGCGCCTCCGGCGGGCGGCGGTGCTTTTGGTCAGCCTGGCGACGCTGTCATTCCGTCCCGGCGCAGCGCAGGACCTCTACATTTGGGTCGCTTCCGAAGCGGTGGATCGTATCGCGCTTCTCCATTTCGGCCCGGAGGGCCTTCGACTCCTGCGTCAAGTCGAGATCGGCGTGCTGCCCACCGACCCCGACGGCCCCCACGGTCTGGCCCTCAGCCCCGACGGGCGGACGTTGTTCGTCTCCACGGGTCACGGTGCGCCCTTCGGCTACCTGTGGCGGCTCGATCCGGCGACGTTGCGCGTGCGCGACCGCGTCATGCTGGGGCTTTTCCCGGCCACGTTGACGGCGTCGCCGGATGGGCGGCTGGTGTTCGTTGCGAACTTCAACCTTCACGGGGAACGGGTGCCGTCCAGCGTGAGCGTCGTCTACGCCCGCGGGGATACGCTGCTGGAGGTGGCACGCCTGCCCACCTGTACGATGCCCCACGGCTCGCGCCTGGCCGTGACCACCGGGCGGCACTACAGCGTCTGCATGCATGACGATCGTTTGGTGGAGATCGACGCGACCCGGTTGCGGGTCACGCGCACGCTGCCGTTGGGGCCAGGCGGCCACCCCGACCATGGCGCCGGCCCGGCGGCGCCGGGGGCCGCCTGCGCGCCAACCTGGGCGCAGCCGTCGCCCGACGGTCGGTGGGTGTACGTTGCCTGCAACGGCTCCCAAGAGATCCTCGAGGTGGATGCGCCGGCCTGGGCGGTACGCCGTCGCTGGCCGGCGGGACCAGGGGTGTACAACCTGGCCGTCACCCCGGACGGGCGCTGGATCGTGGCGACGAACAAGCGCGGTCAGAGCGTCTCGCTGGTGGAGGCGGCCACCGGACGCGAGGTGGCGCGGCTGCCCACGCGGCGGCGCGTGCCCCACGGGGTGGTGATTTCGCCCGATGGGCGGTACGCCGTCGTTTCGGTGGAAGGGGTGGGCAGCGAGCCCGGCACGGTGGAGGTCCTCGATCTGCGGCAGCGCCGCACGGTAGCCACGGCGGACGTCGGCCCGATGGCCGGGGGCATCGACTTGCGCCCCGGGCCGCTACCCGGCGCGCCCTAGGGCGGCCCGGCGCGAAAGAGCTCGTCCGGCGGGGCTTCCACCTCGCGCCAGCGCTCGGCGGGATCCGGCCAGCCGAGCCGCCAGGCGTGGAGGTAGAGCCGCGGCGCGGGCGTGCGGGGTCCGTACAGCGGATCACCCACGATCGGGTGGCCGAGGTGGTAGAGGTGAGCGCGAAGTTGGTGGCGCCGGCCCGTGCACGGCCGAAGCTCGAGCAGGGTGGCGTCGCCGCGGCGCTCCAGCACGCGAAAATCCGTCCGTGCCGGGCGACCGCGCGGATCCACCGCGACGCGGCCCGAGCCGAAAAGGCGGAGCGGCGCGTCGATCGTGCCCGCCTCCGGCCTCACCGGGCCGCGAACCCAGGCGAGGTACCGCTTGTCCACCCGGCGCAGGCGGAAGAGGTTCGCGAGATGGCGATGGGCCGCCGGTGTCGTCGCCAGGAGCAGCACACCGCTGGTGTCCTTGTCCAACCGGTGCACAAGGTAGAGCGGCCCCGGGCGCTGCGCTCGAAGCCGAGCCCACAACGAGGGACGGGCAGGGTCGCGCTCGGGGAGCGTGGCCAGACCCGCCGGCTTGGCCACCGCCCACACGCCGTCGCTCTCCCACAGCGTTGGGATCGGCGGCGCCTCAAGCGCCATAAGGGATCCAGATGTTTTTCACCTCCGTGGCGCGGCGCAAGAACTCCCGACCCTCGGCCTGCTCCGGATCCTCCCAGTTCCAACGCCGGCCGTAGTTGACCCACGTGCGCTTGAGGTTGCCGGCAGCCAGCTCCTCCACCCGGGCGCTTCCGGCGCGGGAACCGAAGTACCACACGCCATCGACGTCGTCGTGCGCGGCCAAGACCTCGGCCAACTCGTCCCGCAACCCGGTCACGATGTTCACGACCCCGCCCGGCACGTCGGAGGTATCGAGCACCTGGTAGAGATCGGTCGCCGCCAAGGGGTAGCGGGGCGAGGGTACGACGACCACCGTGTTGCCCACGGCCACGGCCGGCAACAACAGAGAGACGAAGGCCAACAGCGGCGCCTCGTCCGGGCAGAGGAGACCGAGCACGCCGATGGGCTCGTGCATGGCCAGGGTGACGTGACGGCCCAAGGTGGAATGAACGGCCCCGTCCCACTTGTCGGCCCAGGCGGCGTAGGCGAAGATGCGGCGCACGCTGAGGTCGACCTCGCGAGCGGCGTCGGTCGGCTCGGCGCCGGTCAGGGCGCGCAGACGGTCGGCGAACTCGTCGGCCCGGGCGGCGAGGTTCTCGGCCAGGTAGTAGAGCACCTGGGCGCGGGCGTGGCCGCTGGCCTCGCGCCAGGCCGGTAGGGCGCGATGCGCCGCCTCGACGGCGTTGCGAATGTCCTTGCGGTTGCCTCGCCCCACCTCACCGAGCAGCCGCCCATCCGCCCCGAAAACGCGCAAGCTGTAGCCCTGGTCCGGCCGCACTTGGCGCCCGGCGATGTAGAGCTTGGCGGTGCGATCGATGGGTGGAACGGTGCCGTCACGGCCGTCGGTGCCCTCGGGCCCGGGCAAGAGCATCGTCTCGGGCAACGGCTCCGGGTCGACGACCGGCAGCCGCCGCTCCCAGACCGGCACAAGGTACTCCGCCAGGCCCTCGCGGCCGCCCTCTCGGCCGAAGCCGCTTTCGCGGTAGCCACCGAAGCCGCTGGCGGCGTCGAACAGGTTCGTGCAGTTGATCCACACCGTACCGGCCACCAGGCGCGGCGCCAGGTCGAGTGCGGTGTTGATGTTCTCCGTCCAGATGCTGGCGGCCAACCCGTAGCGTGTGTTGTTGGCCAAGGCCACCGCCTCGTCCGGCGTGCGGAAGGTCAGCAGCACGACCACCGGCCCGAAGATCTCCTCCTGAGCCACGGTCGAGGCCGGAGCGACGTTCGTCAGCAGCGTGGGCGGGAAGAAGTACCCCTCGCGCGGGCAGCTCCAGGAAGGCTGCCACAGCGTGGCGCCCTCCTCCAGCCCCAGGCGCACGAACCGCTCGATGCGCTCCAGCTGCACCGGCGCCACGATGGCACCCATGTCGATCGCCTTGTCGAGCGGCGAGCCCACGCGCAGGCGTTCCATGCGGGCGCGGAGGCGCTCCACCAGTGCATCGGCGACGCCTTCCTGCGCCAGGATCCGACTGCCGGCACAGCAAACCTGGCCCTGATTGAACCAGATGGCGTCGACGACGCCCTCGACCACGCTGTCGAGATCCGCGTCCTCGAAAACGACGAAGGGGGATTTGCCGCCCAGCTCCAAGGAGAGCTTCTTGCCGCTTCCGGCCGTCAGGGCGCGGATCCGCCGGCCCACCTCGGTGGAGCCGGTGAAGGCGATCTTGTCCACGCCGGGGTGGCGCACCAGCAGTTCCCCGGTGCGGCCGTCGCCGGTGACGATGTTCACCACCCCCGGGGGCAGAGCCACGGCTTGGCACAGCTCGGCAAACAGCAGGGCCGTCAGCGGCGTGAACTCCGCCGGCTTGAGCACGACGGTATTTCCGCAGGCCAGCGCCGGGGCGATTTTCCAGGCCAGCATAAGGAGCGGGAAATTCCAGGGAATGATCTGGCCGCACACCCCGACGGGCTCCATTCCCGGAAACTCGCGTTCGAGGAGCTGCGCCCAGCCGGCGTGGTGGTAGAAGTGACGGACCACCAGAGGGATGTCGATGTCGCGCGATTCGCGAATGGGTTTGCCGTTGTCCAGCGACTCGAGCACGGCAAACAGCCGGCTGTGCTTTTGAATCTGGCGTGCGAGGGCGTAGAGGTAGCGGGCGCGGGCATGGCCGTCGAGGGCGCGCCAGGCGGGCAGGGCGGTGCGGGCGGCGGCGACGGCCGCGTCGACGTCGTCCGGCCCACCCTGCGCGATTTGAGCGAGTTCGCGACCGGTGCTCGGATCGACGGTGACGAAGGTGGCGCCGTCGGCGGCGGGTCGCCAAGCGCCGCCGATGAAATGGCCGAACCGTCGGCCGTGGGCGTCGAGCCATTGCGTCGCCAGGGCAGCGCTCTCCGGCGCGGGGCCGTAGTCGAGCGTGGCGAAAATTTCGGCGATGGTGGCCATCCTCCGCCTCGGGGCAGCGTCCTGACGAGAAAGGTACACCGCTCGCCCGCTTTTTGCGAACCCCCGCGCCCGATGCTTCATCCTCGTTTGCGCGTGCGCGCCGCCGGCGTGCTCCTCCACCCGACCAGTCTTCCGGGCCCCTGGATCGGCGACCTTGGCTCCGGGGCCATCGCCGCGCTCCGGTGGATGACCGCCGCCGGGTTGCGCATCTGGCAGGTGTTGCCGTTGGGACCGGTGGGGGACGACGGCTCCCCCTACAACAGCCCTTCGGCTTTCGCGGGCAACGAGTTGCTTCTGTCACCCGAGGAGCTCATGAGCGAGGGCCTGCTGCCCGACCCCGCCGCGGGGCCGCGCACCGACCCGGTCGACTACCCGGCCGCCCGGGCCGCCAAGACCGCTTGGCTGATGGAGGCTTGGGCACGCTTTTCCGCCGGGATGGCGCCCCACCTGGACGCGCCCTTCGCGGCCTATCGCCAGCGCGAGGCCGCCTGGTTGGAGGACTACACCCTCTTTCAGGTCCTGCGGCGCGCCCACGGCGGCCGCCCTTGGACGGCGTGGGACCCTGCCCTGCGCCAACGTCGCCCCGCGGCTTTAGACCGCGTGCGCCGGTCCGAAGTCGATGCCCTGGGGCGCGAGGCCTTCGGCCAGTTCCTGTTCGACCGCCAGTGGGCGGCGTTGCGCCGGCGCGCTCACGAGGCGGGGCTGTGGATCCTGGGCGACCTGCCCTTCTACGTGGCCCATGACAGCGCCGACGTCTGGGCATGGCCGGAGCTGTTCGCGCTCGACGAACGCGGTCAACCCCTCGAGGTGGCCGGCGTGCCGCCCGACGATTTCAGCGCCACGGGCCAGCGGTGGGGCCATCCCCTCTACCGGTGGGACGAGGTCGCCCGTCGCGGGTTCGAGTGGTGGATCGCCCGGAGCCGGCGTCTGTTCGACCGGGTCGACGCCGTGCGGCTCGACCATTTCCGCGGCTTCGTCGCGGCCTGGGCCATCCCCGCCGCCGCGCTCGACGCCCGCACCGGTCGCTGGGTGCCCGGCCCCGGCGAGGCGCTTTTCCGGGCCTTGGCGCGGGCGCTGGGGCCGCGGGCTTGGATCGCCGAAGATCTCGGATGCATCACGCCCGATGTCGAGGCGCTACGCCGTCGCCTCGGCCTGCCGAGCATGCGCGTGCTTCAATTCGCCTTTGACGGCGACCCGGCCAACCCCCACCGGCCCGAGCACCACCCTCTTGAGGCGGTGGCCTACACGGGCACCCACGACAACGACACGCTGGCGGGGTGGTGGGCCCACCTCGATCCGGCGACTCGGGCTCGTGTGGCCGCCA
>ENA-ORXB01002004-ORXB01002004.1-sediment-metagenome-genome-assembly--contig:-NODE-2004-length-19758-cov-6.603628_pt1 | contig 19758 bp, 19 predicted proteins | sample MGYA00237863_ERZ511475 | MGnify/ENA primary metagenome ERZ511475 (study PRJEB26305, sample SAMN06343858) | sediment metagenome | isolation source: hot spring sediment | place: Canada: British Columbia... | reverse complement strand
AAAAGCCCGCTCGATTATCTTAAGGCCAAGCACCCGGACAGGATGACCCCCTGTCTCAAATGTCTTGAACCCATACAGACATTTGACACGAGCCCTTATATATGCTATATGATCCGCAGACTCTGGCTGGGAGGCGAGATAGTGGAGCCTATCGTGTTTCCTAAGTGTAAGAAGTGCGGCCTGGGCGACCTGGTACCCCTTTCGGATTTCGGGAGCCAGGGTGCGGCCGTGCACTTCAAAGCGTGGGTTTGCACCAACCCCGAGTGCGGATTCAACATCAAAATCCGCAACGGCGACGTCTATCTCAATGAACCGATCAATAATGGCGTCGCCTTCGCAAACAACCGGCGAAACGTTCCCATAAGCTAGCATCTAACACTCCCTGCCGTTGGGGCCCGCAGGCCTAGCCCGATGCCGGGCCCTTTTTCTTTTCAGCCCAATCCCCAACCCGGCAGGCAGGCGAGTCTTGACGGGGTGTTTGGGCGGCGGCTACACTCACATAATAGGATGGCCCGAACCAGGCGTGACTATTACGAGATTCTCGGCGTGCCCCGGGATGCGTCCGAAGAGGAGATCCGGCGCGCCTTCCGGCGGCTTGCCCTCCAGTATCATCCCGACCGGAACAAGAGTCCCGAGGCCGAAGAGATCTTCAAAGAGATAAACGAAGCCTATCAGGTTCTATCTGACCCGGAGAAGCGGGCTGCCTACGACCGTTACGGCCACGACGGGAGTCCCGGATTCCCGGGTTTTGAGGACTTCGGGGCATTTTCCGGTTTCGGGGATATCTTTGAGGCCTTCTTTGGGAGCACGACATCTACCCGGCGCGGCCCCCGCCGGGGTGCGGACATCCGGGCCGAGCTCACCCTCTCCTTTGAGGAGGCGGCCTTCGGGACCGAGCGGGACGTGGAAGTCACCCGGCTGGAAGTCTGCTCGGCCTGTCGGGGAAGCGGCGCCCGGCCCGGCACCCAGCCGACCCGGTGTCCGACCTGCGGCGGCACCGGTCAGGTCCGGCGGGTCCATCAGAGCCTCTTCGGCCACTTCGTTAATATCGCCACCTGCAGTCGGTGCCAGGGCGAGGGCCGCATAATCGAACACCCCTGCCCCAACTGCCGGGGTGCCGGCCTTGAGCGGCGGACGCGCCGGGTGCGGGTTCGGATTCCGGCCGGCATCGACGACGGCAACCAGGTTCGGGTGGCCGGCGAGGGCAACGCCGGCGTAAAGGGCGGCCAGCCGGGCGACCTGTATATAACCGTCCACGTTGAGCCCCACCCCGAGCTCACCCGCCAGGGCCACGACCTCTACTATGACCTGGCCATAAACTTCGCCCAGGCCGCCCTGGGCGACGAGGTCGAGGTTCCGACCCTGGATGGCCCCACTGTAATCCAGATCCCACCGGGAACCCAGCCTGGGGAGGTGCTGGTGCTGCGGGGCCGGGGCATTCCCAGGCTCGACGGACGGGGCCGCGGCGACCAGATCATCCGGGTTCAGGTGGAGGTCCCCAGGCGGCTCACCGAAGAGCAGCGCCGGCTTCTGGCCGAGCTCGCCCGCACCTTTGAGAAGCCCCATTCTTCAGGCCGGGGCCTCTTCGACCGGATTAAAGACGCCTTCAGCTAACGGCCGGGCTGATCTGGCCGCTGGGCCAGGACGGCCCCGCCCAGCACGAGAACCGCCCCGAGGAGCTGGGCCGGTTCGAATCGCTCCCCCAGGACAATAAACCCGAGCAGGCCGGCCGCGACCGGTTCGACCATGGCGACGATGCTTGCCCGGCCGACCGGTACCCGGCTGATCCCCCAGGTGTAGAAGGCGTAGGCCGCAACCGTAACCAGGCTCACGATAAGCAGGGGCGGCCAGAGGGCCGGAATACCCAGGTTCGAGCTCAGGACGGCCGGCGCCTGGAGAATGCCCAGGAAGAGGGCGCCGAATCCGAGGCCGTAGAAGAGCACCGTCCAGTGGGAATAAGCTTGGAGAAGCCGCTTACTCAAGATAGTATAGAGGGCGTAAGTAAATCCCGAGCCAAGGCCGGTGGCCACCGCCAGGGGCGTGACCTGGAGGGCGGCTGGCTGGTAGGCCCCGATGACCAGAAAAATGCCGGTCCAGGACAGGCCGAGGGCGGCGAGCTTGGCCGGGGTAAGGGGCTCATTGAAGATCAGGCGGGCCAGAATGTTCACAAAGGCCGGAGCAGTGTAAAGCAGGATGGCCGCGGTGCCGATGGTGGTCAGGCTGATGGTTGTGAAATAAAGCAGATAGAAGGCCGTAACCGCACCAAAGCCGAAAAAGGCAAAGAAAGGCAGGTCGGACCGGTCCACCTTAAGGGCCTGGGGGCGGGCAATGCCGAGGGCCGCGGCCAGAAAAATAAAGCCGATGACGGCCCGCAAAGTGACAGCCGGGCCGGGGGCCAGCCCCAGGGCAAAGAGCATTTTTGCCCAAACGCCGAGACTTCCCCACATTATCCCGGCGAGGGCAACGGCCAGGTAGCCGGCGGCCATCTTTGCCCCTATGCCTAGGCGGCATCCTGGTCGGACGAGCCCGGCTTCTGGGCCGAAACCGCCGCGACCTGCCGCGTGTACTGGAGGCTCACGACCCCAAGGACCCCGACCAGGCCGCCGATGAGCAGGATAACTTCGGGGATGCCGACAAAGTCGGCCATGGCCCCGACCAGAAGCAGGGGCAGGACCGAGGCGATGCTGGCAAAGACGAGCTGGATGGAGAAGAGCTTGGCCCGCATGTAGGCCGGCGCCTGCTCCTGGATGATTGTCTGGGCGGTAATATTGACAAACGCAAAGCCCAGGCCCAGGGCAAAGGAGAGGAGCAGGACCAGGGACACCAGGCTGAAAACAGATGAAAGATAGCCCAGTTCCGCCAGGCGCCGCAGCAGACCATCCCGGGCCAGGTAGCCGTAGGCCCTGGGCAGAAGGCCGAGGAGAAGCAGGGTAACGGCGGTCCCGAAGAGGCCAATATTAACGATGGTTGGCTTGGGAATATAGCGGGCCAGCGCGGGCAAGAGCAGGGTGGCCAGCAGGATGCCCAGGCCGGCGGGGGCAAAGATAAAGACCGCGTCTTCAACCGGGATACCCAGGACCCGGCCCGCATACCCTGGGGCGAGGACCCCCAGCACGAAGAGGAGGGTGGTTGCGGCCGTCCACTGGACCATCGCCAGGGCCAGGGCCACATCTTCCCGGAGCATCCGGAGGCCCAGGAGCAGGTCCGAGCGGATGAGGTCGACCAGTTCGGCCGGTTTCAGCGTTGTTAAGGGGGCGTGAACGGGCTCATTGGCCGGGAGGGTTGCGACGAGGCCGGCGGCAACCATAAAGCTTAAGGCGGCAATGATAAAGAGGCCGTCGAACCCGAACAGTTTAAAGAGGGGCGGTCCGACGAAGAGGAGTCCGCCCATCTGCGAGGCGGTGTAGGTCAGATTAAAGATGCCGTTTGCCGCCAGGAGCTGGCGGCGGGGGACGAGGAGGGGTATCGTGGCGACCTCGGCCGGGCCGAAGAACTGGCCGATCGTGGAGAAGAGGGCGGCCAGCAAGAAGATGATGGGCATCGAATCCCGGCCCAGGAGGAAGCCCAGGACAACCAGGGCCCGGAGCCAGTTAGTGGTTACGAGGACGTTGCGCTTGGTCATCCGGTCGACCAGGGCGCCGGCGACGATGGCGAAGACGACCATGGGGATAAGGGATGAGAGGACGAGGGCGCTCATCTGGATGGAGGAATGGGTGCGCTCCTCGACGTGGACAACGAGGCCGTAAATAATTGCGTGCTGGGCGACCTGGGAGGCAATCTGGGCCAGCCAGAGGGTCCGGAAATGGCGGTTAGCGAGGACGGCGAGGGCGCCCTCGGGCTCTTCGCGGCTCACTGTCGATTTTCGGTTTGTGAGAGGATTGCCTTAAGGCGGCGCTCGAATTTCGAGCGTGGCAGCAGGACCCTGCGGCCGCACTTAAGGCACTTGAGGCCGATATCGGCCCCCAGGCGAACGACCCGCCAGTCGTACGAGCCGCAGGGGTGCGGCTTGCGCAGGCGAACGATATCGTCAATGAGAACATCCACCGGACCCATCTGCCCGAAGAGAATTATACGTTCCCAACACCCCACCCGGAGACGCCTCCGGCGACCGAGCCCATGGCGGCCGGCGCCCATCACAACAAACAGCCGCCGGGGTCCCACGGAGTTTCCGGCGAGCGAACCTCAACGCCGTCCAACAGTTAGGGTTTTTAAATCCGGCCCCGCGGAATCGGGCCGCAGGCAGGTACCGGGTCCCTCCTTTTGACCTTTACCGGCTCTGATTGCTACGATCTTAATTGCCATGACGGACCTGGACCTCAATTCGGCCATCAACGCCTACCTGGAAACCCTCCCCCAGTCGGAGCGGCTGGCGGTATCGGTTGAGCTCCAGCGCTTCAGCCGCTGGGTTGGGGGCCACCGCCCGGTCCGAACCCTCAAGCCGGCCGACGTCGAGGCCTACGCCGCCGACCTGGAACGGGCCGGCGACGCCGGTGCCCGGCGGGCCCAGATTCTGAAAGGCTTCCTCGCCTACCTTCACCGGCAGAAGCTGACCCTCCACAACCTAAGCTCGGTGATTAAGGTCCGGCGGGCGCCGGGCCGAAAGGCCGGCGGCAAGGCCGCCGAAGCCCCAAACGGCCAGCGGGTTGTCCTTACCCCGGAGGGCTACGAGCGGCTCAAGGCCGAGCTCGCCGAACTTGAGGCCGCCCGCCCCCGCATCGCCGCCGAGATACGCCGGGCCGCCGCCGACGGCGACCTTTCCGAGAACGCCCCCTACCAGTACGCCCGGGAAGAACTCGCCCGGGTCCAGTCCCGCATCCGTGAGATTCAGGCCATCCTCCGGGTTGCCGAGGTTCAGGAAGCCCCAACCGACGGCCGCACCGACCGGGTAGCCCTCGGCCACCGGGTCCGCCTGCTCGACCTGGATACCGGCGAGCGGCTCGAGGTGACCCTGGTTGGGCCGGGGGAGGCGGATGCCCGGGCCGGCCGAATCTCCATTCAGTCGCCCCTGGGTCGGGCCCTCCAGGACGCCCGGGTAAACCAGGAGATCGTGGTCGAAAGCCCGGCCGGGCCCATCCGCTACTGGGTCGAGGCCATCGAGTACTAAAAAAGCCGGCCGGCAGGTAGGATTCCTGCCGGCCGGCCCTGCCCGTCCGGCTCAGGCCGTCTGAACCTTTATAGCCCGCCGCCGCACCTCGGTTACCTTCGGCAGCCGGACAGTCAGAACCCCGTTCTCATACCGGGCTTCGACCTTATCGGCCTCGACCGGGAAGGGCAGGCTCACGGTCCGGCTGTAGATGCCGGGCAGCCACTCCCGCCGCAGCCACTCCACATCCCCTTCCACGGGCTTGATCTCAGCCCGGACCGTCAGGGTGTCGCCGGTCAGGTCAACCGAGATATCTTCGGGCCTGGCCGCCGGAATTATAAACTGGCAGAAGAGGTCATCGGCCGTGTGATACATGTTGACCGGCATCACCTGCTCCCCGGTCGGACCGGCCACCCGGTAGCGGAACGTGAGCGTCGGCGTTAGGGTCCGGAAAGCCTCGTCGATGAGCTCATCAACCATCCGCTGCAGGGACCGGATTTCCCGAACAGGTTCCCAGCGCTCCAGCATATCCGTTCACCTCCCAACCAGGTTTTCCCGGTCGGGGGCTTACCCCCCAACCTTTCCACCCCAGAGTTTAAGCGGGTTAAATTCAAAGGCCGCCAAGAGAATCCTCAGAGGCGGCCTGAAAAATTCTTAGAAACCGGTTGGAGGCCCGGGTCGTCGGCCCCGCTATTCAGTCGACCCGGCCTGCTCTTCAGCCTCGCCTTCTTCGGCGGCTTCAGGCGGCTCAACGACCGCAATCACGGTCTCGGGCTCCGTCACGAACCTGACGCCCGGCGGGGGCTCAATATCCTCCACCCGCACGGCGTCATAAAACCGCTCGAGCCGGGAAATATCCACGTGGATGGCTTCGGGGATCTGCTCGGGAAGGCAGCGGACTTCGACCGCCTCCAGTTGCTGGATGAGGGTGCCGCCGGCCCGCACGGCCGGGGACTCCCCGGTAAGCACCACCGGCACCGATACGGTTACCTCCTCCCGGAGGGGAACGGCCCAGAGGTCGATGTGACGGAGCCGGTGGGTGGTGGGCTCGAAATAAGCTCCCCGGATGAGGACCGGGATCGTCTCAGAATCAACCTGCAGGTTTATCAGCCGGCTTGTCCCGGCCTGGTGGATGGCCTTGAGAGCGTCCCGCTCGGCCAGCTGAATCGGCCGGGAGCCGACATCCTTACCGAATACTACCGCCGGAATCAGCCCCAGCCGCAGGAGCCGCTTAACCTTCTTGCCCTTGAGCTGGCGGGGCTGGGCCTGCAAAACCAGCCGCTCAACCAACAGCATCACCTCCCTCGAACCAGTCAGCAACCGATGCCAGCCGGAGAATGTTCAGCAGTTCTGGCGGGAAAACAACATCCATTTTGGCATTATAACACCTCTGGGGTGGGCGGGACCTGTTCTGGCCCCCAGGCTGGCTCCTGCCCGCCGAAAACACCGGGGCGGGAAGAACGCGTTCTTCCCGCCCCAGGCTTCCGGCATTCAGCCGGCCTAGCCTTCTTCCTTGCCCTCGGCGATGTAGCGCTGACGCAGCTCCTCGATAACGGCCGGGTCAGTCAGGGTCGTCGTGTCGCCCAGGGCCCGCCCCTCGGCAATGTCCCGCAGGAGCCGGCGCATGATCTTGGCCGAACGGGTCTTGGGCAGGTCGGCGCAGAAGAAGATGTCCGACGGCCGGGCAATCGGGCTGATCTTCTGGGCCACCCAGTCCCGGAGCTCGTCTTTAAGGTCATCGCTGGGCGCAAAGCCGGCCTTAAGGACCACGAAGGCCGAGATCGCCTGGCCCTTAAGGGGGTCACTCCGGCCGATGACGGCCGCCTCGGCCACCGCCGGGTGGGCAACCAGGGTGCTCTCGATCTCGATGTTGGAGAGCCGGTGGCCGGCCACATTGACCACGTCATCGACCCGCCCAGTGATCCAGAAGTAGCCGTCCTCGTCCTTGCGGGCGCCGTCGCCGGTGAAGTAGCGGCCCGGGAACCGGCTCCAGTAGGTCTGGACGTACCGCTCGGGGTCGCCCCAGAAGGTCCGGAGCATGGCCGGCCAGGGCCGGGTGAGCACCAGGTAGCCGCCCACATTCGGCGGGCAGGGATTGCCCTGCTCGTCGACGATTTCAGCCCCGACGCCCGGGAACGGAATCGTCGCCGAACCCGGCTTGGTGGTGACAACCCCCGGGATCGGGGTGATCATGATCATCCCGGTCTCGGTCTGCCACCAGGTATCGACGATGGGGCACCGACCCCGGCCAATGTTTTCGTGGTACCACATCCAGGCCTCGGGGTTAATCGGCTCGCCAACGGTGCCCAGGAGCCGCAGGCTCGAAAGGTCGTGCCGGGCCGGGTATTCCGGGCCCCACTTCATCGCCGTCCGGATGAACGTGGGCGACGTGTAGATGATGTTGACCCGATACTTCTCGACGATGGACCAGTAGCGGTCCTTGTCCGGCCAGTCCGGGGCGCCCTCGTACATCACCGAGGTGCCGCCGCAGGAGAGCGGCCCGTAGACGATATAGCTGTGGCCGGTCACCCAGCCGATGTCGGCCGTGCACCAGTAGTAGTCGTCGTCTTTTAGGTCAAAGACCCACTTCGTCGTCAGGGTCACGCCCAGCAGGTAGCCGCCGGTGGTGTGGAGCACGCCCTTCGGCTTGCCGGTCGTCCCGGACGTGTAGAGGATAAAGAGCGGGTGCTCCGAGTCCAGCGGCTCGGCCGGGCAGACCGGGTCGGCCTTTGCCATCAGGTCATCCCACCAGAAGTCCCGGCCGGGAACCAGCTCGGCCCCCGAAGCCTCCCCGACCCGCCGAAGCACAACCACCTTCTCAACGGTCGGGCACTCTTCCAGGGCCTTATCCGCAAACTGCTTGAGGGGCACCACGTTTCCCCGCCGCCAGGCCCCGTCCTGGGTGATGAGCACCTTGGCCTGGGCGTCCTGAATCCGGTCCCGCAGGGCGTCGGAGCTGAACCCGCCGAAGACGACGCTGTGGGGCGCCCCGATCCGGGCGCAGGCCAGCATGGCGATGGGCAGTTCAGGCACCATGCCCATGTAAATCGTCACCCGGTCGCCCTTCTGGACGCCCAGGCTCTTAAGAACGTTGGCAAACTTCTGCACCTCCCGGTGCAGGTCCTGGTAGGTGAGGACCCGCCAGTCGCCGGGCTCGCCCTCCCAAACGATGGCGGCCTTGGTTCGGCGCCAGCTCTGGGCGTGGCGGTCAACACAGTTATACGAGGCGTTGATTACCCCGCCGACAAACCATTTTGCCCAGGGAACGTTCCATTCCAGGACCTTATCCCACTTGCGAAACCAGTGGAGCTCGGCCTCGGCGTGTTTTGCCCAGAAGCCCTCCAGGTCCCGCTCGGCCTCCTCCCAGGGGGTCCAGTCCTTAACCCAGGCCTTCTCCCGGAACTCCGGGGGCGGCGGGAATCTCCGCTCTTCTTTCAGGAGGCTTTCAACCAGAATCCGGTTCCGGACTTCTGTGCGGTCGTCGCCGTTCGCCATCGTTAAACGGACCTCCCTTCGGGCTCAGTTATCGCCTACAATTGGGGCCTGAATCTCGGCCCGCATCTGCTGCCAGGCCTGGCGTGCCTCCTCCACCGAGCCCTCGTCCTCAATGGTGGTTATATCTCCAGGGTCCCGATTGAGGATCACGGCCTTAAGAACCCGCCGCATGATTTTACCACTGCGGGTCTTCGGCAACATATTGACAAAGTTCACCTCACCGATGACGGCCACCGGCCCGAGCTCCCGCCGGACCGTCTCAATGAGCTCCCGGCGGAGCTCTTCCGAGGGCTGATAGCCCTGCTTGAGGACCACGAAGGCCGAGATCACCTCGCCCCGGACCTCGTCGGGCCGGCCGGTAACCCCGGCCTCGGCCACGGCCGGGTGCTTGAGGAAGGCCGTCTCGACCTCGATGGTCCCGATCCGGTGGGCGGCAATCTTGATCACCTCGTCAGCCCGGCCGGCAAACCAGACGTAGCCGTCTTCGTCGAACTGGGCCGAATCGCCCGTAAAGTAGACCTGCTGACCGGGAATCCGCAGCCAGTAGTCCCGGGCGTAGCGTTCCGGCTCACCCCAGAGGGTTGCCGTCAGGCCCGGGAACGGCCGCTTGATAACCAGAATCCCCTTCTCCCCTGGCCCGCACTCCTGCCCCTCCGGGGTCATAACCCCCACCTCCATCCCGGGCAGGGGGATGCCGGCCGACCCCGGCTTGATGGGCAGCATCGCCAGGCCGTACGGGTTGCCGATGACCGGGCCGCCCGTCTCCGTCTGCCACCAGTGGTCGATGACGGGCACCCGGTCACGGAGAACATCCTTCTGGAGCCACTCCCAGGCCGGGGCGTTGAGCACCTCGCCGGCGCAGACGACCCGCTCCAGGGAGGAGAGGTCGAACCTGCGGGCCGGCTCCGACCCGTAGCGCATCAGGAGCCGCACGGCCGTCGGCGACGTGAAGATTCCCGTAACCCCGAAGTCCTCGACCACCTGCCAGAACGCCTCCGGTCCGGGATGGTCCAGGGCCCCCTCGTAGGCGATGGTGGCGCAGCCGGTCAGCAGGGGGGCATACACAATGTAGCTGTGGCCGACAACCCAGCCGATATCCGACGTCGACCACCAGACCTCCCCCGGCCGCAGGCCGAAGCACCACTGCCCGGTGCTGTAGATTCCGACCTGGTAGGGGCCGTGGGTGTGAACCGCCAGCTTCGGCTTGGCTGTCGTGCCCGAGGTGGCCAGGATATATGCGGGCTCGTTGGACTCCAGCTCAACCCACCCGTCGGGCTGGCCCTCAGCCCGCTTTAAGAAATCCTCCCAGAAGAGGTCCCGGCCGGCCGTCATCGGCACATCCTGGCCGGTCCGCCGCCAGACGACGACGTGCTCGACCGTATCCCCGGCCGCCCTGAGGGCCTCGTCAACGATCTCCTTCAGCCGGATATCCCGGCCCTTGCGGTAGGTCACGTCGGCCGTAAAGACCAGCCGCGACCCGCTCGCCGCAATGCGGTCGGCCAGCGCCCCGGCCCCAAACCCGGCGAAGACCACCGAATGGATGGCCCCGACCCGGACCGCGGCCAGCATCAGCATGATCGCCTCGGGGCTGGTGGGCATGTAAATGGTGAGCCGGTCCCCCTTCTCGATGCCCATCCCCCGCAGAGCGGCCGCCAGGCGCCGGACCTCCCGGAGAAGCTGGGCGTAGGTGAATACCCGCCGCTCACCCCGCTCGTTGACGTAGATCAGGGCGGCCTGGCCGGCGCGTCCGCCGGCTACGTGCCGGTCAAGGCAGTTAAAAGCCAGATTGGTCCGGCCGCCGATAAACCAGCGGAAAGTCGGGAACTCCCATTCGAAGGTCTTATCCCACTTGCGGAACCAGGGGAGCTTCTCAGCCGCCCGGGCCCAGAACCCTTCCGGGTCTTCCCGCGCCGCCTGAACCCAGCGCCTGACTACGGGGTTAATCGGCTGCATCGGTTGCACCTCCCGGCCAGCGTGCAAAGCAGACAACGGGGAGCCGAACCGCCTTTTCAGACAAATGCTAAGGAGTTCGAAGCCCGGTTCTCAACGGGGGCGGTGGCGTTCGGCCCGCCAAAGTTGTCGATCGGGTCCGGTTTTTGGCAACTCACCGGCAAAATCTGCCGGCTCAGATCCCGAGCAGGCTCCGCAGACTTCGGACGTGCCCCCGGCTGACCGTGAGCTCGGTTCGCTCCTTGTCGTCGACCTTCAAAAGATAGACGCCGTTAAAGTAGGGCCGGATTTCGACGACCCGCTTGAGGTTGACGATAAAGGACCGGTGAATCCGCAAAAAAGGCGGGTTCGGGAGCCGGGCCTCGAGCTCGTTCATGGTGAACCGGACGGTGTACACCTGGTCGAAGGTTTTGACCAGGACGAGCTCGTCGTGGGCCTCGGCAAAGCGCACCTCGGCCAGGTCGATAAGGAGCGTCCGGCCCGACTTTTCCACCGGGAGCCGGTCAATAAGCTGGAACCGGGGCGGCTCGGCCTTCGGGGCCGGGTAGCGCCGCTCCCGGACCCGCTCCAGGGTCTCGATGAGCCGCTCGACCCGGACCGGCTTGAGCAGGTAGTCGGCCGCCCGCAGTTCGAAAGCCCGGACGGCGTACTCGTCGTAGGCGGTAACGAAGACCACCACCGGCGGCCGGCTGAATTCGGCCAGGACCTCGGCCAGCTCGAGGCCCGTAAGCCCCGGCATCTGGATGTCCAGAAAGACGACGTCGAAGTCCCGCTGGCGCAGGAGCTTCAGGGCGTCGGTGGCCGTCAGGGCCACCGAAACCTGCACGGGCCAGCCGGTCTCCTGAAGCCGGTATTTGAGTTCAATGGTTGCCGGCTCCTCATCGTCGACGATGAGGGCTTTAAGGGTCGGCAGACTGACCGTCAGGGGGTTCGTACCGCTCATCGACGCGCCACCGCCACGCCGGCGTGGAACTTAGGAATCGAAAACCTGACCTGGGTGCCCTGGCCCGGCGCCGACTGGACCTCGAGCCCCCGCTCCGGGCCGTAGATGCTTTTGAGCCGCTCGCTGACGTTGGCCAGACCCAGGCCGCTGCGCTGGCGCGGGTCGGAGTTAAGCACCTGCTTTACCTGTTCGGGGGTCATCCCGACCCCATTGTCACTCACGGTGATAAGCACCTCGTTGCCCCGGTCCTCGGCGGTGACCACCACCCGGCCGGGGCCGACCTTCTTGCTGATGCCGTGGCGGATCGCGTTCTCCACCAGGGGCTGGAGGACCAGAACCGGCACCGAAACCGGCAGAACCTCGGGGTCGATCCGGTAGATGACCTCGAGCCGGTCGCCGTAGCGGGCCTTCTCCAGGGTGAGGTACTGGTGAACGTATTCAAGCTCGTCAGCCAGGGACGCAAACTCCCCCCGTCGCTTGAATGCCCGGCGGGTGAAGTCGGCAAATTCGACCAGCAGTTCGTGGGCCTGCTCGGGGTTCGTCCGGATAAAGGCGGCGATAGTGTTCAGGGTGTTGTAGATAAAGTGGGGCGAGATCTGGGCCTGAAGGGCCGCCAGCTCGGCCCGGGCGAGCCGCTCAGTCTGCCGGTCGAGCTCGGCCAGCTCCATCTGGATGCTCATCAGCCGGCCCAGGCTGTCGGCGATCCGGATCCGGGTTGGGGTGAGGGCCTGGTCGCCGTCGTAATAAATCTTCAGGCAGCCGACGGTCCGGCCCCGGACCCGCAGGGGGACGACGACGGCCGACTGCAGGGGGCAGTTCGGGTTGTTGCAGCCGATGGTGCTGGGATTGGGGGCGACGATGGGCCGGCCCGTCCGCAGGACCTCCCGGGTAACCTGGGTGAGGGCCGGGGTCCCGGGCCAGTGGTGGTCGCTCCCGGCCCCGACAAAGGCCAGGATAACCCCGTTGCCCACCAGGGCCACTGCGCTCGGCCGCAGGTAGTCGTAGATCAGCTTGACAGTCCGCTCAGCCGTGTGGGGATTAAGGCCGTGGCGCAGGTAGGGCAGGGTGTGGTTCGCCAGGTAGAGGGTTTCCAGCATCGCCTGCTCCCGGCCCTCACTGACGGTCCGGCTCCGGCGGGCAAGAAGGAGGGCAACCCCGCCCGCAACGGCGACCACCGCCATCAGCTCGGCCAGGATTAGCGGCAGTGTCTCCACGCAGGCTCACCCGTTTTATTCTCTAATATATTCTGTCCGCAGGCCAAGCTGCTCCGGGACATGCATCCGGAGCATCTTTAAGTTGATGTCCAGGGGCACCCGGTCGCGGGTAAGCCGGGAGACCCCAATCATCGTCCCGAAGGCGATGGGGATCGCCCAGATGGCCGGCTGGGCCAGCAGGGTCCACAAAAGCGACTCGGAGGCGCCCAGGTCGACGGGCGCCAGCCACATGGTGGCCAGGATCGCCACCGAGGCCGAGATGCCCCCAACCACCGTCCCGGCCATGGCACCGGGCAGGGTGAGGCCCTTCCACCAGATGCCCAGGGTAAGCAGGGGGAAGAACGAGGCGGCCGAGATGGCAAAGGCCCAGCCCACCAGCATATTGATGGCAAAGCGCTCGACCTGAATCCCGGCGGCGATGGCGATGAGGCCGGCCAGAATGGCCGAAACCTGGAAGGCAAGCCGCCGGGCCCGGGAGCTGGCCCGGGGCCGGAGGGTCCGGGCGTAGACGTCGTGGGCGAGGGCCCCGGCAACGGCGACCATCAGGCCGGAGGTGGTCGACATAAAGGCGCTGAAGGCCCCGGCGGCCACAACCGCCTCGAGCAGGTGGCTCAGCCACTCAGGCCCAACCGCCGAAGGCAGAACCAGCAGCAGCCGCTCGGTCTCCCCCGTGGCGTAAAGCTCCGGGGTGAGCGACCGGCCCAGGGTGCCGATGAGGGGCGGGAACAGGTAGAAAAGGCCGATGAGGCCGATGACGATGATGGTGGTCTGGCGGGCGGCCTCCCCGTCCTTGTTGGTGTAAAACCGCACCAGAATATGGGGCAGGCCGGCGGTGCCCAGCACGGTCGCAATCATCAGCGAGTAGGTGAAGATTAACGGGTAGCCGAGGCCGCTGGTAAAGGGGCCGAAGGGCCTGGCCCAGCTGTCGCCCTCCGGGGCATTGGGCACCGGCGAGCCGGCCTGATACTCGAGCCGACCCCCGGTCACCAGCCGGGTTGATCCGGCCGGGAGGGAAAACGCCTCGCCGGGTACGGGCCGGCGGACCTCGCCGCCGGGAAGCTCGACCACAACCGGGTCGAGGGCCCGGACCCTGGCCGGTTCGGCAAGCTTAAGGACCGTCCCCGGCTGGTGGGCCAGGACCCTGGCTTCGGCGAACCTCGGGCTTTCCGAGCTGCTGACCCGCTCAAAGTGGTCGCCGTACCAGCCGGTCACGGCCATAACCCCCAGGCCGAGCAGGGTCAGGGCAAAGATTTTTACCCAGAACTGGAAGGTCTGAACGTAGGTTATGCCCTTCATCCCGCCCAGGGCGACGTTTAAGGTGATGACGCTCCCCACGACAACAACCCCGACCCAGTAGGGCGCCCCGGTGAGGACGTTAAAGGTCAGGCCGGCTCCCTTCATCTGGGGCAGCATGTAGAAGATGCCGACGACCAGGACGAAGATGACCGCCACCCGCCGGAACGCCGGCGAATCGAACCGGCCCTCGGCGAAATCCGGGATGGTGTAGGCCCCGAACCGCCGCAGGGGGGCCGCCACAAAAAGGAGCAGAAAGAGATAGCCGGCGGCGTAGCCGACCGGGTACCAGAGGACGTCGTAGCCGAAGGCCATCACCATGGCCGCAACCCCCATGAACGAGGCCGCGCTTAAATATTCGCCGGCGATGGCCGACGCATTGAGAAGCGGGCTCACCATCCGGGAGGCCACGAAGTAGTCCGAGGTGGTCCGGACAACCCGGGTCGTGTAGAGGCCGACGCCGACGGCGGCCACGGCCACCCCAAAGAAGGTCAACAGCGAAAGCCAGTGGATCCCACCCGGCGCAAGCATCCTAGCGCAGAAGCTCCCGGAACTCCTCTTCATAGCGGCGGGCCCGGCCGGCGTAGAACCTGGCCAGGACCCAGACGAAGGGGTAAATCAGGGCGGCCGGAATGAGCCAGCCGAGGGGCAGGCCGAAAAGGCGCAGGCCCATCAGCTCGGGCATGGCGACATACGAGATAGGCAGGCTGAAGAGTATCCCCAGGAAGACGGCGGCGACGCCCAGGCCGAGCCGGAGCTGGCGCCGGATCAGTTCTTCCAGGAGGATGGCCCCGTAGGTGGTCTGCTCGGCGACCTCCTGAATGAGGGCCTGCTCTTCCTCGGCCCAGAACCGGCCCAGTTCGGCCAGGTAGACCTCGATCTCCCGGGCGTCGGCAAGTTCAACGCCGGGCTCGGCCGGATTCCAGTCGCCGGGGTCGGCGGACCGGTTATCAATTTCGGCCACGGTCAGGCCTCCTAGCTGGGCATCAGGTCGGCGTAGTACTCCTGGCGGACGACCGCCTGGGTTCGGCCGACGGCTTTAAAGGCCTCTTTGAGCAGGCTCCGCTCCAGGGCCGAAAGCTGGCCCGGGTCGATAAAGTTGTCTGGAGTTTTACCGGCCTGAATCTCAGCCCACTGCGTCCGGATCCGCAGGCTCAGGATAAATTCAAAGGCCTGGGTGAGGTCCTCGGCCAGGTCCTCGGGAACCCTGCCGGCATCCCGCAGGGCTTCGAGCCGGCCGACGGTGCTGGTTTCGGTCACCCCGTGGCGCAGGGCCAGGAACCGCGCCAGGTCCACAATGGGCCGGGTGCCCCGGGCCTTGAGGTCGAGACTGTTGCGGTGTTCGCCGCTGTGCTCGACGATAAACCGGCCGAGGAAGCCCAGGGGCGGCGGGGTCTTTGTCGAAAGCCAGGCCAGGTGAACCAGGAAGGACGGGCTGGCCGGGAGCAGGTGGTTAACATACAGCCGCAACCCGTCGGCCAGGGTCAGGTCACCGTGGACTCCCCGGAAGTCGAAGAAAATCAGTGAGTTTAACACGGCTTCCGGCTCGGGGGTTGCCACCCACCGGCGGAAGTGGGTCTTCCAGCCCGAAAGGGACTGGACCCATTCCGGGTTGTCGGCCGTGTAGCGGCCGGGACAGGGCGGAAAGCCGACCTCCACCAGGGCGGCGACGGCCCGCCGGCCGAACTCGAGGAAATATTCCCGGACGGCTTCGGCCTGGTCGGGAGGCGGGTCGGCGTAAATGATCGCATTATCCTGGTCGGTGCGGAAGGTCTGCTCCCGGCGGCCCTCGCTCCCCAGCACCAGCCAGCAGTAGGGAACCGGGGGCGGGCCGAGGGCGGCCTCGGTGAACTCGAGGACCCGGCCGATGATCCGGTCGTTGATGTCGGTCATCAGGCGGCCGAGCTCGCTGGCCCGGATCCCCTGCCGGAGCAGGAAGGGCACAACCCGCTGGGACTCGGCCACGACCTGCCTGAGGCCCGGCAGGTCGTGGCGGCGCTCAATATCCCGGGCGACAAAGAGGGCCGAGGTCCCCTGGAGCAGGATCAGGTCGTGGCCCGCAATCATTCCGGCTGGTCGGCCGGCCTCGGTAACGACGATGTGGTGGATGCCCCGGCGGACCATCTCGCTGACCACCTGATAGACCGGCGCATCGGCGTCTACGGTCACCACCGGGCTGGTCATTATCTTGGCCACCGGCTGGCGGATATCCCGGCCGGCGGCGACGACCCGCTCCCGCAGGTCCCAGTCGGTGACGATGCCGGCGGCCTCATCCCCGGGACCCAGGACGACCACCGAGCTTACCCGTTGGTGGGTCATCAGCTGGGCGGCCTCCTGGATGGTGGTCTCGGGCCGGCAGGTGACCAGGGGCCGGCGGGCGACCTCCCCGGCCCGGGCGGTAAAAATGAGCCGGCCGGAACCGGCCAGGGCCGGGGCACGCTCCAGCTCCTCGAGGGTCCAGTCCAGGTAGCGGCGGATTGAAAACTCGTAAAGATAGCGGGCAAACCGGGGCTGGGTCTCCAGAAGCTTCTCGACGACCTCCCTGGGGACGGCGTAGCAGACCGTATCGTCGACGGCGACGACGTCGAGCCGGCTGCGGTCCCCCTCCAGGGCCGAGAGCACCCCAAAGACCTCCCCCTCGCCGACGACCTCAAGGGTCACGTCGCCGACGGCCTTTTTCACCCCGCCTTTTTCGACGACGTAAAGGTAGCGGGCCGGCGGCCCATCCCGGTAAAGGATCCGGGTGCCCCTGGGGAAGAAGTGGATTTCGGCCCGGGCGACGACTTCGGCCAGGGTCTCCCGGTCCAGGTAGCGGAACGGGGGAACCTGGCTCAGAAAAGCGAGGGCAACCGCCTGAGCCGACATGCCGCCGTGCCGACCTGAGCTTTCATTATATGCCCCGGAAATTCACTCCAAGTATAGTGCCGAACGGCGGTCTTTTTCAACCGATCACAGACAAATTTTGCAGAAGCTAAGCCGCAGTCGGCAGAGGAAAACTACGATCAAAACAGGTTCAATAAGTGTCATGAAAGGCGATATTCATGTCTGGCTCTGGACCTGCCGGGGAAAGGAGGGGGTACATATTCAAACATAAAATTATAGATTCCGGATTTCGGAATCGGCCCAGACCTCACCTAAGGAGGTGAGCAACGGTGGCTGCCACAACTTCCCGCAGTTACTACGAAGCGGCCGAGCCGGGGTATCTTCTGTCCTGACCGTCTGGGTGATGGTCGTCTACGTGGCGATGGTCTACGGGCCCATCGCATCCTTCCTGGCGGAGTACTTCCCGGCCCGGATCCGCTACACCAGCGTCTCCGTGCCGTACCATATCGGCAACGGCTGGGGCGGCGGCCTCGTCCCGTACGTCACCTCGGCCATGTACGCCGGAACCGGGAGTCTGCTGGCCGCCCTGGCCTACCCGATCCTGGTGCCGGCCGTCTGCTTCCTGCTCAGCCTCTTCCTGATGCCCGAGACCAACCGCACCCGCATCTGGGAAGAATCGGCCCTGGCCCCCGAGGCCGCCGCCGGAAGCGACTGACCAGCACCGGTTTGCCGAAGGACCGGGGGCGGGTGGCTCGGTTCGGCCACCCGCCCCACCCTCATTTTGCATAACGGGCATCCTCCCCGCCGAAACGGCCGTAAATTTAACGGCCCCTAAGTGCTGATCTGCCGGATTTTTCAGCATTTTACCGGTAGATTCTGCAAAACGGGCCTTCTGCAAGGCGGCGTTCGTTTAATATCCGGTGGAACCCGATGATCACGAAGCTTGCGGCGTGTATCCGGCAGGTTTCCGGTCGGGGCCGGCGGTTTTCGTCTGACCGGTTGCTGGCCGAGGCCGCCTTCGTCGTCCTGGATATTGAGACGACGGGCCTCTGGGCCGAAGTGGACGAGGTTCTGGAGGTCGGGGCGATTAAGCTGGCGGGGAACCGGATTCTGGTGGGTCAGACGTTCCACCGGCTCGTCCGGCCCCGGCAGAAGAGCTGGGGCCGGACGGTTCCCATCCACCGGATCCGGCCCGTCGACGTGGTCACTGCCCCGCCGGCGGAGGTCGTCATCCCCGAACTGGTTGAGTTCTGCCGGGATCACATCATCGTCGGCCACAAGGTCGGCTTCGACCGGGCCTTCCTGAGGCGGGCCGGGTTTCCGGTTGGGGAATTCCTCTGGGTCGATACTGGCCGGGTTGAGCGGTGGCTGGCGGTCCAGGCGGCCCGTCAGCCGGAAGCGGGAAGGGCGCCGGAGGTTGAAGACCTGGAGACGCTGGCCCGCCGCTACCGGGTCGAACTTCTCCGGCCTCACAATGCCCTGGCCGACGCCCTGGCCACCGCCGGAATCTGGCAGCGGCAGCTGTATAGACTCCAGGCCTTCAGGGTCAAAACCGTGGGCGACCTGGTCCTGGTCGGCCGGGAAGCCTGAGGAGGTGATGCCTGGGGGCGAGCGGCTAGCTGTTTTCTCAGACCCGAGCGGAGGCTCTTAAAGCGGCGATAGCCAGACCTTTTCGGGAGGAGGTTTATGCAGCACCCACAGCACGAGCACACAGGTCAGGATAATCGCTTGCAAGCGTACTGGCGGGAGAACCGGCGGCTTATCCTTATCCTGTTCGCCATCTGGCTCCTGGCCGGTTACGCCCACCCGCCCTTCGCCAAGGCCCTCAACAACATAACCATCCTGACCGGTTTTCCGCTGGGCTACTGGCTTGCAAGCCAGGGGTCGATTACCATTTTCGTCATCCTGATCTTCGTTTACGCCCTCGTCATGAACAACATCATCGACCGCAAGTACGGTTTCGAGGAAGAGGAGTAAGGGGGTCAGGCAATGTCGCAGGAAACTTACTACACACGGGTTTCAAAGCGGGAGGTCAAGCTCTTCCAGCAGAAGCTCTTTCGCATTTACGGCGCCTGCGTCATCGGGCTCCTGCTCTTTACGACGATCCTGGCCGTTCTAGAAGTAAACGTCGGCATCTCCCGGGTCGCCATTGGTTATGCCTACCTGCTGCTGACCCTGTTACTTTATGCGGTCATCGGCATCCTGAACTTCACCCGGCGGCTCGACGAGTATTACGTGGCCGGCCGGCGGGTGCCCGCCCTCACGTGGCTCGGCCGGGGCCGGGAACGCTCCGGCGCTCTCTATCCCAGATTTTCCGGAATCACGAGGTTCGCTCGAGCGACCCGGCGAGCAAATGAACGAGCGCGCTTGTGATAGCCGTCTCAAGAACCAGCGCGCCGCGATGTCCTTCAGAAGTTCGGGATCAATGCCGGCGGTGTAGATCTCCGTTCTGTTGCACGTGGAGAGCAGGATCGCTTCTCGCAGGGCTCCGGCCTCATCCTCAGCTCGCAACTCCGACAGGGCCGGCCCCAGCTCGGGCGCTCCCACAGCCGCCTTCTCGCGGACTTCGAGGGGGGCGCATTTGTGACTGATCCCTACAAGCACGATATGCGATTCGCGCACTTCCCCGAACATCCCCCGGGATTCAGCTTAGACGGAGAGTCGAAAAGTCCTTCAGGTTTCAGGCGTGGACCGCTCTTCCGAACGAGGCGGCCGCGGCCTCCATCAGCGTCTCCGAGAGACTGGGATGAGCGTGGACGGTATCGGCGAACTCTCGAGCCGTGACGCCGTGTCGAACTGCCAGGGCGGCCTCCGCTATTAATTCTGAGGCGTGTGGCCCGATAATATGAACTCCCAGGATCCTGCCACCGCCGCGCTCTGCTATGAGTTTTACAAAACCCTCGGTCTCCCCCAGGGTCACCGCCCGGCCGTTGGCGACGTACGGGAAGCGACCCACC
>ENA-ORXB01002002-ORXB01002002.1-sediment-metagenome-genome-assembly--contig:-NODE-2002-length-19769-cov-6.266910_pt1 | contig 19769 bp, 19 predicted proteins | sample MGYA00237863_ERZ511475 | MGnify/ENA primary metagenome ERZ511475 (study PRJEB26305, sample SAMN06343858) | sediment metagenome | isolation source: hot spring sediment | place: Canada: British Columbia... | reverse complement strand
GCCCGGCCCGCTCGAGCCGGCAGGTTGTCGAAGCGGTCTTCGGGCTGGCCCCGGCGGATGGCCTTGTAGACGCGGTACAGCGCCCCGCCGCCAAAATAAAGCGAGGCCAGCACCAGCAGCAAGAAGAGGATTTTTTCAGGTGTGGTTAGCATGGAACTCCCTTCAAGCGGTAAAAATTTATACTGAGTATAAGTTTATTGGTCGCCTGGACGGATATCAAGTGCGGGGCTTTACCTCAACCCATCGTACAATGCAGGGCGATGAGTACCTTCGTGCTGGCCTGGATCTTGCTGCTGGTGTTTGCCGCTTTTAACAACTACATCATCTACCGGCTTCTGCGGGAGCGCAACCGCACCGACTTGATGTGGATTGGCGTGGTCGCCACGGTAATACCGGTGGCGCTTTTTGCCCTGTGGCCGGGGGCGCTGACCCTGATGTCGTTCCCGCTTTTACAGAGCATTGGGATGCTGCTGATCATGCGCCTGGCGCAGCGGTAGCCCTAGCGCGGCTGGGCCAGCACCACCGCCCAGGCGTGGCCGACCCTGGACAGCCCCGCACCGGCCTCGGTGTAATAGGGGTTCATGATGGCCCGGCAGTGCACCGGCGAACGCAACCACCAGCGCACGGCCCGCGCTGGATCGTTGCTTCGGCCTTTGAAGATGATCTCTGACATCCGCAAATAGCGGTAGCCGGCCCTGGCAACCCGCACCCGCGGCCCCACCCCCTGGTAGTAGTGCGACATAAAGCCGTAGCGCCCCATGTTCAGGGCATGCTTCTTAGCGGCTAGGGCCAGGGTTGCGTTGTAACGCAAGGGGGGTAGCCGGACACCACCCCCACCCCCACGGCAGGCCACACCCCGGGCCCGTGCATCGTTGAGCAAGGAGAGAATTTGCGTCTCGAGCTGAGTGGTGGACTGCGCCACTGCCAGCGGGCCAATCAGAGCAATAAGCACCCAGACCACCCTTTTCATAGGACTGCCGATAAGCTACCACCCCACCACCCCCTCAGGCAACCCCAGCGGCCCGGATTCACACCAGGGTAAAGCTTAAGAAAGCAAAAAGAATACCCAGGACGGCGCCCACAGCGACCTCGAGGTAGGTGTGGCCCAGCAACTCCTTGAGGGGCTCGGGCCGCGGGCCGTGGGCGAAAACTGCACGAAACTCCTCAAACAGGTCGTTCAGGCGCTCGGCGTGCAGCCCGGCCGCCCGGCGAATACCGGTGGCATCGTACATCACGATGATAGCCAGCACCACCGCAATGGCGAAAAAGGCGCTGCCCACCCCCTCGGTAATGCCCACCCCTGTGGCTAAAGCGGCCACCGTAGCGGAGTGGGAGGAGGGCATGCCACCGGTCTCGGCCAGGCGTTCCCACTCCCAGCGGCGCTCCACCCAGTAGTAGATAAACAGCTTGAGAAGCTGTGCCACCACGCTGGCTAAGACAGCCGTCCAGAGCACCTGGTTAGAGAGCAACTCACCCATAGTCAGCGCTACCTGCCAGATTCTACCTTCATGGGGTTAGCGCGCCGCCTGCAACCGCTCGCCCGTGGGCCTGCCCCGCCGCCGCATGGCCGCAATCACCGTGTTGTAAAGCAGCATAGCCACCGTCATAGGGCCCACGCCGCCGGGCACCGGGGTCAGGGCCGAGGCCACAGCCGCCACCCCCGGGGCCACATCCCCTACCAGGATGTCGCGGCCTTTTTCGTTCTGGCCCACGCGGTTGATGCCCACATCCACCACCACCGCGCCCGGTCGCACCATCTCGGGCGTAATGAGGCCGGCTTTCCCCACCGCCGCCACCAGAACATCGGCCCTGCGGCAAACCGCGGCCAGGTCTTGGGTGCGCGAGTGGGCCAGGGTCACGGTGGCGTGCTCCCGCAACATCAGCGCGGCCAGGGGCTTGCCCACCAGGTTGCTGCGCCCCACAATCACCACTTCCTTGCCGGCCAAGGGAATCTGGTAGTGCTTCAGAAGGCGCATAACCCCGGCCGGTGTGCACGACTCCAGGGCTTCCAGCCCCATCCACATCCGCCCAGCATTGACCGGGGTCAGGCCGTCCACATCCTTGAGGGGATCGATGGCTTCCAGCACGGCATTGAAATCAACCTGCCTGGGCACCGGCGACTGCACCAGGATACCATCCACCTCGGGGTCGGCGTTGAGCCGGGCAATGTGGGCCAGCAGCTCCTCTTGCGAGGTACTTTCGGGGAACACATCCACCTGGCTGGAGAGTCCAAGTCTTTTAGCCTGCCGATCCTTTAGACGCACATAGGCCACCGAGGCCGGGTCATCCCCCAGCCGCACCACCCGCAGGTGGGGTACATAGGGTAAGGTGGCGAGCAGGGTTTGCAGCTCCTGATAAACCGCCTCGGCAACAGGAGGGCCGGATAGTTCTAGCATGGCGCACCTCGAGGTCAAAAGAAGATTTTGGTATGCAAGCGGCCTAGTCGCTCTTGGCTACCGCCGATAGCTCACCCGCTTCAATGCGTTTGAGCAAACGGGCTAAAACCCCGTTGACAAAGCGCCCAGAGTCCTCGCCGCCATAGCGCTTGGCAATTTTGACCGCCACCTCGATCAAAGGGGCATAGGGCGTGGGCTCGAAGAGCATCTCATAGGTCGCCAGGCGCAAAACCGCCAGGTCGGTCTTAGCCATCTGGCTGAAGCTCCACCCCTCAATGGTGCTGGCCAGCGCTTCATCCACCGTTTGCTGTTGCGCTGCATAGCCCTGCACCAGGCGCTGGGCGAACAAGAGCCCCTCATGATCGAGCACATCGGCTTCCTGGTCGGCCTCCTCGGGTTCGACTTCCTGGGTGGCGTGCTGCCAGGCCGCCTCGAGCGGAACCCCGCCCACAGCGTGCTCAAACAGCACCTTAAAGGCCAGTTCACGCGCTTTACGCCGCATGCGACCCCCAGCTCAAGCAGCACAGACAACAGCCCAGGTCAACGCGCTTGAAGCGCCCGGCAAAAAACATACTAGGCTGCATGGGGCTCCTTATACTCCACAGCCACCACCGTAACGTTGACCGCCTTAACCTTGAGGCCCGTGGAGGCCATTAAGACCTCCCCCACGGTTCGCTGAGCCTCCTTGGCCGCTTCGATTACGGATCTACCGTAATCCACACACACGTTAAGGTCAACCACCAGGGTGTCCCCTTCGCGCTCCACGCGCACCGGGCGTGAGCGCCGCCCCGACAGCATCTCGCCCACACTCCGGCCACCCGCCTGGGCCAGGCGCAACCCTTTTTGCCCCTCCAGCGCCAGCGTCACCAGGCTGACCAGGGCCGATTCGGAAAGGTCGTAGTCCACCATGCCCGTAGTTTACCTGCTTGTGAGCCTCGAGCGCACCCACCCCCAAAAGCAGTTGGGGCAGGCCAGCCCCCTTAACAAACCCATCCTTCAGTACGGCAGCGGCCAGGTTCGGAAGTAGTCCCGAATGCGGCCCCACAAACCCACCAGCCCCCGGGGTTCCAGAATCAGGAACAACAGAATGAGCACCCCAAAAGCCACGCTGCGCCAGGCCGAGAGCTGGGCCACGTACTGCGGCCCGAAAGCCCCGGCAATCACGCTCAGGATTTCGGGGATCAGGACGATAAACAAAGCCCCCAAGACCGCGCCCAGCACCGTGCCAGCCCCGCCCACGATCACGATGGCCAGGTACTGGATGCTAAAGGCAAGCACGAAGTTCTCCGGGGTCACCGCCCCAATCAGGTGCATCAGGATACCCCCGGCAATGCCCCCGTAGAAGGCAGAAAGGGCAAAAGCCGTGAGCTTGGAGCGCACCAGATCTACACCGGAGAGCTGGGCCGAGAGATCGTTATCGCGCACGGCGAACCAGGCCCGGCCCGCCCGGGTTGAGAGCAGGCGCTTGGCATAAAAGAACATGGGGATGGCAAACACCAGGCCAAGGTAGTACACCACCCGGTCGTCGGCCAGGGGCAGCCCCAGAAAAGTGCCCTCCGCCGGAAGACTGCGGCCGGCCACCCCCCCGGTGAAAGCAGTCCAACGCTTGAAAACATAGTCGGCCAGGAACTGAAAGGCCAGCGTAGCGATGGCCAGGTAGGCCCCCTTGATGCGCAGCGAGGGAATGCCCAGCACAACCCCAATCAGTGCGGCCACCAGCCCGCCGGCTAGGATACCCAGGGGGGCCAGGTCGCCCGAGAGATGGCTCGAGACATAGGCACCAATGCCCACAAACGCCGCCTGACCCAGCGAAATCTGGCCTGCACCCCCCACCAGCAGGTGCAGGCCCAGGCCGGCCAGGGCCGCCACCAGAATCTGGGTGGTCACAAACATCGGGTACTGCGGCAGCAGCAAAGGCAGGGCTAGCACGCCAACAATTGCCACGGCCAGCCAGAAGCGCCCCTGCGGGGTACTGGCGTAGGCCTCGTCCTGGCGGTAGTCTTCGCGTACCGTGCGGGAGAAACGGCGGCTAAAGGCATCGGTTAAGGTTTGGCTCAGGCGGTACATGACGGGTTTCCTCGAGGTTCAACGGAAGGGTCTAAAGTCATATCTCGCTTCCTTAGGCGCGTACTTTTGCTTCATCCATCGGCCTGCCCACATCGGCAATCTGCACCTCGGCCTCGAGGGTGCCCTGGCCCTCGAGGTAGCGGATGGGCAGCGTCAGCTTCACCTTTTTGGAACCATCGTACAGCGCGGCCAGCAAAGCAGCATAGCGCGCCTCCACCGTACCCCGCTTGACCTTGCGGGTGCGGGTGATTTCCTCGTCGTCGGCGTGCAGCTCTTTGGGCAGGATGGCAAAGCGGCGCACCTTGAGCTCTTCGGGTAGGCTCTCACAAGCCATCCTGAGCTCCTGGGCAATCAGCTCGTAGACCTGCGGGTTGGAGGTCAGGCTCTGGTAGGTGGTAAAGATGATGCCGCGCTTGCGGGCCCAGTTCTGGGTGTTCTCGGGGTCAAGCTCAATCAGGGCCGTCACAAACGGCTTGGCGTGACCGATCACCACCGCCTCGCGAATGTAGGGCGAGTATTTGAGGCGGTTCTCCAGGAATTGCGGCGCAAACCGGGTGCCATCGGCCAGGGCCCCCACCTCCTTGAGCCGGCCCAGCAGCACCAGATGGCCGTTTTCGTTGAAGAAGCCCGCATCGCCGGTGCGGAACCAACCGTCCTCGGTGAAAGTTTCCCTGGTAGCGGCCTCGTTCTTGAAATACCCCGCAAAAACCTGCCCGCCCTTGACCTGAATCTCGCCATCCTCGGCGATGCGCACCTGGGTATTGGGCAGGGGCTTGCCCACCGTCTCGGGTGGGGTGTCGCCGGGCAGATGGGCCACGCTGGTGGCCGCGGTCTCGGACTGGCCGTAAACCTGGCGGATATCCACCCCCAGCGCGCGGAAAAAGGTAAACACCTCGGGGCCCAGCGGGGCCCCCCCCGTGGCGGCGATGCGGCAGGCCGCCAGCCCCATGCGGGCCCGGAGCGGGCGGGCCACCAGCGGGTAGGCCAGGGCCCGAGCCAGGTTGAGCCCAAAGCCAATGGGCTCTTTGCGGAACTCGCGCTGGGCGCACTCGAGCAACACCCCCATACCCCAGCGGTAGACGGCCTTCTTGAGCCCGTCGGCGTCCTCCATCCGGCTGCGCACAATGGCCGCTGCATCCTCCCACAGCCTTGCCGGGGCCAGATAAAAGTCGGGCTGCACCTCTTTGACATCCTCGCGCACGGTGATCACATCCTCGGGGAAGTGCACCACCGTGCCGTCGGTAAGGTTGCGCACCACCGTGAGCATCTGCTCGCCAATCCAGGGCAGCGGCAGGTACGAAAACACCCATTCCCCGCCCCGGATGCTGATGGTCTCGCGGCCCGCCTCGGCCCCGGCAATCAGTTGGGCGTGGGTCAGCATGGCCAGCTTGCTGCGGGCCGTGGTGCCGGAGGTGGGCGCCAAGAGCGCCACCGTATCGGGCCCCACCTGGGCTTGCGCGGCCCGCACAGCCTGGCGGTTTTTCTCGGCCTGGCCCAGCTCCAGCACGCTGCTAAAGGGCCGTACCCGCTCGTTCCAGTACTTGCTCATGCCGGCCTCTTCCCAGACCAGCACAAACTTTAGCTTGTCCAGGTGGGGCAGCACCTTATCCAGTTGTTCTTCGTCCGAGACCACAATGCCCGCGCACTCGGAGAACTCGATGAAGTAACCCACCTCCTCCGGCATGGCATCGGCGTAGATGCCCATGGGCATGGCCCCTACAGTCTGGGCCGCCAGTTCGGATATGACCCACTCCGGTGCGTTCTGGCCCAGGATGGCCAGCACTCTACCCGGCTCCAGGCCCAGTTCCAGCAACCCCCCCGCAAGCTGCTCGACCTTCTCTTTGAGGTGGGCCCAGGAGGTGGTCTCCCACACCCCCAGGCGCTTAACCCGCATCGCAGGGGCGTTGGGCCTGGTCTGGGCGTGATGGGCCAGAAATTCAATCAGGGTCTGACTCATGCACTCCTCCCCAGATAAGCCTCGGCCACGCGGGGGTTCTCCCGCACACCCGCCGGGGCTCCCTGGTACAAGACCTCACCGTAGGACATCACCAGTACCCCGGTCGAAAGCTCCAGCACGGCTTTAAGGTCGTGTTCCACCAGCACCAGCGTGACGCCCCACTCGCGCCGGGCGTCCAGCAGGAAGCGGGCCAGGTCTTGTTTTTCCTCCAGGCTGAGCCCGGCCATGGGCTCATCCAGGAGCAGCAGCTTGGGCCGACCAGCCAGGGCTCGAGCCACCTCCACCCGCTTTTGCAAACCGTAGGGCAGGGCCCCGGCCGGTACGTGGCGGTACGGTGAGAGGTGCAGGTAGTCCAGCACCTCTTCGGCGTGGTGGCGAATCTTCCATTCGATCTGGGCTTTGGGCATCAGGTCGGTGTAGCCGCCCACGGCCAGCTCGGCCCCCAGCTTGACGTTGTCCAGCACGGTCATGCCGCGGAAGAGCTCGAGGTTCTGGAAGGTGCGCCCCAGCCCCTTGCGCACCCGCTGCTGGGGGCTCTGGCCGGCCAGGTCTTCGCCCATAAACACCACCCGACCCTGCTGGGGCCTGTACAGCCCCGACAGCACATTAAGCAGGCTGGTCTTGCCCGCCCCGTTGGGGCCAATCACCGCGAACAAATCGCCCTCCGCCACGCTAAAACTCACCCCGGCCAGCGCTTTGACACCCCGGAAGGAAAGGTGCAGGTCGTGGGCCTCGAGCAGCGTTTTAGACATGGCGAACCTCCTTGCCGTAGGGTGGCACAAGAAGGGTAGGCGGAAGTGCCCCACCTGCTCCCCTGCTCGCCACCCACGTTTTTCTCGAGACTATACCCATCGCTTTCTCCTCCGATACCGCTTGGCCTCCGAGAAACCTCCGACCACCGCACCCCCTAAGTAAAACTCCATCACGTCGGCATCGGCCTGGGCTTCCTGGGCGGTGCCCTCGAAGACCACCCGGCCCTGCTCCATCACATACACCCGCTCCACGATGGAAAAAGCCGCCCGGGCGTTCTGCTCCACCAGCACCAGGGTGAGGCCCTTGTCGCGGCGCAGCTCGTCCAATACCCGCATGACCTCCTCGGTCAGCTTGGGCGACAGGCCCAGGCTGGGCTCGTCCACCACCAGAATCCTGGGCTCGGTCAGGAGGGCCATACCCAGCAAGAGCATCTGCTGCTCACCACCCGAAAGGTAGCCCCCCTGCTCGAAGCGGCGCTCGTAGAGGCGGGGGAAGCGGGTAAAAATCTCGTCGGTCAGCTCTTTCTGGCGCTGGGGGGTCAGCTTGTGCCCTGCGGCCCGCAGGTTTTCGATCACGGTCAGGTAGCGAAAGATGGGGCGGCCCTCGAGGATGGCGGTCAGGCCCAGGCCCGCCACCTTGAGCGCGGGCAGGTGGCTGATATCCTCTCCACCCAGGGTAATTCGACCGTCCAGCACCCGCCCGTCGTACTGCGGCAACAGCCCGGAGATGGCCCGCACCAGGGTGCTCTTACCCGCCCCGTTGGGGCCCAGCAGCGCCACCGCCTCGCCAGCCCCGGCCCGCATGCTCACCCCCTGCAGGGCCAGGATGACCCCCCTGTAGACCACTTTTAGGTTTTCAACGTTGATTTCGGCCATTCAAACGCTCCTTGGATAGTGGGGATGTCCTCCCTTCACACCCGCTCGATGCGGTGCTGGCCAAACAAGCCATAGGGGCGGAACAGCAGCACCAAGAGCACAATCAGGAAGGGGATGGCCTGGGTGATGCCGGGCAGCAGGGACTCGAGGTAAAGTTGCGAGAAGGCCTCGATCAGGCCAATCAGCAGGCCTGCCACCACCGCACCCGGTACCGAGTCGAAACCCCCTAGAATAGCTACCGGGAAGACAATCAGTCCGAGCAGAATCAGATGGTGGCCGGGGCCGCCACCCCCCGCCGCGCCCGCCAGAAACGCACCGCCAATGGTAGCCATCACGGCCGAGATGCCCCAGGCCACCGCCACCACTCGAGGCGCATTGATGCCCATGGCCAGCGCAGCGGTTTCACTCTCCGAGACCGCCCGCAATAGCACCCCGTAGCGGCTGTATTTGAGTGCCAAAACCAGCAAAATAGCCAGGGGTAGGGCCAGAATCAGGCTCCACACCGCTTTAGAAGAAAGAAACACCCCCCCCAGGCTAAAGGCCAGGTTGGGCATCTCCTTGGGTAACTGGGAGATATCAGCGGCCCCCATGGCTTTCTGGTCGGGGCCCCACAGGATGAGGGTGGCCCCGTCCAGGGTGGCGGCCAGACCAATGGTTGCCATAATCACCGCCACCACGTTTCGCCCCAGGAGGGGCCGCACAAACCCCCGTTCGACCAGCACCCCAAAGATAAAGGCCAGGGGCAGGGCCAGCAGAATGGCCAAGAACAGCGGAAAAAAAAGCGACATGGTGTAGGTCAGGTAAGCACCAATGAGCATGAACTCCGCTATGGCAAAGTTGACCACGCTGGTTGCGCGGTAGACCAGCACAAACCCAGCGGCAATCACCGCATACAGCGCACCATTGGCCAGGCCGTTGAGGGCGGTTTGGATGACTAAGGCCAGATCCATGTTTTCCTTTAGGCGATTTTTGCGACAGGCCCGAGGGCCCGGGCCAACCAGCGGTCAGCTCCCGACCCTCGAGCCCCCAAGGCAGCTTAGAGTTTTGAACCGTCCACCCAGTCGGTGATGGCGTCGAAGCGGCCATCCCGCACGTTGGCCCGCCAGAGCTTGGTAAAGGGCAGTCGGTGGTTCACCCAGCGCATGTTGCGCACCTGGCCGCCAGCGTTGTAATCGCCCAGGCTCTCCAGGGCCTCGATCATGCCGGGGCGGGTCAGCTTGCCCGCTGCATGCGCCCGGCGCATGGCCTCGGCAATCACATCCACAGCCATCCAGGAGCCCATGTAATAGGTGGTGCGGTACGAGAGATCGCGGCCTTTAGAGCGGCGCAAAGCCCGGATCTGCTCCACCGCCGGCACCGTGGTGTCGTAGTAGTAGGCGTTGTGGTAGGTCACGATGAAGCCATCGGCCGCCGCTCCGGCCCGCTGCATCAGGGCCAGCTCGGCCGAGTAGTAGGTGCCCATAAAGGTAGCCCGGACGCCCTGTTCGCGGGCCGCCCGCACCACCAGCGGTTCTACGGTGAGCACATAGCCCTGCATAATCACGAAGTCGGGCTGGGCCTGGCGCAGCTTGGTCACGATGGGGGTGGCATCGGCGATGGCCAGGGGGGTGACTTCCTCACCCACAATCTGGAAGCCCAGTTTGGCCGCACGGTCTTTTATGAAGGGAATGGGGTCGCGGCCGAACTCGGAGTTGGAGTAGCAGAGGAAAATTTTGGCCCCACGCCCCCTTTGCAAGCGAATCTGCTGCAGCAAAGCCCCGGCCATATCGTTGTAGGTGGGGCCAAAGACGAAGATGGTGGGGTAGGTGTTGGGATCGGCCAGCTCGTTGGAGAAAGAGGTGGCGGTGTAGGGCAGGCGCAGGCGGGTAATCTCGGGGGCCAGGGCTTTCGAAAGGCCGGTGGAGTCGCCGTAGACAAACACCAGCTCTTCCGGGCTTTCGCGCTGCACAATGCGGTTGAAGGCGGCCGTTCCGCGGGCCACATCGTAGCCGTCGTCTTCAACCACCAGTTCAAAGCGCCTTCCACCGATACCACCGCTGTCGTTGATGCGGTCGGCGGCATCGCGGAAAGCGTCCAGGGCCGCATTACCCGCAAAGGCAAAAGCACCCGTGAGGGGGAGAATGGCCGCGAGTTTGACCGGCCGGGCCTGGGCGCGGGCAATCATCCAGGGACTGTACACGGTAGAAGCAGCTAGACCAGCTTTAAGTACTTGCCGACGGTTCATCTTCATGCACTTCCTCCTCGAGAGCAACTTCGGTTGTGTTGTGCACCTAGAATACTATGATCCCTCGAGTTTTGTGTACCCGGTTCAAAACCATCTGGCTTATACCGTCCACCGAACGGTCTGGCACGGCGGCGCATTGGAAAGTTTTCTTCGGCGCGTGTTGTTGAAGGCTCGAGGCTGGATATTGGCAAGCCCCTTACCAGGGGGCTAAGCTGCCGATGAATATGAACCCCCACCTCACCCAACCCATCACCCTCGAGGGCCGCCTTGTCCGGCTCGAGCCCCTCACCATGGCGCACCTGCCCGCCCTGCTGGAGATCGCCCAGCTCGAGGACTACCCCTATACCGCCGTGCCCAAATCGGAGGCGGGGATGCGGCGCTATATTCAAGCCGCCCTGGACGAGCAGGCCCAGGGGCAGGCCCTGCCCTTTGCAACGGTGGACAAGCAATCCCATCGCGTGGTGGGCAGCACCCGCTTTATGGCCTTTGAGTACTGGCCCTGGCCCGAGGACAGCCCCCACCACCGCCCCCAGCAACCCGATGCGGTGGAGATCGGCCACACCTGGCTGGCCCCACCGGCCCAACGCACCGGCCTCAACACCGAGGCCAAGCTCCTGATGCTCACCCACGCCTTCGAGGGGCTGGGGGTGTGTCGGGTGACGCTCAAGACCGACGCCCGCAACCTGCGCTCACGCCGGGCCATCGAGCGGCTGGGGGCGCACCTCGACGGGATTCTCCGCGCGCACCGGCCCGCAGCCAACGGCGGCATCCGCGACAGTGCGATGTACAGCATTCTGGCCGAGGAGTGGCCGGCGGTTAAGACCCGGCTTTTGTACTTATTAGCCCAGAAAAACCCCGCTTGAAGGTTGTGATATCCGCTTTAGCCCGCCTCCGTGTGTGAGGCGGTGCACTCGAGCCCCTTCAGATTCAGATGCCGCCGGTCGTGGCCAGCCAGCATGGTTACAGAGAGGCTCGAGGCTGTCTTGGTGTAATCGCCCAGGGTTCAGGCCCCGGCAAAGGACAGCTCGGCCACCTCGACCATGGGCGAGCCCACGATGCCCATCATGGGGTTCCACTCGAGCTCGCTACCCAGGGCAGTGATGCGGTTGAGCAGCTCCAGGAAGTTCCCCGCTACCGTGAAGTTCTCCACCGGGTAGGCCACCTCGCCCCCCTCCACTTTGAGGCCCAGGGCCTGCAGGCTGAACTCCCCCGAGATGGGGTTGGCCCCGGCATGCAGGCCCATCAGGTCGGTGACCACGATGCCGCTGTCCATCTGCACACCCGCGCCGGGCTCTACGAACAGGTTGCTGGGCGCAATGCCCAGCACCCCCTTGTAGTTGCGGGCGGCGTGACCGGTGTTCTCCACCCCCATCTTGCGGGCAGTCTCGGAATTGTGGGCAAAGGTGCGCAGGATGCCCTTCTCGATGAACACCGTACGGCGGGCCGCGGTGCCTTCGGCGTCGAAGGGGCGCGAGGCCAGCCCGTCCGGCAGGGTGGGGTCGTCTACCAGGGTGAAAATTTCCGAGGCGATTTTCTGCCCCACCCGGCCCGCCAGCAGGCTCTTGCCCTCGAGCACGTTCTTGGCCGAGAGCAAAAACCAGCCCATCATGCCCAGCAGTTGGGCGAAGGCCTTGGGTTCGAAGTAGGCTTTGTAGCGCCCGGTTTTGAGGGGGCGGGCCCCCAGCAGGCGCCCGGTGCGGTGCAGGTACTGCTGGGCGGTGCGGCCTGGCTCGAGGGCGTGGAACTCCTTGGAAAGGTCGAACTCGTAGCCCTGCTTGAGGCTGCTCCCCTCGCCCATCACGGCGCTGGTCAGAAGCAGGGCGTAGCCGTTGCGAAAGGCCCCCGAGACCCCCTGGGTGGAGCCCAGGGTGGCCTGGGTTTCGTTCTCGGAGTAGCGGGTCATCTGCACCTGCCGCACCCGGGGGTCGGCCCGCAGGGTGGCCTCGAGGCTCAGAGCCGCCTGGCGCTTTTGCTCCAGGGGGGCCGAAAGCCCCTCGCCCAGCAGGTCGTGCTGGCCCAGCGTGCCCCCCGCCGGCAGGAACCCCCCGGCCTCGGACTGCAATAGGGCGTTCTCGTGGGCCTCCTGGAGCACCCAGTCCAGCGCCGCCGGGGTGCGCTCCTCGGTGTAGGCATAGCCGGTTTTGCCCTCCACCACCACCCGCACCCCCACCCCGCCCTGGGTGGCCTGGGTGATCTCTTCCACCCGGCCGCCGTGGGCCTGGATGGTGAGTTCGCGGGTGTGGGTCGCCAGCACCTCGGCCTCGAGGCCCAAGGCGCGGGCTTTTTGCAGTAGATAATCCCTGGCTTCTTCAAAGGTCATGGTTCTTCCCCCATTCGAGAGCCGGCTCAAGCCTGGCCCCCCACCACAATCTCGGAGATCAGAAGGTGCGGCTGGCCCACCTCCACCGGCAGGCTGCCCGAGAGTGAGCCGCACATGCCGGGGCCCATCTCGAGGTCGTCCGAGACCGCCACAATTTTCTGGATGCTCTCGGGGCCCTTGCCCACCAGCATGGCCCCCCGCACCGGCTCCTCGATGCGCCCGTGGCGGATGATGTAGCCCTCCTTGACCGCAAAGTTGTACTCGCCCGAGCCAGGCCGCACCTGCCCCCCGCCCATATCGGCGGCGTAGAGGCCGTACTCGATGCCCTCGAAGAGTTTTTCCTTGGGGGTGGTGCCGGGGGCGATGAAGGTATTGCGCATCCGGCTGGTGGGGGCAAAGGTGTAGTCCTGGCGGCGGCCCGAGCCGGTGGGCCGGTAGCCGGTGAGCAGGCTGCCCAGCCGATCCACCATGTAGCTTTTGAGTACCCCGTTCTCGATCAGCACGGTGCGTTCGGTGGGCCTTCCCTCGTCGTCGAACTCCTGCGAGCCCCAGCCGTGGGGGGTGGTGCCGTCGTCGATGTAGGTCACGCAGTCCGAGGCCACTTTTTCGCCCAGCTTGTCGGAGAGCACGCTGGCTTTTTTCGCGACGGAAGTGGTTTCCAGGAGGTGCCCCAGGGCCTCGTGGAAGATCACCCCGCCAAAGCCGTTGCCAATTACCACGGGCATGGTGCCGGCGGGGGCCGGCTTGGCCCGCAGGTTGGTGAGGGCCTGCAGGCCGGCCTTGCGCCCGACCTCGGCGGGGGGGTAGCGGTCGAAGAGCTCGAGGCCCACGCTGAGCCCCGGCCCCACCACCCCGGTCTGCATCCCGTTCTCGTCCTGGGCGATGGCGGTTACGTAGAGGCGGGTGCGCACCCGGCGATCCTCGGCCCAGGTGCCCTCGCTGGTGGCGATGAGCACCTCCTGCTCCCATTCCATCAGGTTGGTCTGCACCTGCTTGATCTGGGGGCCCACGCTCGCCCCGGCCTCGGCCTCGCGGATGCGCTCGAGGCGGTAGCGCTTGTCTTTAGCGGTAAAGGGAACCTGGGGGGCGTGCAGCCCCTGGGCCACCGCCTTGCGAAAATCCAGGCCGCCCCGGCCCAGCGCGTCCACCTGGCCCGCCTGGCCCTTGAGCTGAACCAGGGTCTCGGCGACCTCGAGCAGGCCCTGGGGGCTCAGGTCGTTGGTGTAGGCGTAGACCACCTCGGTGCCGTAAAAAAGCCGCAGCCCGGCCCCGTACTCGAGGCCGCTGGTGGCCTCCTTCACCTCGCCCGAAAGCACCCGCAAGGCCCGCCGCCGCCAGCGTTCCACATACAGCTCCGCAAAGTCGGCCCCGCCCTGGCGGGCCAGGCGGAGCACATCGGCTACCAATGCTTCGTCTAACACACAACCTCCTTGTAGCCTCTACAGCCTAGCAGGCCTGGCCCCACCCCAAAACCCACCCTGGTTGCATTTTGTACCCACAGGGCCTCCGCTGGTTGGTGAAGACGCCAGCGCCTAAAACTCATCCTGAACTTTTGTGCCGCAATAAACTGAGGCTGTTTTGAGGATGTCTCGCCTGCATTTGCGTTTACTGATGGTTGCCCTCTTGAGCACCAGCGCTCTGGCCCAGAGCCTGCCGCCCCCCCGCATTGGCGACCAGCCGGGGTTTGCGCGGGTGGTGCTGGACTTGCCCAAAGAGGCGACCCACCAGATTGAGCCGCTGGGCGCTGCGCTGCGGGTGACCCTGCCGGGTCAGACCGTCACACCCGGCCTGCACTTTGTGAGCCTGCCGGAGCTGGCCGGGTATGTGCTCGAGCAGCACGAGAACCAGGCGGTGCTGATCCTGCTGACCCCCCAGGGGGTCACGCCCCGCTCCGGCTACAAGACCATGACCCTGGCCGCCCTGCAGGGCGACGGGCAGCGGCTGGTGATTGATCTATCCGGGGCCTTTGTGGATACCAGCCCGCTACCGGCTTTCCCGGAGTTTCGCTTTGTAAAGGCCAGCGGGCGGCGCTTTTCGGTGGTGGTGGACGCCGGGCACGGCGGCCCCGACCCCGGCGCTTTGGGGCCGGTGGTGGAAAAAGCGGTGAACCTCGAGGTGGCCCTGCGGGTGCGCCGCTTTTTGCAAAACGCGGGCGTGGAGGTCGTCATGACCCGCGAAAGCGATACGGCCTTTTCGCCCGATAAGCGCACCGACCTGGCCCAGCGCGTGGCCCTGGCCGAGGGCAAAGATTTGTTCGTCTCCATCCACGCCAACGCCACCGTACCGGCCCGCGCCGACGGCTGGTGCGGCCTCGAGGTCTACTACTACAGCCCCACCACCACCCGCCCCTTTTTCCCCTCCCCGGCGCCGCTCCTGCCCGCCCCTCCCCCCCTTGCGCTCAACCCGCTGGATGCGCTCGAGGCCGCCCAGCCCACCCCGCTCGACCCCGGCGCCCAGCCCAGCCCCGAGGATGTCAACCCCATCCCACCGCCGAGCCTGCCCACCCCCACCCCGCAGATGGACTCGCTGCGCCGCATGGAGCTCTCCCGCACCCTGGCCACCCGGGTGCTCTCGTACACGCTGGGGGCCACCGCTGCCGTCAACCGTGGGGTGCGCAGCGCCGACTTCTTCGTGATCCGCTACACCGGCGTTCCGGCCATCCTGGTGGAGATGGGCTACCTGAGCCACCCCATCGAGGGCCAGAACCTGCGCAACCCCCATTACCTCGATCGCATTGGCTACGGCATCGCCCGGGGGATCCTGGAGTATCTGGAAAACGACCATCCGTTCAAATAGGCTTTCTCGGCAGAGGGATATGCTCAGTTGCTTTGACCAGACCCAGGCCACACCCGTCGTCCAGCACCCAGCCGCTCCTTCTGCTCGAGGGGCCGTCTTCACCCGCCCTGAGGTGGCGGAGTTCATGCTGGATCTGGTGGGCTACACCCCCGACCAACCCCTGTATCAGCAGCGCATTCTGGAGCCGTCGTTTGGGGATGGTGTGTTCCTGCTAGCCATCCTGCGCCGGCTGCTGGCGGCGGCCAGGCGGGCCGGGGTTTCGGAGCTGGCCGGGGCCATCCGGGCAGTGGAGCTGCACCCTGAAACCTTCGAGGCCACCCACCGCGCGGTGGTTGCGCTGTTGCAGCAGGAAGGCTTCAGCAGGCACCTGGCCGACCAATGGCTGATTCAGGGGGATTACCTGCTGTGTTCACTCGAGGGACCTTTCCACTACGTGGTCGGCAACCCGCCCTACGTGCGCATGGAGACCGTCCCCCCTACCCTGCTGGCCGAGTACAGAAAACGCTACGCCACCATGTACGACCGCGCCGACCTGTACATCCCTTTCATTGAGCGTTCGCTATCGCTGCTGGCGGAGGGGGGTGCGCTGGGATTCATCTGCGCCGACCGCTGGGTCAAAAACCGCTACGGCGCCCCGTTGCGCCAGTATGTGGCCGACAACTTTCATCTCAAAATTTTCCTTGACATGGCCCATATGCCAGCCTTCCGCTCTAAAGTAGCAGCTTACCCGGCCATCGTGGTGATCAGCCGGGAAGCGCCGGGGCCCACCCGCGTTGTTCGCCCGGCGAGCCTCGAGCCAGGCCAGCTCACCCGGCTTGCGGAGGTACTGCGGGCCAGCACCCTGCCAGAAGGCAGCGGGGTGCGGGTGGCCCAGGTCACCCGCGGCGCAGCGCCCTGGCTGTTCCTTGCGCCCGAGCAAAGGGCTTTGCTGGAGCGGCTCGAGCGCAGCTTTCCCAGCCTCGAGGAGGCGGGCTGCCGGGTTGGGATTGGGGTGGCGACCGGGGCCGACCAGGCCTTTATCGGCGACTTCGAGGCCCTCGAGGTAGAACCCGACCGCAAGCTGCCCCTGGTCACAACCCAGGATATCGGCTCGGGTGAGGTGCGGTGGGGCGGCCTGGGCCTTATCAACCCCTTTAGCGAGACGGGTGATCTTGTCGATCTTCGCTGCTACCCCCGGCTGCGCGCCTACCTGGAAGCGCGCCGGGAGGTGATAGCCGGACGACACTACGCCCGGCGCTTTCCGGCTCGGTGGTACCGCACCATCGACCGGATCGTGCCCTCGCTGGCTAGAACACCCAAGCTCCTCATCCCCGATATCAAAGGCCGGCCCCACGTGGTGCTTGAGCAAGGCCGCCTGTATCCTCATCACAACCTTTACTACATCACCTCCGAATCGTGGGATCTGCGTGCGCTCCAGGCGGTGCTGTTGTCGGCGGTGGCCCACCTGTTTGTTGCGGCCTATTCAACCCAGATGCGCGGGGGCTATCTGCGCTTTCAGGCCCAGTATTTGCGGCGCATCCGCATTCCACGCTGGAGCGAGGTACCCCATCACCTTCGACAGGCCCTCCTCGAGGCCGCCCAGGCGCGCGACGTGCAGGCCTGCAACCAGGCGGCTTTTCGGCTGTACGGTCTTAGCGAGGAAGAAAGCCTAGCTCTTGAAAGGTTATACGCAAACACCTAATTTTTGCTACCCTACTCGGCATGGAGTTCGCATTGAATTTGTTGCTTATAGCCAGCGGCGTGGTGCTGCTGTACTTTGGGGGCGAGTCGCTGGTCAAAAACGCGGTGATACTGGCCCGCAGTTGGGGCATCAGCACCATGGTGGTGGGCCTGACGGTGGTGGCTTTTGGCACCAGCAGCCCCGAGCTGGCCGCCAGCCTGGCCGCGGCCCTCTCGGGCAGCCCCTCCATCGCCATTGGTAACGTGGTGGGCTCGAACATTCTCAATATCCTCTTCATCCTGGGCCTCACCGCCCTGATCGTGCCCATCCGCGCCCAGGCCCAGTTCATCAAGCGCGAGGTGCCCATCATGCTGGGCGCAACCTTGCTGCTGTTTGTGTTCCTGTACTTCGACCAGCAGATCACCCGCTGGGAGGCGCTCTTTTCGGTGGGATTACTGGGTCTGTACATCTGGTTTCTATACCGCAGCGGTGCAACCGAGGTAGCCGAGGTGCAGCAAGAGTACGAGCAGGAATACGGCCAGACCACCAAAGCCGGCTGGCAGGCCTACGCGGGGGTGGTGCTGGGGCTGGTGCTCCTGGGGGTGGGGGCCCGCCTGCTGACCCTGGGGGCGGTGGAGCTGGCCCGGGCCTTTGGGGTGCCTGAGCTCATTATTGGCCTGACCGTGGTGGCCCTGGGCACCAGCCTGCCGGAGGTGGCTGCCTCCATTGCGGCCGCCCTGCGCCGCGAGCCCGACATCGCGCTGGGCAACATCGTGGGCTCCAACATCTTCAACATCCTGGGCATCCTGGGCCTCACCGCCCTGGTGCAGCCAGTGGGCCTGCCCTGGGAGGGCATCCAGCGCGATATGTGGGTGATGCTGCTGGCCAGCCTGCTGCTATGGCCGTTTCTGGCGACCGGGTTCCGCCTGGGGCGGCGCGAGGGGGGCGTTTTCCTGGGGCTGTACGGGGCTTATGTGGCCCTGCTGATCTACAGCGCTGCTCAGCGCGGCATGGGTTGATGCACCCGCGCCAGCGTGGCCAGGGCCCGCTCCAAGGCCAGCCGCATATCCCGGCCTGTTTTGGCCGCCTCCTCAGCCTCCAGCAGGGCCTCGAGGGCCTGGGTGATGGCCTCTCCAGACATCTTTTTAGCCAGTAACAGGGTTTGCTTGGCAGCGTAGGGGTGCATGCCCAGGGCGCTGGCGGCCACCCCCTCCCCCATCAGGGGGTCGTCTTGCAGCAGGGCCCAGGCCCTAGCCACCCGCACGTACTGCCAGGAGAGCGCACCCAGAATGCGCAAGGGGTCTTCCCCCCGCTCCAGTAGCTCACGGGCCACCTTGAAGGCCAGGGTGGCTTTACCCTCGGTGATGGAGCGCACCAGATCAAAGCCGGAGATGGGGGTGTCCAAAGCGACCAGGGCCTGTACTTTCTCCAGGGTGATGGGGGGCGAGGCCAGGCAGAGTTTGCGCAGTTCCTGGTCGAGGGCCTCGAGGCCCATGGCCGGGTTCTCGGCGCTGCCCTTACCCCCCACCAGGCCCGCCAGGTACGAGGCGATGGCCCCCGGTAACTTCAGGTCGTAGTGGCGGGCGCGGTTCACCACCCAGCTGGTCATCTCCTTGGGGCCAGGGGTGGGGTGATCGCGCTTCTGGGCTTTTTCGGCGTACCACTTGCTGCGGGCCGCGGTGGGCCGGGGGTCGAGCAGCAGCACCACCGCCTCGGGCGGCAGGCCTTCCAGCACCTCCTTAAGGGGCTTCCACTCGGCCTCGGCAAGGTCGCGCAGATCCACCAGGGCTCCGCTGGGGCCAAACAGCCCACCGCTGGCCTCCTGGGCCACCAGGGCCGGCTCCGGGGGCATCAGGCGGGGGGGTAGGCCCTGCAGGCTGGCCTCCTGGAGCAGGGCCTCTCGGGCCAGAAAGCTATCGCCGGTAAAGACCTGAATCATCCACCAGAAGGATAACAGAACCTGACCCAGGTGCTTCCCAAGCAGGCCAGGCTTTTAGAAAGCCAACACGCGTGGTTCCGGTGCAGTTGCCAAGCAGAGCACAGACCCCGCACTACCGCGCCACCACCACAAATGTTACGGGCATAACCACCAGGGTGCAGGCCTTGACCAAGACTTTATCCACCCCCCTGCGGCCCTCGAAGTTTATGCTTTTTTCGTTGCAAGCGCCGAGCCCTGCATAGCCTTGAAGCGGGCGGCCCTCTTCCCATCCAGAACTGCCAGCCAGCGAGCCAGGGGGAGTGCGCTGCACCCCCCCTCGAGGGTTGCTCGGATCAGGCGTGAGGATTACAAGGGGGGTGTGGCTCAAAACTGTGCGGCTCGGGTACAGCGTTAGTCTGGTATACATGGGAACATCTTCCCTTGAGATCGAATAGGCGGGGGTTACTTCAAAACTCCACTCCACCGCCCCGATTCTCAGAGGGTCAGGGATGCTGAGGCGATAGGGCGGGGGGTAGGCCAGGCTGAATCGAGGCTCGCCGTAGTTTGAATCCGCTGAAACGTACTGTGGGAAGTTACGGAAACTGAAGAAGGCGTACCAGCTGATCCAGCTTTCGTACTCCGCTGCCGTGATGGGCTGCTTCAGCGCATAGACGTGGAAGGGGCCAGAGAGCCGCTCGAGCGGCATTCCGTTAAAAGCGACCCGCTGCATGGCATCTGGTCCGTTGTGGTCAGGGTCGTACCAGGCGGTTGCGTAGACGAAGCTGGGCCTGCGCCAGTCGAAG
>ENA-ORXB01001997-ORXB01001997.1-sediment-metagenome-genome-assembly--contig:-NODE-1997-length-19887-cov-4.174710_pt1 | contig 19887 bp, 19 predicted proteins | sample MGYA00237863_ERZ511475 | MGnify/ENA primary metagenome ERZ511475 (study PRJEB26305, sample SAMN06343858) | sediment metagenome | isolation source: hot spring sediment | place: Canada: British Columbia... | reverse complement strand
TGGGGGACCGCCTGCGGGTGGGATCCGGCATCACCCTCGAGGTCACCCAGATCGGCAAGGAATGCGTGGACCGCTGCGCCATCTACTACCAAGCGGGAGACTGCATCATGCCTCGCGAGGGCATCTTCGCCCGCGTGGTGGAGGGGGGACGGGTAAAAGCCGGGGACGAGATACGGGTGATGGAAAAATGAGCCGCTTCAGGGTGGCCATCCTCACCGTGAGCGACAAAGGCTCCCGGGGCGACAGGGAGGACCTCTCCGGAAAAGCCGCTGAGGAAGCCATGGCCGCGGAGGGTTGGGAGATCGCAAGCCGCGATATGGTTCCCGACGAGGTGGAGGAAATCGCGGCGAAACTGAGGTTTTATTGCGACCAAACGGGCGTGGATCTGGTGCTCACCACCGGCGGCACGGGGATGAGCCCGCGCGACGTGACCCCCGAGGCCACCCATAGCGTGCTGGACAGGGAAGCCCCGGGTTTCGCCGAGGCCATGCGAGCCGCCTCTCTGAGCATCACCCCGCACGCCATGCTCTCCAGGGCGGTCAGCGGCGTGCGGGGGTCGACCCTGATTATCAACCTTCCGGGCAGCCCGCGCGCGGTGCGGGAAAACCTGGAGGTTATCCTCCCCGCCCTGCCCCATGCCCTGGAGAAACTGCGGGGAGACGAGGGAGAATGCGCCACCTGAGGTAAACCGGCGCCGCCGGCACCATGCGACCTGCTTGTATATCGCGAAGAAGCCATCTTCCAGCGGGGCTACGGGCCGGCGCAAACAACCCTTGCGGGTCAATTTGAAAAGGGTTTCGAAAAAGGTATAATAACTCTGTCTTTCGCCCCTGGCGGAACAGTGCTATGACGACGCTTTCCTGGAGGTAGCGGTGCTTGCCAGAAGATTCATCAAGATGATCGAGACCAGGGCGGACAAGGTAGCGAAGCTTTGGCTCAGAGAAGTAAAGCAATCCAAGTACACTCCTACTTACCATCATTTTCCTGAAGAGCTCCTCTTCGAGCGGGCCATGGCCATCTACGAGCGGCTAGGGTACTGGCTGAGCCCGGAGACCAAGAAGGAGGAGATAAGGCATTTCTACATGAACCTTGGCAGCCGCCGCTTCCAGGAGGGGTTCAGGCTGGAAGAAGTGGTCATGGCCATCATCCTCCTCAAGAGATACCTCTGGTTGGAGGTACTCTCCGAGGGCTTGACCACCACCAACCTGGAGATCTACCAGGCCCTGGAGCTTAACAACCAGGTCGTCCTGTACTTCGACCGCGCCATCTACTACACCACCCTGGGCTACATGGAGGCCTTGCAGGCGGCCCAAGCCATAGGTCAGTAGGGTTCACTCCGCCGGAAACATGTTCCCAACAAGCTAAAGAACTTTGGGCTTTGCCGCTCAATCATGGCCAAGCACGGTGTGTTTTATCACACGATCATTGCCAAGCGGCCCACCTTTTGTCGCGCGATCATTGCCAAGCGGCCCGCCTTTTGTGTAATAATCGCTTTGCGAAGACCGCGGCAACGCGAGGCGGTGGATATGGAACTGGTATTGGTAAGGCATGGGGAAACGGAATATAACCGGGCGGACGTCTTCCGGGGACGCAAGGACCTGCCGCTCAACCGGCAGGGCGTAAAGCAAGCGCGCGCCGCGGCCTCCTATCTGAAAGACCAGGAGTTCGAGGCCTTCTATTCCAGCCCTTTACTCAGGGCCCTGCAGACCGCCTCCGAGATCGCCTCGCCGCACGCGGGCGAGGTGGAGCCGCTGGAGGCCTTCATCGACGTGGATTACGGGCATTGGAGCGGAAAAAGCCTGGACGAGGTGAAGCCCTCCTGGCCGCAGGAGTTCGCCCTCTGGTCCGAAGACCCCGCCAAGGTAGTCTTTCCCGGCGGGGAATCCATGCGGGAGGTGAGGAAACGCCTGCGGGCGGGGCTGGAAGGGCTGGCCGGAAAGCACCGGCATAGGGTGCTCCTGGTGGGACATAAGGTGGTCAACCGGCTGATTATATGCATCGTCCTGGGACTTCCCACCTCCGGGATCTGGCGAGTGGACCAGTCCAACGGGGCCATAAACATCATCTCCCGGGACGAGAGGGGATGGATGCTCAAACGCCTCAACGACGTGAGCCACCTCCAAGGCATCGCCAGCATCGACCAGCGCACCTGAAATCCCGCGCAGCGGATGGGGTATAATATAAGCCAACATGGAAAAGGAGGAAGCTTGAGAAGCACGGCTACCAGCGTCGATTACACCCTGCGCAAGAGGTCGGTGCTGCGCGATTTCCGCAAGGGACGCTTGTCCCTTTACGAGGTGTGCGACGCGCATCCGGAGATGCGGCGTATCGCCACCAACGTCGGCGAGAGCACCCACAGTGTCTGCCCGGTCTGCCGCCGCGAGAAGCTTCGCCTGCTCAATTTCGTTTACGGCGACGAGCTGGACAGGGACAACGGCCGCGTTTTCCCCACCCGGGCCATCTTCAACGGCCTGCGCGAGAAATATCGCGTGTTCACCTGCTACGTGGTGGAGGTATGCATAAGATGTAATTGGAACCACCTGGTGCGGAGCATCCGCTTCGAAAATACCGGAGGTGAAAAAAATGTGTGAGTCGCACGCCTACCTCATCGAGGGCGGCGAAGAGAGGCTGATCATGGAGGACGTCATAAACATAAAAGAGGAGGGAGGCAAGGTAACCCTCTCCAACATCATCGGCGAGGAAAGCGTCCTGGAGGCCGAGGTGGCCTCCATATCCCTTCTCGACCACCGCGTGCTGCTTAAGCCCGTGAGCCCCTAAGCTCCGGGTTCCGTCTCCCGTTTGCGCGCCGCAAATCCTTATTCCTTCGCAACGCAGGCAACTATGGCCCAGGCAAGGTGGCCGCGCGCAAAGACATGTTTTCTCCTTCCCTTATAACTGGTAGAATACCGCCGAGGTGACTTTAAGTGGGACAGGAAGTGGAGAAAAGCAAGGCAGCAAAATCCAAGAAGCCGCGCGTTCCCATGCGCGAGCAGGAGCCCACGGTCCGCAAGGGCAACTTCGGCGAGGTGGCGCTGGGATACGGCGAAGAGGAAGCCGATTCTGAGGCCTCGCGCTGCCTGCAATGCAAGAAAAAGCCTTGCGTGGCGGGATGCCCGGTGGAGATCGACATCCCCGCTTTTATCGAACTGATCGAGAAAGGCGACTATCTCGGCGCCGCTTCCAAGCTCAAGGAGAAAAACAACCTGCCGGCTATCTGCGGCAGGGTATGCCCCCAGGAAAGCCAGTGCGAGGCGGTATGCACCCTGGGTAAAAAGGGGCAGCCCGTGGCCATAGGGCGCCTGGAGCGCTTCGCCGCCGATTACGAGGCAGCCGCGGGGGAATCGCCCCTTCCGGAAAAGCTGCCCCCGACGGGCAAGAAAGTGGCGGTGATAGGATCGGGGCCCGCCGGCCTCACCTGCGCCGGCGACCTGGCGCGCATGGGGCACGAGGTGACCGTTTTCGAGGCCCTCAACGCGCCCGGAGGGGTCCTGACCTACGGCATCCCGGAGTTCCGTCTCCCCAAGGCCGTGGTGGAGCGGGAGGTGGACTATATACGGCGCCTGGGCGTAAAGGTCCTGTTGGACCAGGTAATTGGATGCAGCACCACCGTGCAGGAGATTCTGAATAACGGCTACGGCGCCGTCTTCATCGGCATAGGGGCGGGCCTTCCCATGTTCATGGGCATACCGGGCGAGAACCTCAACGGGGTCTATTCGGCCAACGAGTATCTGACCCGCTCCAACCTCATGAAAGCTTACCTCTTCCCGCAATACGACACTCCCATCAAGAAAGGAAAGAGGGTGGCGGTGATCGGGGGAGGCAACGTGGCCCTGGACAGCGCGCGCACCGCCCTGCGCCTGGGAGCGGAGGAGGTAAGCTTGGTTTATCGCCGCTCCCGCCAGGAAATGCCGGCGCGCGCCGAGGAGATAGCCCACGCCGCCGAGGAAGGGGTGATCTTCAAGTTCCTCACCCTCCCGGTGCGTATCCTGGAGCGCGACGGGTGGGTAAGGGGCATGGAATGCCTGGAAATGGAGCTGGGGGAACCGGACGAGAGCGGCAGGCGCCGCCCCGTGCCCATTAAGGGCTCGGAATTCGAGATGGAAGTGGACCTGGTGATTATGGCCATAGGTACCCGGGCCAACCCCCTCCTGCCCTCCACTCTGCCCGAGCTGAAGCGCAATCGCTGGGGTTACATAGAGGTGGATCCCGAAACCGGCCAGACCTCCATCCCGGAGGTGTTCGCCGGAGGGGACATCGTAACCGGCTCGGCCACGGTCATCGAGGCCATGGGGGCCGGGAAAAGGTCGGCGCGGGCCATCCACCGCCTGCTCACCGGCGAGGAACCTCCCTCCCAGGTTTGATCCGGATGGCGGTCGAACCTGCAACCGATCCCATCCGTGCCGTGAAGCGTGTCTTCCCTCAAGGCTTGAATGCCCAAGCTTGAATGCCCGCCGACGGGTCAAGGTGTTCTATAATAGGAAAAAGTCAAACATTCGATGTGAGAGGTGATGGCAGTGGGATTTCTCGACAAATTGAAGGAACAGGCCAGCAGCTTGGGAGGACAGCTCGACCAAGCCCTGGAGGGAACCAAGCAAAAAACCCAGATCAGCTCCATGCGCAAGAGAAGGGGCGAGATGGTTGCGCAGCTGGGGGAAAGTCTACTGGAGCAGTTCCGGCAGGGCCAAGTGGAAGCGGAGCAATTGCGCCCCCAAGTCGACCAGATTTTCGACTTGGAAAGGGAGATCATCCAGGCTGAGCAGCAGATCGAGGCCCAGAAGCAGGCGGCGGCGCAGGCCCCACCGGCGCAGGCGGCGGCGACGGCACCTCCCCCACCGCCTCCTTCCGCTCCCCAGGCTCCAACGCCGCCCCAGGCCGCGGCCGGCACGGAGGCCGGGGCATGCCCATCCTGCGGCGCGGAGGTGCCCGCAGGGTCGGCTTTCTGTCCCAACTGCGGAGCCAAGTCCGAATAGGGCGCGTCACGGCTTATAGCCTGCCGGCAGCCGGTAAAGGCTAGAGCGCAAGGCTATACCGAAAAAATGGACATGCGCGTTTTACGTCATTGCCAAACGAAGCATATGATACAAGCGGCGGGTTTTGGGGTGTCCGGTCGTCGTAAAGAATGAGCTGAGAAAATTCCCGGTTCATCCAAAGGCAATATGGGTAATCAGGGGATGGGAAGAAGTTGTTATAAACCCGAGCGCAATAAAGGACTTCGACCGTGACGTGCTGGGCCATTGTCTCGCAACTGCGCACCTTGGTTGGGGCGAGCCGGGCCGGCGAAGGTGGGAACTGGCGACTACGGTGCCGGCATCTATATAATGTTTCAGCAGGAGACCGCAGCCTTAAAGCAAGGTTCGTTTCCTAAAAGTGTGAGTAGAGTTAAGATGTTTGATGCGGCGCCATTCAGAAAAGAGCAGGTAGTCAAGGTACTGGTAAACTATCGAATGCCGGATATCAGTCGAATTGCTCACGTTTTATGGCGAAGGGCTTAAAGAAAAAATAGGGGGTTTGTGGAGTGCAGTGTCCCAACTGCGGCTATAAGAACCCGGAGGGACGCCGCTACTGCGAGGAATGCGGCGAGAAGATAGTGCACGTCGAATCCGCCAAGGAGCGCGCCCGCCGCCGTTCGCGCCGTGAGGCGGCCCGTTACCGGCTCGAGGCCGAGAAGCGAGGGCTGGACATCGAGGAAGCGGAAAGGCGACTGCGTCGCAGGCGTAGACGTACCAGGCCCTGGATGGGTGTGGCGCTGGCCATCGCCCTGGTGATCCTGGTCATCGTGATCATTGTGGCCGCGAGCGGCGGCAAGAGCGGCCCGGAAAAGGCGGTGCTCGACTTCTACCGGGCCTTGAAGGAGAAAGACCTGCTCACCTACCTCAAGCACACCAACATAGAGCTTTACAAGATGGCCACCAGCGGCGAATATGAGCCCGACCCCTATGCGGAAGGCCTCATGGACTACGACTCCTATGTGGTGGATAACCTGAAGACCAAACTGGTCAAGGAGGAGGGAGATTACGCCGAGGTGGAGCTGGTGGGAGGTTTCTTTGAAGGGATCAAGGACGACGGTAGCAGAACAGGAGGGGTGGATTTCTCCCAGTACCCCAGGACCACATCCCTGGTTAAGATAGACGGCGTTTGGATACTCAACGAGTATTACCAGATGAAACTGCCTTATCCGTTGCCGGAGGTGGGCCCCGAGCTCCCCGAATTCCCGGAGGTGGAGGGATCGAGCTGACAGAGAGGATGCTGTACACTATACTTAGACGGAATCAAGCAAGGGAGGTTTAATTTGCGCCTCAAGCACTTCCTCATATACCTGGCGGCGGCGGCGCTGCTCATCTTGGCCGCGGGATGCGGCTGGACGAGCGGCCCGACCTTTCAGGGAGATTATAATCCCGATGAAAATACCCCCATAACCGCGGTGCAGAAATGGTTTAAATCCATGCAGTGGCCGGAAGTGGAAAACGACAAGGGCCAGGTAGTGCGCGACCCCGAAGGCGGACGGGATTTCAACCTCTACCTGGAGGTGCTGGACCCGGATTTCCTCAAGGATCCGCTGACCGGGCAACTCATCAGCCAGGAAGAACTGCAGTCGTTGCGGGATTTGTGGACATCCAAGGAATGGGAGATAGAGTTCCACGACGTACAACTCCAGGAGGCCTACAACAAGGACGGCGAGGCCAAAGTGGAGCTGGTGGCGGGAAACGTTCGCTACATTGGGGAGAAAATGTTCGGAACCAAGGAATACAAGATGGATGACTTCCAGACCAAGCGGGGCGAGATCTACCTGCGCTGGTATAACGAGCCCGCCGGCGACCCCCTCCTGGTCATCTACCCCGAGAAGGCCGTACCCCGCTGGGTGATCACCGGCGGCCTGGATCTCTCCGAGGATGAAAGCTGGGGCCAAACGCCTTAAGGTCCGCCAATCGCCAGGGCCTCTAAGGGCCTTTTTTCACCTCACACCCCCAGGGCAACGGGGTGGATAGTTCTTCCAAACCCCTTGAACCCGCGTCAATCCAGCCACACGATCTCCGGCTTCATCTCCCCGTTCTCTATGGTGAGAACGACGTAGGAGCGGCGATCGGAGAAACGGAGGTCGGTAGGGGTCCCCGGGTTGAGGAGCAACACTCCCTTTCTCCATTCCATCAGAGGCTTGTGGGTATGGCCGAAGACCACCGCGTCCACCTTGGAGAAACGGGAAAGCACCCTCCTCTCGATGCCCACGGGTGGACCCCAGCCGTGGATGAGCCCGATCAGCTTGCCCTCCACCTCCACGGTGAGCTGCTGGGGCAGCACCGAACTCACCTCAGGGTAATCCATGTTCCCGGACACCGCCTTCACCGGCGCCAGCGCCCGCAGCTGGTCCAGGACCGCCATCTCCACGAAATCGCCGGCGTGCAGAACAAGGTCGGCGCTCCCGGCCGCCTCCAGAATCTCCCCGGGAAGCCCCTCCCCGACCTTCGGGATATGGGTATCGGAAATCACCACCACCTTCGCCACGGAAACCTCCTTATCCTGACGAGCCCCTTAAAGCCGTTCCCTCCTCCCGGGTAACGGGCCTGGCCGGAGGGAAGGCTTGCAGAACAAGACCGGCGCCGCCGCTTTTCCGGCCCGCCGGTGGGGATGCGGGACGGGCGTAACGCGGCTCCGCAAGCCGACTTCCCGTGTCGCAGCGACCCACGAAACGCCTCGCCTCCAAGCATGGCCTGCCTTGTTGCGTCTTATTGGTATATTATATATGTGACCGGGACCAGGGGAGAAAGAGATGATACACAAGCGGAAGAAAGAACTGCGAAAAAAGGTCCAAGAGCTTCGAGACTCCATTGATCCCGAGGAGAGAAAGGCGCTTTCGGCGCGCGTGGCCGGCAACCTGTGGTCGGTGCCGGAATTCGCGGAGGCCCGGACCATCCTTTTCTTTATTTCCTTCCGCAGCGAGGTGGACACCCTGCCCATGATTCGCCGCGCCCTGGAAGAAGGAAAAAGAGTCTGCGTTCCCTGCACCGAAGCCAACGACAAGAGCATGGTCGCCTCGCGCATCATGGATCTGGAAGAGGACCTGGAGATGGGAAACTACAACATCCTGGAGCCGAAGCGCGACTGCCTGCGCCCGGTGAACCCCGACGAGATCGACGTGGTGCTCATGCCGGGAGTGGCCTTCGACCTCACCGGCGGCCGCTTAGGATACGGCGGAGGCTATTACGACCGTTTCCTGGAAAAATGCTCTCCCGGCTGCCAGCTCATCGCCGTGGCCTTCGAACTGCAAATCGTGGAGCACGTCCCCTGCGCCGACCACGACCACCACATCCATAAGATAGTCACGGAAAAAAGGGTCATCGAGTGCTCCGCCGCCTGCTCCACCGCCCCCATACACTCGGCCGGGGTATAAACATCCACGCACCTCCGCAATCACCCTTGCCATCATCATACGGCCCTTGCCGGATATGGATACATATGCCATGCCTTCCGGGATGGCCATGTGCTCCATGATGCAGAATTTTCCTTACCGTCGCGCCGGAGCGGTCTCTACCGCAAGCTTCCAGCCGGGCATTCTCGCCTGAAAAGCGGCTCCGGCCGCTCGTGGTATAATCAACGGGATATCAAGCAGGACTTTTTCAACCCGGGAGCAGGCATTGGAGGACGATCATGTTCGGCAGGAGGGGCCGCGGGGAGCGCCGGCTGGGCCGCCGGGAAATCCTCATCTTCCTGGCTGTGCTGGGCCCGGGGATCATCGTCAACATGGTGGACACCGATGCCGGGGGCATCGCCACCTATTCGGTTTCGGGAGCCCGCTACGGCTATAACCTGCTCTGGGTCCTGACCCTTACCGCAATTTTTCTGGCCCTTATCCAGGAAATGATCGTCCGCCTGGGAACCGTGACCGGCAAGGGCCTAGCCGCCCTGATCAGGGAAAGGTTCTCCCTACGGGTCACCGCCCTGATTATGCTTGCCCTGCTCTTCACCAATTTCGCCAACACCGTGTCCAATTTCGCCGGGCTGGCCGCGAGTCTGCAGTTGTTTCACATTACCCCTTTACTGGCCATCCCTCCTCTCGCCTTTTTTATCTGGTGGATAGTGGTAAAGGGCACCTACAGAAGGGTGGAGAAGATTTTTCTGGTAATAAGTCTGGTGTACATCGCCTATTTCATTTCCGCCTTTTTGGCTAGGCCTGACTGGTCGGAGGTGGGACGGGCCTTGGTGGTTCCCAAATTCAGCATGGAAACCTCCTACCTGGTCCTGGCGGTAACCAATATCGGTACCACCATTGCGCCCTGGATGCTTTTCTACCAGCAGTCCTCCATCGTGGACAAGGGTCTGGACGCCGAGAAGTTGGGCTACGAGCGCGCCGATACCCTGGTGGGGGTTTTCTTCGCCGTGGTGGTGGGCATGTTCATCATCATCTGCTGTGCGGCGGCCTTCTACTACAAGCCGGGAGTGGGGGCGATAAACATCGCCTCGGCGGAGGAAGCCGCGGCCGGCCTGGCTCCCGTGGCCGGGAACTACGCCTCCTACCTCTTCGGATTCGGCCTCTTCGCCGCATCGCTGTTCGCCGCCTCGATCCTACCGCTGACCACATCCTACACGGTATGCGAGGCCTTCGGATGGGAAGCGACGCTGAACCGCCCCTTCCGGGAAGCCTCCCAGTTCTATCTCACCTACACCTTGTTCATCGCGGGAAGCGCCGTCCTTGTGATGATACCCAAGATAAACCTGGTTTTCATCATGGTGGCGTCGCAGACCCTCAACGGTATCCTCTTGCCGGTTATCGTTACCTATATGATGATCCTGGCCAACGACCGCGAGTTAATGGGAGAATATGCCAACACGCCGCGTTTTAACGCTGTTATGTGGCTGGTCATCGTGATTCTGTATGCGATTAACCTGGCCTTGATAATATCGACGTTTCTTCCTTCCGGATAAGGGGGTGATGGCTTGAAGGAAGAGGAAAACCTGATGCTCGCATCCCTCCTCAAAAGGCCCGTAAGGGATGCGGAGGACCGGGAGATAGGCCATGTCGAGGATATCGCTTTCGACTTGTCCGCCAACCCTCCCATCGCCACGGACATAGCCGTCCATCTTGAATGGACCGACAAGATCGGGGACCTGATTCTGCCGCGGACGGTGGAGGATATCGTCCTGCTTTTCCCATGGCAGGAATTGGAATCGTTTGAGCCGGAAGCGGTTCGCCTCCGGCACGTTCATCCGCAATTCGAGGTGGTTTCAAGCGAGGGAAAAACCTTCGCTCGAAGAGACATCCTGAATAAGCAGATCGTGGATGAGGAAGGCAACCGCCTCCACCGCGTAGACGCCGTAATTCTCAAACAGGAGGGAATCCTGCTCTTCCTGGAGGGGTTGCAGGTGGGCATGGACTGGTTTCCCGCCGGTAAAAGGATGCAGAAGGTGGTGGGCAGGCTGCGCCGCCTCTACAACCGACCCGGGGAGGCCAATATCATCCCCTATGAAGCCATATTGCGGGTGGACGAGGAGGCCCTGATCATCAGAACCTAAAAAAGCGAGGGGATGCACCCCCCGCTTTTTTAGTATACCTTTAGTGGTCTCTCTCCGCGCCCTCCAGTGGAACGAAGCGGTCCTTGAGCTTCTCCACCACCGCGGGCATGGTGGTGTACTCCATCTCGTCCAGGGGCAAGCGATGAGGCTCGAAGGGGCCGTGGCGGCGCATGTAATCCGCCACCTCCAGGGCGATCTGGCGGGCCTTGTCGTAGCTGGGATCGGCGAACATGTCCCGCGGACCCACCAGTTTACCGTCCTTGAGCTGGAAGCCCAGGGCCACCACGCGCGGCGGTCCGTCGAAGCGGGTGGGCGTGTCCCATTCCGTGCCCACGGGCATGAAGGGTCCGTGATGGGAGCCGCGCATCCAACCAGCCACCGTGTAAGGGAAGGAGAAGGGCTCCACCACCTCTCCCACCGCCGGCAAACCGCTCTGGCAACGCACCGCCATTACCGGGTCGTCCTTGCCCACGTAGCGCCCGGCCATGAGGAAGAGACGCTGGGTGGAGGTGACCGCCACCGGCTCGTCGTCTCCCTTGCGGAAGACGTGTTTAATCACGTAGCGCGAGGGGGCGCCGATGAATACCAGCATGTCGTAGATCTCTTCCGGGCAACTGAAGATAATCTTCTTCTCCTCGATGAGGTCGTGAACCTCGAAACGGAAGCCGTCGTGCATGGAGGGGTCGATGACCAGCCCGGCGGTGTTGAAGGGATCGGCGAACATCTTGTACAGGGGGAAGTTCCAGGACCCCGGCTCCGTCTTATCGGCCAGGAAACAGATAATCGGCTCCGACTTGCGCTCCTCGATCTCCATCTCCGCGAACCCCGGCCCCATGCCCCTGAGGTTCCCCGAGAAGGCATCGGTGAGCAGGTCCTGTCCCGCCCCGTACTGCCCCAGCTCCTTGGCCACCTCGGTGCAGGCCTCGAAGGTATCCCAGGCGAAGCGGTGTATCTCCTCGTTGTCCGTCCCCTTGGTATGGGTCATGATGAGGGCGATGTCGTCGCCGCATTTAGCACGGCAGTAGTCGATGATCAGGCCCTTTTCCTTGGCCTCGGCCAGGGCCTCCTCCGCTCTGGAAAGCAGGGCGGGGTGGACGTCGGAATGGCCGACATACCCGCCCACATCGGCCTTTATTATGCTCAAAGTCACCTTCATCAGCCTACCTCCTTGTATTTCCGCGATACTTCTGACGTCGCACTTGCCGCGCCACCGCTAGTATAAGGGGCGCGACAACCCCACGGCTCAACATTCGCCATTATAATAACAATGCTGTATCATTTCAAAGACGCATTGCGGGTTGGTTTTCCAACCACGCCCGATTTACATGTTACCCTTTTTCGGGGAGGCGGAAACTTGTCACGAGAGCCCGAGGGCGTGCTCTGGCACACCCTGGAAATCACGCAGGTGGCGGAGCGGCTGGGCGCCGACCCGGAGCGCGGCTTAAGCGACGAGGAAGCGGCCGCCAGGCTGCATAAGTTCGGCCACAACCGCATACGGGAAGAGAAGCCGCCCCATCCCCTGGTCATCTTCCTCAACCAGTTCAGGGACTTCATGATCTACGTTCTGCTGGGGGCGGCGGTGATATCCGGGCTGGCGCTGCGCGAGGTCCTGGACGCTGTGGTGATCATGTGTATAGTGGTGGCCAACGCCGTGCTGGGATTCATCCAGGAATACCGGGCAGAAAAGGCGCTAGAGAGCCTGCGCATGCTGAGTGCGCCCACCGCCCGGGTGATACGTGAAGGCAGGGAGAAGAGGATACCTTCCCACGACCTGGTACCCGGCGATCTAATTCTCTTGGAGGCCGGGGACCGCATTCCCGCCGACGCCAGGGTGCTGGAGGCCCATGTCTTGCGCGCCGAGGAGTCCTCTCTCACCGGTGAATCGGACAGCGTGGAGAAAAGGGCTGATCCCCTGCCGGGCGAGTATCTGCCCTTGGGCGAACTCGCCAACATGGTCCACACCGGCACCCACATCGTGCACGGGCGTGCTACCGCCATGGTGGTCGAGACGGGAAAGCGTACCCAGTTAGGCCGCATCGCCGAGATGATCGGGGATACATGGGAAGAGAAGACACCCCTCCAAAAGGGACTGGCCAAGGCGGGCAAAAAAATCGCCTTGTTGTGCCTGGCAATCTGCGCGGTTGTTTTTCTTCTGGGCAGCCTGCGTGGCCAGGAATGGTCGGAGATGTTCCTTTTTTCGGTGAGCCTAGCCGTAGCGGCCATTCCCGAGGGGCTTCCGGCCATAGTGACTATTGCCCTAGCCCTGGGGGTGAGGCGTATGGCCGACCGCAACGCCTTCCTGCGGCGCCTGCCCGCCGTGGAAACGCTGGGAAGTGCCGACGTCATCTGCACTGATAAAACCGGCACCCTGACCCGCAACGAGATGGAGGTGTTGGAGATACGCATCCCTCAATGTCGGCCCATCCACCCGGACAGCGCGGAGGGGGAAAGCCCCGAAGTCCTGGAGGCTTTGCAGCCGCTGCTAGCCACGGCGGTGTTGTGCAACGACGCCAGGGTCCAGGGGGACGAGATCTTGGGGGAGGGCACCGAGGTGGCGCTGCTGTGCATGGCAGAGCGCCTCTCCTTTCCCCTAGCCGAAGCGATCGACAAATACCGCCGCGTGGAGGAAATCCCCTTCGAGAGCGAGCGTAAAATGATGAGCACCATAAACGCCATGCCCGAGCAAGGAACCGAGAATTGTTTCTTTCCCTTTACGACCTCACGCTTAATGCTTTTGTCCAAGGGAGCCCCAGAGGCCATCCTCAGGCGCTGCAGCCGGGTTCTGACCCCTCACGGCGTCCGGGTCCTTCCCAGCGAGGACCGCGTTTATTACGCGGATTGGGCCGAGGAGATGGCCGACAAGGCCTTGCGCACCCTGGCCTATGCCTGCCGCCCGCTGGAGGAGGTAGCATCGGGGCAAGAGGCGGAGAAGCTGGAGAGCGACCTCATATTCCTGGGAATCACGGGAATGATGGACCCCCCGAGACCGGAGGTCTTCCGCGCCCTTGAGGTTTGCCGCCAGGCCAACATCGAAGTGGTGATGATCACCGGCGATCATGCCTCCACCGCACGCGCTATCGCCACGGAACTTTCTATCCTTAAACCCCAAAAAGAGATGCTCATCGGCGAGGAGCTGGCGCGCATGAGCGAGGAAGAACTGGCGGAGCGGGTGGAGAATATCGCCGTCTATGCCCGTGTCTCACCCGCGGACAAGGTGAAGATCGTGCGAGCCTGGAAGTCGAGGGGCAAAACGGTGGCTATGACCGGGGACGGGGTAAACGACGCCCCCGCCCTGAAGAACGCGGACATCGGCGTGGCCATGGGCATTACTGGGACGGACGTGAGCAAGGAGGCCTCGGACATGGTCCTGGCCGACGACAACTTCGCAACCATCGTCAACGCCGTGGAGGAGGGTCGCATCATCTATGACAACCTGAAAAAATTCATCACCTTCCTGCTCTCCGGCAATATCAGCGAGGTGATCACCATTTTTCTTGGAATGTTGCTGACTTCCATAACCCCCTTGAACACCGTGCAGATTCTTTGGATGAACTTGGTCACCGATAGCCTGACAGCCATGGCTTTGGGGGTGGACACGCCTTCCCCCGACATAATGTCTCGACCGCCACGCGCGCCCAGAGATAATATCCTATCCAAGCGGAACCAAGTAATGATCTTATGGCAGGGTTTGCTCCTATCGCTTGGATCCATGGCCGCCCTCTTGATCGCCCACTATTCCATCTATCCCAACAATCTTGGCAAGGTGCACACCGTTGTCTTCACCACCCTGGTCCTGGCGGAGCTTATTCATTCCTTCAATCTGCGCTCAGAATACCTGTCTTTCATGGAGATCCCTATTTTCGGCAACAAGGTCTTGCTGTTAGCCCTAGCCACCTGCTTGTCACTTCAAATGATGGTGATATTCATACCTCCTCTAATGCGAGTCTTTGGCACAGAATATCTGGACGCTGCTGGTTGGGGCTTGATCGTTGCCTGCTCCATTCTTCCCGTGATCTTGATAGACCGAGTAAAGGTAGCCCTTCGAAGTAAACGGTAACGAGAATGAGTGCGCGGCGAGTTGACAGAGAAGCGCCCTTCTTTGCATCCATGCCGAATTTTCATGGCATCATCTTCTAAAACTCTATAAATAAGGGCAACCCGCCATAAGTGTGGAGAAATCGCTTGGCCTTGAGTGTCGACTGGTTTACCTGCGCTTTACTTTGCCTCGTCTTGAACAGTTGATTTTCCAGACTCCCAGGTAAAAGGGTGATTTTCGCCCTCAGAAAAGGGCCGTGCATTAGGATTGGCCTCTTTGGCGGATGGCGGCACCGCGACCACGACGGCCTTGAATGCCTGGCCGACACAACCCTTAAGGGGACTGCGCAGCAGCCAGGTCTTTCCGTCCTGCTCCACCTCCACTTCGTAGAGGGCCTCGAGATCCCGCTTCGTCTCGTCCCAATCGAATGCGCCCCCGGTCCTTACCTTGAGCTCAAGCTAAACGGGTCAGGCCTTGGTTTTTGCATTCCTTGATTATGCAGGGCCAGTTCTTTTTCCGTATACGGAATGCAAGAATCAAGACCAGACACCCCGTTATGGGGCGGGTTGGAGGGCGGCCTCGGTGAAGGTGCAATGGGGATCCCAGAGCAGCCATTCGTTTATCCCCAGCTCGTAGCAGGCTCTCATCTGGGCCATCACCTCCGCCGCGCCGTAGTTGAGCTTGAGGGAAAAGTCCTGCAACCATGGCCTCAGCTTGCAGGCCGTGCCCTCCAGCTTGGCCTGGAAGTCAACCAGGCTGCGGTAGACGGTGTCATGGGGATTGGCCTCAGGGTTGCCGATATTGTATTCACCGGGGTTATAATGCGAAGGGTAAACCATGGGGCACAGGTAATCGAGGTATTGCGCCATGCCCCTTACATCCTGCCCGATGCCCATGCCGCCCTGGGGGGAGGCGGTGAGGCCGAAGACGTCCGCGGAAAGCGCTACTCCCAGCGGTTTTAGGCCGTCGCGCATATAGGAAATAAAGTCGATTATAGTCTGCTCCTTGCTCCGCCCGTCTTCCGCTGGATAGACGCAAGTCTCGGTGTTGCCGTCGGAGGGAAAACGCACGTAATCGAGCTGGATTTCCTTGAATCCTTTTCGGGAGGCCTCCACCGCCAGGCCCAGTAGATACTCCCACATCTCATGGTTGTAGGGGTCCACCCAAACTCCGTTCCCCCAGCGGCCGCCGCTGCGGTTCTTGACCGCCAGGTCCGGCCTTTTGGAAGACACTATGGGGTCCTTGAAGCAGACGATGCGCGCGATGGGATAGATGTCGTTGTACCAGCATTTATCCATGACCCTTCCTATGTCCATGCCGCTCCCCGGGGGTGGGGAACTCCCCGTCTCCACGGCCAGTGGGACCGTGCTGGTATAACCCACCACGCCGCTCTCGTCCTTCACGTCTATCTGCATGCCGTTAAGCTCCGTGCGCAGCACCAGGTCGACCATCTTCTTGAACAGCACGCGGTCCGCCGCCACGGGGATGGAGACATGCACCCCCTTGATCTGCGGGGGAGGTGCGGCTTCCGCCAACACCTCGCGCCGGTTGCCTGCTTCATCCACCGCTACCAAGGTAATCGTGGCGCTTTCGAAACGGTTCACCTCCACCTGGAAACGGCCCTCCCGGTCCACGGGCACCTTCTTTTCCGCCACCAGGAGGGCGCTTGCTCCCTCCACCCGGCCACGAATTACGGTAATGCCGTCGTCTCTCAGTTCCCACCCATCCACATGGATGACGGGAGGGGTATTGTCCACCATGAAGCGCGATCCAGCCTCCACCTTCCCTCCCACCTCCACCTCCACTTGGTGCTCCCCGTCAGCCAAATCAACATCAAGGGAAAGGACGGAGGATTCCAGTTGCGCCTGTTCGGTGAGGTCCTGCCCGTCGATCAGCACCCGCACCTCCGAGGACTTGACGTTGCTTCTCAAGGAGGCCTCTATGTGGACGGGCACACCGGAGACAATCGCGCCCTCCTTGGGGACAAGGCCGCTGACCGCCGGTGAGCTCATGAGCACGGCGAGCAAGATTACCAGGAACAGAGCAGCCCCGACTCCCAGCATAACCCAGATGGCGCGCGGGGTCAGCTTGATCTTGCGCCTCCTAAGCCGGGGCTGAGCCCGCGCCCCGGTTATCTTGGCACGACGGGCCACCCGGGAGCGTAAGCGCCTGCGGGTAAAAATCCTTTTCTTACTGCTGGGATAATACGCCAATTAGAGGTGTGTACGGGCGGCGCGACAACCTGCCCTTTTCCCTCCTTCCTAATATGTCCGGAGTTTCTTGTCCCCTAGTTTGTCCATGTCCACCCTTTCCGTCATGTGCTTGGGGACGGTCACCATCCCCGGATCGCCGTCGCTAACGTAGCGCCGCTCCGGGTTTTCCTTGAAATACTGGAGCCAGGCATAAATGCCGGCGTTCCCGTTGTCCAGGGACGGGTCGAGGGCCTGAACGCGCGGGAGGCGCATGGGGTCGAAGGCGTGGTCGCAAGGAGCGGGGGCGGGATTGGCGCCCACGAGAAGGGAAGCAAGAAGATGGTACCGGATGCCGTCCAGAGAACCCTCCCTCAAGGTATCCGGGTTCTTGGGTTCAGACCCGTTGGGAAGGGCGATGCTCTTCTCCTGATAATCTGGAAGGTATTTCTGCACCAACTTAATGTTGCCGGTAATCTCCTTGACCACGGTGGCATCGTCGACCGTGCCCAGGGAAACGTGGTTGACGGTATGGTTGCCGATATCATAGCCGTTATCCACCAGGAAGCGCAGTTTCTTCTCCGTGTACTCCTCCTGCCCGAAGAGCACCGGCTGCACGTAGAAGGTGGCGGTGATGTTGAAATCGGGGTGCTCCGCCTTGAACTGCTCCATAACCCCCACCGCGCAGCGGGGATCTATTTCCAGCTTGCCGTCCCGCTCCAAGTAGCGAAACTGGCTGGGGTCGGCGTCATCGAAGGTCAGCACCACCGGCGTATAGCCCGCCGCCACGTCGATGTTGTTGGTGGCCAGATCCTCAACGGAGATGCAGCGATAGCCCTCGTTGTAAAGATATTCCAAGTCGGCGCGGAAATTCTCCGGGGTGCGCGACCATCTTCCTTCCTCGCCTATGACGTGATACTCCAGCACCATGATGGCCCCCAGCTCGTTGACCTTCATGTTGCGCAGCTCCGCTTCCTTGAGGGCGATGGCGCTCCTTATGGCCGCCGGCAACTCCCCGCTTCCGCCCCCGGAGGACACGGCGGACGCTATGATTATGACCAGAATTAAAGCCGCCAGGATTCCCATAAGCACGTAAAAACGGCGGGTAAACTTAAGCCTCTGGCGAGGTCTCCTCCTCGCCGTCCCGGCACGCTGCCGCCTTGCGCGGTCCGCGGGTCGAGAAGATACCGTCTCCACTTTCACCTTCTTTTTACTTTTCCGTACAACTTATATAGTTTAACATCATCGCGCGACCCCTCCAATGATAAGGAAAGCGGGGTTTCCCCGCCATGACGCCACGCACTTCGCTTCCCGGAAGCCACCTATGTCACCTTAGACCTTTTTCACGCCTGCCGGGTTCTCCTCCCATTCCCCGCCCTACCGAGCCCGGCAAGCCGCCGCCGCTCAGGAGACCTCGACGACTATGCGGGTATCGGTACCCTTGATGCCCTCTATATCGTGGAGGCCCGCGATGACCAGCTCGGAAATACTTTTAGCGTCGTCGGACTCCAGCACGGCGATGATGTCGTCCGGACCGGTTATGCAGTAGGCCTCTTTGACGGCAGTCATGCCCGACACCTCCTCCATAACCCTCTTTATGCTGCCCGGCTCCACCTTGATGAGCACGAAAGCCTTCATCCTATGCCTCCTTTCGCCTTATGTTTTTTCGCCTTATGTTTTTTCTCCCCATTCCTTCTTGCGTGCGCCCCGGACATAGCCCGCCAGGGCTCGAACCCTCCTACGAGCGCAACCCCCTGTTTCCCGACCATTACTTGTCCGCCCATTATCTTATTTTACAAAGATGCAACCGCAAGTCGCCAAAGTCAAAGCCGCTGGCCCCCACTAGGCTTGGGAGTGGGATCGGGTCACCGGGCTTCTATCCACGAAGGAAGGCGTTAATCCAAGGGGGCGCTATGGGAGCGGCCGAGGTTCGAGGGCGCGTTCAAGGCCCCGCAGCCGGTCTCGCGGCCTATTCTCGCGGCCCGACCCGCCCAAGCGGAACGCCGGACGCCACGTCAAGCGAGCCGGGATTCTGCGTATGGTCTATAATTCTTGGTATCAAGCGAAAACAGTGGGGATGTAGCTCAGTGGGAGAGCGCCTGCCTTGCAAGCAGGAGGTCGGCGGTTCAAGTCCGCTCATCTCCACCAGATAAAAAGCCTGGTCAGAGGGCATTTGTACTATGACCAGGCATTATATAAATCTGCCTGCGATGAGGCGATTTCTAACATATTTCTAACACTCTCCTTGCTCTTTTTCAGGCGCCATCACCTCCAGAGCTTCGCTGAACAAGCTCATCGCATGGCGATTTTGCTCCGCATTAATATCGGCATAGTGTCTGGTCATGCTCGCTCTCTTATGCCCCATTATCCGTTACACAATAAGCTCCTTAATCCCGCTTGACGTTACATGGCTCGTTTGCCGCTCCTGTCACCTTGATTTGTTAAAATTAATCAAGGTGAAGGGTGGATTTGTGCTCGCGAGCAAACCCACCGGCTATTCCATTGTGTAAACGGTATGGGGTATCTTGCGATGGCGAAACTTGAGGAGATAACTGTCGGCGCCAGCGTCAAGGGTGTCACGCCCAGCGGCCTGGTCATCGTTGTGGGGGTCAGGTGGATAGGCGACCTGGCCATAGAGCTTACCTATAAAGACGCCTCCGGCAACCTCGGCAACGTGCTTCTCTACCGAGACAGCGAGCCAAACCTGGAGGTGGCAAGGGAGGGCAGGCCCTGGAGCTTAGATGGCGACGGCGCATTGTTCAGGCTGGTCAGCGAAGCCCGGCGCATCCGCCTGGCCTACGTCTTCGATCCCCTCCTCGCCGTGCATACCTCGCTCGTCGAGCCCCTTCCACACCAGATAACGGCGGTTTACGGCGAGATGCTCCCCCGCCAACCGCTCCGTTTCCTCCTGGCCGACGACCCGGGCGCGGGCAAGACCATCATGGCGGGGTTGCTCATCAAGGAGCTCATAATAAGGGGAGACGTGCAGAGGTGCCTGGTGGTCTGCCCCGGAAACCTGGTCGACCAGTGGCAGGACGAGCTATTCCAGAAGTTCCAGCTGCCCTTCGAGATCATGACCAACCAGGGCTTCGAGGCAGCCCGAACCGGAAACTGGTTCCGGGAGAATAACATGGCCATCTGCCGCCTGGATAAGCT
>ENA-ORXB01001995-ORXB01001995.1-sediment-metagenome-genome-assembly--contig:-NODE-1995-length-19901-cov-5.470944_pt1 | contig 19901 bp, 19 predicted proteins | sample MGYA00237863_ERZ511475 | MGnify/ENA primary metagenome ERZ511475 (study PRJEB26305, sample SAMN06343858) | sediment metagenome | isolation source: hot spring sediment | place: Canada: British Columbia... | reverse complement strand
TAAATCTAGTCTTTTCAGTGGGTTAGGTGTATAGAAACACTCCGTTGTGTATTGGTAAACAGTGCAAATTGTGTATATATACACAGGGTAGTAATTTTAAGTGTTATAAGACCTCTATTCTTCCATACGCTCCAAATCATTTGAGAAATGCAAAAAGTGCTTTATATCCATCCTATCCCTATGCAAAAAAAATTATCTACCATGCAAACTATGCCGGCTGCCATAGAAAAAGTAAATAAGAAATCCAATAAACATCCAGATTATCAATCGTAGCCATGTACCCAGTGGTAAGGAAAGCATTTGCAATAAACTAATGGCAGCCCCCAAAACAGGTACCAGTGGAAACAAGGGTGTTTTAAAGGGACGTCTAAGTTCTGGGTTGGTATAGCGAAGCACAAGTACACCAATACTTACTATAACAAAAGCCAGTAGCGTCCCTATCGATACAAGCTCACCCAAAATACCAATTGGAAATATTCCTGCAAGGAATGCTGCAACAACACCGGTTATAACCGTTGTTATATACGGTGTCCTAAACACAGGATGTACTAACGCAAATTTTTTCAGCATTAATCCATCTCGTGCCATAGAATAAAAGATTCTTGATTGTCCAAGAAGCATAACAAGAATTACAGAGCTAAGACCAGCAACTGCACCAACTTTAACAAAGAAACTAAGCCAAATATAACCTGTAGAATCTACAGCTACAGCAATAGGGTCTGGAACAAGTAACCTATCGTATCTTACCATACCGGTTAAAACCATTGATACAACAACATAAAGTAATGTAGAAACCCCTAGTGATCCTAAGATCCCAACAGGCATATTACGCTGGGGATTAAGTGTTTCTTGAGCAGCCGTGGAAACAGCATCAAACCCAATATATGCAAAAAATATAACCCCTGCTCCCCTTAATATGCCACTCCAGCCAAAATGACCAAAGGCCCCATTATTGGAAGGAATAAAAGGACTCCAATTTTGTGGGTTAATAAAAAAAACGCCTATAATGATAAAGAGTAACAGAACAAGTATCTTAATGAATACAACCAGATTATTTATAAAGGCAGACTCTCTTATACCCAGCACCAAAAGAAAGGTAGCCCCCAAAATAACTAAAACAGCTGGTAAATTGATAACAGCCCCTGTTTTTACCCAACCTAAATCTGGATCAAGCACAAGAGGCGAATTTGAAAGCCAATCAGGAATTAAAATACCAAAGTCTTTTAGCAAACTCACCATATATCCAGACCACCCCACAGCTACCGTTGAAGCCCCAAACAAATACTCAAGAATAAGATCCCAACCTATAACCCAGGCAAAAAACTCTCCTAAGGTTACATATGCATATGTGTAGGCACTTCCAGCAACAGGAACCATAGATGCCATCTCCGCATAACAAAGAGCAGTTAATGCACAACTGATACCAGAAAGTATAAAAGAAACAACAACAGCAGGTCCTGCATACTGAGCAGCTGCCTGACCCGTTAGGACAAAAATACCGGCACCTATAATAGCACCAATACCAAGACTAATAAGATTTAAAGGTCCTAATACGCGCCTAAGAGTGTGTTCTTTTTCCTCTGTTTCTTTTTCTAGTTCGGCAATAGGCTTTTTTACCAGAAGCCTTTTAAGAAACATAGATACTAGATGAAAAATTATACACTACCCAATTATAAATTGTAAGCCGGTGTATTCTGCGGTTTGAAATGTGACTGAAAATGGAATCATATAATGCTAAAGAAGTAAAGTAAAAGTAGAGGTTAATAAAAACCTATGTATTCCTTAATTCGGCTAAACTGAAAATAGCAGTGCAGATTTATACTCACTTTCGATTACCCGATTAAACTGATTGATACGATTATTTATCTTTTTTAGCTTTCCAAGACCCCAGAGTGTTAAGCTTGGGGATACGGAAAGCTAAGTCTGTAAGGGCTTGATTGTATTGTTTCCTGATATATAATCTGCAATGTTGAGGCTAAGTTACAAATTCAGACTCTACCCCAATAAAACCCATCTTCAAAAACTCGAATCCACTCTTAAGCTTTGTAGAGAGCTTTATAACTCTGCACTTCTGCATAGAATTCAGGCTTGGCAAAAAGCAAGATACCTTGTTACCTATCTTGAGCAGGCTAATTCCCTTGTAGAGGTCAAGCAGGTTAGAGCTGAGTTTGAGGAAGTTCATTTCCTAAAAAATGGTAATCTTTCTAAATCTATTAGTGATTGTTCCTGGGGTAGGTTTCTCCAATACATAGCTTACAAGGCTGAGAGTGCTGGTAAGTATGCTATTGGGGTAGACCCCAGAGGAACAAGCCAGAACTGTAGCAACTGTGGTGCTAGAGTTCCAAAATTGCTTTCTTATAGGGTTCATATTTGCAGTAAATGTCATATTGTTCTTGATAGAGACATTAATGCGTCACGTAATATTTTAAGGTTAGGAACTAGCCTTCTTGGGTTTAGCCCAGGAGAAGCTCCCTGCGTAAGCTGGGAGTAGTTCACTGATCACCATGTGCAACTTAAATCACTCGCTTGCGGTTTTTATCTTTTTATCTATAATTTCCTCTCCCAAGAATGAATGATGGTTTGGGATTTGGTTCTTTGTTCTATAGAAAACTTAAGGAAAAAGGAGAGCGGATATGGAATTTACACATATCTTTGTTTTGCTTGTTTTAGGGATAAGTATAGTTTCCCTTGCTTTTGCTGGGTACCTAGCCAGGTTTGTTCTAAGCCATGATATGGGGACACAAGAGATGCAGCGTATAAGTAGCGCTATTAAGGAGGGGGCTGAGGCTTTTTTAAAAAGGCAGTACTCAACCATAATAATGTTAAGTGTTTTTCTTGCTGCTCTTATATTTATTCTCTACTGGTTTGTAAAGGAAAATCTGGATATGGCATGGCGGACTACGGTAGCATTTCTCTTTGGAGCAGGGTGTTCGGCTCTTGCAGGGTATATAGGTATGTGGATTTCTATAAGATCAAACATTCGTACGGCAAGTGCTGTTCGTTACAGTCTGGATCGAGCTCTTAAGATATCTCTCAGGGGTGGGGCTGTTTCTGGAATTACCATTGTTGCTATGAGTCTACTTGGGGTGGTGCTTCTTTTTATCCTCTATGGTGGTCTTTCGGTTAATTCTGAAGTGGTAAAAAGGGTACCATTTCTAATAGTTGGATATGGATTTGGGGCAAGTTTTGTTGCTCTTTTTGCCCAGCTTGGTGGGGGTATATATACAAAGGCTGCAGATGTTGGGGCGGATCTTGTAGGAAAGGTAGAGGTTGGAATTCCTGAGGATGATCCCAGAAATCCTGCAGTTATTGCGGATCTTGTGGGTGATAATGTAGGAGATTGTGCAGGTCGTGGTGCGGATCTTTTTGAATCCACAGCGGCTGAAAACATTGGGGCTATGATTCTTGGGGTAACCCTTTTCCCTCACTTTGGTATAAAGGGGATTCTTTTTCCTCTTGTTGCACGTGCATTTGGGCTTATTGCTAGTATGGTTGGTGTATTGGTAGTTGGTTTAAGGGATGACAGGGAGGATCCAATGAGTGCTCTTAATCGTGGATATTATGTAACCTGCGTACTGGCTACAATAGGGTTTGCCATTGCAAGTTATATGCTTCTGAGGGTAGAGGGGAGTTCATCGTGGATCTGGTTATTTACAGCGGGTTTTATAGGGATTATAACAAGTATTGTTTTTGTTTATATAACACAGTACTATACAGAGTACAGATATAGACCTGTGAGGCTAATTGCTGAGGCCTCACAAACTGGTCCTGCAACCAATATCATTGCAGGGCTATCTGTGGCTCTTGAATGTACGGCTTTACCTGTTATTGTGATCTCAGCAGCAATTATTGCTGCCTACTACTGTGGGGTTAAGGGACTAAGTGATTTCCCTGATATATCCAATATAGGGGCTGGGCTCTATGGTACAGCGGTTGCTACTATGGGGATGCTTGCTACCTGTGCGTATATCCTTGCTGAAGACACTTTTGGTCCTATAACGGATAATGCTGGGGGGATTGTTGAGATGAGTAAACAACCTGAGGAGATAAGAAACAAAACTGATAGGCTTGATGCCGTAGGAAACACAACAAAGGCTCTTACGAAGGGATATGCAATTGGCTCTGCAGCACTTGCTGCGTTTTTGCTCTTTTCGGCGTATCTGGATGAGGTAACCCACATTGTAGGATACCCTTTCCATTCCGTTGATATTGCCAAGGTTGAGGTATTTGTAGGAGGGCTTCTTGGAGCGATGCTTGTATTTCTTTTCAGTGCTCTTGCAATTAGAGCGGTTGCAAGGGCGGCTTATTATGTTATAAATGATGTTCGTGCTCAGTTTAGGGAAAACCCGGGTATCCTTCAGGGAACTGCAAAACCGGATTACGCAAGGTGTGTAGATATTGTTACAAGGGGGGCCTTAAAGGAAATGGTACCTCCAGGAATCCTTGCTGTTGCCATGCCAGTTGTGGTAGGTTTAGTGTTTAAACAATTTGGTCTAGGAGCAGAAACGGTAGCTGCATTTCTTATGGTAGGAACAATAGGTGGTATCCTTGTTGCAACCATGATGAATAACGGTGGTGGGGCATGGGATAATGCCAAAAAGTTCATAGAAACCGGGATGTATGGTGGAAAGGGTTCTGAAACCCATAAAGCGGCTGTTGTAGGAGACACGGTAGGTGATCCATTCAAGGACACCGCTGGACCATCGCTACACGTTCTTATAAAGCTACTCTCTACCATTACACTTGTTCTGGCGCCGCTTTTTATCTAGTGCTGACTTAAGACAGTATCTACCAACTACAGGTCAGATAACTTTAGCTCTTCCTCCAGCCATTTAGGGGTTGATTCCCTTGCTTCTCTGGGCAAACCTAACTTTTCCATGTATCTAAGAACGGTTGCAACCTTATCGAAGCCGTTTCTTCTATGGAGTTTAAATACCTTTTCGTAGGTCTCTTTTAATCTGGGCTCTACTTCAGGCTTTATTGCTTCCCATATTGCATGTTTATCAAGGGGAGGTTTAAGTCTCTTTGCAATCTCTTTTAGTCTGGCATCAAGTTCCAGATAGGTTTCTCCACTCTCAACAAGCATTTCTACTTTGTCTATATATAGCTTCCTGAGTTCAAGCACCTTTTCTTCTGCTTTTGACTGTGCACACTTCCATGTAAGCTTTAACAGGTCATCTATTTGTCTGTAAAGGTCTTTCCACTCATCAAGGGTCAGTACGCTATCGGTTTTTCCCTTCATTTTGATTCTCTCCTGTGTCTTTAGTAATCTTCCGGATCCAGCTTTAGGGCTTCGTTAAATCGATTTATCATGTTATAAAGGGCTACTAAAGCGGTAAGTTCAACTATCTGAGAGTCGCTAAAGTGCTTTTTTAGTTCGTTAAAAAGGGTATCCGGAACATCCCCTGGGTTTGTCGTCATTGCTTCTGCATATTTTAGGGCAACCTTTTCAGACTCCGGAATGGTGCTGGCTTCAGGATTTTCTATCTCCAGTATCTCGTTATCGGTAAAACCCATTTTTTTGCTTATCTGAATGTGCGCATGATAGCAGTATGAAGACCTGTTTATCCTCGATACCCTTAATATAACCTTTTCCTTTAGCTTTGGATCAAGCTCATCTGGTTCCTGAACGGCCGCTACAAATGGACCTATTGTTGATATTATCGATGGCTTGTGTGCAAGTGCTTTATATATGTTGGTTACCTTCCCCCTCTTTTTGCGCATACGTTCATAGGCCTCTTTTACCCTTGGGTCTTTAACCTCATCTTCTTCAATGTATTTAACCCGGGCCATAATCTACCCCTCCCATTTAGTCGTTTTCATTTTCTCTGTTTTTTAATTGAATCTGGAGGGTTGAATCAGAACGTATCTCTTCGTGTTGTATTTTCCCTCCTAGGTTTGCAGTCCAGGCCATAAGTCCTCCACTTACTATAAGGGCTAGCAGTGTTAGCAGAGCCATCCTCTGGGCTATTTTCTGAGAGTAGATATTTGTAACCAAGGCTATAAGTGCTAAAAATCCTGTAACCTCGATAAATATAAATGCTATCTCTGCCTGTTCCTCGTGTTCCTCGATTAGTTCTTCCCGTATACCGGGCATATCTTCTATAACCTCTTCTGCCGGCTCTCCTGTCAGGTAAACGGGTATTGTTGCTAGGGATATAAGGATTGTAAAAATCAAGGTTACGTTTGTAAGCTCTTTGCTTTTTCTTGCCAGGGCTACAATTAGAAGAAGTATTACCAGCCCGGTACCTACTACCGGTATGTGGTTTAACATCAGGTGAATATGAGCCCAGTTCATGTGTATGGTCCTCCTCTAGTTTTTTATTTTATTATTTTAGGCAAATTATGTGCCAGTCATTATTGTAAACAGTTTAAGCAGGTTGCGTAAGTGGTATTAAACGAAACCTGTCAGATTGTCAGATTACAGGACAATGTGAGAGTATTTCTTTACGAAGATGCGTTGTTTATCTTTATATGCAAAAGAAGCGGGATTTATATCCACTTTGCTGAGGAAGAACCATATAGCAAACTCTATACTCGAAAAAATTGAAATCTATTGTTTTTGGTTTTTTTGAGTTACATAGAAGATAAAAGCAAGCACAAATATGGAAGTGAGTTGTATTAGTACAGATAAGGTAGTAAGAATGAAAGTCGAGGTATCGTAAAGAACTCCCATTAACGTGCTTCCTAAAAACCAGAATATCCCATACCATGCATGAAATATGCCATAAGCAGAGCCCCTTTTATAAATTGGACTCATCTTTGCTACGGTTGCCCTCATAATTGATTCTTGTGCACCAATACCTATACCCCAAATCACTACTCCTATAAGAGCAGAGTAGAAGTTCCCTAGAAAAATCAAAGGAGCAAAGGGTATAGGCATAAGAAAACCAATAATTGTTGTAAAAAATCCTATTCGATCAAATAGATATCCGAATGAGAGTGCTGAAACAGAACTAACTCCCATAGCAGCTGCATAGAATATAGGTATTTGTTCTCTAGAAGCTATATTGATTCTATCCAGATGGTAGGCAATTAAGGGAAAGTCAATATAGCTTATAGCAATTAAAGCAACTGCGAATAAATAGAACCAAAATGTTCTGGAAAATCCCTTAATCTCTAATTCAGTTGAGGTTTTCTCTAACTCTCTAGGATTTGGATATTGTAATCGTAATAGGGTAAGTGCACTAAGTGCCGAGATAGCTGGTATAAATAGAAAAAGAAAACAGATGCGGTATTTATATTTAAAATAAAGTACTAACGAAACTGCTAGTGGACCAAGCAATGCACCAAGTTGATCAAGAAATTCATGTAGCCCAAAACCCCATCCATGTCCGATTTCCTGAGTGGCGTTTGAAAGCATTGCATCTCTAATGGGTGTGCGTATGGCTTTTCCTAATCGTTCTGTAAATATTAGCAGAGCTGCTGTCTTCCAGTGTTTTGTAAGTGCTAAAAGAGGAACCGAGATTAGATTCACTGCATAACCAAAAAAAATTATTGTCCAATATCTCTTAGTTCGATCCCCTATGTATCCGGAGACAAGGCGAATTGCATAGCCTATGAACTCCCCAAATCCCGATATGAATCCTATAGTTGCCCCACTAGCTCCAAGTAGAGCAAGGAATTGTCCAGTTATACTGCGAGCCCCTTCATACGTCATATCAGAAAATAGGCTTACTATGCCCATTAGGACTACAAATGCCAACGACGCTCTTTTCCATGTTAATGCCATATCCAGCTCTTTTTACTAGGGTTATCTTTTAAATCTGTTTAGCCTCAATTTCTTGGCTTGTTCCAAATTCCAATGAGCTTTTCTTCCTTAGAATCTAAGAAACCAATTTCAGTAAGCATATGTGTGGTATTTATTGAGCTGTTAAGCCCTTCTACAAATTTTCAAGTATTCTGGGTTCTGTGCATTATCTGCTTCTTAATTTATCGAGAGATTTAAGAGCAGATTCTTTAACATAACGGCTACAGTCTCCCATTGCTCTTTTAAGAGCCTCAATTACCTCTTTGCTTCCTTTAAAGTTTTCAAGAGCGGTGGCAGCTTTCCCTCTTACTAGAAATGAGGGGTTGTTTAACAATTCGTTAATTAATACAGGTAGTGCCCTTTCATCTCCAATTTTGCCTAGAGCCTCAACTATTTCTTCCTTAAGAAAATGGTCATTAGTGCTATTAAGTAGATGTATAAGGAGTTCAACCGCTGTTTTTTCACGTCTCTCACCTAGGATATAACAAGCCCTGTAGACTATGGAGCGTTCGGAGTGGGTTAGAGAGCTTATAAGTTTTCCAACAAAGCTTTTCTCATCCCATTTTTCAATGCTCTCCTTACAGTAAGGACAGATTTTTTCCGTTTTTGAAACCTCAGCCCAGCAAGATGGGCAAAAGTAGCGGATCATGCTATTTACCCTTAAATTCCTTTACCTTTTCTGACCGCAAAATCTTACAGATTTCCTCAATCAGGTTTATGATTCTATCCACTTGGGGATCTAGGTATTCTTTAAGTTGATCTGGCATGCTTCCATAACCACTTAGTTTTTTTGACTTTATCTCCTCCAGATTTATCCTCTGAACAGTCATGGATCCTAGTATAGCGTTTCTAGTTTTTCTTAACTGCTTTTCAAGTTTTAGCTTAATAGCTATGTGGCTTATTAGCTTCTTTATTTCTGCTATATGTTGTAAGATTAAGGTTTTCTCGCAATGGGAGATATCATTTAATGTTTCAGTCATTATCTTGCTACAATCTGCATCGTTTGTTAAAGTTCTTTCTACTTCTAAAATTGTGTCTTCAAGAACCTGCATAGTTATAGAGAGGTAAGTTCTATGGTTCTTAGGTATTTCTAAGCAATTTTGTAAGTCCATTTTATTGTCCTCCCTATCTTTGGTTCTCTCATCTTTTGTTTGGGGAATCCGTACTCTAATAAGCTGGGAAGATTGTATCTGTTTCTTCTAGCAGATTTACAGTATAGCTCTATAGTTATTATAAAGCGTGAGGAATATCCGGTAATTGGATGGCTGTTTAAGTAACTCATCTCCTACCCCTTTAAAAACCTTTAGAAAGGCTATTAGGACATATCACATTAACCTCACTTCAGGATTTATGGGTAGGAGTTATCAACTATCCCTGGAGGGACAGTAATTAGAGGTGAACTCCATCACCTTTAACATACATTTTAAAGTACAAAAACACAGTAGGTCAAGCGTATTTCTTAAAAAATAACTTTATTACTGGTCCAAGCAGAACAGCTGACTATGGATAAAAGAACCTTTGAGATTTTAGATTATCCATCATAGATAAAGGTTTGTTTTATTTAGGGAAGCAGGTGGCTTTAACCTGCTTCCTACTTTAGTTGGTTTGTCTTTGAAAGTTGGTGTAGCTTTTATAGCTTATGTATGGTGATAGATTTACCCTTTGCTACCTTTACATCAACTTCGTCCCCGATTTTAATTCCTTTTAGGATATTTGAATTGGTAACTCTAACGATATGAAACTTGCCTTTTTCATCTTTAACTGTTACACGGTTGCCTCTGATTTTAGTTACCTTTCCTTTAAACTCAGCTTGAGCAGTAGCTACTTGTTTCATACTGTGTTTTGTGGTAGCAAAAGATGTTATACCACCAAAAGTAAGAGCAAATGCTATTAATGCTGTCCTAATTATATTTTTCATGTCTTAATACCTCCTTTTTGTAATATAAGGGAGACTATTGTACGTGGTAAAGAATGGTGTAAGGTGGTGACCTTAAGTGGAAAGATAAAAAGAGTAAGATATCGTGAGGATTGGAAATCTTGATTAAAAGTCGTTTCCAAAATAAGGAGCTAGTATCGGCAAAAGGAATATTAAGTATCGTTAATAAAAGTTCTATTGGAATCAATGTATTGTAATCATCGTCGTTTGTGCTAGATCCCAGGTATAGTGATTTTAATGAATGTGAAGAAAAATCGGAACCAACTAACCAACATAGCTTCTGGGTTTGCTTATCAGGTGGAGAAAAGATTCCAAAGATTCCCAAGGTAGAGAGGATTATTAAAATATATATCTTGATTTTTACTTGATAACTTTCCTTGATAGGATGTGGAAAGAGTTTCATTGGTTAGCTCTACGGCTCTTTTAGAAGCAAAAGATTTGCCAAAATTTTTTACTTACAATGAATCTAATATTTGCAAGAGGTTATAAACAAAGTTTTTTGTATTTTTTTTAACTGCGTATTTATACACTGTTATAAGTGTGTGGTATTACACAGAATCTGATCATTGACTTTTGAGCTCTGATAAAAATGATACTGCTAAAAGCTTTCTTCCTCAAACAAGCACTCAAAGTTTCCATTTCCAGCTCCATCCCGTGGTATAGGTCCAGCTAGGGTTCCGGAGGGAGGGATTCCCTCTATATTCGTAAACGTAAAAGAGTCCTCAGGGGGAACGGGTAGGGGAATTGAATCAACTATTGTGTTACATCCAACTGCAAGCCCATCAGAGGGAAAAGGGAATCCCTCCATTGAAAAGGACTCTCCCGTTTCTTCGTTAAACAACTCCCCTCTGCATATAAAGGGTTTACATGCCCTTACTATCGAATCTGCAGGACAAATTGAGCCCGTAATTTCTAAATCATTGGTATCAATGCATTTTGGTTTGTCAATCTCGCTTTCTATATCGCATCTCTGTGGCATTGGCCCTGAAAAACATGCAGGACAAACCACTCTCTCCGGGGCCGTATCGCCTAACCTGATCATAAATTCAAGAGAACTGGGCCCAACGGTTATATTCTCAATTTCCCCTATGGGAGGGCCAAAAGGGGCATAGCTTCCGCATTCTCCTGGATTTTTCTCAAGGTTAAAAATGTATGCAGTGGTTTCATCTTTTTTCTCCACACCAAAGAGTGTTTTCCCAATCCTTATAATGATAGGGCAATCATTTACGGGAAGGCCAGGACTCAGGTTTAATCTGAACTCTCCTCTTAATTCGCCCTCACATAAGCATACAGACCCTCTTTGAATGCCACCCCAGAAGCCTGCAAATTGACCTCTACAGGATTTCCCTATACCTGAACCCAGCTCTCCATTGTTCCCATCGTTGCATGATGTAGTTGTAAGAAGAAAGCCAAAAAACAGAAATAGAAGCCAGGCTTTATTTGCCATGTCTCTACCCCCTTTAGAAGGTGGATTATAGCACAGAGGAGGTTACCTGAGAATGAATTTTGATTTTCTGGCTATTGATATCTTAAATATCTGTGGTAAAAAATAGCTTCAACTCCTTCGTTTCTTTTACACATTGAGAAAGAAAGTATTTGGTTTTCTACTTCCAGTCTTTTTTTCTCTTGGCCTTATCTGCTCTCTACAAGGTCATTACTTTCCATTTTATAAGCATGGTGCTTTCATATCTCAGGCTGAGCTATGTCCGGCAAATCCCTATCTGCTGGCACATTACATAGCCATTCCCATAGTAAAAGAGAAAAATAAGGAAGATAACAAAAACTGTTGTTGCCGTTTTGAGTGTTGCTGTCATAAGAGGTTCTCTGCAGTTTTCTTTAGGCCTTTTATATGTTTATTGTACGATTACGCAGTTTATGTATCTTTAAGCAGAGACTCTGTTTTCCCGGAAAAAGCTTTTTGCGTTTTTCAAAATCGCTCTCCTCCGCTTGATACTTCCTTTCTGTCTTAACATCTATTTTTTTCTTCTAAAAAAACCATTTGGGAAACTTTTAAGAAAGGAGGAGAGCAGTGTGTAAAAAGGATTCTATTTTAATTAAGCTTACGGGTTTAGTGGTATTCTTTTTAATTTCTTTGAGAGTAGCTTGGACACATGATATCAATTCCTTTGCAGTTGATCATCATGGGCATTGGAGTGCTCGCATTCCTGTTGGGGTTATGGGGGAACACACACACAATGCCGGGGAGTGGATGCTTTCATACAGATTTATGTTTATGAGTATGGATGGGAACAGGAACGGAACAGATGATCTGAGTACGGATGAGGTACTGGGAAATTTTATGGTAGCACCCCTGGATATGGATGTTGAAGTGCACATGTTTGGGATTATGTTTGCACCTACAGATAACCTGACACTTATGGGAATGATTCCATACGTTCGAAAAACCATGAATCATGTAACCAGGGATGGATCTCGCTTTAAGACAAAATCAGAAGGCATAGGTGATATAAGGTTAACAGCTCTTTACAAGTTCTTCGATAGAGGTGGGCATAGGCTTCATTTTAATGGGGGTATAAGCCTGCCATCGGGATCCATTGACGAGAAAGATACCACTCCAATGGGGGAAGACCAACAACTTCCGTACCCGATGCAAACTGGCTCTGGAACGGTGGATCTTCTTCCGGGGGTAACCTATCTGGGACAGTATGGGAATTGGTCATGGGGTGCACAGATGGTTGGTACCATAAGGCTTGGAAAAAACGATAGAGACTACAGGCTTGGGAATCGGCTTGATTCAACCCTATGGGGAGCCAGGAACTGGTTTAACTGGTTTAGTACCTCTTTGCGGTTTAGGTACCAGGTGTGGGGTAACATAAAGGGAGAGGATCCGGTTTTAAATCCTCAAATGGTTCCCACTGCAGATCCAGACAGGCAGGGAGGAAGTCGGGTTGATTCTCTGTTCGGTATAAACTTCTATGTTCCTAAGGGCCCGAGGCTGATCAGGGGGCAGAGGCTTGCAGTGGAGGTTGGTTTCCCTATCTATCAGAACCTTGATGGTCCTCAGCTTGAAACGGACTGGAACATAACCTTTGGATGGCAGTACGCATGGTCTTTTTAAAGTGAGTACAGAGAGGGCATCTCCTAGTAGGTGTCCTCTCATAAAGCTCTCTATTTCTTAAAGTGTCTGAGATGGTTAATAAAGGCAATACATGCCTTACTGCAGGTTGGGGAACCTTCGAATATGGAGCAGTATGAGACGTCTATAAAAGGGGTTTCTCCTATTCCTGCTTTTCTTATAAACTCAACCCATACCTTTTTCCCTGTAACAGGACAGATAAACGGGTGTCTTTCGCTTATCTCATCGAAGTACCACTCCATACGTGGGGAGGTTTCTCTGGTTACTTCTTTGAAGTCTTCTTTTCTCATCTAAATCACCTCCTATAGGTAAGGTAACCATTAAAGGGGATATTTAAAGTGTTTTGGTGGCTCCGGGAATAGATTAACCTGAGGATGGGTTTCTTCTTAAGAGTTTTATAGCCTGTCCTGTTACCCAGGGTATTATGCTCATAAGCATTACAAGTGCCCACTCTTTTCTGGTTGGTTGTGAGAGATTAAGTATGTCAGCAAAACCAGGAATGTAGACAACAAGAAGGATTAAAGCACTGCATAGCCCAAGTGCATACCATATGAAGGGATTAAGGGTAATCTCATTGTATAAGAAGCCAGCTCTGCTTTCGCGCATGTTAAAGACATGCCAAAGTTGTGCAAAGGACAGGGTAAGAAATGATACGGTAACTGCCCGTTTCTCTTCTATCCCTAGCCAGTTAAGAGATATCATTAAAGCCCCTATAACCGCAATTGTTATAAGAACTCCGTATCCAAAGATTTCTGCCCAGTGTTCTCTTTTGATTATTGGTTCACCTGGATTGCGGGGAGGTTGTTTCATTACCTGGGAGGTGCCTTCACCCATACCAAGAGCAAGTGCCGGAAATACATCTGTAACAAGATTTAAGAAAAGGATTTGAAGCGGAAGAATTGGAAGGGGAATGGCTGCAATTGATGCAAGGGAAACAACCATGATTTCGCTTATGTTGCATGAAATAAGGTAGCGAACAAAACTGCGGATGTTGTTAAAGATTATTCGTCCCTGCTCGATAGCTATAACGATTGTTGAAAAGGAGTCATCTTTAAGAACCATATCAGCGGCCTCACACGCTACCTGGGTTCCTCTCATTCCCATTGCGATTCCTATATCGGCCTTTTTAAGAGCGGGGGCATCGTTTACCCCATCACCCGTCATTGCAACTATAGAGCCGTTTTTCTGATGGAGTGTGATAATGTCCAGTTTTTGTTTGGGGTTTACCCTTGCAAATATGCTTGCTCTTATAATGCGAATGCGTTCTTGTTCGGATAAACAGCTTATGCTCTTTAGGTCTTTACCGTGTATTACCTCGGTGTTTCTATCCTTAACCAACCCGACTGCTAATGCAATATTAAGTGCTGTGGATGGATGGTCTCCTGTAACCATAACAACTCGAATCCCGGCCTCCTGACACTTAAGTACTGACTCCCTAACATCCAGGCGTGGTGGGTCAATAAGACCCACGAGACCGATGAGTGTAAGGTTCTCGTATGGGTTGGAATCCGGACTATCTTCGGTTTTTGCTGCAAGGGCAATAACACGAAACCCTTCCTCTGCAAGCTCTTTTGTTTTCTCAATCCACCTGCTTCGAAGCAAAGAAGAGAGCTCTCTCCTCCCATCAGGTTCAAGTACGTGGGAGCAGACCTCAATTACCGATTCGGGTGCTCCCTTTACAGCAACAATGTAGGACCCATCCGATTTGTGAAAGGTGGCCATCATGTTAAAAGCGGGATCAAAAGCCTCCTCTCTTACTTCTGGCAGGGTTTTAAGAAGGCTTTCCCTGTATATACCTGCCCTTGCTCCTGCAATTAGAAGTGCAACCTCAAGCGGATCTCCTGAGGTTCTGGTCATCCCTTCTGCTCTTTCCTGTATGGATGCGTTATTGCATAGAACGCCGATTTCAAGTGCTTGTTTTAAAAGCTGGTTGGATAGGGGATCAACAGCTTGTCCGTTACAGAAAAAACCGTTTTTACCATCTCTGCTCTCTTTTAGCTCAAAGCTTTCGTTTCCGATAACCAGGTGTGTAACTGTCATACGGTTTTCTGTAAGGGTTCCGGTTTTATCAACACAGATAACATTTGTTGCCCCAAGGGTTTCAACAGCAGAAAGACGGTTGATAAGGGCGTTCTTTTTTGCCATACGTAGCATACCACGTGCTAGGGTTATTGTTGCTACAATGGGCAATCCCTCAGGTATCGCTGCTACTGCAAGGGCAATAGCTGTTTCAATCATAAGGATTGGTTCTTTTCCACGAAGTGTTCCTAAAAAGGCAATAGCTGCTGTAAGCCCAAGCGTTGCCCAGATGAGTTTGTGCCCTAACTGGTTAAGTCGTTTCTCAAGAGGAGTCCTTTCTTCCCTTGCTTCTTCTACAAGTGAGGATATTCTGCCCAGTTCTGTATTCATTCCAGTTGCAATAACTACACCCTCACATGACCCCTGGGTTATTGCTGTACCCATAAAGATCATATCCGGACGCTGGGTTGAGGGTATCTCTTCTTTAAACGGTTTTACTCCTTTGCTTACGGGAGCAGATTCCCCTGTTAAGAGGGATTCATCAACCCGGAGTTTGGAGGATTTAATTAGCCTTATATCGGCAGGAACTATGTCACCACCTTCAAGCAATACTATATCGCCCGGAACAAGCTCCTCTGCCGGGAGTACCTGAACCTTTCCTTCGCGTCTAACCCTTGTTGTTATACGAACGAGTCGGTGCAGTGCTTCCATAGAGCGTATGGCCTTGATCTCCATAAAGAAACCGATACCTGAGTTAAGAACTATAACCGCAAGTATTGCCATACCCTCTATCCAGTCCTTAAAGATAAAAGATAAGAGAGCAGCAGTAGCAAGGAGCAGCAGTATAAGGCTTTTAAATTGATCTATAAATATAACGAGTGCACCTTTCTTTTTTTTCTCCTTGAGTCGGTTGGGGCCAAAGAGTTTTAACCTTTTTCTGGCTTCTTCGCTGCTTAATCCCGTATCCGGGAGTGTTTTGTAGACTTCTTCAGTTGATTTCATCTGGTTTGTAACTTCATTTGCAAAACTTATGCCAGTAAAGATTGTACAATAACTTTAAGATGTTAGATTATCTGAGGAAGGCATAACTGTCAGGTTCTAAGACACTTTGTGTTTGATTGTCGGGGATAATTCTTAAAGCCCTTCCTTCTGTTTGAATAGTTTTATCCTCTGTTATATAATCTGTTTAACATGTGCAGGTTCTTTGTGCTGCTTTTTTTTGCCTCTACCGTGTTTGCTTTTTCCACTTACCCGGATGATGAAATATCTGGTGAGTATAAGGAAGCCATAATAAGCATAGGTGATAGGGCTGCTTCGGAGCTTGTTGGAACTCTAAAGAAAGAGTTAAAAAAGGCACTTTCTGAAGGCGGGCCGGTTGGTGCGGTCTCAGTTTGTTCGGAAAGAGCACAGGCATTAACCAAGCAGGTATCCCGATCTATAGGTAGCGGTATTGATGTAAAAAGAACCACCTTTAGATACAGAAACCCAAAGAACGCACCTGATAGGTACGAGGCTTTGGCTTTGGGGTACTTTGAGGGGCTGATAAAACAGGGTAAGGATTTGCCTCCCTATCTGATACAGAAAGTAAACCTGGGGGATCGGGTTTATTACAGATACTACAAGCCTATAAGGGTTGAATCACTGTGTCTTCTCTGTCATGGTAACCCTGAGTCCATGCAGAGTGAGCTTCTGGAAAAGCTAAGGGAGCTTTATCCTGAGGACAGGGCTACTGGCTATTCGGAGGGTGATTTCAGGGGCCTTGTAAGGGTTTCTATCCCGGAAAGTGTACTCAGTAAGTGATTGTAACCCTTGGTGGTTTTGCTGCATTTATTAAAAGCAGCAAATTAACAGGAGGTTAAGTGGCTATGGAGGTAAGGAGGCTTAGCAACTACTCTTTTGGAGGCGAGACCGAGCTTGGGTTTGATGAGGCTATAAAGAGGGTAAGTGAAGCCCTTAAAGAACAGGGCTTTGGCATTCTAACGGAGATCGATGCAAAGAAGGTGCTTAAGGAGAAGCTAGGGCTTGAGAGACGACCTTATAAGATACTTGGAGCCTGTAACCCTCATTTCGCTCACAGAGCAATAGAGATCGAACCTGAGCTTGGAACGCTTCTTCCCTGTAACATCCTGGTCTATGAGAGAGAAGATGGAAAAGTGGTTGTTTCAGCAATGGATCCTGAAGCCGCTTTGAAGCTTGTTGGTAACCCGGCTATAGAGGAGATAGCCAAAGAAGTACGAACTAGAATAGAGAGTGCTCTGGAGAAGGTATAACAGTGGTTATGAAACACAAGAAGCTTGAGTTTGGGTTTCCCGAGGTTGGTGTTCCGTTTTTGTGGCCATTTGCCTTTTTTGTTGACCTTGGTCAGCAAACTATAGAAGCTGCACGAAAGAGCCTTGAGTGTTTAAGGGAGATAGAGAAAACCCAGTTTGAAAGAAAGGAGCCTACCTGGGCCAGTGAGAACAGGGTTATTCTGGATCTCCATACAATGAGGGTAAGGGATTTCTCAGGAGACAAAAAGGGTGGAATATACACCCTTGTTGTTGCCCCATACGCCGGGCATACCTCAACCATTGCAGACTTCTCTAGAGGGCAGAGTCTGGTTGAAACCCTTATGGCCCATGGAGTGGACAGGGTGTGTGTAACTGACTGGAAGAGCGCAACTGAGGAGACAAAGTACTATGATATAGATAACTACCTTTCTGAGCTAAACGTGTGTGTTGATGACCTGGATGGAAAGGTAAACCTTATAGGTTTGTGTCAGGGTGGATGGTTATCAGCCATGTATGCCTCAAGGTTCCCTAGGAAGGTAAACACACTTGTTCTTGCAGGAGCCCCCATAGATACGGATGCGGGTGAGGGTAAGATAAAGGAGTATGCGCACACCTTACCCATGGAGTTTTTTGAGGAGCTTGTTGCAATGGGAGGTGGTGTATTAAAAGGCGAGTTTATGCTTCAGGGCTTTAAGAGCTTAAACCCTGAGAAGCACTACTTTGAGAAGTTTGTGGAGTTATGTGAACATATAGATGATCCGGCATATGTAAAAAGGTTTGAGGAGTTTGAGAGATGGTATGAGTACACCATTGACCTTCCGGGAAAGTGGTATCTACAGGTTGTTAAGGAGCTATTTAAGGAAAACAGGCTGGTTAAGGGAGAGTTTGTGGGATTGGGAAAGAAGCTAAGTCTTAAAAACATAAGGTGTCCGGTTTATCTTCTGGCTGGAGAACGGGATGATATTACTCCTCCTGAGCAGGTATTTAATGCTGAACTCCACCTTGGTACCCCAAAGGATAAGATAGTAAAGGATATAGCCAGAGGTGGACATATTGGACTTTTTATGGGAACAAAACCCCTTAGGGAAAACTGGCCAAAGATTGCAAGGTGGATTAAGGATAACTCTTAGTAGGTCTTAGGAAAAAAACGGTCTTTGCGGAGTGTGTGCATGTTTTCTGGAAAGTTAGTGGTGTCCAGATATGCAGTATGCATGCTTGTGTTTGCCCTAGTTTTTTCGGTAAGAGCGTTTGCAGTTGAAAAAGAGCTTTCACTCAAAGAGGCCATTGAGCTTGCCCTTCAAAATAACCATGAGTTAAAGTCGCTTAGAAACTCCCTTCAGGCTAGAAAGCAGGATATAGGAATTGCCCGTAGCTTTCTTATGCCAAGGATAAACTTTGAAGAGAGGTTTACACGCACCAACAACCCCACAAGTGTTTTCTCTTTTAAGCTCAACCAGGAGAGGTTCTCTCAATCAGACTTTGAGATATCATCGCTGAACGATCCCGAGCCTTTAAGCGATTTCCAAACGGCTTTTTCATTCGAACAACCCATTCTGGCGGTAAGATCTATTCTTGGTTTAAAGACGGCTAGAAATGAGTATATGGCAAGGGAGGAAGAGTATGTAAGGCGTAAGGAGAAATTAGTGTTTAATGTGGTTGAGTCCTATCTAATGGTTAACACAGCAAAAGGTTTTGTAGAGGTTGCAGAGAAATCGGTTGATAACGCAAAGGAGCATCTTAGGATAGCAAAGGAGAGGTTTAAAACGGGTGTTGGGCTTTACTCAGATGTCCTAAGAGCATCAACTGCTCTGGCCGAGGCGGAGCAAAGAGTTGTAAGTGCTAAGAAGGATTTGAATGTAGCAAAGAGGGCACTGGGGCTACTACTTGGTTTGTATGACTCAGTTGATACAAAGGAAGATAAGCTCCCTGAAATTCCTTTAAGGGAACTTGGCTACTATGTTGATAGCTCAATGTCTAGGAGTGATATAAGATCTCTTGAGTTAAGATACGAAAACACAAAAAACAGTATAAGAATTGCTAAATCTGGTTATCTCCCGGAGATTGCAATTAGGGGAGTATATCAGCTAAATGATCACAACACGGTGTTCGGTTCGGAGGGTAAGAGCTGGAGCATAATGGGTATCCTTAGGTGGAATTTATTTGATGGTGGAAGGAGAGAGTATGAGATGGTAAAGGCAAAGTATCAGGCAGAGGAGGTAGAAGAGAGTCTGGAGGGTTTAAAGAAGGTGGTTCACTTTGCAGTTTACGATGCATACCTTGGGGTTGAAGAGGCAAGAAAGAACCTTGAACTTGCTAAGGCTGCGTTAAAGACGGCTGAAGAGGGTAGAAGGCTTGTAAAGAAAAGGTATGAGAACTCTCTATCACCTCTTGTGGACCTGCTTGATGCCCAAGTGAACCTGGATAGGGCAAGGGCAAATCTTGTTGCAAGAAGGAATGAGTATGTAATTGCTTTGGCCAGACTAAGCTTTGAGAGTGGAACTATACTAAAAGACCTTGGTATAGGAGAGGTGTTTTAAAGGATACGGGAATGAGGGGACTTGCATTCGCTATAGCTTGTATTCTGGTGCTTTCTGGGTGCAGGGATAAGGTAAGGCCAGAAAGGGTGGAGACGGAAAGGCAGGTAATTTCGGGTGTGGAGGTAAAAGAGGTCCGTCCAACCAAGGTGGAGGTTTACTATGAAACATCGGGTACGGTAAAGGCAAGAACCATAACCTCCGTTGCAAGCAGGGTAATGGGTACGGTTACCTCCGTGATGGTTAAAGAAGGAGATAGGGTAAGAGAAGGCGATTTGCTTCTTACCATAGATGA
>ENA-ORXB01001994-ORXB01001994.1-sediment-metagenome-genome-assembly--contig:-NODE-1994-length-19951-cov-6.360219_pt1 | contig 19951 bp, 20 predicted proteins | sample MGYA00237863_ERZ511475 | MGnify/ENA primary metagenome ERZ511475 (study PRJEB26305, sample SAMN06343858) | sediment metagenome | isolation source: hot spring sediment | place: Canada: British Columbia... | reverse complement strand
AAGCGCGCTCGGCAGCGTGCACAAAAGTGTCGTGGGGAAGATTCCACGACCGAGAGGTCGTGGCCCCATTGAAGCGTCGTCGTCATGCGAGATCCCTCAGTCGAACGTGATCGATTCCACGACCGAGAGGTCGTGGCCCCATTGAAGCTGCGCCCCAGCGTGAGCAGCCCGGTGCGCACGATGCGGGATTCCACGACCGAGAGGTCGTGGCCCCATTGAAGCCATGAGATGGAGGCGAACACGGGGCCCGCCGATACGATTCCACGACCGAGAGGTCGTGGCCCCATTGAAGCGTGGTGGCGTCGAAGCTCCCGCGCCCGACGTTGAGCAGATTCCACGACCGAGAGGTCGTGGCCCCATTGAAGCGCGCTCGCGGCCATCTGCGCCACGTCCTGGTTCACGATTCCACGACCGAGAGGTCGTGGCCCCATTGAAGCGCGAGGCCAGACGCGCTCGGCGAAGCGCAAGAGGCGATTCCACGACCGAGAGGTCGTGGCCCCATTGAAGCGTGGGGACGCCGGGCTCGAAGTGGACGACGAGGCGGAGATTCCACGACCGAGAGGTCGTGGCCCCATTGAAGCTCGATTTCGTCCGACGTCATGACGTCGAACATCACGATTCCACGACCGAGAGGTCGTGGCCCCATTGAAGCGTAGTCCCAAGCGGCCAGGGCGCGCAGCGCCGCCCGCCGGATTCCACGACCGAGAGGTCGTGGCCCCATTGAAGCTCGACAGATCCTCGCCGTGCCGTGCGCCAGTCGCACTGATTCCACGACCGAGAGGTCGTGGCCCCATTGAAGCCTGGCCCGCGCCGCGACCTGCGACCTGCTGGTCGTCGATTCCACGACCGAGAGGTCGTGGCCCCATTGAAGCAGGCTCCCCGTGAGTCCGGTGTTCCAGGTTTGCGTGAGATTCCACGACCGAGAGGTCGTGGCCCCATTGAAGCCGGGTGCGGCGAGAGGTGCGGGACGACGCGAAGCGGATTCCACGACCGAGAGGTCGTGGCCCCATTGAAGCTTGCCGAACGACCAGACCTTGTTCCCGCGCAGCTCCAGATTCCACGACCGAGAGGTCGTGGCCCCATTGAAGCGGGTTCCTCCGGGGCTTCGAGGCGGCGCTCAAGGCGGATTCCACGACCGAGAGGTCGTGGCCCCATTGAAGCCTTCTGCCGCGCGGCGCACTGTGGTGTTCGTCCGGTCGGATTCCACGACCGAGAGGTCGTGGCCCCATTGAAGCGGGCGCTCGCAGGGTGTCGCAGAGGCCGGGGACGGCGATTCCACGACCGAGAGGTCGTGGCCCCATTGAAGCTGCCAGCTCTTCGAGCGGCGCGGCATCGAGGTCGAGATTCCACGACCGAGAGGTCGTGGCCCCATTGAAGCATTTCGTCCGTCGACGACGTCATGCGCCTGCTGGAGGAGATTCCACGACCGAGAGGTCGTGGCCCCATTGAAGCTGGTACAACGCCAGGATCACGCTCGAGCCCCTGGAAGAGATTCCACGACCGAGAGGTCGTGGCCCCATTGAAGCCAGCTCCAGCGCCAGATGCAGCTCCAGGCCGCCATGGCGATTCCACGACCGAGAGGTCGTGGCCCCATTGAAGCTCCGTTGGGCGAGCGGAGATGACCGGTGTCGGGACGGATTCCACGACCGAGAGGTCGTGGCCCCATTGAAGCCTGGCGTGGCGGCGCGACCTCGACCTGCCCGATCCCGAGATTCCACGACCGAGAGGTCGTGGCCCCATTGAAGCCGGACACGCTGGCGCCCCGCTAAGGGCCGCCCCCGGATTCCACGACCGAGAGGTCGTGGCCCCATTGAAGCCGCGGTACGCGCCGACGAAGTCGGCGAGCACGCCGTCCAGATTCCACGACCGAGAGGTCGTGGCCCCATTGAAGCGTCGAGCTGGTCGCGGAGCCGCGCGGCAACCCGGTCAAGATTCCACGACCGAGAGGTCGTGGCCCCATTGAAGCCGGCTCGGCGCAGACAGACCTGCACCCCGAACGCCGGATTCCACGACCGAGAGGTCGTGGCCCCATTGAAGCTGCTCGCGCTCGCGCAGATCCCCGTCGCGGTCGAGGAGATTCCACGACCGAGAGGTCGTGGCCCCATTGAAGCCTCTTCGGCACCTCGGCGGGGAATTCCCTCGACGCCGGATTCCACGACCGAGAGGTCGTGGCCCCATTGAAGCCGCTGGTGCGCCGCACAGCCCTCCGGAGGGCGGCGGGATTCCACGACCGAGAGGTCGTGGCCCCATTGAAGCCGCTACTACCCGACGACCGTCTCGCAGCAGACCGGCCGATTCCACGACCGAGAGGTCGTGGCCCCATTGAAGCGAGGATCTGCCCGGCCATGGCGACCCCCGTTAGGTCGATTCCACGACCGAGAGGTCGTGGCCCCATTGAAGCTGGCCCGAGGGCGAGACGGGGATCAGCTCGTCGAGCCGATTCCACGACCGAGAGGTCGTGGCCCCATTGAAGCCCAGACTCTACACGCGGGATTTCAGGGGCACCGCCGGATTCCACGACCGAGAGGTCGTGGCCCCATTGAAGCAAGTGATCGCGCTCGTACACGACGCGCGCCTCCACCGGATTCCACGACCGAGAGGTCGTGGCCCCATTGAAGCTTTTGTTCGGCCGCCGGCGCCGGGAGGAGCAGGGAGATTCCACGACCGAGAGGTCGTGGCCCCATTGAAGCCGGATCAGCGGGTTCGACTCGACGAACATCGCCTCGGATTCCACGACCGAGAGGTCGTGGCCCCATTGAAGCGGCACCGGGACCGCCGCGCTCTGGAACGCGGCGACGGGATTCCACGACCGAGAGGTCGTGGCCCCATTGAAGCGGTCCCGGCTCCGACGTCGTCGACATCACCCGATCCTCGATTCCACGACCGAGAGGTCGTGGCCCCATTGAAGCCGGGAAACCGGCCGCGAGCTCGTCAACCCGCAGACGGATTCCACGACCGAGAGGTCGTGGCCCCATTGAAGCTGGTCCATTGGTCCATGTTCGAAGTGCGGCGGCAAGATTCCACGACCGAGAGGTCGTGGCCCCATTGAAGCCGCGGAGCTGCATCCGGCGCCCACGGGAGGAGCCGAGATTCCACGACCGAGAGGTCGTGGCCCCATTGAAGCCGCTGGAGGTGCGGGAACTGCTCCGCCGTGGTGAGGATTCCACGACCGAGAGGTCGTGGCCCCATTGAAGCGGCCGCTCGTCGGTCGAGAAGCTACCGCTGCCGCGCAGGATTCCACGACCGAGAGGTCGTGGCCCCATTGAAGCCTCACGGGACGCCGGCGGACGGTCGTAGGGCCCTTCCCCGGATTCCACGACCGAGAGGTCGTGGCCCCATTGAAGCAGGCCCGCGCCGACAAGGCGCACGACGCGCGGAAGGATTCCACGACCGAGAGGTCGTGGCCCCATTGAAGCGACGAGCCCTTCCTGGCGACGCGCCTGCGCGAGTACGGATTCCACGACCGAGAGGTCGTGGCCCCATTGAAGCGGCCCGATACCACCTTGACAGTGGGGATGGCCCCGTGGATTCCACGACCGAGAGGTCGTGGCCCCATTGAAGCGTGGTGTCCGAGGCCAGCAGCACCAAGACCTCGGCCCGATTCCACGACCGAGAGGTCGTGGCCCCATTGAAGCGTGTCGTTTGTGCGCCGTTTGCGGCTGCAAAAGGGGCGATTCCACGACCGAGAGGTCGTGGCCCCATTGAAGCCCGACTTTGACCTCCAAGCACCCAACGCCGCGCAGAGATTCCACGACCGAGAGGTCGTGGCCCCATTGAAGCTCGCGCGCCCACTCGCGGAGCCGCAACACAAACTCTCGATTCCACGACCGAGAGGTCGTGGCCCCATTGAAGCCAGCGCATCCCAGCGAGCCAGTGGATGCTCGAGCAGATTCCACGACCGAGAGGTCGTGGCCCCATTGAAGCGGCAGCTCCAGGTACGCCTCCGCTCCCGACAGTCCCCGGGATTCCACGACCGAGAGGTCGTGGCCCCATTGAAGCTCGTGGACTCGACGCAGACCCCAGCCCGTGTCTGATGGATTCCACGACCGAGAGGTCGCGGCCCCATTGAAGCAACGTCACCGGCACCACGTACGGCGCGGGCGACGGGATTCCACGACCGAGAGATCGTGGCCCCATTGAAGCAGGGCGTGCTCGCCGAGTTGATCCCGGTCTCGCCGATTCCACGACCGAGAGGTCGTGGCCCCATTGAAGCTTATCCTTGGCGATCTTCACGGGGATGATCGCTTCCCAGATTCCACGACCGAGAGGTCGTGGCCCCATTGAAGCTCGCCCTGCCGTGCACGGACGCCGCGTGCACTTCACGTGATTCCACGACCGAGAGGTCGTGGCCCCATTGAAGCTCGTGGTCGACCTCGGGGGCGACCCTGGCCCCGTCGATTCCACGACCGAGAGGTCGTGGCCCCATTGAAGCTTCGAAGAGTTCGAGCGGATCCGCAACGGGAGGTTGATTCCACGACCGAGAGGTCGTGACCCCATTGAAGCATCTGCCCAGGGTGCGGACGAATTCTCCCGTCTCGGGATTCCACGACCGAGAGGTCGTGGCCCCATTGAAGCCTTTACATTCCGGGGCATCTCTGTCACCACGGCTCGCGATTCCACGACCGAGAGGTCGTGGCCCCATTGAAGCGCCATCTTCGACCGGGCGACTGGCGGCAACATGCTCTTGATTCCACGACCGAGAGGTCGTGGCCCCATTGAAGCATGTCGAGTCTGGGTGCCCGACTCGACGTGGCGCTCAGATTCCACGACCGAGAGGTCGTGGCCCCATTGAAGCCCGGTGCGATCCTCGAGGAACGTGTCCACGATGGAGCCGAGATTCCACGACCGAGAGGTCGTGGCCCCATTGAAGCACGTACGTGTGGGGCAAGCACGTGTGGATCGGCTACGTGATTCCACGACCGAGAGGTCGTGGCCCCATTGAAGCCGCACGACCCGGCGCGGTGCCGAGGCTCGTGTCATGCGCGATTCCACGACCGAGAGGTCGTGGCCCCATTGAAGCTCTCGTCAGCGCCGGCCGGTGGCTCGGCATCAGTTCGCGATTCCACGACCGAGAGGTCGTGGCCCCATTGAAGCCCCGATATGTCAGAACGTGGCCCGCGCGACGGTGTATAGATTCCACGACCGAGAGGTCGTGGCCCCATTGAAGCCCGACCGCGACGCCCATACTGTCGCGGTGCCACGCGAAGGATTCCACGACCGAGAGGTCGTGGCCCCATTGAAGCCCAAGATCCTCCGCCCGACGTGGGGGCTCTTCGAGAATGATTCCACGACCGAGAGGTCGTGGCCCCATTGAAGCAGAGTCATCCTGCGCATCATGATGACACCTCCCCCTGATTCCACGACCGAGAGGTCGTGGCCCCATTGAAGCTACCCCGAGGCTGGGCGCGAGCACTGCGTCTCCTGCCACGATTCCACGACCGAGAGGTCGTGGCCCCATTGAAGCCGCGTCCCCGCCGTGGAGCTCGAGTGGGACGCCGACGGATTCCACGACCGAGAGGTCGTGGCCCCATTGAAGCGGGTAGCCGCCAGTGTCGCCGACGACGGTGATGGCGGGATTCCACGACCGAGAGGTCGTGGCCCCATTGAAGCTTGACGCGCGGGTTGCGCGCTACATGGCCCGCAGCGGATTCCACGACCGAGGGGCCGTGGCCCCGGCGAAGCCCAGGCGAGGGCGACCGAGGCGCGAGGGACCAGGCCGATTCCCCGACTGCGAGGTTGTGGCCTGAGCGGGGCAGGCTGCGCGGGACCGGCGGCGCCCGTCCCGACGGGGTCGCGCGCCCGGCCGCGGCCGCGAGGGGTATCCTGCCAACCGAGGAGGTCGGACCGGATGAGCGCACCGCGAGCGGCGCGGGTCGGCGACGGCGTGGACCCCGTCTGGATGGCGTGGCTCGAGGCCGAGCCGCTGGCCGAGCTCGCCGTCCTCGACGTCGGCACGGGGACGGGGCGGGTGGCGCTGGCGCTCGCACCCCGGTGCCGGCGCGTGGTGGGGCTCGACCGCGACCCGGCGGCGATCGCCGAGGCGCGCCGGCGGGCGGCGGCGGCCGGGCTCACTACCGTCGAGTTCGTGGTGGCGGACGCCGAGGCGGTCGAATACGACGCCTGGCGCCCGGACATGGTCGTCGCCCACCTCTGCATGTCCGACGGGATCGCCGAGCGCGCGGCGCGCGCACTGCGGCCGGGGCGCGTCTTCGCGTTCGTGGCCTTCGAGGCGGCGCAGTGGCAGGAGACGGGTCGACGCTCGCGGTTCGCGTACGAGGAAGGGCAGGTGCGCGCGTTGCTCGAACGCACGGGGTTCGCCGTGGAGCACCTCGAGGTCGACCGGGAAGTGCGGACCTTCGGGTCAGTCGCCGAGGCACTCGCGGCGACGGCCGGGCTCGAGGCGCGCTGGCGCGCCGACGGACGTTGGGCCGGGTGGGTCCGCTATCTGGAGGAGGGCGGCCGCGCGCTCACGCGAAGCTACCTGCGCGTGAAGGCGCGGCGCCGGTGACCCGCCGCGGCCTGCGGGGGCGACACACGGGCTCCGCGGCACCAGGACGGGCGGGTGCGGTACCGTGGATGGGGCCCGGAGCGCGGAGACGCAGGGATGACCCTCACCAGCCTCGCACTGACCGCCGCCGTCAAGGCCCGGGCGCTCGAGCTCGGCTTCGACCGCGTGGGGATCGGTCCCGCGCGGGTCACGCACGGCGCGGCGTTCGAAGCCTGGCTCGACCGCGGGTACGCCGGAACCATGCACTACCTGGCGCGGACGCGCGCCGAGCGCCTGGACCCCCAGCGCCTGCTCCCCGGCGCGCGCTCGGTGATCGCCGTCGCGCTCCTCTATGACGCCGGCGCGCCCGCCGGGGACTGGGCGCCCGTGGCACGCTACGCGCGCGGGCGCGACTACCACGAGGTCATGCGCCCGCGGCTCCAGGCGCTCGTGGACTTCCTCGGGGAGGCGGCCGGTCCCTGGGTGCGGAGCCGCGCCGCGGTGGACACGAGCGCCGTCCTCGAGCGCGACCTGGCGGCCGCGGCCGGCCTGGGCTGGATCGGCAAGAACACGAACCTGCTCGCGCCCGACCTCGGCTCCTACTTCTTCATCGGGATCGTGCTCACGACGGCCGAGCTGGTCCACGACCCGCCCCACCCCGACCGGTGCGGCACCTGCACGGCCTGCCTCGACGCCTGTCCGACGGACGCGTTCGTGGCCCCCCGGGTGCTCGACGCGCGGCGCTGTCTCTCCTACCTGACGATCGAGCACCGCGGCGACATCGACCCGGCCCTTCAGCCCGCGGTGGCCGAGTGGATCTTCGGGTGCGATATCTGCCAGGAGGTCTGCCCCTGGAACCGGAAGGCGCCGCGGGCCCGCGAGCCCGCCTTCGCTCCGACGGGGGCGCTCGGCCCGCTCGAGGAGCTGCTCACGCTCGACGAGGCGGGCTTCCGCGCGCGGTTCCGGGGGAGCGCGATCCGCCGCGCGCGGCGCCAGGGATTCGTGCGCGACGTCGCCCTCGCGCTCGGCAACCGCGGCGAGACGGGCGCGGTGCCGGCGCTCCGTCGGGCGGCCGCCGACCCAGACCCGGTGGTCGCGCGCGCCGCGGCGTGGGCGCTCGAGCGCCTCGGCGCCTGAGCGGGCCGGGCCCGGTATCCTGGGGCCGCGGGAGCCCAGGCGGCGGGGACCGCGGGGCGCCCGGGGGACGGGCGCCCTCGCGCGGGGAGGGGAGGCGCCGGCATGCGGATCAAGCGGCTCGACCACTTCGGCGTCTACGTGCGCGACCTGGCGCGCGCCGAGCGCTTCTACACCGAGGTGCTCGGCATGGAGGTCGCGATGCGCCTGCCCGACCAGGTGCTCCTCCGCTACGAGGGGGGCGCGTGTGCGCTCTTCCTCAAGCCCGACCGCCCGCCCGCCGACCCGGCGACGATCGAGCACCCGCTCGGCAAGGCGCACCACGCGTTCGAGGTCTCCTGGGAGGACCTCCAGCGCGCGCGGGCGCTCTTCGAGGCGCGGGGCATCCCCCACCACCCGCCCATCGACTGGCGGGACCACGACTGCCTCTACTTTCTGGACCCGGACGGCAACCTGCTCGAGCTCGTCGGCTACCGGTGACGGGCGCGCGCCCCGCGGCCGCGCGCGCCGGCGGGGGTAGTACAATCACCCGGCCATGACGGTCGACCGCGTCGCGGGCGTCGCGCTCGGGGCCCTCGCCCTCTTCGTCCTGGTCGAGAGCCGGAAGCTGCCGCTCGGCACCCTCCACAACCCCGGCCCCGCCTACATGCCCGTCGTGCTCGCCCTCACGATGCTCGGCTTCGCGGCGGCGCTCGTCGCCTTCGGCGGCCGCGCCCCGCACGTCGCCACGGTGGGATGGCGCGACTGGCGGCACACGGCGGCGATCCTCGGCGCCGGCGCCTTCGCGGCGCTGGCCCTCGAGCGGCTCGGCTTCCGGCTCACGGTGGCCCTCCTGCTCCTCGTCCTCGTCGGCGTGGTCGAGCGCCGGCACCCCCTCACCGCCGTCGCCTACGCGGTGGCCATGGCCCTCGGCACCTTCTTCCTCTTCAACACGATCCTGCGGGTCCCGCTGCCCCGGGGCCCCTTCGGCCTCTGAGCCGTGCTCGAGACCTTCGCCAACCTCGCCCACGGCTTCGCCGTCGCGCTCTCACCGGGCGTGCTCCTCTACGCCTTCCTCGGCTGCCTCGTGGGCACGCTCGTGGGCGTGCTGCCCGGCGTGGGCCCCCTCGCGGGCATCAGCCTGCTCCTGCCCGCCACGTTCGGGCTCGACGCCACGCGGGCGATCGTCATGCTGGCGGGCATCTACTACGGCGCCATGTACGGCGGCTCGACGACCTCGATCCTCATGCGCATCCCGGGCGAGGCCGCCTCGGTGATGACCTGCATCGACGGCTACGCGATGGCCCGCAAGGGGCGCGCGGGCGCCGCGCTCGCCATCGCCGCCGTCGGCTCCTACATCGCGGGCACGGCGAGCGTGGTGGCGCTCATGTTCCTCGCCCCGCCGCTCGCCCACTTCGCCCTGCGCTTCGGGCCGCCGGAGTACTTCGCGCTCCTCGTCCTCGGCCTGCTCGTGCTCGCGTACATGAGCACGGGCTCGATGCTCCGGGCGCTCGCCATGGCCGTGCTCGGCCTGCTCCTCGGCATGGTCGGCATCGACCAGATGTCGGGCTTCTTCCGCTTCGCCTACGGGGTCGTCGAGCTCGGCGACGGGATCGGCGTGGTGCCGGTGGCGGTGGGGCTGTTCGGCCTCTCGGAGATCATGCTCACCGCCGGCGCCGCCGTGCCGCAGGAGGTCATCAAGCCCCGCCTGCGCGAGCTGCTCCCCTCGCGCCGGGAGTGGCGCGAGGCGTGGTGGCCGATCTGGCGGGGCACCTGGCTCGGCTTCCTCATCGGCATCATCCCCGGCTCGGCCCACATCATCTCGAGCTTCGTCTCCTACGCCGTCGAGCGGAAGCTCTCGCGGCACCCCGAGGAGTTCGGCAAGGGGGCGGTGGCGGGCGTGGCCGGCCCCGAGTCGGCCAACAACTCCGCGACCTCCGGCGCCTTCGTCCCCATGCTCGCCCTGGGCGTGCCCTCGGGCCCCATCCCGGCCGTGATGCTCGCCGCGATGATGGTCCACGGCGTCTCGCCGGGGCCGCTCCTGATCCGCCAGCAGCCCGACCTCTTCTGGGGCTTCATCGCCTCGATGTACGTGGGCAACGTCGTCCTGCTCATCCTGAACCTGCCCCTGGTCGGGCTCTTCGTGAACGTGCTGCGGATCCCGTACCCGCTGCTCTACCCGGCGATCCTGACCTTCTCGATCATCGGCGTCTACGCGGTGAACAACAGCGTGGTGGACGTCTGGATCATGCTCGCCACCGGGCTGCTCGGCTACGTGCTCCGCAAGCTCGACTTCGAGACGGCGCCGATCGTGCTCGGCCTGGTGCTCGCGCCCATGCTCGAGCTCAGCCTGCGCCAGTCCCTGGCGATGTCCGACGGCCACTACGCGATCTTCGTGACCCGGCCGATCTCGGCGGTCCTGCTCGGGGCGGCGCTCGTGCTCGTGCTGCTCGGGCTCCGGCCCCTGATCTCCCGCGGTCTCGACTGGCGGGCGCGCCTGGCGCTCGCCGAGAAAGGAGAGCCCTCATGATGCGTGTCCGTGTGTTCGTCGCGGTGCTCGCGGCGCTCCTGGCGCCGGCGGCGCTGGCCGCGGCCCAGGAGCCCTATCCATCGCGGCCGATCACCATCGTCGTGCCGTTCCCGCCGGGCGGCGTGGCCGACCTGCACGCCCGCCCGCTGGCGGCGGCGCTCGAGAAGGTCCTGAAGAACCCCGTGGCCGTGCTGAACAAGGCCGGCGCCGCGGGCGCGGTCGGCATGCAGCACGTCGCCACGAGCCGGCCCGACGGCTACACGCTGCTGCTCGCCCTGTCGTCCATCTCGATCATCCCCGAGGCCGACAAGCTCTTCGGGCGCCAGCCCGCGTACACGGTCGACCAGTTCGAGCCGCTCGCGCTGCTCTCGGCGGACCCGACGATCCTCGTGGTGCGCTCGGAGCTGCCGTGGAAGACGGCGCGTGAGTTCATCGAGGACGCCCGCAAGCGCCCGGGCGAGATCGCCTTCAGCTCGTCGGGCATCTACGGCACGCTGCACATGGCCATGGAGCTGCTCTCGCACGCAGCGGGCATCAAGCTCCGCCACCTGCCCACCACGGGCGCCGGGCCCGCGATCAACGCGCTCCTCGGCGGCCACGTGCACGCCATGGCCTCGGGGCCCGCGGCGGTCATCGCCCACATCGAGGCGGGCAAGCTCCGGCCGCTGGCGAGCTGGGGCGACCGGCGTCACCCGGCGCTCCCCGACGTGCCGACGTTCCGCGAGCTCGGCTACCCGGAGGCCGAGTTCTACATCTGGGCGGGCGTGTTCGCGCCCCGGGGGCTGCCGCCCGCCGTGCGCGCGCGGCTCGACGAGGCGCTGCGGCAGGCCGTGGCCGAGCCCGAGTTCCGCCAGGCGATGGAGAAGCTCAAGACGCCCATCGCCTTCAAGCAGGGCGAGGAGTTCCGGAAGTTCTTCGAGGCCGACGCGCGGCGCCTGGCCGAGGGCGTGCGCCGCGTGGGGCGCATCGAGGAGAAGAAGGAGGACAAGCGCTAGCGGCGAGCCGGGGCGCGCGACCCCGCGTGCTACAATCCGAGCGCGATGGCGATTCTCAAGGTCGCGCGCCTCGGCCATCCCGTCCTCCGCCAGGTGGCGCGCCCGGTGGACCTCGCCGAGCTCGCCACCCCGGCCCTGCAGCGGCTCATCGACGACATGATCGAGACCATGCGCGAGTACGACGGGGTGGGGCTCGCCGCCCCCCAGGTGCACGAGCCGCGGCAGATCGCGGTGATCGAGGTCCACGCCAACCCGCGGTATCCCCACGCGCCCGCCGTCCCGCTCACGGTCGTCGTCAACCCGGTCGTGACCCCGCTGACGGACGAGCAGGTGGAGGACTGGGAAGGGTGCCTGTCGGTCCCCGACCTCCGGGGGCGCGTGCCGCGCTGGGGTGCGGTGCGGCTCGAAGGCTACGACCGCCACGGGCAGCGCCTCGAGCTCACCGCGAAGGACTTCTTCGCCCGCGTGATCCAGCACGAGCACGACCACCTCAACGGGCGCGTGTACCTGGACCGGATGCGTGACCTCGCGACGCTCGCCCACATCGCCGAGTGGCAGAAGTACTGGCTCGGCGCGCGGGAGCCCGCCGATTAGCGAGGCCGTGGCGCCCGGCGGCGGGCGGGTGGTGGCGGTGGTGAGGGATCTGTTCTTCGTCGCCCGCATCCGGGAGACGGCGCGCGCGGCCGGCGTCCCGCTGACCGTCGTCCGCAGCGCCGAGGAGCTCGCCGGCGCGCTCGCCGAGCCCGCGCGCTTCGTCCTCCTCGACCTGACCGCCGGCGTCGACCTCGCGCGCATCTTCGAGGCCGCCGCGGCGGCCGGCGTGCCCGTCCTGGGCTACACCACCCACGCGCTGGCCGCGACGACCAGGCCCTGGCACGGCCGCTGCGCACGGGTGGTCACGAAGGAGACGCTCACGGCCGAGTTGCCGACGCTCCTGCGGGAGGGGGTGGCCGCATGATCGCCGACGTGTCCATGACCGCGGAGGAGTTCGTCCGGCGCCTGGACGCCGACAACCAGGCCCTGCTCGCCCGGCTGGCGCCCGACGACACGCTCAAGCCCGAGGTCGAGGGCGACCTGACCGTCGCCAACCTGCTCAAGGTCGCGCTCAAGAACGAGCTCGAGGCCACCGAGATCGCCGCGCGGTGGCTCGTCACCACCGACGACCTCGACGTCAAGCTCGCCCTGGCGCGCCAGGTCGGCGACGAGGCCAAGCACTACCGGCTCATCGCCGAGCGGCTGCGCGCGCTCGGCGTCGACCCGGCCACCGTCGACCCGCTCGCGCGGGGCTGGAGCCCGCTCTTCCGCTACCTGGACACGCTCCGGACGACCGTGGAGCGCGTGGCGGCGGGCCAGTTCACGCGCGAGGCGATCGCCATCGTGAAGAACCGCCAGTTCATCGAGTTCTGCGAGCGGGCGGGCGACCGCGAGACCGCGGCGCTCTACCGCGACATCGTCGAGCCGGACGAGCGCCACCACCACGAGCTCGGGCGCCGGCTCCTGCTGCGCCTGGCGACGACCCCGGAGGCGCAGGCCGCGGCGGCGCGCGCCGCGCGCCGCACCCTTGAGCTGGCCGAGGAGCTGCAGCGGGTCGCGCTCGCCACGGCCGGCATCCACCACGCCCCCGGGTGCTGATGGACCCGGATCTCGAGGCCTTCGCCGCGCTGGCCCGCGCGCCCGACCTCGAGATCGACCTGGCGCGCGGCGCCCTCGCGATCGCCCGCGTCGAGTACCCGGGCCTGGCGGCCGCGCCCTGGCTCGCGGAACTCGACCGCCTGGCGGCGCGCGCGGGCGTGGCCCCGGCGGGCGACCGCGTGCGCGCGCTCCACCGGCTGCGCGAGTTCCTCTTCGAGGAGGAAGGCTTCCGGGGCAACGCCGAGGACTACTACGACCCGCGCAACAGTTGCCTCAACGAGGTCCTCGCGCGGCGCCTGGGCATCCCGATCACGCTCGCCGTGGTGATGATGGAGGTCGGGCGCCGGGTGGGCCTCCGCCTGCTGGGCGTGGGGCTGCCCGGGCACTTCCTGGTCCGCGCCGACGTGGGCGACGGGCCCGTGCTGCTCGACCCGTTCGACGGCGGCGCCGTGGTCACGCCCGAGCGCGCCGACGACCTGGTCGCGCGCGCCCTGGGGCGCCGCGTGCGCCTGCGGGCCGAGGACTTCGCGCCCGTCACCACCCGGCAGATCCTGACGCGCATGCTGAGAAACCTCGAGCTCGTCTACGCGCGCCGGGGCGCGTGGTCGAAGCTCCTCGGCGTCTACGAGCGCCTCCTCGTCCTGGACGGCGAGACGCCGGCCTACCTGCGCGACCGCGGCACCGTGCTCGTCCGCCTGGGCGAGCTCCACCGCGGCGTCGCGGACTGGGAGCGCTACCTCGCCGCCTGCCCCGAGGCGCGCGACGCCGAGGCGGTCCGGCAGCGGCTGCGCCAGGTGCGCCAGCGGCTGGCCACGCTCAACTGACGCCCGCGGGACGAGCGCCGTGACCGGACGGGGAGGGAACCGATGAGGCGTCGCGGCCCCTTCCAGCGCACCGTCGCCTGGACCCTGCTGGTCGCGCTGCTCGCCGGCGCCTGCGCGACCCGGAACGTGCCCCCCATCGGCGCCGGCGGCCAGCCGTTCCGGCCCGAGGCCGACGAGCGCCAGCTCTGGGCGCGCGCCGAGAAGGAAGAGGAGACGCTGCTCCGGCGCGCGCGCCCGCTCGAGGACCCGCTGCTCGAGGAGTACCTGGCGCGCCTGGCCGACCGCCTCCTGCCCGACGCGGTGCGGGCCGCGGGGGGCCCGGGCATCCGCGTGGGCGTGCTGCGCGACCCGACGCTGAACGCCTTCGCGCTGCCGAACGGGCGCATCTACGTGCACACGGGCCTGCTCGCGCGCCTGGAGAACGAGGCCCAGCTCGCCACGATCCTCGGCCACGAGCTCACCCACGTGACGCACCGCCACGCGCTGCGGTTCACGCGGGACGCCCGCAACAAGCAGATCCTCTACACGGTGCTCGGGATGGCCGCCTCGATCGGCATCGCCGCGGCGGCCGGCGGGCGCGCGGAGGCCGGCGACCGGGTCGGCGCCGCGGTGCTCAGCCAGACCGCCAACGCCGTGCTCGGCCTCGGGCTGCAGCTCGCCGCGCTGGCGGCGATCAACGGCTACGGCCGCGAGCTCGAGCGCGAGGCCGACGCCGAGGGCCTCGCCCGGGTGGTGCACGCGGGCTACGACCCGCGGGAGGCGCCCAAGGTCTTCAAGCTCCTCATGGAAGAGTCGAAGGACCGGGGCCCGATCGAGACGTTCTTCTTCGGCAGTCACCCCCGCCTGGCCGAGCGGTGGGAGTCGATGGACGAGCTCGTCCGCACCCGGTACGCGGCCCTGGCCGGGGCGCCCGGTCGGGTGACGACCACCGAGGAGTTCGAGCGCCGTCTGCGGCCGGTGGTGCGCGAGAACGCGCTGCTCGACATCCGGGCCGGGCGCTTCGCGCTCGCGCGCCGTCAGCTCGACCGCGTGCTCGCCGTCGCGCCGCGCGACCCGGTCGCCCACCTGTATTACGGCGACCTCCACCGCCTGCAGGCGCAGCGGGCGCGGAGCGCGGCCGAGAAGGCGGAGCACGCGGCGCGGGCCCTCGAGCACTACGAGCGCGCCGCGGCGCTCGACCCCGCGTTCCCCGACCCCCACCGCCAGCTCGGCTTCCTCTATTACCAGCAGCACGACCGCGCCCGGGCCCGCGCCGCCTTCGAGCGGTACCTGGCGCTCAAGCCCGACGCCCCGGACGCCGCGCGGATCCGCGAGTACCTGGTCGAGCTCGATCGCTGAGCGCGGCCGGGTGCAGCGGCGCGCGCCGCCGCGGCCGCCGCCGGCGGTAGAGTAGGGACGCCATGGAGCTGCCCCGGACCGCGAGCGCGGTGGTCGTCGGGGGCGGCGTCGTCGGCTGCAGCATCGCCTACCACCTCGCGCGCCGCGGCGTCCGCGACGTGCTGCTGCTCGAGCGCGAGGCCCTCGGCGCCGGGGCCACCGGCCGCGCCGCGGGCGGGATCCGGGCGCAGTTCGGCACGGAGACCGAGATCCGCTTCTCGCTCGAGGGCCTCCGCGTCCTCGAGACGTTCGAGGAGGAGTTCGGGGTCGACCCCGGGTTCCGGCGGATCGGCTACCTGTTCCTGATCGGCGACGAGGCCGACCTGGCCGGCTTCCAGCGCCGCGTGGCGCTTCAGCGGAGCCTCGGCGTCGACGTGCGCGTGATCGCGCCCGACGACGCGCGAGCCCTCGTCCCGGGCCTGCGCGTCGACGACCTGATCGCCGCGGTGTGGGGGCCGAACGACGGCGTGGCGGGCCCCACCGAGGTCACCCAGGGGTTCGCGCGCCGCGCGCGCGACCTGGGCGCGCGCCTCGTCGAGGGCGTCGAGGTCACCGGCGTGGAGCTGGCCGCCGGGCGCGTGCGCGGCGTCCGCACGCCCCGGGGCGTCGTCGCCACGCCGCTCGTCATCAACGCCGCGGGGCCCGCCGCCGCGCGCGTGAGCCGGCTGGCCGGCGTGGAGGTGCCGGTCCACCCACGACGGCGACACATCTTCTTCACCGAGCCGTTCCGCGAGGTCCCCGGACCGATCCCGCTCACGACCGACCGGACGAGCGGCTTCTACTTCCGCAAGGAACTCGAGCAGCTCCTGCTCTCGCCGGGCGACGTCGAGGACGTCGGCGACGACCGGGCGGCTGCGGTCGACTGGCGCCGGATGGAAGAGACCGTGGAGAAGGCCGTGCACCGCCTGCCGGTCGTCGAGAAGGCGCGCATCGCCGGCGGCTGGGCCGGGTTGCGGCCGCTCACCCCCGACGACCACGCGATCATCGGGTGGGCGCCGGGTGTCGAAGGCTTCTTCCTCGCCGTGGGCTTCGGCGGCCACGGGTTCCAGCACGCGCCCGCGACGGGGCGCTACGTGGCCGAGTGGATCGTGGACGGCCGCCCGTCGATCGACCTCTCGCTCTTCGACCCGGCCCGCTTCGCGCGCGCCCGCGAGGCCGGCGCGCAAGGCCGGGCCGGCGCTGAGGACGGCGACGCCGGCGGCGAGGGCGGCCTCGGCGCGGGGCGCGAGCCCGACGCCGAGTGAGCCGCCGGCCCCGGGCGTCGAATCACCCGCCGCGGGCGCGGAGGCGCTCGACCAGCGCCCGGTCGGCAGGCGGGAACTCGTAGTCGCCGAGGCGATCCGGCTCCACCCACGCCAGGGCGGCGCAGCCCCGCGGCTCGAGCCGGCCCGCCACGGGCCGACACCGGAAGAAGTGGATCGTCACCCACCGGTCGGGGTAGCGCCAGGTCACGGTGTCGACTCGCTCGCCCACGGCGAAGTCGGCGCCGAGCTCCTCGCGCAGCTCGCGTTGCAGGCACGCCTCGAGACTCTCGCCCGGCTCGCGCTTGCCGCCCGGGAACTCCCAGAGCCCGCCCAGATGCGCGCCCGGCGGGCGCCGGGCGATCAGGTAGCGCCCGGCCGCGTCCTGGATGAGGGCGGCCGCGACCTCAACGGCCGGCGGCGGGTCCACGGCCGGTGACCCCACGGCGGGCGCGCTCGCCCTCACCCAGCGGGAAGCTCACGCAGAGCCGCCGCAGCGGACAGGGCTGGCAGCGGGGGCGGCGCGCGGTGCACCACGTCGCCCCGAAGTCCATGAGCGCCTGGTTGAAGTCGTAGGCCCGCCCGCGGGGGACGAGCGCCTCGGCGAGCGCCCACCACGCCGTGTCGCCGCGCAGGCGCCGGCGCCCGACGAAGACGCGCCCGAGCACGCGGCGCACGTTGGTGTCGAGCACGGGGGCGTCGCGGCCGTAGGCGAAGGCGAGGACGGCGCCCGCGGTGTAGCGCCCGACGCCGGGCAGGCGGCGCAGCTCCTCGGGCGTGTCGGGCAGGCGCCCGCCGTAGCGCGCGAGCGCCTCGCGCGCGATCCGGTGCAGGCGCACCGGGCGGATGTTGTAGCCGAGCGGGTACCAGAGCCGCCGCACCTCGTCCACGTCGGCCGCGGCGAGCGCCTCGAGCGTCGGGTAGCGGGCGAGGAACTCGTGGTACTTCGGCACGACGCGCGCGACCTGCGTCTGCTGGAGCATGATCTCCGAGACGAGGATGCGATAGGGGTCCCGCGTGCGCCGCCAGGGCAGGTCGCGCCCGTGCCGCGCGTACCAGGCGAGGAGCGCGCGCCGGAAGCGGCGCACCCGCGACGGGTCGAGCCGCAGCACGGACGCGGAGTCTAGCACGGTTTAGAATGGCCTCGTGAGCGACAGCCTCGCGATCGACCACGCGTCGCCGACGGCGCCGGCGGGGGGCGTCGACGCCGCCGCCGAGTACGCGGCGGTGCGCGACGACGTCGGCCTCCTCGACCGCACCGACTGGGGCGTGCTGGAGGTCACCGGGCGCGACCGCGCCGCGTTCCTCCACGCCATGTTCACGAACGACATCAAGGGCCTCGCGCCCGGGCAGGGGTGCGCGGCGGCCTTCCTCAACGCCCACGGCAAGGTGCAGGCGCTCGTGGCGGTGTGGGCGCTCGAGGACCGCCTGCTCGTCGTGACGCCGCCGGGGCGCGCGGGGGCGCTGCTCGAGGGGCTCGACCGGTACCTGTTCGCCGAGAAGGCCGCGCTCCGGGACGCCACCGGCGAGCTCGCCCTCTTCCTGCTCGCCGGCCCACGCGCGCCGGCGCTCGTCGCGCGCCTGGCCGGCGTCGCGCTGCCGGAGGCGCCGTGGGCCCACGTCGCGGGCTCGGTCGCGGGCGTCGAGGTCCGGCTCGTGCGCGGCGGCGGCGAGACCGGCGAGCCCGAGGGGTGGGTGGCGGCGCCCGCCACGGCCGCCGCGGCCGTGCGCGCCGCGCTCGTCGAGGCGGGGGCGCGCCCGGTGGGGCCGGAGGCCTTCGAGGCGCTGCGGATCGAGGCCGGTACGCCCGTGCTCGGCCGCGACGTGGACGACACCGTGCTGCTGCCCGAGATCCCGTTCCTCCACCTGGTCTCCTACACCAAGGGCTGCTACCTCGGCCAGGAGGTCGTCGTCCGCATCCGCGACCGCGGCCACGTGAACCGACACCTGCGCGGCCTCGTGATCGAGGCCGAGGCCGTGCCCGCGCCCGGCGCGGCGGTCCGGGCAGGGGACGCGGACGTGGGCCGGGTGACCAGCGCGGCGTGGTGCCCGCGACGCGCGCGCCCGCTCGCGCTCGCCTACGTCCGCCGCCAGCATGCCGAGCCCGGCACGCGCCTGGCCGTGCGGGCGGCGGGCGGCGACCTGCCCGCCGTGGTGTCGGCGCTGCCGTTCCCGCGCTGAGCGCGGCGGAGGACGCCGCCCGGGAGGATCCCATGCCGAACCGCCTGGCCGCGGAAACGAGCCCGTACCTGCGCCAGCACGCCGACAACCCCGTGGACTGGTACCCGTGGGGCGAGGAGGCGTTCGAGAAGGCGCGGCGCGAGGACAAGCCGATCCTGCTCTCCGTGGGCTACTCGGCCTGCCACTGGTGCCACGTCATGGAGCGCGAGTCGTTCGAGGATCCGGAGATCGCCCGGATCATGAACGAGCACTTCGTCAACGTGAAGGTCGACCGCGAGGAGCGGCCCGACGTCGATCAGATCTACATGCAGGCGGTCCAGGCGATGACGGGCCACGGCGGCTGGCCCATGACGGTCTTCCTCACGCCCGAGGGAGTGCCCTTCTACGGCGGGACGTACTTTCCGCCCACGCCCCGGCACGGCCTGCCGGCCTTCCCGCAGCTCCTGCGCGCCATCGCCGAGGCCTGGCGCACGCGGCGCGAGGAGGTGCTCCGCTCGGCCGCGCGCCTGGTGGCGGACGTTTTTCGGGGACGCGAGGCGTGCTGTGGGCCTTGACCGCGCAGGTATTCTTTAACATGCTCGGTTTAGGGATCGTCGGGCCGGTGATGCCGCTTTACGCCAAGTCTTTTGGGGTGGGCGCGGCGATGGTTGGGATGTTGGGCACCGCGTTTGCTGTGGCGCGCATCATCGTGAACCTCATCCGCGCCAAGCAGAAGCGCGACGTGAGCCCCCTCACCGGCCTGCCGGGAAACATCTCCATCGAGGCGGAGACGAAGCGCCGCATCGCCAGGAACCTCAAGTTCGCCACCCTCTACATAGACATAGACAATTTCAAGTCCTACAACGAGATCTACGGGTTCCCGAAGGGGGACGCCGTCATCAGGGAGCTGGCCTCCGTGGTGGACGAGACCGTGCGCACCCTGGGCAATTACGACGATTTCATCGGCCACGGCGGCGGGGACGACTTCGTGGTCATCACCACACCGGAGAAGGCCGCCGCCGTGGCGGAGCGCATCATCTCCGACTTCGAGGAGAAAGTCCCCTCCTTCTACCGGGAGGAGGACCTCAAGCGCGGCTTCTCCATCCTGGTGGACAGGCTGGGCCGGGACAACTACATCCCCATCATGACCTTGAGCATCGGGGTGGCCAGCAACCAGAAGCGCAGGATCGCCACCCACTGGGAAGTGGGGGAGATCGCCAAGGAGACGCTGAGCTACGCCAAATCCATCCCCGGGAGCACCTACTTCGTCGACCGTCGCACGAAGTGACCTTCTCCCGTTAAGTCGCCCATCCTATCCGAGCGACCTCGCCCGTTTCATCGACCGCCGCAAGGACCGACAACCTCCCCGCGTCGCCCTCCCGGTCCACCTCGCGCACGGCCGCGCACGGCCGCGCACGGCCGCGGTTCGTTGTTAAGGAAGCGAAGGGCGATGACGAAATCTCTATTAGTCGCGCGCGAAAGGGGCGCGCCGGCGCTCGCGGGAGGAGCCGGAGGTGAAGATGGCGGCGGAAGAGGAGGAAAAGTACCGCATCCTACTCATCGAGGACGACCCGGCCATCTCCAACGCCGTG
>ENA-ORXB01001993-ORXB01001993.1-sediment-metagenome-genome-assembly--contig:-NODE-1993-length-19962-cov-4.425044_pt1 | contig 19962 bp, 13 predicted proteins | sample MGYA00237863_ERZ511475 | MGnify/ENA primary metagenome ERZ511475 (study PRJEB26305, sample SAMN06343858) | sediment metagenome | isolation source: hot spring sediment | place: Canada: British Columbia... | reverse complement strand
TGGGCCTGGTGAACCTGGACGGGGAGCGGGCGGGGCAGGACCTGTGGATAAGCGGCACGTCCGGCGGCGCGGCGGGCTGGCGCAGGGCGCTGCAGCGGCGGGCGGAGCGTTTCGCCGCCTACGCTTCGCGGGAGGAGGCGCAGGCGGCCTTGGCGGGGGGCGGGGTGAACGCGCTGCTGACCGTGGTCGATGAAGGCGGCGGCGAGGAATGGTACGGCGGCGTGATGGCGGAAGACGACCTGCAAGCGTTCATCCTCGACGTGGAGGCAGGCTGGCGCGGCACGTTCTACGCGGCCACGGCGCAGGAAGCGGTGGAGCGCCTGCATACGGGAGCGGGGGATGTCGCCCTGGGGTTTCCGGCCGAGGCCTATCCCTACCTGGCGGAGACCATCTGGCTGGAGGGGATGAGCCGCGACGCCGCCGCGCTCGTGGGCGATTACTCGCGTGACGTCATGGACATCACCGCCTATAACAGCGAGGAACAGGCCCTCGCCGACTTGCGGACGGGGAGGCTGGACGCGGTCCTGGTGCTCGACCCCGGTTTCGTGCATCGCCTGAAGACCCTGGAGGAGGTAGCCGGGGTCAGGGTGGTCATCGACCAGTCGAACATGGTGAAGGCGGAGTTCGCGGAGACGGGCATCCGGGGCTTCCTCTCCCGGGTGAGCGAGAGGGTGGTCGAGGAGAAGATGCGGTCGGTGGTGGCCGGACTGTACGTGCTGGTAACGGGGGGCGATTTCTTCGGGACCCAGGTGGTCGGCCTGCAGGAGATAGGCGACAACTTGAGGAGCATACGGGAGGCCGTGGCCGGGCGGCCGGTGGACCCGCTCTGGTGGGACGTTTACAACTGGTTTGCCTTAAACCGCCGGGAGGAGTGCGCCCGAGTGCTGTCCGGCCTCTTCTACAGCAACCGGGAGGGCCGGCTGCCCGCCCCGGTGGCCCGGGCGCACGCAAGCCCGCGGCCACCGCCCGCCACCAAAAAAGCCACCCCGCGCAGGGGTGGCTCTCAAGGTACGTCTTTCCCTCCCTACGCCGGCATGACCCGGATCAGGTTCGTCGGTAGTCCCCACAGCATCCGCAAGGGGAACTCTCAGCCCGGTTTGTCCGGGCTCCCGAGGAAAGAGCTATGCGGTTGTAGAATCAGTATAGCACGAGATGTGCACGAGGGCGAATCGGAGGGTATATCCCACAATCGTGGGCGCATTTCGGGACGAGCGGCACGTGTGGGTTCCACACTTTGGCCCCCGTTCAGAGACTTTCTCCGGGCACGGGACCGGGCTACACGCTCCGCCCCAGGCCGGTACGGAGCCGTTTCGGGGGTTTGGCCTGGAGTCCTGGCGGTGACAGACGGGGTCTTGCCGGTGTTGTCATTGCGAGCCGACCCGCAGGGTCGGCGAAGCAATCTCCTCTTCCGACCGGCGGGATTGCTTCGGCGGCTGCGCCGCCTCGCAATGACGGGTAGTGGCTTCCGCCACCGGCGGCGGTCGCCTGTGGGCCACGTGTCTGCGGATCGCGTAGGGGGCGCCGTGGCGGAGTGCGACGCCAGGGGGACGACTCCCTCGGGAAACGAGTTGCTCCTTCTCCGGACAAGACATCGCCCACGGGAGGAGAGGCGTGGCCACGAGACACTGCCCCGAGCAGGTCCCGAGAGTCGCCAGATGGTCGCAGTCTACACCGACGATTCTGGGACACACCCAGGCCCTTGCAGTCGCAGGCGGAGCCGCTGGCGTCCGCCACTTCCGGCTGTCAGCCCTGCCACTTCCGATAGCGCCAGAGAGCGCGCAGGGCGGGGAGCCCATCCCGCCAGGGCGAGAGCTTTTTCTCCTTGCGCGGTCTGTACGAGATGGGCACCTCGTGGATCGCATAGCCCAGCCGGGCGATCTTGGCCGTGATCTCGGGGTCGAGGTCAAACCGCTGGCACTCGATCTTCAGCGCCCGGGCGATCTCGGTCCGCATCATCTTGTAGCAGGTCTCCATGTCGTGGATGTTCAGGCCATAGAGGCGGTTCGTCAGCCAGGTCAGCAGGCGGTTCCCGAGGCGAACGTGGAGCTTTTGCCCATCGAGGGAACGCACGCCGTACACTACCTTGGCACGGCCCTCGGCAATGGGCTGCAGCAGGCGCAAGAGGTCGTTGGGGTCGTACTCCAGGTCGCCATCCTGGATCACCAGGCAGTCGCCGGTGGCGACCTCCATGGCGGTGCGGATGCCGGCGCCCTTGCCCCGATTGACCGGATGGCGGATGACCCGAAGCTCGGGCACCTCGGCCCGGAGGGCCTCAAGAATCTCGGGCGTGCGGTCGCTGGAGCAATCGTCGACGGCGATGATCTCCTTCTCAACCGGCAGCCCGGCGACGCGCCGGATCACCTGCGCGACGCCCGCTTCCTCGTTGTATACTGGGATCAGGACCGAGAGCTTCACCTTGGCTCCTCTCCGGTTGCGTCGCGGCCCCTGCGACCTGCTGCCACCACAGCCGCCAGACGGTACCCAGGGCCCTCAGGATTTCATGGCGCGAGATCTTGGAGGCTCCGCGCCGGCGATTGACAAACTCGATCGGGACCTCGCCGACTCGAAAGCCGGCCCGCTGGACTCGGAACAGCATCTCTATGAGATACGAGTACCCCTCGGAGCGCACCGTGCCCGGGTCGATCCGCTCGAGGACCTCCCGCCGGTAGCAGCGAAATCCGGCAGTGCAGTCGTGGGCCTTGAGCCTCAGCATGAAGCGGGCAAAGCCGTTTGCACCTCGGCTCAGGGCCACCCGCCAGGCCAGGCAGTCCCGGGCCGAACCTCCCGGCACGTACCGCGAGCCGATGACCAGGTCGTGGTCGGAAGCTGCGGCCAAAAGGTCCGGCAGGTAGCGAGGATCGTGGGAAAAATCGGCATCCATGGTCACGATGAGTGGCACGCCCATGGCGATGGCCTGAACGAACCCGGCGGAGTAAGCTGTGCCCAGGCCGAGCTTGCCGGGGCGATGGATGACGTGCACTCTGGGGTTGGCGACAGCGAGCCGGTCCGCCAGCTCGCCCGTCCCATCGGGAGAGTTGTCGTCGACCACGATGACTCCGAGGCCGTCGAGCTCGAGGAGGCGGGCGACGAGGGGTTCGAGGTTGTCGATCTCGTTGTAGGTCGGGACGATCACGACGGCCTTCAGGGCCGCCGGATCGCTTTGTCTGATGATGTTATCTGCTGGAAGCAACCATACCTCCTCGGCGCGGAAGCGAGAGCAGGAAGGGGTACCCGTTGCCTGCGCCGACGGGCCGAGAGATGATAGCATGGGGGCTAGCACGGGTCAAATTGACGGTTCAGACCCTGCCTTCGCGGCCGGGAAGCCCTTGCGACGGCCGCGAAGGCGGCGAGCGATCAGATCCCATATCTGCGGCAGAAGGAATCCGTGACCTCCCAGAGGTCCTCCGTCAGACGGGACATGACACCCTCCAGAATGAACGCTGGCACGGGGCCGTAGTAGGCCTCCGCGATCCCGCCCGTGATGCAGGCGAGGGTATCGCTATCCCCGCCCAGAGAGACGGCATTCCGCACCGCATCCTCGTAGGATGTCGAATCGAGGAAGGCGATGATGGCCTCGGGAACCGTCCCCTGACAGGAGACGTCAAAGTGGTACGTGGGCCTGATGTCGTCTACCGTGCGCGACAGATCGTAGCCAAAGCGGGCCGAGACCTCGCGGCGGATCAGCTCCCTATCCCGCGTGGTGCGCGCGAGGAACACGGCGAGCGCCGCGGCCTGTGCGCCCTTGACACCCTCGGGGTGATTGTGGGTGATCTCGGCAGTGCGTGCCGCCTCACGGAGGACCTCTTCGACGGTGCTGAATGCCCACCCGACCGGGCTGACCCGCATGGCCGAACCGTTGCCCCAACTGTTGTAGGGTGCGGGATCCTCCGCCCAGAGCCAGTCCTTGAACGCGCTGCCATAGCCGGCATGGGGGTAGCGGCGTCCGAACTGGCGCACCGCGCGCAGATAGTCGCCGTCGGTCAGGATGGCCTGGGCTACGGCTACCGTCAGGACGGTGTCGTCGGTAAAGTGGCAGCGCGGGCTGAAGAGGGCAAAGTCCTTGGTCTTGATGCGGCCCCGCTCGTAGACGGAGCCGATGATGTCGCCGGCAATGGCCCCGATCATCCTCCGCCTCCTTTGCTACGGGCTAGTGAAAAAGGCTGCTGCGGGCCAGACCCGCAGCAGCCCTATGCGACGGTGTGTGTCGCCTCCCTTACTGCGCCTCCTGGCGAGGCTCCTTCTTCCGGTAGGAGCAGTTGGCCGAGAGTAGTATCTGCCGCACATACTCGTGGCTGATGCGGTCCACAATCTGCTGCTTCTCGGCTTGCTCGGCCAGGCGATGCAGCGTCCACTTGGTAAAGTTCAGGCCCAACTCGCGGGGACGGGTCTGCGCCAGCGCCACAATGCGGCGCTTTTGCTCCTCCGTAAAGCGCGGTTTGGCGCCTCCGGCGCGTGTGCTGATCAGCCCCTGACACCCTCGCTCGTTAAAGCGATGAACCCATTTTCGAAGATTGGCCGGGTGAGCACCGACCATCTCACCGATCTCCGGAATGCGATATCCCTGCGTCGAGAGCAGTATGACCCGCGCCCGGTGCTTCAGGTCGCGGTCCTCTCCCTCAACCCAGCTGGCCAGCAGCGCTTTCTCGGCCTCTGACGGCTCGCGCGCATAGAGTACCATGGTCGCCTCTCCCTGAGCGGACGGAAACACCACGTATGACACCGGTCAATGCAGCGACATTATATGAAGGCCAGATGAAAAGAAGATGAACAGCTCAGGTGTGAGTTGTTACAGTTCGTTCATCATTGCTTGAAGAAATATCCGTGCATTTTCCTTGCTAACCGGCGACACTCGTGGCATAATGCGCGCGCCTCCGACGCGGCCTCGAACGGCAGATGGCGCTTCGCCCGCAGACCCGGTATGGCACTCTTCGGGTTGGGGCGCCCTGTGCCCTTGCCGCGGCGGGCGGCACAGAAACGGAGAAGGAGGGGGACGTGGCCAGATCCAGTGCCGGTCCCGCGGTTGGCCTTCTCTCAGTCGCCCAGAGGGCGTTCGTGTCGGGCTGCTTCGGCTGCCTCGGGGCAGGCGTCGGGGCGATGCTGGCCTTCGTGACCACCTTCGTCGTCCTGCGGCCGCAGGCGGTTGCTCTGATCCGCAGGGTCAGCATACCTCCCTTGCCCATTGTGATCAACGTGCAGGGCGCTACGCTAGTGCCGGAGACGGTCGTGACCGTAACCCCAGTCGAGGTCTTTGTGACGACAGAGCAGCGGCCAGAGGCCGTGCGCGTCACTCAGGTCAAGCTGGCGAGCCGGCAGCCGCTGTTCGTCTTTGTACGCAGCCCGCAGGGAAAGAGCACAACCGTGACGGTGCGCGTCACGCTTCCCAGTGGTGAGGTAACGACTCTCGGCAGCACGTTTGTGACCGATCCGACCGGAAAGGCCGTCTGCATCGGGGCGCTTTCGGACATCGCGGGCCTCGAGGGCACGGTGCGCATCGAGGCCCTCGCAGGGACGACCGTCGTCGGCTCTACGGTGCTGACGGTGGTACCATAGCAGCGATAGCCCCGATGGAGCGTACGGCGCAGGAGAGGAGCCCGAGAGCGGCCAGGAACCGCTGCCGCTCCCTGTGCAGAGCCGGCGCGGTGACGGCTGCCGCTAGGGCTGAAGCGGGGCCAGCGGTCTGGCCTCGCTTCAGCAACCGACCTGCCCCGCCGCTAGCGCTCGACTTCGGGAATGCGCGTCTCTCTCAACTCGCGGCGGGTTTCCTCTGATGGTTCTACGTGGGCATACGCGCCGCCGGCGGCGCGCATCTCTTCCATACCGGGAGCGGGTTCCAGCGGCATGATGATCGCCAGGATCAGGTAGGCCAGCAGGCCAATGCCACCTGCCCCGAGGGTAAAGGCTACAAAGGCCAACCGCACAAGGGTGGGGTCAATGTTGAAAAAGTGGGCAAGCCCGCCTGCGACCCCGGCGATCATGCGCTCATCACGCGAACGGTACAGTCTCCTCATCTCATCCTCTCAGCTCGCAGCCTTCCGGGCACACTGCCCCAGTGCCTTGTGCAGATAGCGAGCAATACCGGTGCCACCAGCGGAAGCCCGGGCGCGGAGAGGAGCAGACAACAGCACGCGGTGCCCTGGCCGCTCTGGCCATTCGGCGCCGGAGCGCGGGGCGGGACCCTAGCGGCTGCCGGGGCAGCCTGCGCCCTGCCCTGCCTGGTGCCGGGCTGCGCGCCAGTCGGCGGCGCTGATCTCCATGTCATAATGGAGCAGATAGGTACATCCACCTTCCTCGCGGTAGTACTCGCGCAGCCGACGGTATGCGGGATCGTCCAGAAAGGCGAGCGACTCGCCCTCCTCGACCGGCCGATAGCGCTGGCCGGTCCTGCGGAAGCCACACTTTTCGTAGGCGCGCTGAGCGCGGCGGTTGGTGGCTGCGACCTGCAGGCGAACCGAGCGAAATGCGCGCTCCTCGAAGGCGTAGCGCAGCAGCGCCTGCAGGGCATCGGTGCCGAGGCCCTGCCCGCAGAAATCGGCGCCCAGGAAGATACTGAGCTCGGGGGATGCCTGCGGCTCCCCGCCTACTAGACCCAGGACGCCGATCACCCGGTCCTCGGCATCGACGATGGCATAGCGTTCGACCAGGGGATCGAGAGATTCGAGTTCAAACCACAGGTCCTTCCCCAGCCGGTGCCAGGGGAAGCGGTTCCATGAGTGGTAGAGAGGATCGGCAAAGGGCGTCCAGGCCTCTATCTCGTCCAGGTCGGCCCGGGCGAGGGGCCTGACCGTCACTCGTGTCCCGTGCAAGAGCATGTCATCCTGGCTCCCTCCGGATCGGCCGGTCCGTGCCGCCTCGGGTCTGCGCCCGCGGCGCCGCGAACGCCTGGTGATTCTCAGAGGCATAGCGCTCAAACAGCCTCCTCAGGGCGATCAGAACTCCCTACTCGCGATTGGCGAGGGGCGGGACCAGCCGACCTCCAGCGCAGGGCCAAGGGTACGAGCGCAGCGCCCCCGAGCCCAAGGGCCAGGCAGCCGATCTGCTCGGCGCTGAGGCCGGCCGCGACGGGCTGCCGGCCATCGCGAAGCCAGGCCAGGCCCAATAGACCCCAGCCGGTGAGGACCGCATAGGCGGCCAGGCGCTGCAGGTCGCTGCGGCATGCGCGCAGGAGCACAGCGCAGGTGAGGAGGCTGAGGCCCGCCGCCAGATGCTGCAGCGGCACGCGGGGAAGCACCACGCCGTAGAGGTCGCGCAGGCGAGGCGCCCAGCGCGCCATGGGCATGGCGATGCCCGCCCAGGCCCCATGGACGGCAGCCCCGGCCCATCCCGCGGCCTGCCCGACCGCCAGCGCCGGAAGCAGCGCCCCCACGACCTCGATGAACGGGCGCCGCCGCCACGCGGCAAAGAGCGCCGCTCCGCACGCGGCGCCTGCGAGCGCACCCGGGAGGAGAAGCCCATCCCCCCACGGGCGCAGGAGCGGCCACTGCCCCGTCGCATCGTCCGGCCCGAGGACGAGCACATAGGCCAGCCGTCCGAGCACGGCCGCCGGCACCGCCGTGAGGGCAAAGAGCTCCAGCGCGTACACCGGGGGCCAGCCTCGGCGCCGGGCTTCCAGGGCAAGGACGACTGCGGCGGCCAGCAGGGCGGCCGCCACGAAGAGGCTGTAGGTGAAGAAAGGTTGTGCGCCGATGCGGAAGGCAACTATGGGCATCGTGAGCTCGCCCCATGCCAGCGCCCGGAGCATCCCCGGGCACCGGCATGGCCTAGTGCTGCAGCCCCTCGACGACCCGGGCGTACTTGTCGGCGAGGTCCTGGGCCTGAGGGCCAGACTCGGACTGGGCGATGACGCGGACGTAGGGCTCGTCGGGATCGGGAAGCACAAGGACCCAGTCCTTCCCCAGATCGATGCGCGTGCCGTCGATCTGGGCACCGCGCTTGGGCTTGTACTGCTCGTTGAGCAGGCGCATCACCGTGCCCTTGTACTCCCACGGGCAGGAAACCCGTCGCTCGGCCACGTAGTAGGGCGGAAGGCCATCGACGATCTGCGAGAAGGACACGTTCTGCGTCACCAGGAACTCGAGCAGCTTGGCCAGGGCAAAGAGGCCGTCGGCGCCGGGATGGAACTTGGGGAAGATGATGTTGCCCGAGCCATCGCCCGCCATGATGACTTTGCCTTTGCTGGCCACAGCCATGAGGTCCTGCAGGTCCACCTTCGTCCGCTCGACCGAGCCGCCGTGCTGGGAGGCGATCTGCTCAAAGATGGTCGGCATGTTGACGGGCACGGCAATCGTGCCGCCGCCGTTGGCCCTCAGGGCCAGCGTGGCGATGGCGGCAAGGGCCGAGATGGGCGGGACGATGCGCCCGCGGTCGTCGATCAGGAAGAGCTTTTCGCCGCCGACGTCGAGCCGGGCCGCCAGCTTGCTCTGCACGGCCTGCGAGATCAGCGCGAGCTGCCGGAGCGAACGGTCGAACTCGTCGGGCGGAATCGACATCCGGCTCTCATCGATGGAGGCGTTGAGCGCCACTACCTGGCACTGCAGCTCGCTGAGGATCGGCGGCAGGACGAGCGCCGTGGGCGCGTTGGCATAGTCCACGACGATGGGCAGCTTGGCGGCGCGGATGGCCTCGACGTTCAGCGCCGCGAGGAAATCCTCGGTGTAGCGCTCGATGACCCCCGGCGCGTACTCGATGGTGCCGATCTCATCGAGGTAGACGCGGCGAAAGTCCTCCCGGAAGAAGACGCGCTCGATGTCCCGCTCGGTGGACTTGCTCAGCGTGAGCCCGCGGCCATCGATGAAGCGGATATCGACGACGCGGTTGTCGTGCGGTGAGAGGCGAACGTGCACGCCGCCCGCGGCGTCGGTCACGCGCGTATAGTACCGGGCCACGGGGATCGGCACGTTGCGCAGGTCGAGCACGTTGACCCCGGCGGAGGGCAGGCCGGCGATGATGGCCCGCTTGATCATCCGCGAGCTACGGTGGGGGTCGCGGTTGATGGTCACCTTCGAGCCCCGGGGCAGGGTGGCGCCAAAGGCGGCGCCGAGCTTGGTGGCGAACTCGGGCGTCATATCCACATTGACCTGCCCGGTGACGCCGAAGCGTCCAAAGAGGGCCTTGCGCCCCTGTGAGCCCCAGATGATGCTCGACTTGACCGTCGCCCCGGCCTCGACCTCTTTCTCGGGCCAGATTTTCACGTTGGGGTGGATGACTGCGCCCTGGCCGATGACCGATCCGTCGCCGATCACGGCGCCCTCAAAGACGACCGTCTTGCTCTTCAGGCTGCACTGGCGGCCGACGATGGCCCCGCGCAACTCGACCCCCTCGCCAATATACGAGTTGCGCCAGACGACGCTGCGATCGACGTGGGCCCGGTTGTCGACCACGGAGTAGTCTCGAATGGCCGTCGGCCCGTGGATCACAACCCCGCCTTTGAGCTTGACGGCATAGCCGAGGTAGATCGGGCCGTAGAGCTGGGCGTCGGGAGCGATCTCGACCTCGTCCTCGCACCAGATGCCCCCGCCGATCTGATGGCCGAGGGGCTCGAGGTGTACCCGGCCCTCGAGCATGTCGGCGGTAGCGCGCATGTACTCCTGCAGGTCGCCGATGTCGCACCAGTAGCCCGAGGCGACATACCCGTAGAGCGGGTCGCCGTGCTGGAGCATGAAGGGGAAGAGGTCCTTGGAAAAGTCGAACGGCACCCCGGGCTCGATATAGTCCAGCACCTTCGGCTCGAGGACGTAGATGCCGGTGTTGACCGTGTCGGAGATGACCTCGCCCCAGCTGGGCTTCTCCAGGAACTGCTGGACGCGGCCATCCCCATCGAGGACGATGACGCCGTACTCCAGAGGGTTGGGTACCCGGTAGAGCGTGAGGGTGGCCGCTGCCCCCTTGGTCTTGTGCTGCCTCACGATCTCGGTGAGGTCAAAGTCGGTCAGTGCGTCGCCGCTGATCACCAGAAACGTGTCGTCAAGGAACTGCTGGGCATTCTTGACGCTGCCAGCGGTTCCGAGAGGCGTCTCCTCTATGGAGTACTGGATGTTCATGCCCAGGTTGTGCCCGTCACCAAAGTGGTCCTGGATGACGTCGGCCATGTACTGCAGGGTGACGATGACGTCGGTGATGTTGTGCCGCTTGAGCAGGTCCAGGATGTGGGCCATAACGGGCTTGTTGACGATGGGCACCATGGGCTTGGGGCGGCTGATGGTGAGTGGACGCAGACGGGAACCGGCGCCGCCAGCCATGACGACTGCCTTCATCCTGTGCGGCTCCTTTCTAGGGGTAACTGGCTGCTATCAGCCATCGGCCTCCGGCTACCAGCGGCTGTGTTGGCAGCCGCAGGCAGATGGCTGATGGCCTGAGGGAATCATACCACAATCGGGGGGCGAAGTAAACCGTTTCTGAGGGCGAATGCTGGGATTGCTCGGCGTGGTAGCCCTCCATAGTACAAGAGGGGGCGCAAGCCCCCTCCTTGTACATACCGCAGACGGCGTGCCGGTTACTCGCTGACCACCACCGCCCCGCCGAGGCTCTCACCCTTGAGCTCGGGCCGGTAGTAGGCGTAGGCGACCGAGGTGACCGCCTTCGCCCGCACCGGGTACAGGGCGCGCGCCTGGAAGGCGAAGTGGATCTCCTCCTCGGGCATCATGTCCTCGATGTAGAAGATGACCTTGCGCCCGGCCAGCTCGTACCGCTTGATCTTGGCGAGGCCCTCGACGGTCTTGGCGATGCTCTCCTCCTCCGGGCTGAAGCCGGTCGGCACGGCGATGTCGAGGACTGTCATGCCGGCCTTCATGGGCTCGGGCGGGGTAAAGCGCACGCTGACGTCGATGTCGATCAGGTCGTTGACCGCGACCTGCTCCGTGCCGTAGCGGACGTCGATCCGGAACGCAGAGCGCTCCCCCGGCTCGGCTGCAGGTACGTTGAACCGGCGCACCGCCTGCAGCACGACCTGCCCCTTCCCCTTGACCTCGACGGTCACCTTGCCTCCGGTCGGCACGTCGACCAGCTGCAGGACGTCCGCGTTCTCGGGCGAGATGCGCACCTCCTTCTGCCAGCTGCCGGAGCGCAGGGTGATGGTGGCATCGACGTCAGCGCGGGAGTCGGCGGCAAAGCGCGTCAGCGCCTGCAGGCCCACGACCGTGTCCTGCGTGGAGCCGTAGCCGCCGTAGGCGTTGCGCTGGGAGACGAGCCAGCGGGCCGCCCGGGAGGCATTGAGCCGGTCGCCGTGCTCGATGAGGGCGAGCAGGGCGTATCCCGTCGTCTCGACGGCTGCGCTGCGGTTATCGACCGGCAGGAGGCGCTGCCCTTCGCCAGCCAGAGGCTCGGCCCGGATCAGGTCGCCCCAGTACAGGGCGCCGTCCTCCTCCTTCGCCAGCTTCATGAGCCGGTCGTAGGCCTCCTGCGCCTTCGGACTCTTCGCCAGCTCCAGGGCGTAGGTCCCGAGGGCGAGGGTGTAGACATCGTCGGACTTGTACAGGGCTTGCTCGATGTAGCGCACGGCCCGGGCAGAGGCCTCCGTGTCCCCCGCCTCGTGGAGGGCGACGGCGACGTAGGCGGTGAGCGCCGTCTTGCCCTGCAGGCCGCCGAGCATCTCCTGGTGATGGACAAAGCCGACCGGGTCGAAGGAGCCGTCCGCGTTCTGATGCTGGACGATCCAGGCCCGCGCCGACTCGAGCACGGACTCATCGATGTAGATCAGGCCCTTCGCCTGGGCAAAGGTCTTGAGCACAAAGGCAGTGAGCCACAGCGACCCTTCCGGGTCCGAGTCGCCAAAGGCGGAGAAGGAGCCATCGGCGCGCCGGTAGGTCAGCTCGCGCTGGTAGCCGGTGATCATCAGGCTCTCGGCTTTGGCCATGACCTCGGGCTTGAGCTGGTTCGTCTCCTGCAGATAGCGGGAGACGAACACGTTGGGCGCAAAGAGGATCATGTTCTGCTCGCCGCAGCCAAAGGGCATCTGCAGCAGCCCCTCGAGCCCTTCGATGGCCTGCGTCAGGTAGCTGCCGGTGAGGCCGAGGTAGGCTCGGGCCGAGCCGGAGACGATCCCCTTCGGGAAGCTGGCGTCGACCTCCCTGGAAGAGCCGGCGGAGACGATCAGGTTCTCAACCAGCTCGCGCGCCACGCCCTCGGGCTCGATGATGATGTCCTTGATCACCGCGTCCGCCGAGGTGCGCGATCGGGCTGTGACCTTGACCTGCCGCGGCCCCAGCTCATGGGGCCGGATGGTGAACGCGGCGCCGCCGACCGAGTTGGCCGGGACCTGTACCCGCGCCGAGGGCTCGCCCGTCAGGTCGAACCAGTCGGCGCCCTCGAGCTCGACGAGGAACTCTTGCGGCTCCGCAGTATAGTTGTACAGCGCCACGCGGACCGGGAACTCTTCCCCGCGGATCACCGCATAGGGCAGGTCGACCGACAGGAAGAAGGGCTGGAAGACCCTGAGCTGGGCCTCGGAGATGCCCAGACCCTTCTCTTTGGAGAGCGCGACGGCGCGCAGCATCCAGGTGGTGATGCTGTCGGGTGCCTCTACCTCCGTCCTCGCCCGCCCGGCCGCGTCGGTATCGAGGGTGAGCCACAGCCAGGTCTCGGGGAAGAACTGCCGCACCCGCTTCACCTCGGCAAGCTGCCCCTCGGCGCCGGGGGCGGGGCTTGGCATGGCGGCCGGCACGGCCGCCTTTTCGGGTACAGCAAGCTGTGCATCCCTGGCGACCGGCCCGGCACCCCGCCCAAAGAACACTATGGGCTGCTCGTACTCCTTGCCCTCCGGCACGTTCTGGTTGGAGAGCACCATCACACCCGCGTCCTCAAAGACCTCGCTGGCGCCGCGGGTGGCAATCTTGGGCAGGAACTCGGCCTCGTGTAGCTCAACCTGCGGCTTCATGTACAGGCGCTCGAGCTCGGCAAAGACCTGCTGCAGGTTGAGGCGGTTCTCAGCCAGGATAAAGACCGAGCGGTCGACGGCGGCCAAGCCCACCCGCGCCTGTCCGTCGGTCTCTACGGTCACACCCACCCGGTCCCCCGGCTGCACCTCCTCCTTGTCAAAGCCGGCCTGCACGCTGAGGGGATAGTCGGCGGTGACCGAGAACGGTACATAGTCGGCGGCGACCTCGGAGTTGGGCAGGACCTGGTACACGAGCAGCCGTGCCTCGGGGGCCATCTGCGGCGTGACGGTAAACTCGATATCCGGGGACTGGGAGACATTCGAGAAGACGACCAGCCCCCTGGCTACGACCTCGTAGTAAAAGTTGCGCGCCTGTTTGGTGGCGGTCACGTGGAAGCGGGCGCGGTCCCCAACCTTGAGGGTGCCCTCGCCGACCTGCTCGAGATGGACAAAGGAGCCGGTCGGAGAGTAGCCGGCCTGCATGACCAGGGAGGTGTAGGCGGTGCCATCGGATGCGCTCAGGTTGAGCGAGATCGCCTTGGCCGGCGGCGTGATCTTGAGCAGGGCCTTGCCCTCCTTGACCGAGACTTGGTGGCTCTGCGAGCTAAAGTTCAGCTCGCTATCCTGATAGGCAATGTCGATGTTGACTGTGGCGTCGACGGGGTTGCCATCGGGCGTCTCGGCGAGGACGAGCAGGTTCAGCGGCAGCCCCGGCTTGAAGCTGATGCTCTCGGGGATGACCTTGAGCACAACCGGCGCGGCAGCGACGGTCAGAAGGCGCGTGGTCTTTTCCTCATAGCCCGTCGATTCCTCGGTGACGGTAATGTCGAGCTGGACGTTGCCCATCCCGCCGGCCTCTGGCACGCCGCTCACATACTGCACGGCCGGCAACTCGAAATCGGTCTGGCCATCCAACGGGCGGGTCAGGTTGGCGAACTCTTCCCACACGCCGACGTAGCGGGTTGCGACAATGTGCAGCTCGCCGCGGACCGGCTTGCCGTAGCTGTACTCGGCAGCCACGCTGCCCCGGATCGGCTCAGAGGCCAGCACCCACTCCTTGGCCAGGTTGACCTTGACCTCGTACTTGGGCAGGACGTAGCGCTCGACGCGCACATCGGTCTCGGCGCGGCGCTTGCCCGAGGAAGCGGTCACCTTCCAGACGCCCAGGTTCGGCTCAGGGGAGAGGGGCATGTCCAGCGAGGCGAGGCCGTACTCGTCGGTCTCGACGTCCTTTTTGAAGACCTTGATCCCCTTGGCGTCCATCACCTCAACGGTAGCAGGCACGGAGACGGGCTTGAGTTGCGTATCGAGGGTCAGGACGCGCACGTGAACCGTATGCCCGGGCTTGTAGATGGGCTTGTCCGTCTCCACAAAGACGAGGGTGCTATCCTCGACCCTGATGGGCGAGCCCGCCTTAAAGCCCTTGCCCTGCACCTCGAGGCGGTACTCGCCCTCAGGCAGGCGCGGCAGATCGAGGACGACCTGGCCGTGGCCTCGCACCTGAGAGGAGGCAGTAGCGACCCTCTGGCTGCCACTCATGAGCGAGACCTGCACGGTCGAGTTGGCCGGCTGCTTGTTCCGGAAGAGGGCAACCGAGATGGCGTGGCGCTGCCCGCTCTGGAGGACGCGGGGCGCGACGGCGACGTAGCCATCGACCTTCTCGTCGACGAACGGCTCGGTCGGCACGGCAGAGGGCTCGGCGGTGGCCTGTGCCGGGCCCGGCCCGGCCGATGGCGATGGCTGAGGCCCGGACAGGGCACAGGAGGCGATGAGCGTCAGGACGAGGGCGGTGGCGATAAGGAGCCCTGCCCACGGGTTGGGGTAGCTCGGCTTCATGCGGCACCTCCGTGATGTGCGCGCTGCAGTGTGCATTCTACTGTCTAGGACGCTGAGAGGCCTTGTTAGGTTCCCATTCTCGCAAGGGGGTGCTGGCGGGCGAAGCCGCCCGCCAGCACCCCCTTGTCTCGTTTTCGGCGCCCCCGCCCCGGGGGCGTTCAGGGGCGGACAGGTGGCCGCACGGGCGTGGCCAACACACTCGAGGAGCCGTGCCCCATCCCCCCGACCCCCTTCCCCGCCGCTGAGGCGGCGGGGAAGGGGGCGTTTTTTCTTGTAAGGGGGTGTCCGCGCGCGGCTTCGCCGCCCGCGGACACCCCCTTTATTTGGTTTCCCCGCCCCCGCCGCGGCGGGGGCGGGGTTAGGGGTGGGGGACTGAAGATGGAAGGTCCTTACGCCTGCACAGGGGCGGAGCCTGTCCGGCCCTGAACCCAAGTGGGCCGGCCCACTTGGGGGAGGGGGTTCCCCGACAAGCCCGCGCAAAGCCGATCCCGATGGGCAGGCCTACCGGCAGCCTGCCTCTGTATCATGCACTGAACGCGAGCCTGAACAGCTACGTCCTTACTGGCGTTTGCCCAAAACCTCAATCGCTGCTACACTGTGAATAACAAAGTCAGTTCTCAACGCTCTCCTATGGAGGGTCAGTGGTGAGCAGCGACACCGGCAGAACCGTCAATCGGGTCCCTGCAGCGGGGGAAAGCCAGGCGGCAGGTGCGCCTGAGGAGCACGCGCTCACGCGCCGACAGGCCGGCTTTGCGGCCAGGGTGCAGGCCGCCTACGACGCGCACCCCCGTCTCCTCACCTGGCTTGTGCTGGCGGCTGGCATGGTGCCCATCCTGCTGTGGGCCTCGCGGGATGTGAGCCTGCTCCCCTACCAGCGCCTGGTGCTGGTAGCAGCTACCATCGGCCTGGCCGGGCTCTGCGCCTGGATTATCGGCTGGGAGGACAACTAGCACACCGCTGCCCCCAACCCACACGAGAAGTCGAGGTTGCCATGGCTGCCAACCCCCCGCTCAAGGTCCTCTTTCTTTCTGCCGAGGTCGTCCCCTTCGCCAAGACCGGTGGTCTCGCCGACGTGGCCGGGTCCCTCCCCAAGGCCATCCGTGCCCTCGGCCACGACATCCGGGTTTGCATGCCGCGCTACGGCTGCGTCGACAGGGAGCGATTCGGGCTGCAGGAGATCGTCCCTCCGTTTGACGTGCCCGTCGACAAGGGCCGCGAGCCGGCGAGCATCTGGCAGGGCACCCTGGGCAAGGACGTGCCGGTCTACTTTGTGGATTGCCCGCGCTTTTTCGACCGCGACGGCATCTACATGTACCCGGACGATGCCGAGCGCTTTATCTTCTTCTGCCGCGCCGCCATGGAGATGCTGCGCCGCCCAGAGCTGAACTGGCAGCCCGACATCATCCACTGCAACGACTGGCACACGGCGATCATCCCCAACTGGCTGCATACCATCTACAAGGACGACCCCTTCTACAGCGGGATCGCCTCGGTCTACACCATCCACAACCTGGCGTATCAGGGCATCTTTGGCTACCGCGTGCTCGAGGTCGCCGGCATCGACAAGTACGGCTTTATCTACCACCCCGGCATGGCCGACCTCGGCGAAGTGGTGGACCTGATGGCCCGCGGCATCTACTTCGCCGACGTCATCAACACTGTCAGCGAGAGGTACGCCCAGGAGATCCTCACCCCCGAGTTCGGAGAGCGCCTCGACCCCCTCTTGCGCGACCGCCGCGACCGGCTCTTCGGCATCCTCAACGGCATCGACAATGAGGTGATGAACCCGGCTACCGATCCGCACCTGTGTGCCAACTTTGATGCCAACTCGCTGGACCGGCGCGCAGCGAACAAGGAGGCCCTACAGTGTGAGGCCGGGCTGGCCGTCTCGCCCAATGCTCCTCTGGTGGGCGCCATCTCACGCCTGACGGATCAGAAGGGGTTCGACCTTATCAGCCGCGTGATCGATCCCCTCATGTGCTATACCGACATGCAGTTCGTGCTCCTCGGCACGGGGGATCGGAACTATCACGACATGTTCACGGCCCTTGCCCAGCGCTACCCGCAGCGGGTCGCCGTCTTTCTCACCTTCAATGCGCCCCTCGCTCAGCGCATCTACGGCGGCTCGGACATCTTTCTCATGCCCTCGCGCTTTGAGCCCTGCGGCCTCGGCCAGATGATCGCCATGCGGTACGGGTCCGTCCCGGTCGTCCGCGCCACGGGCGGCCTGGCGGATACTGTGCAGGACTATGACCCGCGCACCGATCGGGGCAACGGCTTCACCTTTGAGGCCTACGACTCGATGGCGCTCTTCGCGGCCCTCGTGCGTGCCTTCGAGACGTACAAGCACACCTCCGTCTGGCGGCGGCTGATGCTCCGCTGCATGGCGGAGGACTTTTCCTGGGCGAGGTCGGCGAAAAAGTATGTAGAGCTGTACTACCGCGCCATCTCGGCGCGGACCCCGCGCGAGGCGCGCCCCTTCGACCAGTACGGGGTCACCAGGCCCGACAGGGAGGCCTGAGGGAGGCAGCGACAGGCGCTGGAGACCTAGACCGTCCTCGGCTCGCAGCCAAGGGTGACCGACCACGCCTCCCCCGGCTCAAGGCGAACCGGCCATCGAGTGAAGAGGCAGGTCCCCTGATAGGTCGCCTCAAAGCCGGCCTCCGAGTTGGAGATTGTCTCCAGCGGGAAGAGCAGCAGCTCCGCCGGCTGGCTGAAGGTGAGCGCAATCTCCATCTGCAGCCAGCCGAGGCGCAGGGTGATCCCCTCCGCCGGCCCGGCGGTCGCCGGCTCGTGGAGGCCGAAGGGTTGCAGCCCGGGCACGAGTGCCGACGCCGTCGGACCGTTGCCCCCGAGGAGCGCCCAGACCGTCTCGACGGCAAAGTGCGGGTCGAGGGTGAGCTGACTGGTGTTGGTCAGGGTGTAGATAGCCTCGACATTCGGGCTGCCCGGCCAGATGCGGATGACCTTTTGCACGCGCAGCGGGCAGAAACACTCCCCCTGCCAGACGTGCCCGTCGCGCGTGAGGACCGCCGCGAGCGCTCCCCCGTCCGCCGACACCGAGTAGCTGTAGGGCTGGTTCACAAAGTCGCCGAGCTCGCCGAAGCGGGCCCGCAGGAGGTCCTCGACCGTCGTGCCGGCGTGGAGCAGGTGATCCACAAAGCTGGCGTGGCGGTACCAGTCGTAGTAGAGATGCTTTTCCAGCCCTCGCTCCTTCACCCGCACCAGCGTGGTATGGATGGATTCCAGCCCCTCGGTCGGCTCCCCGGGGCCGATGATCTGGTCGGCCTCCGCTGCAACCTGCAGGTCCCGATGGTACCCCTCCGGGCGCCGGCTCATCACGTTAGCCAGGTTGCAGGTGCGGGCGCGCCAGTCCCACTCCACGCAGCTTCCACCGTCGGCCAAGTCCAAATACAGGTTGGTGCTGTCGCCCATCAGGAGGAGGTCCGGGGAGGCGTCCCGGTCCAGGTCCATCTCCCGCCAGTCCACCCACTGGGGCGTGGAATGGGCCAGCGCATCGGCGGCGTTTTCCGCCGCCAGCAGGTGCTCAAAGGCCGCATTGCGGATGTGAAAGAGATAGGCGCCGCCAAAGACCCCATGCCAGTAGGGGCAGTTCCCCTGGCCCATCCAGAGCTGATCGAGGGCCTCCTTGCGCCCGGGCGAGTCCGGAAGTGACCATGCCTTCTCGCTCACAAGGAGCATCTTCTTGTGCATGGTGTTCACCTCGGGGTACTTGGCAAGAAAGGAGCGCCAGAAGCCGCCACGGATGTAGCGCAGGATCTCCTGTTGCCGCTCCTCCTCCAGCCGGTGCTTCACGTGGCGGATTTCCCACGAGCGCTCGGCGGGCAGCGCCCACTCGCCCATCTCATCGTAGGAGGCCGCGGGAAGGTAGACCCGACCCCGTGAGGGGAAGCGCCGGGCGTACTCCCCCGGCGGCAGCATCTGCAGCCAGTCGGCGTTCCGGACGATGGCCTCGAAAAAGCGCTCCATCCAGCCTTTCCGCCAGATGTGATCGTAGGTGCCGGGCCACAGGCCGAACTTTTCTCCATCATCGCCCATGACCGCCACCTTGATGCCATCGTCGGTGGCCTCGCTCCGGAGGTAGTCGATGACCTCATCGACGGGCTCCCAGGGGATGATGTAGCGCAGATGCTTGGAGGTGCCAAAGACCTTCAGGATATAGCCCTGCTCCTCGGTGACATAGTAGCCGAAGAGGTCCTCATCCTCGAGGCCGACGTAGCGGAAGTGCGTGTCGTCGACGATGGTGTACTCGATGCCCGCCCGGGCCAGGATGAGGGGCAGGTGCGGCTCCCAGACCCGCTCCGCGAGCCACAGGCCGGTCGCCGCCACGCCATAGTCCTGCCGCACCACCTCGGACATCTTTTGAATCTGGGCCAGCTTGTCCGCATCGGGAATGGCGACAAGAATCGGCTCATAGTAGCCGCCGGTCATCATCTCCACCTGCCCGCGGGAGGCGAGGTCGCGCACGCGGCGGAGCAGGTCGGGGTGGTGCGCGGCGAGCCAGTCGCGCAATGGGCCCGTGTAGTGCAGGGCAAGGCGAATCTCCGGGTGCCGCTCCAGGGCGGTGACCATCGGCTCGTAGGCGTCGCGGTAGGCCTGCTCAAAGACCTCATCAAAGTTGCCGACAGGCTGGTGGTTGTGTATGGCCAGGGCCAGGTAGATGCGTTTGGGCATGGGCACTCTCTCCCTCGGAGGGCAGCAAGGCCCTCTGGCGCATCCCTGAGCAAGTCGCTTGCCACGAGGGAGCGGGGCGCCCCCCAGCAGAGAGGCTCTGTGCAGGGTGGATTGCCCGCACACGGCTCCGGGCAACTGGCCTCAACAAGCAGCCGCGAGGATGGCTTGGGCGCAGACGAGGCCGGGGCAACGGCCGAGTGCTACGGCATGCTCGGGCCCACCAGCCCGAAGAGTGCCTTTCTCCAGTGTACGATAGCCCTACTCGTGATATGGAAGACAGTACAGAGAGCTACTGGCAGTCCAGAAGAGTAGGTCCACAAGGCCAACGGCGCCGCCATCGCGCGTGGAGTGTGGTCGAGCGCACGGCCACACCTCTTTAGCGTCCGATCCTGTATTGACCCTCGAGCCCACGTTGCCGCGGGTCAAGCGCGTCACGAAGACCATCGCCAAGAAGGTTGGATGCTAGCACCACGAGCATGATGGCCAAGCCGGGGAACAGACTGATCCACGGGGCCGTGGACAGGAACCAGATGCCGGCGTTCATCAGCGCGCCCCACTCGGGC
>ENA-ORXB01001987-ORXB01001987.1-sediment-metagenome-genome-assembly--contig:-NODE-1987-length-20103-cov-4.550534_pt1 | contig 20103 bp, 16 predicted proteins | sample MGYA00237863_ERZ511475 | MGnify/ENA primary metagenome ERZ511475 (study PRJEB26305, sample SAMN06343858) | sediment metagenome | isolation source: hot spring sediment | place: Canada: British Columbia... | reverse complement strand
TCGGCGGCCAGGGTGGCCCTCACCAGGTGGGGCGAGATCTCAGACAGGGGAACCCACGTTCTTCGACCGCCTTCTCGCCCTCAACGGCGCGGGAACGAAAGTGGCCGTGCTGCTCGTTCTGGCCGGCGCGCTGCCAAATCCGCTCGACCGCCAGCCGATCCTGCCGCAGCCGCAGCATCAGCGAGCCTTCGTAGAAGCTGGTGAGGAAGAGTCGGTCGCCGCTGACCACCGGCGTGGCGATCGCGATCACCACCATCCGTGCTGGGAAGGGGTACTCCCAGTGGAGCCGGCCCGTGGCCGGATCGAGGCCGACGACGCGATCGCCGGTCCAGCAGACGAGGACGGGCTGGCCCGCCTGCTGGACGAGGATGGGAGCGGAGTAGGAGGGGCGATCGTCGAGCGCGCGCCACCGCTCTGCGCCGGTCCGCTTGTCGAACGCGACGAGGCAGGCGCCGTTGCTGCCGCCGATCTGGACGATGACGCGCTCCCCGTCGACGAGGGGCGCCGCTGCGATCCCCCAGAGCGGTAGCCGGATTTGGTACTCGTCGAAGCAGTTGCGGCGCCACAGCACCGCCCCGGTGGTCGCGTCGAGGCAGTGGAGATGGCCGCGGGCGCCGAGCGCGTAGGCGCGCCCGTCGTCGATCGTGATCGAGGCGCGCGGTCCGGCGGCATACTGGATGCCCGCGTAGGAGCATTCGTAGGCGTGCTGCCAGAGTGGCCGGCCGGTTTCCGCATCGAAGCAGTGGATCCGTTCCTGCGTGGGTGGCCCCTCGATCTTGTCCATCACGTAGACCCGGCCGCCCGCGACGGTGGGCCCGCAGTAGCCGCTCCCGACCGGCACGCGCCACTTGACGGGGATTTGCGGCGCCGCGAAGCGCTCGATCAGCCCCGATTCCGACCACACCCCGTCCCGATTCGGTCCCCGCCACTGCGGCCACTCGTGCCCGCGACCGGCGCGGAGGCCGCCGGCGGCCAGCGCGAGCAGCATCCCGACGACGACCACTCCCCGCCACCCAGCCCGGCAACGCGGCGCCATTCGATCCTCCCGAGCGCGGGACGGCCCGCCTCGTTCCTCATGACGCGCTACCGCCATCGGAGTTTCCGGGCAGGGGTCAGTCGGCGGCGACCGGGGACGGGAGCTGCCAGAGCGGGGCGCGACCCGCCGCCACTGCGCGTAGCGCAGGGCTGAGATGCTTGCGGGCGAAGCGCCAAATCCACGAATCGGTGATCGACAGGTTGAGGTGCGGAGCACTGACCGGCCCCTCCAGCGCGAACCGGGTGTCGAGCCGGCGGACGCCGATCAGTTTGAGGAGCCACTTCCAGCCGGTGCGATCGAGGATGCGGTCGCTAGCACGGCGGGAGAGCCAGGCCTTGCCCGTCGCCCGCAAGTGGCCGCCGGCGGTGAGCCGCGCCTTGCCGTCGAGGTTGAACGGCTCTCCGCGCACGCGGAGGTCGGCGATCTCGGTGGCGGCTGGCGCGAGCGCGAGGGTGGCCTGGAGCTGCTTCATCTCCGCCTGCGCGAAGTCCGGCGGCGCCTCCGGTAGCCGGAGGCGCAGATCGCTCATCGACAGCGTCACGCGGCCGACAGCGTGCTCCGGCGCGGCGGCATGGGTCGTGAGATCGAACTCGGCACGGGCGTGGCCGCCGATCAGCTCCGCGAGGGCGATCGCGCCGATGCGGGGCGCCCAGGCCCGGGCGACCGCACCCGCATCCGCCGTCGTCCAGCTCCCCGTGAGCCGGACGACGCCGGGCCGGTGATGCACCCGACCGACGAGCTGCCACAGATCGCTGCGGACCATCCCCTCGGCGCGGTACTCGCCACCGGTGAAGCGGGCGGTGCCGCGAGCGATGGCACGAGGGCATGGCCAGGACACGACGGTGATCCTGACCCACGACAACACCGACCTGGATGCGCTGGCGAGCGAGCTGGCCGCCGCGCGGCTGTTTCCTCACGCCACGCCGGTTCTGCCCACGCGCCTCAACCGCAACGTGCGCGAGTTCCTGAGCCTGTACGGCGAGGGGCTGCCCTTTGTGGAGGCCCGGGCCCTGCCAAGGCGCCGGGTTGATTGTGCCATCCTCGTGGACACCCAGAGCGCGGCCCCCGTGCGTGGCACGGGCCCGCACACGCGAGTCCGCATCATCGACCATCATCCCCGGGCCGAAGAGCTCTCAGGGGTAGCCGGCACCGCGGCGGAGGTGACTTATGAGGGAGAGCTGGTAGGGGCGACGACTACGCTCCTCGTCGAGCGGCTGCGCGCCACGCAGGCGACTCTCTCTGCCATCGAGGCGAGCCTGCTGCTCCTTGGCATCTACGAGGATACCGGCTCGCTCACCTACAAGAGCACAACCCCTCGGGACCTCGATGCCGCCAGCTGGCTTCTCGAGCAGGGCGCGAACCTGGAAATCGTCGCCCGTTTCCTGCGCGCGCCACTCGCCCCGGACCAGCAGGAGCTGTACGAGCGCCTTGTCAACGAGGCCGAGATCATCCGCATCCACGAGCGGGCGGTGCTCATCGCTGCCGTGCGCCTCGAGCGCTATGTGGAGGAGCTGGCCTCGGTGATCCACCGGCTGGTTGACCTGTTCGACCCGGATGCTGCCTTTCTGCTCACCGAGCACGAGCACAACGTTCAGGTGATCGCCCGCAGCACCACCGATGCGATCGACGTCGGGGCTATCGTCCGCGGCCTGCAGGGGGGAGGGCACCCGCGCGCTGCCGCCGCCATCATCCCCGATAGCTCCCTCGAGGCCGTTCGCGAAAAGCTTATGGACCTCCTGCGCATCAACGTGCAGCCAGCCGTGACCGTGGCGCAGGTCATGTCCTACGGCGTCCATACGCTGTCACCGAATCTGACGATTGCCGAGGCCAATGCCCGCATGCGCCGATATGGGCACGAGGGGTTCCCCGTCGTCGAGGGCGGGCGCCTGGTCGGAGTGCTGACCCGCGCCGAGATCGATCGCGCCCTGCACCACAACCTGGGTTCGGCGCCGGTGCGCGCCTATATGCGGGCCGGAGCGGTCAGCGTCCGTCCTGAGGACCCCATCAGCGAGGTGCAGCAGATCATGATCGAGCACCACCTCGGGCAGGTCCCGGTAGTGTCCGACGGTCGAGTTCTCGGCATCGTCACCCGCACGGACCTGATCAAGCTCTGGAGCGCGCCGCCGCGCCCCTCCCGGCAGGCACAGATTGCCGACCTACTGGAGCAGGCGCTGCCCGGACCCCTCCTCGAACTGCTGCATGAGGCACGGGACGTGGCCAACGACATGGGCTACTCGCTCTATGTCGTCGGCGGCTTTGTGCGCGACCTCCTGCTCGGCCATCCGACGCTGGATCTCGACCTGGTGGTCGAGGGCGATGCCATCGCCCTCGCGCGCCGCCTGGCCGAGCGCTACGGCGGGCGCGTGCGGAGCCACCGCCGCTTCGGCACCGCCAAGCTGATCCTCGAGGAGCGCCGGGTTCCCGGGCTGCCCGAGTCGCTGGACTTTGTGACGGCGCGGACCGAGTTCTACGCCCATCCGAGCGCCCTGCCGCAGGTGGAGCGGAGCTCGATCAAGCAGGACCTTTACCGGCGCGACTTTACCATCAACACGATGGCGATCTGCCTGGATCGGGCCCGCTACGGTGAGTTGCTGGACTACTATGGGGGCGAGCGCGACCTGAGCGAGGGCCTGGTGCGCGTGCTGCACAGCCTGAGCTTTGTCGAGGACCCCACGCGCATCCTTCGGGCCGTACGCTTTGAGCAACGGCTGGGGTTCAGGATTGAGGAACGCACGGAGGAGCTCCTGCGCACGGCCCTCGACCTGCTCGATCGGGTGAGCGGGGACCGTCTGCGGCACGAGCTGCTCCTGATCCTGCGCGAGCCCGCTCCTGAGAAGGCCTGGTCGCGTCTCCACGACCTGGGGATACTCCAGCATCTGAGCCCCGCCCTCGTCGCCGATGACTGGGCGGCACGCAAGCTTCAGGAACTCCGCCGCTACTGCAACGGCGCCGCTGCTGCGGCCGGGGAGGCCACGGCATGCCCGTGGCCCTCCGGTGGAGTGGAGGGGGTCCCATGCGAGGTCCTCGCGCTGGCCGTTCTGACCATGCGCCTGAGCCGTCCCGCACTCGAGCGCCTGATTGGCAGGCTTTCGGTGCCGCGCGGCCAGGCCATGCTGCTCGAGGCCAGCCAGCGCATCTATCGCGTCCTGCCACAGCTCAGCCAGGAGATGAGTGGCAGCGCGCTCGCCGCAGCTCTGCGGGATTATCCCGAGGCGGCGCTGTTCGCGGGCTGGATCGCGGCCGATGAGCCAATGGCCCGGGAGCAGATCCGCCGCTACCAGTGCGAGCTGCGCTTCATAAAGCCTACCATCGACGGGCGGAGGCTGCGGGAGATGGGGGTCAGGCCAGGCCCTGCCTACGCCCGCATACTGAACGCGCTGCGCGACGCCTGGCTGGAGGGCAAGATCAAGACGCCCGAGGAGGAAGAGGCCCTGCTGCAGGAGCTGGTCGCTGCCGAGACCGCGCCTGCCTGCTGAGCTGCGGAGGGCGGACGAGGGGGTCGGCCTCAGCAGGTCCGACAGCTCACAGCGCCTGCTGATCGGTCGGCCCTTCCTCCAGGATCTGCACGCCTGCCCCCGAGACGGTCGCGACCACAAACGAGCCCCCGACACACTCGGGGTTGCGCTCGGCGAGCGCCGCGAGCCCGGCCTGGCAGCTCTCCGCCAGTCCGCGGAGGTCAGCCCCTTCCGCGATCTGCCGCCTCATCCGAGATTCCAGCGCGAGCCGCCGCGGCAGGGTGAACACGCGCCCCAGCCTCATCTGCTCCAGGGGAAGCTCACCGGCCTGGCTACGGAGCAGAACGGCCACGCACGGTGCCTCGCTGCGCCCCGAGTAGCCCCCGATGACAAAGTAGAGCTGGCGGGGCACGACCGGCCCACCCTCCGCCTCGGCATGGACTTGTCGCAGGTAGCGAGCATAGCCCTCGGAGAGAAAGTCGCGGCTGACCGTGAGGACGTCGTCGAGGTCTGACAGGCGCCGGGCCTGCAGCCAGTCCGAGAGCTCCTGGCAGAGCTGGGTACCCACCGGCGCGCCCGCGGTCAGGATCGCGGCGGAGGTTCCGAGGGCGAAGAGCCTGCGCTCGGTCAGCTTCTCAACCCGGCCACCTTCCCACTCGCACCACTCCACGCTATCGGTAGCCAGGACCAGCCCCTCGTGATTGTAGCAGACGATCGCCTGCGCCATCCCACTTCCCTCCGTTCAGGCCGTGTCCAGTATATTGTCCTTAGCGGATGGCGTCAACCCTCGTTTGCCACGTTTGTACCAACCGTCGCTTGTCCTCACGCGCCCGCTATGGTAAAATGACGGGTCACCCGGCTCGCGGTGAGCGCCACGACGCCCGGCATCGCCTCACGACTCCCGCGTGCCAGGAGCAAGACTATGGGCCGCCCGGGGGTCGGCCGTGCGCCGCCCGCCAGGGGTAGGGGAAGTGGAATGCCACAGGACAGAATCGTCATCCGCGGAGCCAGGGAGCACAACCTCAAGAACGTGGACCTCGAGCTGCCACGCGACCGGCTGATCGTGATCACCGGCATCTCGGGCTCGGGCAAGTCCTCGCTCGCCTTCGACACGATCTACGCCGAGGGCCAGCGCCGCTACGTCGAATCCCTTTCGGCCTACGCCCGGCAGTTCCTCGGCCAGATGGACAAGCCCGATGTGGACCACATCGACGGGCTCTCCCCGGCCATCAGCATCGATCAGCGCTCCAGCAGCCGGAACCCGCGCTCGACCGTGGGCACCGTCACCGAGATCTATGATTACATGCGGCTGCTCTACGCCCGCATCGGCGTGCCACACTGCCCGCGCTGCGGCCGGCCCATCAGCCGCCAGACCGTCCAGCAGATCGTGGACGCCATCCTGTCGTTGCCGCCCGGGACGCGCTTTATGATCCTTGCGCCGCTGATCAAGGACCGCAAGGGCGAGCACCGGAAGGTCTTTGACGACATCCGCCGGGCCGGTTTCGTGCGCGCGCGGGTCAACGGCGAGGTCCGCGATGTGAGCGAAGAGATCGAGCTCGACCGCTACAAGATGCATACTATCGAGGCCGTCGTCGACCGGCTCGCCATCCCACAGGAGAAGGGCGAAGGGGAGCGCCGCACGCTCGACGCGGCCAGGCTCGCCGACTCCCTCGAGACCGCGCTCAAGCTCGGCAACGGCGTTGTGATCATCGCCACCGACAAGGGCGAGGACTTGCTCTTCTCAGAGCACTTTGCCTGCGCGCACTGCGGCATCTCGCTGCCAGAGATCGAGCCGCGCACCTTTTCGTTCAACAGCCCCCATGGAGCCTGCCCGGCCTGCAGCGGCCTCGGCGTGCGGCTGGTGCTCGACCCGGACCTGATCATCCCGAACAAGGAGCTCACGCTGGCCGAGGGGGCCATTCAGCCGTGGAGCCGCGCCTCCACAAGCGAGGCCTACTTCGGGCAGCTGCTCAGGTCCGTGGCCCAGCACTATGGCTTCTCGGTCGACGTGCCCGTTTCCCAGCTCAAGCCCGAGCACATCAACATCCTGCTGTACGGCACGGGGGATGAGACGCTCACCCTCACCTACACGAACCATCGCGGGCGGCTCCACACCTACCAGACGCCGTTTGAGGGGGTCATCCCGAACCTGGAGCGCCGCTACAAAGAGACGGCCTCCGACTATATCCGCGAGGAGATCGAGCGGTACATGACGCCGCGCCCGTGCGAGGCCTGCCACGGCGCACGCCTGCGCCCCGAGAGCCTTGCCGTCAAGGTCGCAGGCCGCTCCATCGTCGAGGTCGCGGCCATGTCGGTGCTCGAGTGTCGGGAGTTCTTCCGCCGGCTCCCCGAGACCCTGTCGGAGCGCGACCGCACCGTCGCCCAGCAGATTCTCAAGGAGCTCAATGCCCGGCTCGGGTTCCTCGTGGACGTCGGCCTCGAGTACCTGACGCTCGATCGCGCTGCCGCTACACTGTCCGGCGGCGAGGCCCAGCGCATCCGCCTGGCGACGCAGATCGGCTCGCAGCTCATGGGCGTCCTCTACATTCTGGACGAGCCGTCCATTGGCCTGCATCAGCGCGATAACCAGCGCCTGATCGACACGCTGAAGCGCCTCCGCGACCTGGGCAATACAGTTCTCGTCGTCGAGCACGACGAGGACACGATTCGCCAGGCCGACTATATCGTCGACCTCGGCCCGGGCGCGGGCGAGCATGGCGGCCACGTGGTTGCGGCCGGGCCCCTTTCGGTCATCGAGGCCTGCCCCAACTCGATTACCGGCCAGTTCCTGCGGGGAGAGCGCCGGATTCCGGTTCCGGCCTCTCGGAGGAAGGGCAACTCGCACTATCTGGTGGTCAAGGGCGCGAGCGAGAACAACCTGAAGCACATCGATGTGCGTATCCCCCTGGGCAAGCTGGTCTGCATCACCGGGGTCTCCGGATCGGGCAAGAGCAGCCTGCTCATGGAGGTCGTCTACAAGCGGCTCGCTCAAGCGCTGCACCACAGCAAGGAGCGGCCCGGCGCGCACGAGACGATGCTCGGCATCGAGTACCTCGACAAGGTCATCGACATCGACCAGTCGCCCATCGGGCGGACGCCGCGCTCGAACCCGGCCACCTACACGGGGCTCTTTGGACCGATCCGCGAGCTCTTCGCCTCGGTGCCGGAGGCGCGCCTGCGAGGCTACAAGGCCGGGCGCTTCTCCTTCAACGTCAAGGGCGGCCGCTGCGAGGCCTGCCAGGGCGACGGCATCATCAGGATTGAGATGCAGTTCCTGCCCGACGTCTATGTGCCCTGCGAGGTCTGCCACGGCAAGCGCTACAACCGCGAGGCGCTTGAGATTCTCTACCGCGGCAAGAACATCGCCGAAGTGCTGGATATGACCGTCCATGAGGCGCTCGAGTTCTTCGCCCACATCCCGGCCATCCGCACCAGGCTGGAGACGCTCGATCAGGTCGGGCTCGGCTACATCCGGCTCGGCCAGCCGGCGACCACCCTCTCGGGAGGCGAAGCGCAGCGCATCAAGCTCTCGCGCGAGCTCTCGCGGCGCGCGACCGGGCGGACGCTCTATATCCTGGACGAGCCTACCGTCGGCCTGCACATGGCCGACGTCGAGAGGCTGCTCGCCGTCCTCCAGCGCCTCGTCGATGCGGGCAACACCGTCGTCATCATCGAGCACAACCTCGACGTCATCAAGTGTGCCGATTGGGTCATCGACCTTGGACCCGAGGGCGGCGACGCCGGAGGCTACATCGTGGCCGAGGGGACCCCGGAGGAGGTAGCGGCTGTGCCTCACTCGTACACCGGTCAGTACCTGAGAAAGGTCCTGGAGGCCGAAGCCGAGCGCGGGCACGCCATTCCGGCCATGGGGCATCGGCCGCCTGTCCTGGGGGACCGGTCCGCGAGCGTCACCCATCATGTCTCGGGGGAGTTCTAGCTGGTCATGAGGGATCTGGCTGTCAGCATTGGCGCCCGCGAGCGCCCGACGATAGCGCCTCAGGCTGTGCCCGGGGCTGCCTTTACCTATCATATCTGGACGATCGGCTGCCAGATGAACCAGGCCGATTCGCGGCGTGCGGCGGCGGCCCTCGAAGGCCTTGGGTTCCGCGCCGTCGACCGCCCCGAGGACGCCGACCTTGTGATCCTCAACTCTTGCGTGGTACGGCAGAGCGCGGAGGACAAGGTCACGGGGAGGCTGCATTCTCTGCGGCCGCTCAAGTCTCGCCGGCCCGGCATGGCGGTCGTGCTCATGGGATGCCTGGTCGGAGACGTACAGGCGCTCCGCGAGCGGTTTCCGCACGTCGATCTCTTCGTGCCCCCGTCGGACGTAGAGGCCCTGCTCGGCTGGGTCTCGAGCCGCATGGCGAACGGCCTGCGTCCCTGCGCATTCTCGGGCGAGCGGGCCGGGGAGGGGCCGGTTGCGGCCGGCAGCGCCGGGGCGCCGGTGCCCGTGTCGGTCGGCGTCACCGCCATGATGGGGTGCGACCGGCACTGCACCTACTGCATCGTGCGCCTCCGCCGCGGCCCGGGCAGGAGCCGTCCCCCCGAGGAGATCGTGGCCGAGGCCGAGGCCCTAGTGCGCTCAGGAGCCCGCGAGGTCGTGCTCCTTGGCCAGAACATTGACGCTTACGGCCGCGACCTGCCGGAGCGGCCGACCCTCGCCTCGCTCCTGCGGAAGGTCCATGAGATCCCCGGCCTGCTCCGGCTGCGCTTCCTCACCTCGCACCCTTCGGACCTCGAGGATGAGGTTATAGACACGGTCGCGGCGCTGCCCAAGGTCTGCCCGCACTTTGAGCTCCCGGTACAGGCCGGCGACGACCGCGTCCTGCGCCGCATGGGCCGAGGGCACCGTGCGGCGGACTATATCGCGCTCGTGGAGCGCATCCGCAGCCGCATCCCCGATGCCTCGCTGGCGACAGATATCATCGTAGGCTTTCCGGGAGAGACGGCCGAAGAGTTCCAGCGGACCCTGGACCTCCTCCGCGCCGTGCGTTTCGACGCCGTGCACGTCGCCTGCTACTCCGTCCGCCCGGGCACGCCGGCGGCCCGCCTGCCCGATGACGTGCCTCCCGAGGAGAAGGAGCGCCGGCGGCGCGCCGTCGAGGCGCTGCAGGAGCAGATCGTGGGCGAGATCAACGCCCGCCTCCTCGGGCAGGAGGTGGAGGTCCTGGTCGAGGAGATGCACAAGGGCAAGTGGAAGGGACGCACCCCCTCCAACAAGCTCGTCTTCTTCGACCACCCCGGCGATTGGCGCGGCCGCCTGGTGAAGGTGCGTATCAGCAGAGCGGGGCCCTGGTCGCTGCAGGGAGAGGTGAAATAGGCTCAGCTGCTCGAGATCGGCACGCACGACGAGGTCTACTAGCCTCTATCTGGACTCCCGCCCCCGAAACTGCAGCCGGATCGGGGTCCCCTCGAAGGGGTAACGCTCGCGAATGCAGTTCTCCAGGTACCGCTCGTAGGAGAAGTGCAGCAGGCGGGTATCGTTCACAAAGAACACAAAGACCGGTGGGTTGACCTCTGCCTGCGTGCCGTAGTAGATGCGCAGGCGCTTCCCCCATTTGGAGGGCGGGGCGTGCGCCGCCACCGCATCCCGGATGAGGTCGTTCAGCTCGCCGGTCGAGATGCGCTGGTACCGCGCCTGCCGCACGCGCAGCGCCGTATCCATGATCTCGGCTACGCCACGCCGCCGCAACGCAGACACAAACAGGATGGGGACATAGGGCAGAAACTTGAGCGTCTCACGGGCCATTTCGCGGAAGGCTGGCTCGGCGCCAGGCTCCTTGCCCGCCACGTCCCACTTGTTCACCGCTACGACGACGCTCTTCTCTTCCTCCAGAATGTAGCCGGCGACGTGGGCGTCTTGCGCCGTGATGCCCTCCGTGGCATCGATCACCAGGATGACCACGTCGGCGCGGTTGATCGCCCGAAGGGCCCGCAGCACGCTGTACTTCTCCACGCCGGGCGCCACCGCCCCGCGCCTGCGGATGCCCGCCGTGTCGATGAGGGTGACCTCCTCCCCACGCCAGTACACCGAGCTGTCGATGGCGTCCCGCGTGGTTCCCGGTATCGGGCTGACGATGGTGCGCTCCTGCCCGAGGATGGCGTTCAGGAGCGAGGATTTGCCCACATTGGGCCGCCCGACGATGGCGATCCGCGGCCGCTCGGGAACCTCCTCCTCGGGCGCGGGAGGGAACGATGCGACCACGGCATCGAGAAGGTCGCCCGTGCCTGTGCCATGCAGGGCCGAGATGGCAAACAGCGGCTCGATCCCCAGGGCGTGAAACTCGGTTGCCGCCAGACGGCGCTCGGGGTTATCGGCCTTGTTAACGGCCAGGATGACCGGCTTGGCAGAGCGCCGCAGGATATCAGCCACCGCCCAATCATCGGCCACCAGACCGGCGAGGACGTCCACCACAAAGACGACCACATCCGCCTCGGCGATGGCCAGCTGGGCCTGGGCCTGCACCTGCCGGGATAGGTCATCGGTCGGTGCGGCAAGCAGCCCGCCGGTATCGATGACCGTAAAGCTGCGCCCCGCCCAGTCCGCCTGGGCGTACAGTCGATCGCGGGTTGTGCCCGGCTGGTCCTGCACGATGGCGAGTCGCTCCCCCACCAGCCGGTTGAAGAGGGCCGATTTGCCCACGTTCGGCCGGCCCACAAGGGCCACAATCGGCTGGCTCACTGCCTCCCTCCACTGGCCTGGCCGATAGTGACCTCCACCACCTCCGGCGACATGCCCTCCACCTTGAGCCCCGACCCATCCGGCAGCACGACGGTCGGCGTCACCATGTGCCGGCCCACGCGCAGGCCGAACAGGTTGACGACCACGCTCACGTCTCCGACCTGAAGCGCCTGCAGCTCCGGCATCGGACCCGAGAGGATCACGTCGATAGTCTCCGGCGAGATGGTCGCCGTCAGGCCGCTGCGCAGTCCGAGGACCTCAATCTTGGGCTGGATGGTCTTCCCCCCGATGATCGGCGTCACCTCTACCCGAACCAGGACGGTCTGCGCGCTCGCGTCGGCAGAGTATACCGAGACATCCTCGGGCAACTCGAGCGATACCCGTCGGGTAACGGTCTCCTTGACCCCCGTCACATCGATGGGCTCCGTCGAGACCACTGCGGGCATCGAGCGGATCACCTCGGGCTTGCCCTGAACGGTCACTGCTGCTGGCTCCACGGTGATGTTCGATACCCAGTACCCGGCGGCCGGGGCTCCGATGACCTGGGCTTTGACGGTGATATCGCGGAACTCGGCCAGAGGCACGACGGGCAACATCACTCTCACTGCCTGCGGGCTCACCTCAACGTCCGCTCCGACCTGTTTCCCCTCACCATCCAGCGCAACCGGCGTGACCTGGCTCTCGACTGCAGTCTTGGAGCCACGGAGCCACACCGTCGCCACTACCTCGCTGACCGATTCCACGAGCGAGCGCGGTCCCCGCAGCCTGACCTTCTGAGGGTCAACCTGGGGCGAGCCAACCTCGTAGCCCAGAGGCACCGTCTCCGGGTCGGCTACCACCGTCCGCACTTCGACCTCTCTCTCAATGCATTCCTCGAGGCGGACGACAACCCGCACAGGGCTGCACTGGACCACCATCGCCGTCTTCTCGTGCACGCGTACGTTCACGTCGACGTTATGGATGCCAACTCCGAGTCCCTCCAGGTCCACCGTAGCCTCGACCGCATCAGAGGTCAGCGTCGGCCAGGCGCTCGAAGGCGCCCGCACGGTAACCCTGGCGTACTCCTCGGCGTTGCCCACGCGCACGAGGTTGGGGCCAAGGTTGATATACTTGATGGGGATTCGCTCGAAATAGTCGGTGCGGGGCGGGTCCTGCTCATAGACCGCCATCACCCAGACGGTGAGCGAGAGGAGCAGAGCCAGCAATCCGGAACCGAGGTACTCCAGCCACTCACGGCGACGAGGAGGTCGCCGGAACGGCCTGGTTTGCTCCTTCATGCCACTGCCGACTCCTTGCCCTCAGTCTCTTCGCTCCGCGGGCTGTGCCGGGAGAGCCACTGGGCAAAGCCGTCGGTTGGGAGATGCGGCTGACACAGGACCCGCAGGATCTTTTTCAGCCGCCGCTCATCCAGGTGGCGCACCATCCGGCCGTTGTAGGCTACCGAGATGACGCCGCTTTCCTCTGAGACCACGACCGTCACTGCGTCGGTCTGCTCGCTCAGGCCGAGGGCGGCCCGGTGCCGCGTGCCCAGCCGACTGTCTACCATCATGCTCTCCGCCAGCGGCAACACACAGGCTGCCGCGACCACGCGATCGCCGCGGATGATCGCCGCGCCGTCGTGCAGGGCCGTGTTGGGGTGAAAAATGGTGACCAATAGCTCCGGTGTGACTGCTGCATCAATCGTGACCCCGCGGTCAACGTACTCCTGCAGACCCGTCTCCCGCTGGATAACGATGAGAGCTCCGTGCCGCCGCTCCGACAGCCACCGCGACGCCATCGCGATCGCATCCAGGGTCCGCTCCGTCGCCACCTCACGGCCGGACCACAGCACCAGTCCGGCAGGGCGCCCCAGTCGCTCAAAGGCACGCCGCAGCTCCGGCTGCAGCACAATGGGGATCACTACCAGCAAAGCAGGCACGATGTTCCTGAAGAGCCAGTAAAAAGCTGTAAGGCGCCCGAACTTGCCCACCAGGAAGGCGAACAGCAGCAACACGATGACGCCGCGCAGCAGCGACACCGCCTGCGTGCCGCGCATGAGTAGCAACATGCCAAAGAAGGTCAGCCCGACAAGCAGGATGTCGATAAGGTCCGTGAGCGTGACCCGCGACAGGAGCCATAGTACGTCTGCCACGACCACCTTCCTGGTAGCAAGCTACAGACGGCCGACCCCGGCTGCCGGGCCGCCTCACCGGTCGGAGCACGTCGGAGGTTGTGACGGCCCCCCGCCATCGGCGGAGCGGTATGGTCCTCGCTGTTCGGAACTGGTGCCTACGCCTTGCCCGCGAGAAGCCGGACGAGTATGGCCTTCTGCGCGTGCATGCGGTTCTCGGCCTGATCAAACACGATCGAGTGCGGTCCGTCGATCACCTCATCGGTGATCTCCTCGCCGCGGTGCGCAGGCAGGCAGTGCATCACCACTGCGTGCGGCTGCGCCTCGCTCACCAGCGTACTGTTCACCTGATAGGGCGGGAAGACCTGCAGCCGCCGCTCTCGCTCGGCCTCCTGCCCCATGCTCGTCCAGACGTCGGTGTAGATGACATCGGCGCCACGGACCGCCTCGTGCGGGTCGTGTGTCACCTGCACCGAGCCGCCGCTCGCGGCGGCAAACTGACGGGCAAGCTCCACTACCTCCGGAGCCGGCTCATAGCCGGGCGGGTTCGCGGAGACGATCCGCATACCGACCTTGCTGCCGCCGAAGAGCAACGAGGTCAGCACGTTGTTCCCGTCGCCCACGTAGGCGAGCTTGATCCCAGACAGGCGCCCGAACTTTTCATAGATGGTCAGGAGATCGGCCAACCCCTGGCACGGATGGCTGTAGTCAGAGAGGCCGTTGATGACCGGTACCCGCGAGTAGCGGGCGAGCTCGACCACATGAGCATGCGCAAACACGCGGGCCATGATGCCATCCACGTACCGGCTGAGCACCCGTGCCACGTCGGCCACGCTTTCCCGCTTGCCAAGGCCGATCTCGTCCGGCGAGAGGTACATGGCAGCCCCGCCCAGATGCCGCATCGCCATCTCAAAGGAGACGCGGGTGCGGAGCGAAGGCTTCTGAAAGATCATGCCCAGCGTCCTGCCGGCGAGGAGTGGCGGGTTGCCGCCGCTTTTCCACTCAGCCTTGAGCGCCACGGCTTGCTCGATAAGCCCCTCGATCTCCGACGACGACAGGTCTGCCAGGCTGAGAAAATCGGTCTTCATCTACGGCTCCCTTCGCTCCTCAACAGGCTTGGTCCTAGCTTACCATGAAACTGCCCGATCATCAAGCAAGCGCAATAGCGGGAGGCTCACGCTTCGATCACCCGGTTGCGCAGCACTCCCAGCCCCCCGATCTCGACCTCGACGACATCCCCGGGAACGAGCTGCCCGACGCCTTCTGGCGTGCCGGTCAGGATAACGTCGCCCGGCTCGAGGGTCATCACCTCCGAGATGAACGCCACCAGTGTGGAGACTCCAAACACCATGTCCCGCGTGCGTCCGGACTGACGCACGACACCGTTAACGCGACAGGTCACCGGGACATCGGCCGGATCGAGCTCGGTGTCGATCCAGGGTCCGAGCGGGCAAAAGGTATCAAAGCTCTTGCTCCGGGTCCATTGCTCATCCAGCCGCTGCAAGTCCCGTGCCGTCACGTCGTTGCCACAGGTGTAGCCCCACACGTACGATGGGACGTCCTCGGGCCGCACATGCCGGCAGCGGCGTCCGATGACGACGGCAAGCTCCGCCTCGTGATGCACGTTCTTTGAGGCCGCAGGATGCACAATCGCGTCGTCCGGGCCGATGACCGCCGTCGGCGGCTTGAGGAAGATAATCGGCCAGGCCGGCACCTCATTCCCCAGTTCTGCCGCGTGGGCGCGGTAGTTACGGCCCACCGCCACGATCTTGGACGGCTCACAGGGTGCCAGCAACCGCACCTCGCCGACCGGCACGGCCTCGCCAGCGCTCAGGGCGCGCTCCCACGGGCGCCCCACCAGCGGGAACACGAGCTCCCCTTCCAGCCGTCCGTAGGCGGTTGCCCCTTGTCTCTCGAATCGCACAATGCGCACCTGAACACCCCCCTCCACTGACGACGCCTCTGCACTACCGCGGTTTCCGCCCGCCTCTCCGGCGCTTAGGGCCCTATCTTCTTTGCCCAGATCAGGTCATAGTAGGTCTGCCAGGCCTCGGTCTCCAGCACTTCCAGCCCCAGCGCCTGGAGCGCACCCTCCAGCCGCCCTCTGCCACACAGACGCCCCGGATACCACAACACGTCCGGCCCGACCCGGTTGCTGATCAGGAGCACTCCACCCGGCTTGAGCACCCTCGCCAGCTCGCGCAAGGTTTCCCGGGGATGGGCGGTGAACTCGAGCACTTCCAGGCAACTCACGGCATCCAGTCTGGCATCCCCAAAAGGGAGTCGCCCTGCATCGGCGAGAGCCAGCCCACACTGCCCAGCTCCCCGAAGCCTGCGTGCCGCCTCGCCCAGCATGCCCCGGGAGCGATCGATTCCGACCACCCGCCCCGTAAAGTCCGGTTGCGCCAGGAGTGCCATCGGCATCCGCCCGGTGCCCGTCCCAACATCGAGCACCAGCGGAGCTTGGGCACCCTCGAGGGCAATCAGGAGCGGTCGCGCCAGGTAACGGGCGTCATCGGCCGGATCTGCCTTCTTGATCCGGTCGTAGCGGGGTGCAGTACGATCGTACAGCCAGGCCACGACCCGCGGTCCGAGGTAAGCGCCCTCCGAAAGCACCAGTGCCCAGTAAGCGACGAGCCCGAGCCCCGCCGCCCCCAGGAGCGCGAACCCCCAAGCAACCAGGGGCATCTGTGTACACCCTGTCAGACCGGCCAGACCAGCCCCCAGGCTACGGCCAGCAGACTGGCCATCAGGTAGGGCTGGGTCTGCGCCAGGTAGGTTCGCTGGCTGCTCGGCCCCTCGGGCAGCAGCGCCAGCGGAGGAACCGTCAGGAGCAGGACCAGACCTGCGAGGAGCGGCGCATGCAGGGCGGCGAGCAGCCCGGCCAGCAGCAACTGCCCGGCGGCCAGCGCTGGCACGAGGGGAGGCCGCCTCGTCCAGGCGTACCAGACCACGCCCAGCCCTAGCGCGGCCAGGACCGCGTAATAGTCTGCGTCCACAAACGTGCTGCGGCCCACTAGCCACGCCACTATGAACTGCCCGGCAGCCAGAGCCTCCCGCGCCTGACTGCGTGCCGGCTTGCGCAGCGCGACGACCAGCATCACGGCCAGTGCCACAAGCACCAGCACAGGTACATAACCGCCGGCCACCGCGCTCAAGGTCGCCGTGATGAGCGCCAAAAGCAGCCATCGCGCCCCGGCGCCCTGCAGAGCGCGCCACTCCCCCAGCAGCCGGCCTATCCTGGCAGCGAGCCGGTCCATAGCCCGCTGTGCCGGCGAGTGCGGCCGGGCGTAGGGGATCGTCCACCGCACCTCGACCACCTCGCGGGTGTGGTCCGCGTGTCGCAGCCGCGCAATCTGCATCGCCAGCTGAAGCAGGGATCCCAGGAGCGGCTCGCTCACCAGCCACGCCACGGCCAGGAGTACCACGCTGCGCAGCGTCAGCGGCACATTGCCGCTGCTGACCATTCCGCCGAGCATCGCCCAGGTTGGGCCGTGCCAGGTCCGCGGCGCCTGCAGATCAAGCTCGACGCCGACCCACCGCGCGACCTGCCCGGAAGCCGCCGCCCACGACTCCCGCTCCGGAGGAGCATGCCCGGCTTGTCCCTCGGTAGACATGACCAGCTAGCCGCCTCGCACCGTGTTATAGTGCACGGGCCTCTGCCAGTTGCGGTCCATGACCCGACGATACAGCGCATCCGCATCGAGGCCCAGAGCCGACATGAGATGCAGGACACGGATCACCGCGTCGGTGAGCTCCTCGCCCACTCGCTCCAGGCTCTCGCCTTTCTTGTAGGCGTCGGTCGCCTCCGAGACCTCGGTGTGTATGAGCGCCAGCATCTCCCAGATGCGCTCGGGGCCTGAGCCGAAACCCTTCTCATCGGCCAGGGAGCGAACCTCTCGCATGAGGCTGTTGAGCGTGCTCTGCTCGGGCACCTGAACCTCCCGGCGTAACGCAGCCGGCACGGGTATCATCCCGATCGACTCGGACCGGACCGGCAGCACCGCTCTACCGGCCGCGTCCGACCTTCGCCGAGCTGAAGGGGGAGGGCAGCAGCTCTCCAAGCGTCCACCGCTTCCAGCGGCCATCGGGGGTTGCTGCATAGACGGCCAGGTCGGGCCCGGCGAACTCGGCCAGCACCTGCAGGCAAGCGCCACAGGGCGGCGAGCCATCCTCGCTGACTACCGCCAGCGCCCGCCACGACCGCCGCCCCGCACACACGGCGGCGAATACTGCCGCCCGCTCTGCACAGACTGTGAGGCCGTAAGAGATGTTCTCGATGTTGCACCCCCGGAACACCTCACCGTCCGCTGCCTCGAGGGCAGAACCGACCGCGTACTGTGAGTACGGGCTGTAAGCGTTCCGGCGCGCCTCTGCGGCAGCGGCGATCAGTTCCTCAGGTGTCATCGCCGTCCCCTGCCAGACACACCCTGCCGCTCGCCCTCCGCAGCTCCGGCTTCGATCCGCACGTCTTCCGCGCTCCGGTGTACCCGTGCGGGGACGCCATAGACCACCGTGTTCGGCGGCACGTCGTGGGTCACAACCGAGCCCGCGCCGATCTTCGCCCCCGGCCCGACGACCAGAGGAGCCACCAGCATGGCCCCGCCGCCGATGAGTGCGCCCTCGCCGATCTGGGTGGCGCGGGTCCCTTCCCCATCGCGGTTGCAGGTCACAGCTCCGGCGCCGATCCTCACGTTCGCCTCGACGGTCGCATCGCCGACATAGCACGAGTGCTCGACCTCGGTGCCGGGCCCGAGGTACGAGTTTTTGACTTCGCCAAAGCTCCCCAGACGCACGCCGTCATCCAGTCGGGCCCCGCCCCGCAGGTGTCCATACGGTCCCACGATCACGTCGGCGCCCAGGGCCGAGTCCTCCACTGTCGAAGCCACAACGCGGCACCGGGGACCGAGCGTCGCATTCCGCAGAAGCGTGTTGGGGCCCAGGATGCAGTCATCGCCGACCTCGGTGTCGCCAAGCAGATACGTGTTGGGGTAGATCACCGTATCCGGCGCCACGCGCACCCCGACCTCGACGTAGGTCGTTGCCGGATCGATCAGAGTGACGCCGGAGCGCATGAGCTCCTGATTGATGCGGCGGCGGAGCACTTCCTCCGCCCGCGCCAGCTGTAGCCGGTCGTTGATGCCGATGACGTCCTCGGGATCTCCAACCGGCACCGCCTCCACCCGCTCACCCTCCGATACGGCCATCGCCACCAGGTCTGTGAGCATGTACTCGCCCTTGGTGCTGATCTGTAGCTGGGTGAGATGGTCCCATAGCCAGGCGGCGCGGAAAAAGTAGACTCCGCAGTTGAGCTCCCGGATGTCGAGCTCCTCGGGAGTGGCAAACGCCTCCTCAACAACCCGCGTCACGCGGCTCTGCGCGTCGCGCACGACCCGGCCAAAGCCCATGGAATCGCCGCCCGGCGGCATGACGAGGGTGAGCATGGCAATGGCCGGAGTTGTGGACGCAAAGCAATCGGCGAGGCGGCTCACCGTAGGGGGAGTCAGCAGGGGCATATCGCCATACAGGACGAGCACCGCATCGGAGCGGCCGCGGAGCTCGTCGCGGGCCTGCAGCACCGCATGGCCGGTTCCCAGGCGCGTCTCCTGCAGCACATAGCGGACGCAATCGCCCACGCGGTCCCGCACCAGGGCGGCGCCTCGGCCGATGACCAGCACCGGAGCCTGAGTGCTGAACTGCAGGGCTAGGTTCACCACGTACTTTACCATCGGCTGGCCGGCGAGGGGATGCAGGACCTTGGGTATCTTGGAGCGCATGCGGGTACCCTGTCCGGCGGCCAGGATGACAACCGCGGTGTTCATGCTGCCTTTGGTCCTCCTGAGAGGCGTGTAGCGGAGGGAAACGCGGTCCCTGCCTGCTACCGAGCCCCTGAAGGGCACGCCGCGAGCGCTGTGCCACGCGTTGAGCGGGCTGGCCCCGCGGCCCAAGGCTGGGGCGGAAGGCAGCAGGCCTTCGCGTCGAAGCCCCCTTCGCTTGGCAACGCCCCAGGTGCCCCAGGAGCGGCGCTATTCTAACATGGGGAGTGGGATTGTGCAAACATGATGGCGGCGGGCGCCACGGTGGGGCCCCTGGCCGCAGCAATGTTCGCAAGTTTGCCCAGCCCAGCTCGATGGAACGAGCCGCCTGCAGTTCCGGCCCGTCGCCACAGCGATAACAAAAAGGCCGGGCATCCGCCACGGGGCACCAGTCGTGGACTGGTGGCCTGTGGCCGAGGCCCGGCCTCCCACAAACGAAAACAGGTTCCCTTGGCGATGACCTACTCTCCCAGGGGGCTTCCCCCCAAGTACCATCGGCGCTGGAGGGCTTAACTGCCGGGTTCGGGATGGGACCGGGTGTTTCCCCTCCGCTCCAATCACCAAGGGAACCTGTTCTCTACTTGTAAAACGGATCGGTTTCCCGCAGATCGCGGGTGCGGTAGTACCCTAAGTACTGAACAGAATGCGTCAGCTCCGCACGCACCACGTTGGCTGAATTAAGCCCTCGGCCATTAGTACGGCTCGGCTCAAGACATTGCTGCCCTTACACCTGCCGCCTATCAACCTGGTAGTCTTCCAGGAGCCTTACCCGGTTAACCCGGTGGGTGACCTCATCTTGGGGCGGGCTTCCCACTTAGATGCTTTCAGCGGTTATCCCTGCCAGACATGGCTACCCGGCGATGCGCCTGGCGGCACAACCGGCACACCAGAGGTCTGTCCACCCCGGTCCTCTCGTACTAGGGGCAGCTCCCCTCAAGTCACCTGCGCCCGCAGCGGATAGAGACCGAACTGTCTCACGACGTTCTGAACCCAGCTCGCGTGCC
>ENA-ORXB01001984-ORXB01001984.1-sediment-metagenome-genome-assembly--contig:-NODE-1984-length-20135-cov-3.494017_pt1 | contig 20135 bp, 17 predicted proteins | sample MGYA00237863_ERZ511475 | MGnify/ENA primary metagenome ERZ511475 (study PRJEB26305, sample SAMN06343858) | sediment metagenome | isolation source: hot spring sediment | place: Canada: British Columbia... | reverse complement strand
CCGCGGCCCTTGACCCGAAGAGCGCCCCGGCGCGCATCGGCCTGGGCCGGGCTCTGGCCAACCAGCTCAAGTTCGACGAGGCGGAGGCGGCCTACCGGGAGGCGGCCGGGCTCGACCCTGACTTCCGGGTCTACCTGATCGAGCTCGCCGCCCGTCTGGAGGAAAAGGGGCGCGCCGAGCAGGCCATCGCACTCTACCGGGAGTGCCCGCCGGCGCCCGAGGTGGATGAGCGCTTGGGGAACCTGCTCCTTGAGGCCGGCAAGGTGGAGGAGGCTCTGCCCCGCCTTCAGGCGGCCGTCAAGGCCTCGCCCACGCCCGCCAACCGGTTCCTGTTGGCTGTCGCCTATCTCAAAAGCAAGCGGCTGGAGGAGGCGGCGCCGCTGCTCGAGGAGGCCCGCCAGGCGCGCCCCGACGATCTGCGCCTGCGGCTGACTTACGGGCGTCTGCTCCGGGATCTGAAGAACTACCCCGCTGCGGCCGGCGAATTCCTCGCCGCCGCCAGGCTCGCCCCGGACTCCAAGGAGGCCTGGAGCGAGCTGGCCGGAATGCTGGTGCTGCTCGACAATCGTCCCCAGGCCCTTCAAGCGCTCAGTCGTCTGGAGGCGCTCGATCCCGGCAACGCCGCCGTCCACTTCTTTCGCGCGATGCTGCTGGACAAAGAGAAACAGTATGAGCCGGCGCTCGCCAGTTACGAGAAGTTCCTGGCGATGAGCGCCGGCTCGTTCCCGGACGAAGAGTTCAAGGCCCGCCAGCGTATCAAGGTGATCCGCAAGGAGCTGAACCGGCGATGATCCGCTGGCCGTTTTCGCTCGTCCTGTTCGCCTTCGCGCATCTGGGCGCGGTGCTTGCCGAGGCGGATCTCACAGCGGTTCGCGCGGAGAAGAAGCTGGAGAAGCGCGCCCGGCTGGCGCTCGAGCACGCCGACCGCATGATCACGGCGGCGCGCGAGGCCTATCAGAACGGCGACGCGACGCTGTTGCGCACCGCGCTCGAGGAGGTGGCCGCCTCCGTCGAGCTCTGTTACCAATCTTTGAAGGAGACCGGCAAGGATCCAAGGCGCAGCTTCCGGCATTATAAGCGCGCGGAAATCACCACCCGCCAGCTCCTGCGCCGGCTCGACGGCTTCCGGGACGAGATGAGTTATCTTGACCGCGAGCTGATCGAGCCCGTCATCGAGCGGGTCGAGCACGTCAACAAAGAGCTGCTCCACGACATCATGGGAGGGCGAAAATGAACAGGGCTTTCTTCGCAGGGATGCTGTGCGCCGCCGGGCTGGTCGCGGCAGACGGCCGCGACTTTCTCACCACCGACGAAGCGGATCAGATCCGGCTGGTGCAGGAGCCGAACGCTCGCCTCAAGCTCTACGCGCAGTTTGCCGCCCAGCGCATCGACATGATCGAGAACCTCCTCGCCAGGGAGCGGCCGGGTCGGACCAATCTGATTCACGAAGCGCTCGAGGATTACACCAAGATCGTCGAGACCATCGATACGGTGGCCGACGACGCCCTCCTGCGCGGCGAGCGGATCGAAGAGGGCATCGCCGCGGTGGCCGAAGCTCAGGAAAAGTTCCTGGCGGCGCTCAAGAAGGTGCAGGCGGCGGCCCCGCGTGACATGGCGCGCTACCGCTTTGCTCTGGAGAACGCCATCGAGACCACCGAGGACAGTCTGGAGATCAACCGCGAGGACTTGCGAGAGCGCGCCGCCCAGGCCGCCGAACGCGAGAAGCAGGAGCGCCGGCGTCTGGAGGAGCTGATGACGCCGGAAAGTGTGCGCGAGCGCCGTGCGAAGGCCGAAGAAATGGAGAAAAAAGAGGAGGAGCACAAACGCAAGGCGCCCACGCTTTACCGCAAGGACGAGAAGAAGCCGGACCGGCCCTAAGCCCCGGGCTCTACCTTGCGGGTTCGGCAGCCGCCCCGGACTGCGAAGCCACGAAGCGGTCAATTCTGGCGATCACATGCTCGGCGGCGGTAAGTTTGAAGACCGGAATGAGGCTCCAGGAGGCCGTCAACAACACAAGCCCGCTCCGCCCCGGAGCCTCGACAAACTCCTCCTGCCGCTGGGCGGCGAAATGCCGGACCTCATGCTCGAATGCGGCCTCGCAGGTCTCGCGCTGGAGCAGGACAACGAAAGCGGGCCCGTTCCAGCGGAAGACGGAATCGCCGGCGGCAAGCAACGGCCGCAGCCGGGCCGCGAAGGCGCGCAGGAGCTGGTCCCCGGCGGCGTAGCCGAACCGGCTGTTCACCAGGGCCAGCCGGTCGACGACGAAGACCACGGCGTAGACGTGCCGCCTTTCGGCACAAGCCGCTTCGATGGCCCGCTCGGCCTCCGGGCGGCCGGCGAGGCCGGTCACCGAGTCGAAGCGCGGCTCACGGCCGCTTGCGGCCGCGAGCCGGGTCACCTCGGTTTTCAGGTGAGTGATCAGCCGCGAGGACTCCTCCCGGTGGCGTACGGCCTCTTGCTCGAGTTCTCGGACGCATTCGGCGAGCCTGGCCTTGAGCAGGCGTATGTCCTCGATCGCCGAGGCGCGCTGGACCTGCCGACTGATGTCCTTCAAATTGCCGATCGAGCGCTCGCTTCCCGCCGAAAGCCTCTCGAGCCCTTCCGTGAGCACCGCCACCATCTGCCGCAGCTCGAGGACCTGCGCCCGGATCAGGCGGCCGACCCGGTGATTGTAGGCTTCAAGGGTCTTGATCGCCTCGCCGGCGACCACCAAGGCGTCCGTAGGACCCGCCGCCTCCAGGCGCCGGTCGAGATCGGCAATCTCGGCGCGGAAGCGCTCGAGATCGGCCGCGTCGGCGTCGACGGCGTGCAGCCGGATCGCTTCGAGCAGCAGGTGGTTCACCCGCGCCCGGACCTGGGCAAGCTCCTCGGTCCGGTCCGCCTCCAGATACCGCTTGATCGAGATCATGGCCCGCGCTGGGCGCCGGCGGAGGCTATCATGCCCACCGCCCCTCGAAACCGCCCCTCCTCGTCAAAATCTCCACAGCCGGCGACAATCGCAGGAACCCGCCTTCCGTCTTTGCAGGTCAGAGTCAGCTCGATGCGGCTCCGGTCGCCGAGCTTCGACTCCTCGAACGCTCGGGCGGCGCAGTCGCGGCATTCCGGCGCCACGAACTCCAGGAAGTGCTTGCCGAGCGCCTCTTGCGGCGCGTAGCCAAGCAGCGAAGCCAGCTCGTCGTTCACGAACGTGACGGCCCCTTCGGCGTCGGCCATCCAAACGCCTTCCTGGGCGATCTCGACCAGGCGCCGCCATCGGGCTTCGCTCGCCCGCACAGCCCGCTCGGCCGCCCGGCGCTCCGACAGATCCAGCATCAGCGCCATGACCCCGATCACCTCGCCTGCGGCGTTGTATAGCGGCGCCGACGACAGGCTTAGCGGGAGGCAACCGCCGTCCTTCCGCCTGCCCCAAACCTCGAGATCCCGGACCCCCTGGCCGGCGAAGCCGAGCTCTTCAATCCGGCGCGAATGCTCCCGTGCGGACTCCGCCAGAATCTGCTCGAGCGGCTTGCCCAGGGCCTCGTCGGCGCTCCAGCCGAAGATCCGCTCGCAGGCCGGATTCCAGAGGATGAGCCGCCGGTCGCGGTCGATGGCGTTGATGGCGGCGGGCGAAGACTGAATGACCGCGTCGCAAAGGAAGTAGGATTCCTGAAGCGCATCGTGGAGCCGCCAGCGGTGGGTGGCGTCGGAGAAGACCACGGCCACCTCCCCCGGTCGGACTGGGAATGCATGCACCTCGAAGATGCCGCCGCAACGCTCGTCGCGGTATTCCACCCGGTCGGTGGACCAGCTCTTGCCTGTGCGGGCGATCTGGCGATACCTGTCGGGCACCTCGGTCGCCGCCAGCGGCGGGAAGGCTTCCTCGATCGGCTTGCCGATCAGATCCTGATGCTCGAGGCCGAGGATGCGGTCGGCGGCCGCGTTGGCCCAGGCGAGGACCAGCCGATCGTCCGCCTCCAGGCGGTAGATGTACATACCCAGCGGAAGGGCGTCGAGAATCTGCGCGTAGCGCTGTTCGGTCTCGCGCAAGGCCGCGTCCGCCCGGCGCCTCCGGGCAACGTTGCGCACGGCGGTGCAAACCACCAGCACCGCCAGACCGGCGGCCAACACGCTCCAGACTCCCGACTCCATGGCCACACCTACCGCGCAGGCGTACAGGCTCGGGCGGCGGCAAGGCGCCGCAGCAGGCTTCCGGCGGCTAAGCGCGGGAGCTCGCGCGCGCAGCGCAAGCCGCAAATGATCTTCGTCGCCTATACGCCTTATCGGCCGATTCCGGCAGTTGTGCAGAGTCCGGTGGCCTGTGCAACGGCCGCTTTACTGGCTTTGTGCCGGCCGCTCGTACATTGATGTGCGAGCAGACCTCAGGAGCCCACCCCAGGCGTCTCCAACCCCCGCAGCGGGAGGAGGCAGGGGCGCGCCGCCTCCCGCCGCGAGTCCGGTTCTTAGGGGCCCGGGCGAAATTCCGAATAGAGTGTACTGTCCCCAATTTGTCCCCAATTTGCCCGTCAAGGCACGGAGATTGGCTGGCCTGCCGCACAGGTCGTCTCCCCAGCCCGGCAGGCGATGTCGCTACCGTCGATCGGGGTGTCGTCGATTAGAGTGCCTGCCAGCGCTACAGGGCCGCAGTTCGTGCCCGCCGCCGGCCAACTCACCGCTTCTACGCTGAAATGGCACACCAGGTCCGGAATGCCGTCCCGGGTAAAGACACCTGTGGGCCCCTCCTCAAAGGCGTCCTCGAGATTGCACCGCAACGCGGGCGCCCCGCCAAACGAGACCGTCGAGGGGCGAATGGCGGCCGCATGGAACGTCCTGCTGCCAAAGATGGCCACACTCACCGTGCCCTTGCTTCTGGGGTTGACACAGTTGGGGTTGCTTTGCGGTTTCAGATCGACTTTGACCCGCAGTGCCGACCCGATCTTGGCCACAAAAGCGTCGGCGAATCCTCCATTGAATGACGTGTCCGGCCCCACCACCGCCGGGAAGTCGGATGAAGTGGTGTGACCCGCTACGTAAGCCTGACCGCTGCCATCCACGGCAATGCCGTAGGCAAGATCGCTGCCCGAGCCTCCGAGGAAGCCGGCATAAACCAGCACAACCGGGTCTAGCACCAGGGGCTTGGCCGCATCGTAGGCGCCCAGCTCGAAACCGAAGGCATTGCGGCCCTCCAGCCGGTACGCGGCCGGCACCTCAACCCGTGCGCCATTCACCTCCTGGAAGACATACGGCTTGTCCTCCCGAAACCCGCCTAAAGGGGTCGATACCTCGAGCTGCCCCGCGGCGTTCAAGCTTACAGCCTCCGCCCCACGCCAAGCCAACCGGATCCGGTTGGGATCCGCCCCGGCCTGCACCAGAAACGTGTACTTGAGTTGGCCGCCCGTACCCGTGTAGACCAGGTCGATGCCCGGCCAGAGATCCCGATACAGGACTTTCGCATAGGTGGGCAAGCCCGTCTTCCATTGCTCCGGGGAACCTTTTGAGTAGCTGATGACCGCCGGGGTCGGCTCCACCCCCACGGGTCGCGCAGCGGGATTGGCGCCGATGAAGTCCAGCTTCAGCGCCCAACGCCGAGCCTGAGGCTCGGCTTCGTGCGCCCTCGGAAAGGCCACAGGCGCCTGCCACGGACGGCCGCTTCGCCCGGTCTCCGGGCTCGCCTTGTCGGCGGTGATGGCGTAGGTGACGCCCCGTGGGGTGAAGTACAGACTCCAGTCCTTTCCTTGCACGTAATACGCGACGCGGCGGTCCAACTGGCCTCGGTTTTCGATGAAGTACAGCGGCATCCGGGCCAGATTCTCGACGATTTCCCGTCGCCTGGCCGGGGCGATCTCCGGCTGAAGGTCCCGGCACCCCAAGCCCGCCTCCGGGCTTTCAAGCGGCTCCAAGAGCTGCTTCCCTTGCCAACCGGCTGGAATCCGACCCTTCCAGTAGCCCTCTGTCGCGAGGAAGCCTGGCAACAGGCCGGCAAAAAGAACGCACGCAGCGATCCGACAGCGCATCCCTTGCGCTCCTCCTTCGGCTGTGTCGGCCGGTTCCAACACAAGCGCTTCAGGATGTCAAGTAAATTCTCATTCTTGTCAACGCAAAGTAGAAACGTCGCCTTTCGGCCCGGGTTCAAAGAGGTGCGTGTTACCGAACGGGTAGAACCGGAGCGCTTCGAGTTCGGCTACTGGCTTTGCGCCGGCCGCTCGTACGGGGTTTGCAGGTAGCGTGCGGCCTCCTCCTGGGCCCCTTGGGTGTTGTCCTTGGTGCGCAGCGCCAGATTGTATTCGTTCACCGCGCGTTCGCGCTGTCCGGTGATGTCGAAGATTTTGCCCAGATTGATGTGCGACCAGACCTCGGTCCATTTGGGCTCCAGATCCCCGTTGAGCGCCTCGCGGAACTCGTTGGCGGCGGCCTGGTAGTTGCGCTGGAGGAAGAATACCTCGGCGATCCGGAAGTGGGCCAGCGAACTGTAACGGTTGACGTCCAGGGCCTTCTGGTACTCCTTGAGCGCCTCGGCGAACTCGCCGATTTCGACGAGCTGCTCGCCCCTGCGGATGGCGACCCTGACGCGCATGGCATCGTCGAACCGCAGCACCTCGTTGTTCGGGTCGATGATGAGGTTCCTCGGCTTGCCGAACGTCTCCACGACGAACTCGGTGGAGGGGCCCACCACTTCGACCTCTTTCTCCTCCGGGTTGCCCTCGGTTTCGATCTTGAGCGTCACCGGCATGCGGAAGGTGTCCAGGTCCTGCGTAATCTTGCCCATGATGCGGAAGCCGCTCCGCGTGCGAAACACCGTGTATTCGATATTGAACTCCGGCGCGCCGCTCGATTCGATCCACTGGATGAAGAAGCCCTGGAGATTGCGCCCGGAGAAGGCTTCGGCAGCCGCGCGGAAGTCGTCCGTGAAAACCGCTTTCCAGGCGTGCTTCTCGGGAAACTCGCGCAGCAGGCGGGCGAAGGGCTCTTCGCCGATCACGCGCCGGAGCATGTGCAGCACGCCGGCGCCCTTGGCCGCCGTCGCCGCCCAGAATTCGGGTGAGAAATCCTCCAGGCGCGCCGACTGGATCAGCGGTACCTCTTCCACGGTGAGCGCCTCGACGAAGGCCTCGCGCACCTCGTTGTCCATCGCCTGCGGTCCGGCGGTCTCCTTCAACCAGACAAGCTCGGCGTAGCGGGCCATGCCGTTGGTGAGCCACAGGTGATTGCGCGTGGCGGCGGAGACAAGATGCCCCCACCACTGCCGCGCGATCTGGTTGACGAGCAGGCGGGAGTTGACCGCTTTGCCGATCCCCTCCGGCGACAGGAACAGCAGGCCCGGCCCGGCGTAGCCGGTGGGCGCACCGCTTATGGTCTCGATGAGAGTGAGCGAAGCCTGGGGAGCGATGCCGAACAGACCCGTCAAAAAGTTGACCGCCTTGCCCGCCGCCTCGCCGTAGGCGGCCGCCATGGCCTCCGTCTCGCCGCGGAAATACACGGTCGTGGTCACGCCGTCGCTCGTGACCAGGCGCGGCTCGCCTTGGACGACCGCGAGACTGCCGGGAAAGGCCGGTTGGGTGAAACGGAAGCGGTAAAGGAACTTGTCCGGCCCCGCCGCATCGGAGGATTCGATGCCCCCGGCGATCACCCTGTAGCCGCTCGGGACCACGATTTCGAGCTCCGCCGTATAGCGGTCGGCGGTATAGTCGTTGATCGGAAACCAGCGAGCCGGGTAAAGCAGAAAGGCGAAATCCTTCCGGATGGCGGCAAACGTCAACCCCCAAACCGGCGACTCCTCTTTGCCGGTGAGCGCGCCCCGGTAGAAAAACTTGAGCGCCTTCGGCTTTCCTTTCACCAACAGTTCGGGTAAACTCACACGGACGGTGAACTCGTCCGGGTTTCGATCCGCCGCGAGCTCTGCGCCGCTTTCGTCGACGACCTTCTCCAGCCGCAGGGCATTGTGAAGCTGGAAGGAGGCGCTCCGCAGGCCTTCCTCGAGCGCCTGGAAACGCACCTCGACCTCGGCATTGAGATCCTGTGTGCGGGGGTGGATCTCGGCGCGGATGACGTAGTGCTCCACGTCGAGCCGCGCGGTCTGGCGCTGGGCGAACGCCGAAGCGATTGGCGCCAGCAACAGGGCGGCGCCGGCAGCGAAACGCCGGGCGCGGTTCGAAAAACTAACGGACATCTTGAAATCCTCTCGGCAACAGCTCGACCACGCACGCGGCGGCCTTCTCGATGGGGTCCTGGTCGCCGGAGAGCGCTCGGCTGACCCGGGCCAGTTCAGCCTTCATTCGCCGCCGGGCCTCCTCATCGGCGAGCAGCCGCCGGCCATGCTCGGCCAGCGATTCTCCGCTAACCTCATTCTGCATCAGTTCCGGCACCACCGGGCGGCCGGCGATCAGGTTCACCATCGAATAGAACGGTACGTCAACCAGGAAGCGGCCGAGCAGCCAGCTCAGGGTGCTCACCCGATAGAAAACCACCATCGGCGTACCCAGCAGGGCCGCCTCGACGGTGACCGTCCCGCTGGCCGCCAGCGCGAGGTCTGCGTGGGCGATCGCATTCCAGGTATCGCCCTCAATCACTTGGATGGCCGGCGGGCGAAACGGTTCCCAAAATGTGCGGCCGCCGGTCCCGGGCGCAAGCGCCAGCACGCAGGAGAGAGCCTCTGTGCGGAGCAGGCGTTCGGCGGCCTCCCCTAACGGCGCAAGATGCCGGCGGATTTCGCCGGGCCGGCTGCCCGGCAGCAGCACGACGAGGCGACGGTCGGCCGGCAGGCGGTGCTTTCGAAAAAACTCCTCCCGGCAAAGCGTCGGCCGCACCAGGCGCGCCAGCGGATGGCCGAGGTAAAGTGCCGGCACCCCGTGACGGCGGAAGAATTCCTCTTCAAACGGGAAGATGCACAACAGGCGGCGGACGTGGCGTCGGATCGAGCGCAGGCGTCCTTTGCGCCAGGCCCAGACCTGGGGCGCCACCAGGTAGACGACGGGAACGCCCAGGCGCGCAAGCGGCCCTGCCAGCCGCAGGTTGAAGTCCGGGCTGTCGGTCAGGATGGCCAGATCAGGCCGCCGGCGGCGCGCCTCGCCGACCAGCTTGCGAAACTCGCCGTAAATTCGCGGGATGTGAGACACCACCTCGACCAGGCCGACCACCGCCAGGCTTTCGGCGTCGACGACCGGCTCCACGCCTGCGGCGCGCATCCGCGGCCCGGCGCAGCCGAAAAACGTCGCCGCAGGCAGCCGGCGCCGCAGCGCCTCCACCAGCAGCGCCGCATAGAGATCGCCCGAGCTCTCCCCCGCCGTGACCAGGATGCGAGGGCCGTCAGCGGCCGTGGCCGTCTTCGAGATAGGTGTAGCCGCGGAGGCCTTCTTCATAGAAGCGGACCAGGCGCCCGGCCTCCTTGTAGTCGATTCGGCCCGCCCGCATCGCCGCCTCCACGTCGGAGCGAAACTCCTCGACCAGGCGCGCCGAGTCAAACTGCACGTAGTCGAGCACTTCGCGGACGGTGTCGCCGCGGACGACGGTTTCAAGCACCGGTTCGCCGGATTCGCTGGTGGCGACGTGGACGGCGTTGGTGTCGCCGAACAGATTGTGCAGGTCGCCCAGAATCTCCTGATAGGCGCCGATCAGGAAGGCGCCAAGCAGGTACGGCTCCCCGGTGAAGGGATGGAGCAGCAAGCTCCGCTTGACGTCGCGCCGGTCGATGAACTGGTCGATCTTGCCGTCGGAGTCGCAGGAGATGTCGCCCAGGATGGCATGGCGCGTGGGGCGCTCATTCAGGCGGTGGATGGGCAGGATCGGAAACAGCTGTTTGACCGCCCAACTGTCCGGCATGCTCTGAAACAGCGAGAAGTTGCAAAAGTAAGTGTCCGAGAGCATCGCCTCCAGGCCCTCGAGCTCCTCGGGATAATAGTCGAGGTTCTCGGCCAGCTTGAGCACCCGCCGGCAGATGGCCCAGTACAGGTTCTCGGCCACGCAGCGCTGCTCGAGCGGCAGATAGCCCAGGCTGAACAGGTTGAGCGCGGCATCGAGCGACTGCTGGGCGTCGTGAAAGCTCTCGAGCAGGTTCTTGACGTTCAGCTCCTGGTAGGTCTCCAGCAGATCCACCACCGGCTGCTCATAGTCATCGGGCACAGACTGCGGCACGTTGGGCTCGCCGAGTCCGGAGACGCCCAGGACGTTAAAGACCAACACGGAGTGGTAGGCGGCGATGGCGCGCCCGCTTTCGCTGACGATGGTGGGATGCGGGATGTCGGCCTCGTCGCAGACGTTCTTGATGTGATGGACGACGTCGTTGGCGTACTCCTGGAGCGTGTAGTTGACGCTCGATTCGAAGTTGCTCTGCGAGCCGTCGTAGTCGATGCCGAGCCCGCCGCCCACGTCGAGGTGGGTCAGTCCGGCGCCGGCGCGCTTGAGCTCCGCATAGACGCGCGCCGCCTCGGTGACCGCAGCCTTGATCGTGCGGATGTTGGTGATCTGACTCCCCAGATGGAAGTGAAGCAGGCGCAGCGAGCCCTCCATGCCCAGGCTCTTGAGCTGCTCGAGCGCCCGCATCGCCTCGTTGAGCGTCAAACCGAACTTCGAGCGATACCCGCTCGAGCTCTTCCACCGGCCGGAGCCGCGGGCGGCGGGCTTGATCCGGATGCCGATGAGCGGATCGACGCCGATGAGGGCGGCATGCTTGATCACCAGGTCGAGCTCGGTATACTTCTCCACCACCGGAATGATCTGCCGGCCGATCTTCGAGGCCAGCATCACCATCTCGATGTACTCGTCGTCCTTGAAGCCGTTGCAGATGATCGGTGTGGAGTTGTCGGCGATGGCCAGCACGGCCAGCAGCTCCGGCTTGGAGCCCACTTCGAGCCCGAAGCCGTATGGCCGGCCGTGTTTGTAGATCTCCTCGACCACCTGGCGCTGCTGGTTCACCTTGATCGGGTAGACGCAGCGATACTCGCCCCGGTAGCCGTTCTCCTCGATGGCGTGCTGGAAGGCCAGGCGGATCTCGTTCACCCGGTGCTTGAGGATCTCACCGAAGCGAAGCAGGATCGGCAGGGAGATGCCGCGTAGCACGAGCGTGTCTACCAGCTTCTTCAGGTCGATGGCGCGCGCCGGATCCTTGGTCGGATGGACCCAGAGGTGACCGTTTTCGCCGATGGAAAAGTAGCCCTGGCCCCAGCCGGCGACGTCGTACAGCTCGGCGGCGTCGGCGACGGTCCAGCGCTCCGCCGGCTCGTGCGCAGCAAGGGTTTCTGCGAATCTGGGGTTCAACGCACCTCCGTCAACTTTATTAGTTTGCGGCGAAACGACTGCGGCTGCAACTTTATTTTCGCACCCGGGGCCGCGACGGCGCTAAGAAGCCGGGCGAGGCCTCAAGTACCAGTCCAGCGCGTCAGCGGTGGAAAGCCCGGGCGGCTCGCGGCTCGCCTCCGGGTGCGTGGCGCGAAACCGGGCCAGGGCCAGCTCCATGAGTTCGGCCGTCACCTCCGGGTAGGAGGCGGAGCGGTCGGTAAACTCGCCCGGGTCACGCTCGAGGTCGAACAGGCGCAGGTAGCGTCCCGGGGTGGGCCGCTCAGTCTCGTAGCCGTCGTCGCGCTTGCGTCTGCCCGAGCAATAAATGAGCTTCCACCGCCGGGTGCGGATCATGAGCTCCTCGTTGTGCAGATATTCGCTGAAGACGTGGTCGCGCCCCCGGGCTTGACCGCTCGCTTCAAGGTGCGGGACGAGGCTTTCGCCTTGCATGCCGGCAAGCGGCGGCGCCCCCACGAGCTCAACGAGCGTCGGCGCCAGATCGAGCGACTCGGTCATCCCTTCGACCACGCGCCCGGCGGGAATCCGCCCGGGAAAGCGCAAGATCAGCGGCACGCGCACGGCCGGCTCATAGAAACAATGCTTTTCAAATCGGCCATGCTCGCCAAGTGAGTAGCCGTTGTCGCCCCAGTAAACCACGAGGGTGTCCTCTTCGAGCCCGGCTTCGGCCAGCGCGTCGAGCACCAGCCCGATGTTGCGATCGAGGAAGGCGACCGAAGTGTAATAGGCGGCGATGATGCCTTGCTTGTCCCGCTCGCTGAGCTCCCGGAAGATGAGCGGGATCTGCCCGGCATCCTCCGGCCCCGGGCGCGGTGCGGCGAACTGCGCCGGGTCGAAGCGATCCCGGTACTCGATGGGGAAGTCGAAAGGGGAGTGCGGCTCGAAGAAGCTGACCCAAGCCGCGAACGGCCGCTTGGGAGGCTTTCGAAGGAACGCCGCGGCCTTGCGGGCCAAAAAGGTTCCCGCCATATCCTCCTCGTAGCGCGGATAGGGGAGCTTGTCTGCGTTGAGCCAGATGCGGGCCGGATCCCGGAACGGCCGCCACGGTGGCTTCACGGCGATTTCCGGCGCCACGGGCCGCGGCTTCACCTCGGCGCGCCAGGCCTTTTGGAAGGCCCCGTCGACGAAAGCGATTTCAAAGCCATGGATGCCGGGCGCCGGCCTCCGGTTGAAATGCATTTTGCCGAAGGCAGCGGTCAGATAACCCGCCTCACGAAGCTGTTCGGCAATGGTGAGCTGTTCATCGGCTAGCACGCTGGATAGCAACGGGACGCCGCAGGCGTGCGGCAGCCGTCCGGTCAGCACGGACTGCCGGGACGGCGTGCACATCGGATAGTTCACGTAATGGTGGGAGAAGCGTGTGCCCTGGCGCGCCAGGCGGTCGAGATTCGGCGTTTCGGCCCGCCGATTCCCGGCGGCGCCCAACACATCGTGGCGGTGGTCGTCGGCAATGAGGAAAAGAAGATTCGGCCGCCGGGCGGCTGACAGGCGGCCGACGAGCGCGGGGCCGCCCAAAAACGAACGTCGGCTGAGCATTCTCGACGGTGATTATATCGCCCGGCCGCCCGCGCTTGGGGTATTTTGATAGGGTCATGACCCGGCGCAGCTTCTTGGGGTCGGCGGCGGCTCTGGCGGCCGCGCCCGCTCTTGCACAGGCGCAAGTGCCTCTCGGCCTGGACGCCTATTCGGTTCGGGCGCTTCGCTGGAAGGCGTTCGAGCTGATCGACTTCGCCGCGCGGCTCAAGCTGGATAGCCTGCAACTGGCGGCGCCCGGCGACTACGAGAGCCTCGAGCCGGCTCACCTGGAGCAGGTGCGCCGGCGGGCCGAGGAAGCGGGCCTTGCGCTGGAGGCCGCCATCGGCTGCATCACGCCCACCACCAAGAGCTGGGGCAAACGCACGGACCGGCCCGAGGACTACATCGCCATGGGCATCCGGGTGGCGAAGGCGATCGGCGCCAAGGTCCTGCGCTGTTTCGTCGGCGGCCCGGCCGACCGGCCCATCGCGCCCCATATCGAGCCCACGCTCAACATCCTGCGCGCCGTCAAGAGCCGCCTGATGGATGAGGGGATCAAGCTCGCCATCGAAAATCACGGTGACTTTCTGGCCGCCGAGCTCAAGCGTCTGATCGAAGAGGCCGGACCGGAGGCCGTGGGCTGCTGCCTGGACACCGGCAACCCCGTGGCGGTACTAGAGGATCCCCTGGAGACCCTCGAGGTGCTGGCGCCCTACGTAGCCACGACCCACGTTCGCGATTCCGTCGTCTGGGAGCACCCTCGGGGGGCGGCCTTCCAGTGGGTGGCTCTCGGCGATGGGACCATCGACTTCAAAGAGTGGACGGCGCGCTTTGCCGAGCTTTGCCCCGGCGTCCCCTTGCAACTGGAGATCATCACCGGCCGTCCGCCGCAAGTGCTGCCCTTTCTCGAGCCGCCGTTTTGGAAGACGCTTCCGGGGCGGACCGGCGCCGAGCTGGCGCGGTTTCTGAAACTGGTGCGGAACGGGCGGCCCTTCATGGGCTCGATGGTCATTGCCGGCTCTGGCGGCGTGCCTCCGGAGTACGAGGCCGCACTCCGTGTCCAGCAGCGCTACGACATCGAGCGGAGCGTCGCCTACGCCCGCGACGTGCTCGGCGTCGGACGCCGCGCGCGCACCTAGACCGGAGATTCTCTGAGACGGCCGGGCTGCCGGCGCCACTAGAATGACGACGGGTTCGGCGCCATGCGGACAATCGCGCTGCTGGTGTCTATGGCAGCCCTCGCCCTGGCCGAGCCGGGCGCAGGGAGGGTCGAATATGTCGGCGGGACGGTCGCCGCGCTCGCCGAGCGTCCCAAGGGTCGTCTGATCACAACCGACAATGATTTCCTGATCTTCCAGGCGGGTCAGGTCCGCTACGCGGTTCGGTGGCAGCAGATCACCCTGCTCGAATACGGGCAGAGGGTCAGTCGCCGCTATGCCATGGGGGTGATCGTTTCGCCCCTGTTGATGCTGAGCAAAAGCCGGAAGCATTTCCTCACCGTCGGCTTCACCGACGAGGCGGGCGCCCCGCAGGCGATGGTCTTCCGGGTGGACAAGGACGACATACGCTCGCTGTTGGTGGCGCTCGAGGTCCGGACGAACCTCAAAGTCGAGTATCAGGACGAAGATGCCCGGCGAGCCGGCAAGGGTTAGCCCGATGAGGATCTGCGCTTGGCTGGTGCTGATCGGCTGCCTGCCGCTTGCGGCTGAGGAGGACCTCAGCCGGCGGCTGCTCGAGGTGCGCCGCATCTATGTCGAGCGGCTCTCGGGCGGCGACGGAGCCGAGCAGATCCGCGACATGATCATCAGCAGCCTGCATCGCACCGGGCTGTTCGTCATCACCGAAAACCCGGACCGCGCCGACGCCATCCTGCGCGGCTCGGCCGAGGATCTCATCTACACCGACGTCTACCAGAGCGCCGAGGGCATCGACGCCCGCGGCGCCATCGCCCTTGGCACGCCCCGAACTTCCACCGGACGCTACATCGGCGGGCGGGGTGTCTCGGCCAGCGCCGGCGCCGGCGAAAACGAATCGAGCCGGATCCAGGAGCGCAAACACGAGGCGAGCGCGGCCGTGCGCCTGGTGAGCCGCGACGGCGACGTTCTCTGGTCCACCACCCAGGAAAGCAAGGGCGCCAAATTCCGCGGCGCCAGCGCCGACGTCGCCGAAAAGATCACGCGGCAGCTCGTGGCCGACCTCGAACGGCTCCGCAAGGGGCCGCCGATCGGGACCATCCGTACCGAATCCCCGGCGCGCCGCTCCCCGAAAAATCCGGACGAGCCTCCGCGTTGAGTCGGAGCCGGCGGCGCTATTCACCAATCCCATCGGCGCGCCGAAAGGCGCGCTTTCCGACCGGGCTCCTCCGCCGGATCCGCCGGTCAGTTCAAAGCGTCCCTGTTATCATGAGAAGTTCCCGGATGAGGCCGGCCATACCCGATATTCTGTCCCGAATCGTCGCGGTGAAACGGGCGGGCTTGGAGGCGGTGCGGCAGCGCCGGGGCGAACTCGAAGAGCGGGCCGCCGGGCGGGCGGCAGAGCGCCGCGATTTCCGCGCGGCTCTTACCTTCCGCGAGCCTGCTTTGATCGCCGAAATCAAGCGGGCTTCGCCGAGCAAAGGGACGCTGGCCGAAGCGGTGGACCCGTCCCGGCTGGCAAAGGCCTACGAATCCGGCGGCGCCGCGGCCCTGTCGGTGCTGACAGAGGAGGGGTTTTTCCGGGGGAGCGTCGCCGACCTCGAAGCGGCCCGCTCGGCAGTAAGGCTGCCGGTGCTGCGCAAGGACTTCACCCTCGAGGAGATTCACGTCGTCGAGGCGGCGGCCATGGGCGCCGACGCCATACTGCTGATCGCCGCCATCTTGAGCTCGGGCGAGCTGCGCCGGTTGCGCGAGGCGGCGGCCTCCTACGGCATGGCGGCGCTCGTTGAAGTCCACCAGGAGTGCGAGCTCGCTTCGGCGCTCGATTCCGGCGCGGAAATAATCGGCGTCAACAACCGCAATCTGCACAGCTTCGAGGTGGATCTGGAAACCTCGCTGCGCCTGGCGGAAAAGATCCCGCCCGGCGTCGCGCGCGTCAGCGAAAGCGGCATACAGTCGGCGAGCGACATCGAGCGGCTGCGCGCCGCAGGTTACCAGGCGTTCCTGGTAGGCGAGCACCTGATGCGCGCCGAAGATCCCGCCGCCGCTCTGCGGGCGCTCCTTTCATGATGGTCAAAATCTGCGGCATCACCAACCGGGAGGACGCCTGGGCGGCGGTCGAAGGCGGCGCCTCGGCCCTCGGATTCAACTTCTGGCCGCAGAGCCCTCGCTATGTTCCGCCGGAACGGGTTGCGGAGCTGGTGGCGGGCCTGCCCGCGCGGGTCTGGAAGGTCGGGGTGTTCGTCAACGAATCGGCCGAGGCGGTCGCCGAGCTCGCCGGTGCGCTCGGCCTCGATGTGGTGCAGCTTCACGGCGAAACGCGGCCGCCCGCCGGGCTGCGCATCTGGCGGGCCGTGCCCGTGGATGCGGCTTTTCGGGCCGAGCTGCTGGATCGCTACCAGGCGGAGGCCTACCTGCTCGACGCGCCGGCCGGCGCGCTCGTCGGCGGCACGGGGCGGAGCTTCGACTGGCGCCGGGCGGTCGGCCTGAAACAGAAGATTATCCTGGCGGGCGGTCTGGACGCGGACAACGTCCGCGAAGCGATCCGGACGGTGCGGCCTTGGGGCGTGGACGCCTGCTCGCGGCTGGAATCGGCGCCGGGCAAGAAAGATCACCGAAAACTGGCGGCGTTCCTCAAGGCCGCTCTCACGGAGGAGGCTTCATGAGTGGTGCGCTTCCGGATGCCCGCGGGCATTTCGGGCCCTATGGCGGGCGCTTCGTGCCGGAGATCCTCATGTCGCCGCTCGAGCAGCTCGAGGCGGCCTATTCGGAGGCGCGACGCGATCCGGCCTTTCAGGCGGAACTCGAAGAGCTGCTGAGGAACTATGCCGGCCGCCCGACGCCGCTGTATCGGGCGCGGCGGCTGAGCGAGCTCGCCGGCGGCGCGCGGATCTATTTCAAGCGCGAGGACCTGCTGCACACGGGCGCGCACAAGATCAACAACGCGCTCGGCCAGGTGCTCCTGGCCCGGCGAATGGGCAAACGTCGCATCATCGCCGAGACGGGCGCCGGGCAGCACGGGGTGGCCACCGCGACGGTCTGCGCGCTTTTCGGCATGGAGTGCGTCGTCTACATGGGTGTCGAAGACATGCGCCGGCAGCGGCTGAACGTCTTCCGCATGCGGCTGCTCGGCGCCAGGGTGGTCGGCGTGGATACGGGCAGCCGCACCTTGAAGGACGCCATCAGCGAGGCGATGCGCGACTGGGTCACCAATGTGGCGACGACGCACTACCTGCTCGGCTCCGCCCTGGGCGCTCACCCCTATCCGATGATGGTGCGCGACTTCCAGCGCGTCATTGGCGAAGAGGCGCGAAGACAGATCCTCGAGGCGGAAGGGCGCCTGCCGGAGGCGATCTTCGCCTGTGTCGGCGGCGGCAGCAACGCCATCGGCATCTTTCATGCGTTTCTTGAAGAGGAGGGCGTGCGGCTGATCGGAGTCGAAGCCGGCGGCGCGGGCGACGAGCTCGGCCGTCATGCGGCCCGATTCCTCACCGCCACGCCGGGCGTGCTGCACGGCACTTACAGCTACCTGCTCCAGGACGAAGACGGGCAGGTGGCGCTCACCCATTCGGTCTCGGCGGGCCTCGACTACGCGGCCGTGGGGCCGGAACACGCCTGGCTGCGCGACCGCGGCCGCGCCGAGTATGTTCGCGTGCGGGACGAGGAGGCGCTCGAGGCCGCGCGCACGCTGGCGCGCGTGGAGGGTCTCGTGCCGGCGCTCGAGTCGGCGCACGCGGTGGCAGAAGCGCTGCGGCGCGCCCGCCAGTTTCGCGGCGCCGTCATCGTGAACCTGTCCGGGCGGGGCGACAAAGACATCGACATCTACCGGGAGCATTTCCAGGACCTTGACCGAGCCGAGGCCGACCACTAGAATCACCAGGCTGTTTGCCCGGCTCCGCGAGGAGGGGCGGCCGGCGCTGATTGCCTATCTCACCGCCGGAGACCCCAGCCTGGAGCGCACCCCGTCGCTCGTGGCCGCGCTCGAGCGCGGCGGGGCGGACCTGATCGAGCTCGGCGTGCCCTTTTCCGATCCGGTGGCCGACGGCCCGGTGATTCAGCGGGCTTCCGAGCGAGCGCTGCGGGGCGGCGCAACGCTGCGGGGAATTCTCGCGGCGGCGCGCCGCGTCCGCTCGTTTTCCGAAATTCCGATCCTGTTGTTCACATATCTCAATCCCGCGCTTCGCTACGGCCCGGAGCGGCTCGCCGCCGACGCCGCCGCGATCGGCATCGACGGCTGCCTGATGACGGACTTGAGCGTCGAGGAGGCCGGCGCCTGGGTCCCCCTGATGCGGCAACACAACCTCGACACGGTCTTTCTGGCGGCGCCCACCAGCACGCCGGAGCGGCTCCGGCTCGTGGCAAGCTATTCCACGGGGTTTGTGTATTTGGTGTCCCGCACGGGAGTCACCGGCGAGCAGTCCTCGGTCTCGGAGGCGGTCGGGCCGCTGGTGCGCGCTCTCCGCTCGATCACGGATCTGCCGCTGGCGGTCGGCTTCGGCATTTCCCGCCCCGAGCACGCCTCGAGCGTCGGAGCGATCGCCGACGGCGTGGTGGTCGGCTCGGCCTTCGTGCGCCTGGTCGAGCAAAGCGCCGGCGGATCCGAACTCGAAGAGCGGCTCGAGGATCTGGCCCGGGCGCTCCGGGCGGCTCTGCCGCGGAGGGAGCGATGAACCGCAAGGAGGCGCTCAAAGCGATCGCCGCCTACCGCCGGCAGATTGACGAGGTGGACCGGAAGCTGGTGCGGCTGCTCAACCAGCGTACCCGGATCGTCGAGAAGCTCGGTCGGGTGAAAGAGCAGCTTCACCTGCCCATCTATGAGCCGAAGCGTGAGGACGAGGTCTTCCGCAACGTGCAAGGCTGCAACGAGGGTCCTCTGCCGCCGGATGCGCTCAGACGCCTGTTCGAGCGCATCGTGGATGAGATGCGGACGCTCCAGCGGATGAACCGCGAAAACCGGAATCAGCTACCAAAGACTGACTGAGGGAGGTAACTGGCGATGTTGGTGGTCATGGAGGAAGGGGCCAAGGAACAGCAGATTCAGGCGGTGATCGACCGGATGGTCTCCTTGGGCCTCACCGTGCATCGCTCGACGGGAGTGCGCCACACGGTGCTCGGCGGGGTCGGCCCGTCGGAGACCATCGATTTGGCGCAGTTCGAGGTGATGCCGGCCGTCAAGGAGTGCCACCGCATCGCCTCCCCCTACAAGCTGGCCGCCCGGCAGTTCCGCCCCCAAGGCACCGTCGTGAAGGTCGGCAGTGTCGAGATCGGCGGCGACAGGCTCATCGTCATGGCCGGCCCGTGCGCGGTCGAAAGCGAGGAGCAGATCGAAGAGGCGGCCGAGGCTGTGGCGCGCGCCGGAGCGGTGGTGCTGCGCGGCGGCGCCTTCAAGCCGCGGACCTCCCCCTACACGTTCCGGGGGCTGGGCGAGCAGGGGCTGAAACTGCTGCGATCGGCAGCAGACCGGCACGGCCTGCTCGCCGTCACCGAGGTCATGGAATGCGCGCAGATCGGGCTGGTGGCCGAATATGCCGACATTCTCCAGGTCGGCGCGCGGAACATGCAGAATTACAATCTCCTCAGGGGCCTGAGCGAGGTGCGCAAGCCGGTGCTGCTCAAGCGCGGTCCGTCGGCCACCTTCGAAGAGCTGCTGCTGGCGGCGGAATACATCCTTTCCGGCGGCAATTACGACGTCATCCTGTGCGAGCGCGGCATCCGCACCTTCGAAACTCATCTGCGATACACCATGGACATTTCCGCCATCCCGATTCTCAAGCGGCTGACTCACCTGCCCGTGGTGGCCGACCCCTCCCACGCCACCGGCCGCCGCGACATGGTCCCCCCGATGGCCCGCGCCGCCATCGCTGCCGGCGCCGACCGCGGGCGAACCAGGCCGCAGCCGGAAGTCACCCTTCGCCGGCGCGACGAACTGCGGATCGGCCTCCACCGCCGCTTCGCCGGTGAAGCCAAAGACGTTGGCGTAGTCGTTGGGTGGCCAGCCAACGCGAATCGGGAAAGTCACGCGATCCGTGCCGAAGAACAGGTTGTGATGCACACTGATCCGGCGGGATCGCAGCGCGCGTTCGCCGTCGCCGTCGTACTTCAGCCAGTGATCGCTGTAGCCGATCTGAAAACCGCGATTGGCGCTGAGGATGTTGTCGCGGATCTCCACATCTTCGAGGTTGGCGCTGTAGAGGTAGATCCCGCCGGTGATCCAGAAGTAAC
>ENA-ORXB01001983-ORXB01001983.1-sediment-metagenome-genome-assembly--contig:-NODE-1983-length-20148-cov-4.064670_pt1 | contig 20148 bp, 22 predicted proteins | sample MGYA00237863_ERZ511475 | MGnify/ENA primary metagenome ERZ511475 (study PRJEB26305, sample SAMN06343858) | sediment metagenome | isolation source: hot spring sediment | place: Canada: British Columbia... | reverse complement strand
TCATATCTCCTCCAAAAAACACTTCTTTGTCCCGTTTACTATTCTTTCGCTGGTTAATATGTCCGTACCTATTTGAGACAAGGTTTTAAAAAAACTTGACTAAATTATCAAACATGATGTAAATTACTGTAAATACGTAAATTTAGTTTTTTAAAATTTAAGTTAAGGAGTTAATATATGAATAAGACAAAAGAGAGAAAAAGGAATAAAAAAGATTATGTGATTCAATCGGTTATGCATGCAATTGATTTATTAGAAGCTTTCAAAGGGGAGAATGATGAGTTGGGAGTTACAGAGTTAAGTAAAAAGTTAGGATTACATAAAAATAATGTTTTCAGATTGCTTGCAACGCTTGAATCAAGGGGCTACATTGAACAGGATAGGCAAACAGGTAATTATAAATTAGGAGTTAAAGTATTAGAATTAGGACAGCACTTTATAAAGCATTTAGGGCTTTTAAGGCAGGCCCATCCGGTCATGAGAGAATTACTTGGAAAGTGCAATGAAAACATTTATATCAGTGTTTTAAGGGGTAATGGTTGTGTGTACATAGATGGTCTTGAAGCTAATCAGGTTGTTAAAGTTACAAGCAGGATAGGGCAGAGATTGCCCCTCCATGCATGCGCTTCGGGTAAAGTATTGATAAGTTTTGAGACTGAAGATGAATTACTTAAAATGTTTCCCCAGGAAGAGCTTAAGAGATTTACACCCAATACCATTACAAGTAGAACAGAGTTTTTTAAGCAATTAAAAGAGGTTCAAGAAAAGGGTTATGCTCTTGATTTAGAAGAGTTAGATATAGGTGTTAGATGTGTGGCTTCTCCTATAAGGGATTATACAAGAAAAATTGTGGGTGCAATATCCATATCAGCTCCTTCTCTAAGGATGGATGATGAGAAGTTAAAAACATTTTTTATACCTCTAATAATAGAAGCAGGAAAAGAAATTTCACATAGGTTGGGATACATAGAAGAATAGTTTTATTAAAAATAAAACAATTTTTCTAAAAATAAAATTTTTAATTGACATCTTTGTTTTATTTTGATAGGTTTAAGCAAAATTAATCGAAGGAGGGAGTTATGGAAAAAGAGGGGAATAAAGTATATATGATACCACCACAAGTGAATGCATTTTTAAAATGGGGATATGAAGATTTAGAAGGTTTCTGGGAACAGGCAGCACTTTGCTCCATGGATGAAATTTATTGGTTTAAAAAATGGGATAAAGTTTTTGAATGGAATTATCCCACCTTTAAGTGGTATATAGGTGGACTTACCAATATATGCTTTAGTGCCGTTGATTATAATGTGATGAAAGGTAGGGGTGGCAAGGCGGCAATCGTTTCAGAAATAGCTGAAACGGGTGAGACAAGGGTTGTTACGTATGCCCAGCTGCTCCACTTAGTAAAAAAATATGCCGCTGCATTAAGGGGTATGGGAGTTAAGAAAGGTGATAGAGTGGTCATTTATATGCCAATGGGTATTGAGCCAGTTGTAGCCATGCTTGCCTGCGCAAGGATTGGTGCTATACATGTGGTCATATTTGCAGGGTTTTCATATAAAGCTGTAGCGGATAGAATTAATTTGTCTGGTGCTGAATATATACTTACTCAAGATGTAAATCATAGACGTGGAGCAGTTATTGAGCTAAAAAAGGTTATTGATGATGCTTTAAATGAAGTTCCACCAGGGCAGGTAAAAAAAGTTGTTGTTTTAAAAAGAGCGCATGATAAAGAAAGACCTATGGTGGAAGGCAGAGATATATTCTGGGAAGATTTTCTTAAATTAGCAGAAGGACAAAGAGATGATGTGGAAATGATGGAATCAAATGAACCACTTTTCCTGTTACCAACTTCAGGAACCACAGCAAAACCAAAAGTTACTGTTCATGTTCATGGTGGATATCAACAGTATGTTTATTCTATGGGACAATGGATTTATAAAATAAGGCCTGATGATGTGTGGTTTGCTACATCAGATATTGGTTGGATTGTAGGGCACAGTTATAATGTATATGGACCGCTGGTATCCGGTTGTACTACAGTTTTATATGAAGGAACTCCCGACTACCCGAGAAAAGATATGATCTGGGATGTTATTGAAAGAAATAGGGTAACAGCCCTTTGGATATCGCCAACAGGTGTGAGGGGGTTGATGAAATTAGGTATTGAGGAAGCAAGAAAGCACAATATTAGCTCTGTAGAAAGAGTATTTTGCGCAGGAGAGGTTCTAAATCCTGCTGCGTGGGAATGGATGCAACTAGAGGTTTTTCAAAATAGAATTCCGGTCATAGACCATATGTGGCAAACAGAAACATCTGGACCTGTTATTGGTAATCCCTATGGATTAGGGCTATATCCAATCAAACCGGGTTCATCTACTCTTGCAGTTCCGGGTGTTCAGGTAGATATAGTAGATGAAAAAACTGGAAAATCATGCGCACCGGGAGAAAAGGGCATATTTGTAATTAAAAAACCATTTCCCGGTCTCACCCCTACTCTCTGGGGAGAACCGGAAAGGTACAAAAATGATTACTGGGAAAAGATTGATACATTGAAAGGTATGTACTGTTCAGGTGATGGTGCTTATAGAGATGAAGATGGTTATATTTGGTTTGTAGGAAGGGCAGATGAAGTAATAAAGATCTCAGCACATAGAATTGGGACCATAGAGATTGAAAATGCGCTAATTTCTCATCCAGCTGTGGCAGAATCTGGCGTTTCCGGTGTTCCAGATGAGTTAAAAGGAGAAGTTGCCTGTGCTTTTGTGGTATTGAAAACTGGATTTGAACCTTCGGAAGAGCTAAAGAAGGAATTGATCCAGCATGTAAGAAAAGTAATGGGACCAATTGTAGTCATCAGAGACATACAGTTTGTAAAAATGCTTCCTAAAACAAGAAGTGGAAAGATTATGAGAAGAGTTATGAAAAAACTCTGGACCGGAGAAGATTTAGGGGATCTTTCAACCATTGAAGATGGTGCATCTGTTGACGAGATAAAAGAAGCCATTGAAAAAATGAAAGTTTAATAAAAGAAGAGGGGCTGAATAAGCCCCTTTTGTTTTTTAACTATGAAGGGTAAGACAGTCAAAGAGACAAGTGTAATAATAGCTCAAGAAATGAATCCCCAGGATGCAAATTCAGCGGGAAATGTTCATGGTGGAGTTATTATGAAATTAATTGACACTGCTGCCGGTGTTGTGGCAAAAAGGCACGCTGGTAGCAATGTTGTCACAGCTTCGATCGATAGTTTAGACTTTCACCATCCCGTTTATGTAGGTGATGTTGTATTCTTCAAAGCATCAATAAATTATGTGGGAAATACTTCCATGGAAGTAGGGGTGAGAGTGGAAGCTGAAAATCCCATAACCGGAGATATCAGGCACACTGCATCAGCCTATTTAACTTTTGTTGCCCTTGATAGAAATGGTAAGCCGAGAAAAGTACCACCACTTATTCTTGAAACAGAGGAAGAAAAGAGAAGGTATAAAGAAGCAGAAAGAAGAAGACAGATAAGACTTTCTGAAAAAAAGCTGAAAAACTCATCAAGATAAATACTCTGGCAAACTTCCCTACAATTCAGTATAATAAGATAAAAAATTTTGGGAGGATTGAATGGAAAAGACTTTTGCCATTATCAAACCAGATGCTGTGGAAAGAAGGATAACAGGTAAAATTATATCAAAGATTGAAGAAGCAGGCTTTAATATTGTAGCTATGAAAAAAATCTGGTTAACAAAAAAAGAAGCCGAAGGTTTTTATGCAGTTCATAGGGGAAAACCCTTTTTTGAAAGCTTAACCAACTATATGTCTTCTGGTCCATGTATAGCAATGGTTTTAGAAAAGGAGAATGCAATAGCTGATTGGAGAAAGCTCATGGGTGCAACAAATCCAGCCAATGCAGAACCCGGTACAATTAGAAAAGAATTTGCTCTTGATGTGGAGAAGAATTCAGTTCATGGTTCAGATGCTGTGGATACAGCAAATTATGAGATATCATACTTTTTTAGTAATCTGGAGTTTTGTGAGTAGTTTTTATTAGTCATGGTAGATATAAGAAATTTTACTTACAATGAACTTGTTGAAAAATTTAATAAAATTGGGCATCCTGAATTCAGGGTAAAACAGCTTTTTAAGTGGCTTTATGATAAATGCAGTGTTGATTTTGCTTCAATGACTGATATATCAAAGCAGTTTCGTAGTTTTTTATCAGAAAATTATGAGATAAATAGGTTTGAAATTGTCGATTATTTAAAATCAAAGGATGGCACGACGAAGTTCTTGTTTCGCACAAGATTAAATGATTTAATAGAGTCCGTATTAATTCCCATTGATGGTAGGATTACCGCATGTCTTTCTTCGCAGGTGGGGTGTGCTATGGGATGTATTTTTTGTAATACGGGTGATAGAGGATTTGATAGAAATTTAGAAACCTGGGAAATATTAGCACAACTTGTAGAAATGATTATTTTTTCAGGTCAAAAACCTAACAATATTGTATTTATGGGTATGGGTGAACCCCTTGCAAATTATGACAATGTGGTCAGTGCCATTAAAATTTTAGAAAATAAATATGGATTTGGATATTCACCTCGTAAAATTACTCTTTCTACATCCGGGATAGCGGATAAGATTGAGCAATTGGGAAAGGATGTAAATGTTAAATTAGCAGTCTCCTTAAATGCCGTTACAGATGATGTAAGAGATATAATTATGCCTATTAATAAAAAGTATCCTTTAAAAAAATTAATTGAATCTTTAAAAAAATACCCGGTGATTAAAGATGAGGAAATAACGATTGCTTATGTTTTAATTGAAGGTTTGAATGATAGTATTGAAGATGCTAAGAAACTTGTTGCTTTATTAAAGGGTCTGAATGTTAAAGTTAATCTAATAGCCTATAATTGTTGGGGTGATAAAAATTTTAAAACCCCACCTCTTCAAAAGATACTTTCTTTCCAAAAAACTTTAAAAGAACATGGTATAATGACCTTTATACGTGATAGCAAAGGTTCAGATATTATGGCTGCTTGTGGGCAGCTAAGGGGAGAGTACGAAAAAAAAGCATCTTAAGGGGGCAAAATGGAAATAATAGGGATAATTGGTGGTAGTGGATTATATGAGATTGGATTAGAAAATAGTAAAGAAATTGATATAGAAACACCTTTTGGTAAACCCTCAGATAAAATTGTAGTTGGTGAACTAAAGGGTGTCAAATATGCCTTTTTACCACGGCATGGTAGAGGGCACAGAATAATGCCAACAGAGATTAATTTTAGAGCAAACATTTATGCTTTAAAAACTTTGGGTGTAAAAAGGATCTTATCAATAAGTGCTGTTGGTAGTATGAAAGAAGAAATTCCACCTGGTTGTCTTGTTCTTCCAGATCAATTCATTGATTTTACTAAAGGGAGAAAAAGTACTTTCTTTGGAGATGGTATAGTAGCCCACGTTTCAATGGCAGAACCAGTATGTCCGGCTTTTTTAAATATAATCAAAAAAACTATAGTATCAATGGGATATTCATTGAAAGTTGGTGGTACGTATATTTGTATTGAGGGACCACAATTTTCAACCAAAGCAGAGTCATTCTTATGGAGAAGTATGGGTGTTGATATAATTGGTATGACAAATATGCCAGAAGCTAAATTGGCAAGAGAAGCGGAAATGTGCTATGTAACTCTTGCTCTGGCAACAGATTATGATTGCTGGCATCAGGTAGAAGAAGCAGTTAATGTGGAAACAATAATAAAAATACTAAATGAAAATGTTGAGAAATCTAAAAATATTGTAAAAACAATACCTGAATTCATCAATGAGATTGGTCATTGTGACTGTGAAAATGCTTTGAAATATGCCATTATTACTGATCCTAAATTGATAGGGGAAGAAAAAAAGAATACTTTAAAACCAATAATTGGTAAATATATAAGCTGATTTTTTACTGGATAGACAGTTTTTCTTATTGAGAGATAAGCATTTCTACTGTTTCTTTAAGTTCGCTTAGATCGGGAGATTTTACCACAAAAGCATCTGCTAGAGATGCTGCATATACAGTTTTGTATGATGAATAGGCTGTACATAAAATTATTGGTATAGAAGGGTAAAAGGCCTTGGATTTTCTCAATACCTCCAGCCCGTTCATTTTTGGCATCTTAATATCAAGGATAACCAAATCAGGTTTTAGTGAGAATATTTTTTTAAGCCCCTCTTCACCATCTTTAGCAGTGAAGACCTTATATTTACCTTTAAAAATTTCGGTAAATAACGTTCTCATATCCGCTTCATCGTCTATCACAAGTATACTTTTTTTCCTTCGAGGCATTTTTGTTGACTATGTCCTTTTGGTATTATATTATCTTACTATAATAATTAAACACGATAAAGAATTTTTGTCAAATGATTAAAACAATTTTTTATAAAAAAGGTAAATTATTTTTTCTAATCTTTGTTTTGCTAATACCATTGCTTTCATGTGCGCCATCTGTTCAGCAAATCAAAGAAGCTAATATACATTATGAAATGGGAGTTCTCTATTATAGAGAAGGAGATTTTATAAGGGCTTTACAGGAGCTTGTTAAGGCATCGGAGATAAATCCAAATGATAAACATATATGGAATGCACTGGGATTAGCTTATAGGGAAAGAAAACTTTATAAAGAAGCTGAAGAATCATTTAAAAGAGCTATAAATATAGATGATAAGTTTTCCGATGCTTATAATAATTTGGGGGTTTTGTACCTTCAGCAAAACAAAAATCAAGAAGCTATAAAGGCTTTTCAAGAAGCTGTTAAAAATATTTTTTACACAACACCAGAATACGCTTATAACAATATGGGTTTGGCTTATCAAAATTTGAAAAATTATATAGATGCAGAAAAAAGTTATAAAGAAGCTGTGATATTAAATCCCAGTTTTGTTCCAGCCTATATTAATCTAGCGAAATTATATATGGAACAAAATAGACTAATCGATGCGGAAAAGCTTTTATTAAAGTTCTTGAGTGTTTTTGAGAATGATGTGGAGGGTAATTTTATCATTGCTAAATTATATTTTTCAAAAGGTGATTTAGAAAAGGCAAAAACTTATTTTGAGAAGGTATTAAAGCTTGATCCAAGAGGTCCTTTTTCGGGGTTAGCTAAAAGCTATCTGGAAGGAATAAAATGAAAAAGGAAGATTTAGAAAAAATTGGTAAAATAATAAAAGAAAAAAGAGAAGAAGCGGGCTTTTCAATAGAATATATATCTAATGTGTTAAAAATCAATCCCACATATTTAGAAGCTATAGAAAATGGTGAAATAGATAAATTTCCAGCAGAAATCTTTTTAAAAGGTTTTTTAAAGAATTATGCAATGTTTCTTAAAGTGGATTTAAAAGAGTTTTCCGATAGCACTCATGAAGAAGGTAAAAAATCTGAAAATGTAGGTGCTCAAGCGCCAAAGAAGAGAAAGCAAAAATTCAATATACATACAGGATATCTTTTTCTGATAGGTATAGTAGCCTTAATATTTTTTTCCTGGGTTAGGATTGAATATGTAAATAGAAAATTAAAGACTGATTTTGAGAAGAAGCAGGAAGCAGGTTTTAAAACCATGACTACAGCCAAAGAAATTGCCTTGCAAGAACAAAAAAAACAGTTGTTACAGATGAAAGAAACCAATGGTAGGAATATAACCATTCGTGTAAAAGAAGATTGTTGGATTGAGATAAAAGATGGGGATATAAAAATTTTTCAGGGGCTTCTTTTTGGTGGAGAAGAAAGAGAATTTCCCTATAAAAGTGGGTTAAGAATAAAGGTAGGCAATGCGGGAGTTGTAGAGGTTGATGTTAGGGGGAAGAAAATGGTTGGTTTAGGCAACAAGGGAGAAGTTAAGGAGATAACAATTGAATAGAAAGGGAAAATTTTTCATAATCTTCCTATTATTTTTTTTTGCATGCTCTAAAACTACAGATTTAACAAAAGCAAGTTATGACAAAGGAATAAGAGATTTTAGTTTTGTTAGACCACCTGAAAAAATAGCTATTGGAGTAATACATTATAAAGATTCAAGAAAAAATTGGGAAAATTATGGTAAGGAACTGGGACTTTTAAAAGTCACTATAACACAGATGGCTTTGAAACTTACCGAAGAGATATTGAAAAAAAAGTGGGAGTTTGCTTCAATATCAGTCATCCCTATTTTAAATTTTCCACCTTCAACTTTAGAAGAGTATGAATACTTGAAAAAAACCTATCAAGTTGATTATATTTTAGTTGGTGAAGTAAAGGAGGCAAAAGTAGTAAGAATTAATGTTCCCACATCGATGTCATATAAACTTAAAATTTTTTTGAATAAAGGGTTTTTACCAGAAGCTTTTTATTATGAGTCAAGGGTTTTAGTAACCGGAAGTCTTTATTCCTTTGAAAAGGGTAATTTTATATGGCAGGGGAGTGGTTATAGTAAGATAAAGGAAAATAAAAGACTTACAAAAGATACAATATTGATTGTTGCTTTGCATAATGCAATTGGCAGAATGTTGGAAGAGATGAGCAAAAACTTTTCAATACCGGTGAAAGAAGTTAGTTAATTGTATGGCTAAAAAACTTTTATTGCATATATGTTGTGCGCCTTGTTTAATTTTTCCATTAGAAGAATTGAAGAAAGAGCAATTTGAAATTAAAGGATTTTTTTATAATCCAAATATACAACCATCAAAAGAATACATGTTAAGGAGAGATACACTAATAAAATATTCTAAAATGGAGAATATAAATGTAATTTTTGAAGAGTACAAACCCGAAAACTTTTTTAAAGGCGTATTACAGGATTTAGAGAATAGGTGTTATTTTTGTTATAAAATGAGATTGGAAGAAACAGCAGTAAAGGCAAAACAAATTGGTGCTGAATTTTTTACTACGACACTTTTATATAGCAAAAGACAAAAACATGAACTTATAGTAAAAATAGCTGAAGACATTGCAAAAAAAGAGAAGATCCCTTTTTTATATAAAGATTTTAGAATGGGTTGGAAGTATGGTATTGAAAAATCCAAAAATTTAAGCCTTTACAGGCAGAATTATTGTGGATGTATTTTTTCAGAAAAAGAGAGGTTTTACAGACATGAGTCAGAACTTTTATGACTTTGGCAAACTTTTTATAACTATAGGTTTTTTACTTGTTTTAGTAGGTATAGTTATTATTTTTATTGGAAAGATACCCTATATTGGAAAGCTTCCCGGAGATATTTATATTAAGAAAGAAAGGTTTGTATTTTATTTCCCATTAGTAACATCTATAATTATTAGCATAATTTTGACTATAATACTAAATCTATTTTTTAGAAAATGAAAAGAATTTATCAAAAAACAATAGGTGGATTTATCAGTATTGGTGGGATAGGGCTGCATTCCGGGAAAAAAGCAAAAATAACTTTAAGACCTGCGCCTGAAAACTCTGGATATATTTTTGTTAATGTGAAAGAAGCGTTTCCTTCCGAAATTGTTGCATCCTTCGATAAGGTTTTAGATACCACCCTCGCTACTACGATTGGAGAAGGGGATGTTTATTTCAGGACGGTTGAACATTTAATTTCTGCATTAAGGGGAATGGATGTTGACAATGTTATAATTGAAGTTGAGGGTGATGAAGTTCCCATAATGGATGGTAGTGCTGCTCCCTTTGTCTATCTTCTGAAAAAGGCTGGTATAGTGGAGCAAAAAAGATATAGGAAATTTATTGCTGTCAAAAATCCAGTAAGATTTTTTGAAGGGGAAAAATATATTGAAATATTACCCCATCATGAATTTAAAATAGATTTTACTATAGAGTTTCCCCATCCATTAATTGGTTTACAGAGCTTTAGTTTTTCTGCGACTCCTGAAAACTACGAAAGTGATATTGCTAAAGCAAGAACTTTTGGATTTTTGAGAGAGGTGGAATATTTGAAAAAGAATGGATTTGCATTGGGTGGAAGTTTAGAGAATGCCGTTGTAATAGGTGAAGAGGGTATTCTGAATAAAGAAGGATTAAGGTATAAAGATGAATTCGTAAGGCATAAAATACTTGATTTAATTGGTGATATTGCTTTATTAGGATATCCTGTAATTGGTCATATTAGAGCGTTTAAGTCAGGCCATGCTTTGAACAACATGCTTTGCAGGGAATTATTTGTTAATAGACATGATTTTACTGTGACTGAGCTTCATGAAAACAACTATTTTCATGAAGTTGAGATGGTTCAAAATTCTTTAGAAATTGAAAGGCCTCTTTAATAACTTTTTTTTCACTAACATAAGGGTCAAGTTTTATTGCCTCGTCTTCATTACACCATAAAATCTTTTCACACTCTAAATTTGGTTCAAAGTGCTCATCCAGACATTCCATAAGATAAAAATATACAGTTTTTTTGATTTTATTGCCCTTCAATGTGAAAAAAAAAGTTATATGAGATAAAGGTTTGACCACTCTCGCTATAATACCTGATTCTTCTTTTACCTCGCGTAAAGCAGTTTCCATGGGATCTTCATTTTTTTCAATATGCCCTTTTGGGAGGCAATACACTTTTGCTCCTGAAAGTTTTTTTTGCAAGCAAAGAACGATTTTATAATTATTTGATACTTTTTTAAAAACGACACCTCCTGCAGAGAATTCAAATATCATTAATCTGTCCTTATTATTTTTAAGGGCAAATAGTGATCACCACCAGAAAGGTCAATAATATTAAATTTGCAATTACATCTCGATAATTGCTGGTAAATAATTTCCATAATTTTTTCTTTTTTGTAGTCGGGTAAATTTGAAACAGCATTTTTAAAAGTATACTCCTGTTCTTTTGATACCTGTCCCGAGTTGTAAATTAGAGATTTAATATAGTTAATAACAACATTATAGCTTTCTATATTATCTTCCAAAATATCTTTGATTTCTTTTTCTTCTGGTATAGTTATTTTTGATAGATTAACGTCTTCGTGGATGTTTTTTGTCATAAAAGTTTCTGAGTGAATGAGTGGGGAATGTAAAAAAATTGCTACAAATAGAATGATAATTTTTTTCACTTTTGTATTATATCAATTTTTAAAGAAAAATGTTTATCAAAAAAATCATTTTCGATTTTTGACACAAAAACAAAACAGGTACCTTGAAAGGTTCTTTCCATTCCAGATTCTGAAAGAGAAATGGTTTCCACAGGATAAATAAAAACCTTTTCAAAGCTACTAATATTTTCAAAATCAATCCTGAGTTTGTACCATAGGTCTTCTACTGAAAATCTATCAGGGATTTCAAACTCTCCCATCGTATTTAGCGGTAATTTTTTATCAAGAATCTTGATGTATCTATCAGGTTCATTGGGAGCAAAAAGATTAAAATTCCACTCTAAACCAATATATTTATATTTCTTTTCCACTCTCCCCTTGAGGTTGATTTTTATTAAATTATCTGCAAATAAAAATCTTTTTGAAACTGAGATTAATGGCTTGAGCAGTTTCATATCGATAATAACAGAATCTTTTTCTTCAACAGCATTGCATTCGTAACCTGCTATAGTGGCGGGATGAATGTTGAATTTATGTTGATATAATGATTCAAGAGAAATTTCATCAAAGAAAAATACCCTTCCAGATGATCGATAAAATCTATCGTAATGTAAAAAATTCTCTAAATTTTTTTCCTTTGATAAAAATAAATCATGAATTGTCTTTGTTCCTGTAGAGGATTTCTGAATTTCAGGAATTCGCATATGATAGGCTTCTTCCCTTCTTGTTAGTGTATCCATAATGTTTAAAGATTTTGGATGGAATTCAAGAGATATAAGTCCACCACCATCATCAATATCAAAAAGTGCTGAGAGAATTCTATTATATATAAAACATTCTTTTTTTCCATCCATATCAAAATCTGAATAATTAATAAAGGGAGAGGGGAGTGTTTGTTGAAAACCTTTGACCAAATGTGATTGAATTTCTCTCCTCAAATGGGGTAAATAAAGGCCACCAAATACACCATGCCAATAGGCATCGTTACATTGTGATTTATAAAGTTCTATTTTTTCTTCCGGAGATCTATCTTCCATTAATTGGGAGAGAAAAAACATTTTTTTTGAAATTATAAGGCTTTCCTTATATTTGGAAAGAAAATTCTTCCATTGTCCACCCTGAAAAAAGGGCTTTATATCATCAAAATTGGTATTATTTTTTAGCCAATCATAAATTTTTTTGTATTTATAGGAAGATTTTGCAGGCAAAGCCCACTCACCTAATTCTGGATAAGAAGTAGTTGGAAAATAACAAAGTCCCTTTGGTTCATTTTCTTCGTAATGCTCTTTAAAGGTTATTGTCTCTATCCAGTCACTGTTGTTAGTTAGAAAATTAAAAAAGTTTTCCAACCATTTTTCTTCATAAACCCATTTATATGTTTCAGGCCAAATACCAAACTTTTCACCGTCATCGGCAAAAACAATAGTTTTAATCTTTTTATCGTAAAGTTGGTAAAAAAAGCTTGATATATTATCTATGGTGCTGAAGGGCATTATATATCTTAGCTTTTCACTTCCTGGGTAGACAGCCAGTGTATAATTTTCAAAATCTGTAAGATAGTAGCCATCAAGTTCATCATAGTTTAATCCACTTCTTATAAAATGGAAATCATCAATTGCTATATATTCTATGCCAGCAAGATTAAAAATCTTAGGTATATGAGATTCCCAAACCCTCTCGGTTAACCATGAACCTCTAACTTTAGTTTCAAAATAAGTCTCTAATTTTGTTTTGAATAATTTTATCTGGTCTACAGCATCTCTAAATGGTATGGCAGCAAGAATTGGTTCATAATATCCACTGCCAATAATCTCAATATTACCAGTTTTTACATGCCTTTTTACTTCTTCTAGATATTCAGGATGATTTTCTAAAAGCCAGTCAAAAAGTGGTCCTGAGATATGAAGAGATAGTTTAAGATTATAATTTTTATATACATCTAAAAAAGGTTTATACGATTGTTGATAAGCGTTTTCAAAAACATAATCAAAATTACCGAGGGGTTGATGGTTGTGTATTAATAAAAGAAAGGAAATTTTATGATCCATGATATTTAATATATCTTAACTTTAAAAAAAGTCAAATTTTATAAGTGTTTTTTAAATTAGGGTTTGGGATGATAAATTAGTATGTAAAAATTTACAAAGATAATTTAAAAGTGTCTTTGTAATTTTATTAATAAATGATATTATTATAAATGATAATAGCAAAAAGGGAGGATTTGTAGTGTCAAAAAAAGCAAAAATATTTACTATTATGGTTTTTTTTGTTGTTATTAGTGTAGTTGGTTATGGGGTTTATGCCTTTTCTAAAGGTACTACCTTTTTCCCTGAGGAAGATATAAAATATTTTAAAACATTTGCACAGGCATTCCAGATTGTAAAAGCCAATTATGTTGATCCCGAGGCAGTCACATCAAAGAAAATGATATACAATGCAATCAAGGGCATGATTGAAAGTTTGGATGCCCATTCTGGATTTATGGATCCTGAAGGTGCAAAAGAACTGGAAGTAGAAACAAGAGGTATGTTTGGTGGTATTGGGATCGAGATAACAGTTAAAGATGGAATTCTTACTGTTGTAGCACCAATAGATGATACCCCAGCCTCAAGAGCTGGTATTCAGGCAGGTGACCAGATCATAAAGATAGATGATAAATTAACCAAGGGGATGACAACAGAAGATGCTGTGAAGCTTCTAAGGGGTACACCTAATACAAAGGTTACAATACATATTATGAGAGAGGGATTTAAAGAGCTTAAACCTATAACTTTAGTCAGGGATATAATTAAGATAAAAAGTGTTAAATACAAACTTCTTGAAAACCACTATGCATATATCAAAGTTTCCCAATTTCAAGAACAAACGACCAATGATTTTGTAAAAGCAATTACTGAGCTGCAAAAGGATCATGAGATAAAAGGATTAATTCTTGATTTAAGAAATGATCCAGGCGGATTACTTGACCAGGCTGTAAAGTTAGCTGACCAGTTTTTAGATGAAGGGACAATAGTTTATACTAAAGGCAGGGACGGTAAGGAAGGAGCAAGATTTAATGCTACTAAAGGTAAAACGGTTGGTAATTATCCAGTAATTTGTCTTGTTAATTCAGGTAGCGCAAGCGCTTCAGAAATTGTTGCTGGTGCCCTTCAGGATCATAAAGTTGCTTTAATCATGGGTACAACAACATTTGGCAAGGCATCAGTCCAAACAATCTTTCCCCTTGAAGATGGTTCTTCAATAAGATTAACAACTGCTCGTTATTATACCCCCAGTGGAAGGCTTATCCAGGCCAAAGGGATTGTACCAGATATTGAGTTTAAAGATTCTTCACCTCATATGATTAGAGAAAAAGACCTACCAAGGCATTTACCCGGAACTGAAGAAGATAAAGAGAAGCAATTAGATAATAAAAAAGAAGAAGTTAAAGAAGTAGCTAAACCAGCTAAGACACCGGAAGAAGATGAGATGGTAAAAAAAGCAATAGAATTATTAAAGGGTTATGAGATATTTAAGAACAGGCAGAAATGAATTTTAAAAAGTTGAATTTATTTTTGATAGCCCTGATTATTATTACAATCGGGGCTATTTTTTTTATCCGAATATATAATGAAAAAATTAAAGAAAGAGATATAGTAGTAACCAAAAAAATAGATGAAATCACAAAGTTACCATCCTTTAGTGATCGGGTAAATAAATTTTTAGATAAATTAAAAGACGAGGGAATTATTGAGATTCGTGATGAAGAGGTCAAAAAGATAGTTTTTAAGGAAAAAAAAATTATAAATATAATTGGACAAGAATTAAAGAAGTATGATGATAAAATTGCTTTTCAAGTTAATAAAGATGATATAGTTTTTTATGAAGCTGGCGAAAAGATTTCAGTTCCCTATCTAATACTTACTGAAGATACTAAGCCAAAACTTGTTATTGTTATTGATGATATAGGTAACTCCATTGAATTGGGAGAAAGAGTACTTAAGCTGGAGAATGTGACGCTTTCCATAATTCCACAATTAAAGTATTCTCTCTATTTTGCTAAGAAAGGCAGGGAAATGAAAAAAGATATCCTTGTCCATGTACCCATGGAACCTCATAGCATTGATAAGTATAACAATGGAGAAACAAAATTTTTAACAACAGAAATGAGCAATGAAGATATTAAAAAATTAAGTAAGTTTTATTTAGAATCTATTCCCAATGCTATAGGTGCTAACAATCATATGGGATCTAAATTTACTGAAAATGTAGAAAAAATGAAGATTTTTTTAGAAGATATAAAAGAAAGAAAAATGTTTTTTCTCGATAGTAGAACGTCGAGTAATTCTATAGCAAGTGATGTGGCAGAACAATTGAGATTAAAGTTTTTTGCTCGAGATATCTTTCTCGATCATGAACTTGATGAAGAAATAATCTCCCAGCAGTTAGACAAAGCAATTGAAATTGCAAAAGAAAAAGGTTATGCCATCGCTATAGGACATCCTCATAGGGAAACTCTTAATGTTTTAGAAAAAAGGTTTCAAGAAATTAAAAAAGAAGTGAGTATAGTGCCAATAAGTTTTCTTCTTAAGATGAAAAGAGGTTAAGTTGTCTCAAATAATTGGTTATCTTAGCAAAGATACGTGTTATATTTGTGTAGATAGCAATATAGTTTTTTTAGACAAATCTACTACCACGGGTAATAAACTTTTTGTAGGGAAAGGGTTTCTTATTGCTACCATCGGGTTATCTTTTGGTATAGATATTTTAGAAGGGCTAATGGAGAAGAGCAAGATTCTTGACATTAATACCTTTGAAGATATTGAGGAATATCTGATGAGTCTGGGAGATAGACAATATATAAATTTTATCAATAATTTTGGGGACAGGTTGAAAGAGGATTTGTTAAGGATTTATTTTATTTTCTCAGCTAAAAAGGTTTCCGGTGAGCTTGGGATGGGACTTCTGGGTGCAGAGGGTAGGGAGAATTTAAGAAGAGTTGAAATAAAAAATATCATAACTGCTCCAAGAAGACTGGGGATAGAAATGGCGATAGCAAGATTAGAAAATGTTGACAAAGATAGTTTGATAAATTTTTTTAGTGAAAGTATGAAAAAAGTTTCAATGGTTGATAAAAATGTTTCACCCCCTTTCAGACTCGGTATTATAGATGCAAATGGTGAAACACACTATAAGTTATTGGAATAACAAAAAATTTATTAACAAACTTGCAAATTTTTAAAAAAGTTATTATCTTTGTTTTACAAAAAAAGTTCAGGAAGGTGGGGATGAAAAACTTAAGAAAGGTTGTTTTTCCTGCAGCAGGTTTGGGAACAAGGTTTTTACCTGTTACTAAAAGTACTCCTAAGGAGATGTTACCCATTGTTGATAAACCGCTTATTCAATATGGAGTGGAAGAAGCTCTAAAGAGTGGTTTTAGAGATATAATAATTGTTACCGGTAGGGGTAAAAATGCTATAGAAGACTACTTTGATTATTCGTATGAATTAGAGGACGTTCTGTCTAAAAGACAAGATAATGGAATTCTTGAAGAGATTAGAAAAATGCCTAAAGAAGTTGATGTGGCATATATTAGACAAAAAAATCCATTGGGACTTGGTCATGCAATAATGTGTGCTGAAAATCTTATTTGCGATGAACCTTTTGGAGTTATACTTGCAGATGATATTATTGATGCTAAAATACCAGTATTGAAACAATTAACAGAAATGGCAAAAAAATTAAATGCACCTGTCATAGCTCTTATGGAAGTTCCAAAGGAGATGGTAAAAAAATATGGAATTGTTAAAGGTAAAAAAATAAACAGTAGATTATGGGAAATAGAAGATATGGTAGAAAAACCTGACGTTTTTGTTGCTCCATCAAATCTTGCGATTATAGGAAGGTATATTTTACCAGCAAAAATATTTTATTATCTTAAGAAAGTTAAACCGGGAAAAAATGGTGAAATTCAGCTTACTGATGCACTTAAAATGTATGCAAAAAAAAATAAAATCTATGGTTATTTATTCGAGGGAACAAGATATGATGGGGGAGATAAGCTGGGCTATCTGGAAGCAAATATTAAGTTCGCTTTAAAAAGGAAGGAATTGAGGCAGGGTTTATTAAAAATATTAACTCAGGTAGTAGAAAATGAGTGCGCGCAAAAAAGATAAAGATTATATTGCTGACATTCAAATAGAAAGTATTTTTTCAAATCATGATCTGATGGAGTTAGATATTAATTGCACATATCTTCCATTAAGTGATGTGATTGAAACGCAGGATTATTATTACATAGAGATGGAGCTTCCAGGAGTGAGGAAAAGTGATATCTCTATTGAAATAAATGAAAATACTGTTACAGTGTTGGGTGAAAAAGTCAAACCACAAGAAGATGACGATAGAAGGCGGTATCACTGTATTGGGCGTTCTTATGGTAAATTTAAAAGATGTTTTAATTTACCAGGACCCTTTAATATGCATAATGTTAAGGCAAAATTGGAAAAAGGCATATTAACTATTTCTATTCCTAAGTTGGTTGAAAAAAGAAGTAAAAAAATTATAATTCCCGTTGAATAAGGAGGTTTTTAGTGGAAGAAGCAAAAGAAATTAAAAGTGAAGAAAAGGGACCAGAAATACCTGAGTCACTACCCCTTTTACCTATAAGAGATGTAGTTGTTTTTCCATACATGATTATCCCGCTTTTTGTAGGAAGGGAACTATCTATCAGGGCAGTAGAAGAAGCACTTTCTAAAGATAGGATTATAATGCTTTCTGCTCAGAAAGATGCAACAGAAGAAGAGCCTGAACCAGATAGAATACATTCCATAGGTACGGCATCTCTTGTAATGAGAATGTTAAAATTACCTGATGGAAGAATAAAAATTTTAGTGCAAGGTTTGTCCAGAGCTGAAATAGTTGATTATGAAATGAAAAAGCCCTTTTTTAAGGTGAAGATTAGAAAGATTGAAGAACAGACGATTCCTAATATAACCCTTGAGGTAGAAGCACTTATAAGAAATGTTAAAGAACAGGTGGAAAAGATAATATCTCTGGGTAAACCCCTTTCACCAGACATAATGGTTATTCTTGAAAATATTGATGAACCGGGAAGACTGGCTGATCTTGTTACATCTAATATTGGCTTTAAAATAGAAGAAAATCAGCAAATTCTGGAAATAATTAATCCAGTTGAGAGACTTAAGAAAGTAAACGAACTCTTAAACAAAGAGGTTCAACTTTTGGAAGTTCAGGCAAAAATACAGAATCAAGCTAAAGAAGAAATATCAAAAAGTCAAAGAGAATATTTCTTAAGAGAACAGATGCGTGCAATCCAGCAGGAGTTGGGTGAGGCAGATGATAGGTATCAAGAGATAGAAGAATACAGAGAAAAGATTAAAAAGGCTAAAATGCCCAAAAATGTTGAAGAAGAAGCCCTTAAGCAACTAAAAAGATTGGAGTTGATGCATCCGGATTCTGCTGAATCAGCTATTGTAAGAACTTATTTGGATTGGATGGTTGAACTACCATGGTCAAAGGAAACAAAAGATAAACTGGACATAAAAAAAGCTGCAAAAATTCTTGATGAAGATCATTATGATTTAGAGAAAATAAAAGAAAGAATTCTTGAGTTTTTGTCTGTAAGAAAGCTTAAGAAAAAGATGAAAGGCCCCATACTCTGTTTTGTTGGACCACCCGGTGTTGGGAAAACATCACTGGGTAAATCCATAGCGAGAGCTTTAGGAAGAAAGTTCATAAGAATCTCCTTAGGTGGACTTAGGGATGAAGCTGAGATCAGGGGGCATAGAAGAACTTATGTGGGTGCACTCCCTGGAAGAATAATACAGGGCATAAAACAGGCTGGGACTAATAATCCTGTTTTTATGCTTGATGAAATTGATAAAATTGGTGTTGATTTTAGAGGAGATCCTGCATCAGCCTTACTTGAGGTGCTCGATCCAGAACAGAATTTTAGTTTTTCAGACCACTATCTAAATGTGCCCTTTGATTTGTCAAATGTAATGTTTATTACAACTGCGAACCAGCTTGATCCTATTCCACCAGCATTAAGAGACAGGATGGAAGTTATATCACTTTCGGGCTATACGGAGGAAGAGAAAGTAATTATTGCCAAAAAGTACCTCATACCAAGGCAGATTAAAGAAAATGGTTTAACACAAAGGGATATAAAATTTGAAGAAGATGCTATAAGGATGATTATAAATCAGTATACACAGGAAGCTGGACTTAGAAATCTTGAGAGACAAATAGGTAAAGTTTGCAGGAAAGTAGCTAGAAAAAAAGCAGAGGGATTTAAAAAACCTGTAACCATTACTTCGCGGGATATTAATAAGTATCTTGGCGCTCCTATTTATCTACCGGAAGTTGGTAGAGAACCAGGACAGATTGGTATTGCTACAGGCCTTGCATGGACACCATATGGTGGAGATGTATTATATGTCGAGGCTTCGGTTGTTAAAGGTAAGGGGAACTTAATTTTAACAGGACAGCTGGGTGATGTAATGAAAGAATCGGCTCAGGCAGCGCTAACTTATGCAAGGTCAAAGGCAAAAGAATTTAATATAGATGAAGAATTTTATTCCAACTCAGATATTCATATTCATATTCCAGAAGGAGCAATCCCCAAGGATGGTCCTTCAGCAGGTGTGACAATGCTTACAGCATTAATATCTGCTTTATCAAAGATACCAGTAAAAATGGATGTGGCAATGACTGGAGAAATCACTTTGAGGGGGAGGGTGTTGCCCGTTGGTGGCATAAGGGAAAAAAGTCTTGCAGCACTTTCTCATAAAATAAAGACAATTATCATTCCCCATGAAAATGAGAAGGATTTAGAAGATTTGCCAGAGTATGTGAAAAGGGAAATAAAATTTATAAAAGTTAAAAAGGCCGATGAAGTACTAAGATATGCTTTAGATATTAAGAAAAGCAAATAAAAAGTGATACTTCAATAATCTATGAAGAATAAGAATTTATTTACAAAGCCCTTTCTTGCCATGGAAGTTTTAGAAAGGGCTCATAAGCTTGAAAGAGATGGACGAGAAATACTTTATATGTGTGTTGGTGAACCTGATTTACCTGTTCATCCTGAAGTCGAAGAGGCTTGTATTAGAGCAATAAAAGAAGGAAAAACA